>CABS01000185.1_pt1 | contig 12496 bp, 17 predicted proteins | sample 344768 | NCBI WGS metagenome assembly CABS01 (sample SAMEA3138346, study PRJNA38045) | mine drainage metagenome | isolation source: Carnoules arsenic-contaminated mine drainage | place: France:Carnoules | collected 21-May-07 | reverse complement strand
GATCGGCTTCGTTCAAAATCGCCTTGGCCCGGTGCGCCGCAAGACCGCCTGACTTATGGGCTACTCCTGGAATCGACTGATCGGGGTGCGCTCCGATGATGCGCGCCTGCCGTACGAAATCCAGTGCGACTTCGAGGGTTTCATCGACCAGTCTCTGACCCTGGGCGGGGATCGCGACGACATGCCGCAGTGGCTCTGGCCGAACGGCCGCGTCAGGTTCTCGCGGCTGCCGACCGACCTTCTCGAAAAATTCATCGCCTGTGCCAGCCGACGCGAGCGCATCGCGCTGCGAGGCATGTATCACGACGAGATCCATGTCTGTCTTGCCCGCATTCTGCGCGCCGAAGTGTCCTTGGGGCATCGCGCGCTGCCAGCGTCACAGCGCAGTCTGATCGCAATCGCCATGCGCGAAACTCAACTCCGGGTGCGCGATATCGAGGCGGTGAGCCAGATGCTGGACGACACCGCGGATTCCTGGCCCGTCCTGGAGCGCGATTTCGCCGCGTGGCGGGACGAGGTGATCGAGGCGCATGGTTCGGCCTCGGAATTCCAGACGATTCGCGCCGAGCGCGTCAAAACGATGGGGTCGCGAGCTCGCGTGGCGCGGATGGCCTGGGCCGCGCGACACGATCCCGACGAGATGATCAATCCACTTGGCGCCGTTGCTGTGGCCATGGACATGGTTGGGCTTGATGAGGCGCCGCCTGACGTACTGGGCCTGGCAGGCGAGGCTATCGCCACGGCCCGGCGTCGCGCCATGTCTTGAAAAAAACGGTATCCGATTTTTTTGACTTCCTCCCCGACCTTGGCCTGTAGCCACCGCTCGCGCGGGAAGGACGTGGAGGGTGTCCATGAAATGCCGTGCCGTCACGCTGAACGCGCATTGGCATAAAAACGTGTTTTGTGATTGACAGGGATAGAATGTATTGTTATCATGAAGCCGTGTTCCATGATTGATGGGGTTGCGACATGACTCTCTTTGACGCTCTTGGCTTTCGATGGGACAGATCGGCGGTGTCAACTTCCGTTCCGTCTCACTCGATGGATCGCGCCTGTTTCCGCTTCCACAAGATGCTTCCCGAGTTCGTATGGGATGCCTCCGTGCTCGAAGGCAACCCGTTCACCTTCCCGGAGGTCAAGACGCTGCTGGATGGCGTGACCATTGGCGGGCGGAAGATTTCCGATCAGGAGCAAGTCCTGAATCTCGCGGAAAGCTCCAGGCGGCTCTTGGCGATGGTCAAGAGCGGTCAGTTTGAACTCTCCAAGCCGGTGTTCATTGAACTGAACGGCATCGTCGCCCGCAAGGAAGCGTTGGAATGGGGCGTGTTCCGTGGCGAAGGTCAGGAGAAGAACTACACCCCGGATGTCGGCCTTGGCGAGCGTGGGCGCTATACGCCGCTGCCGACGCTACCCGGCGCGCCAGAACTGAACCGGGTATTCCATCAAGGCGTTTCCGCGCTGCAAAAGTGCAAGCCGTTTGAACGGGCAACCGCATTCTTCCTGTTCGGGGCCTTGCAGCAGTTCTTCTTCGACGGCAACAAGCGCACCTCGCGCTTCATGATGAATGGCGTTCTCATGTCGCACGGTATCGACGCGATCAGTGTGCCCGCCGCCAAAGCACAGGAATTCAACGAGAAGATGGTTCGCTTCTATCTCTCGAAGGACGCCAGCGAAATGATGGCTTTCCTCGCCGGATGTCACCCTGACGCGGAGGCGATTCTTCCGCTCGATGAAGGTCGAAACCACGATGACAACTGATCTTGAATTGACCAAAGAGCAGGAAGCGATGTTCCAGCCGGGATGTTTCGTCGTTCTGCATCCTGACAGCAATCACTCAGACGCAGGCCGCGTCGGCAAGATCGTCAGCCGCAAGGGCGGCGAGATGCTGGTCGAGTTTTTCACCGACGAACTGATCGGCAAGACTGAGTTCAGCACAATTCCGCTTGGTCACTGGGGGCCAGTGCCTGAGTTCTTCGTCGAGGAATACGAGCCTCGGGCAAAGAAACGCGGCTGGCGCGTCACCGAACGCGGCATGAAGATGTTTCGCAATCTTGGCTGGGGATATACGGAGTCCACGGAGGGCAAGGCATGACCACCGAACGGGCCATTCAGGATGTGGCCATGATCGCCGCAACGGGATTGATCGCGTCATTGAGCTTGAGCGGGAAAACAAGCGGCTTACAGAAGTACTCAAGAAAGCGAACACGCAGGCAGAACATTTTGAGCGCGAATGGTATTTGCGCGGCGATGAACACCTGCCCGCACATTCCCCTTCCTAGCCCGGCCCGACGCGCAGCGTCGCTCAGGCGACGCCGTCCGGGCAGGAGGGGGTCAAGCGGGCGGTTTTCGCTTGTTGGTTCCTGCTGGGCTGGATAAAATCACAGTATGCAGACCGGCTTTCGCTTTCGCTGTCACCCCACCGCCGCGCAGGAACAAATCCTGTTGCGCTGGATCGGTTGCCAGCGGTTCGTCTACAACGCCAAGGTGCGCGAGGACCGGTACTTTCGGACGTTCGCGCGCAATAGCTTGGCGCTGACCGGGCGGCATGCGCCCATCGACCAGCAATACGCGCAGTTCATCGGCGACGACACAGCTTGGTTGCGCGAGGTGCCGTCGCCGATCCTGCGCAATGGCGCCGTGCGGTGGAAGCAGGCCTACGGGCGGTTCTTCAAGCGACTCGCTGGCCGCCCGACGCTGCAGCGCAAAACAGGTGCGCAGTCGGTATGGGTCACCCGCGAACTCTTCCACTTCGACGCCGTGGCCGACCCGGTCACTGGCGAAGTGTCGCACCGCCTCGTGCTCGGCACCAAGAAATTTCCTCTGGGCGCGATCACCTTCAAGGCAACTGGTCAGTTCAAGCCGTCCGCTTCGATCCACCTTACCGTCGAAGCCGGACGCTGGTTCGTCTCGGGATCGTTCGACGACGGCGCTGTGCAGCCGACATTCCAGGAAACCGCCGCCTGGCTGGCAACGTTCGACGAAACCGAGTTGCTGGCGCGTACCGTCGGCAATGACCGCGGTGTGGCGATTCCCGTGATGGCGTCGACGGGTCAGGCGTTCGATTTCTCCGATACGCAGAAGGCGCGCATGGCGAAGAAAGAGGCCGCCCGCCGCCGCTGGCAGCGCAAGCAGAGTCGCCGCGCCAAGGGCGGATCGAATCGCAAAAAGGCCGTCCGGCGCGTCGAGGCGCTGCACCAGTACGCCAGGAACGTGCGGCGCGACTTTGCACACCAAACCAGCCATGCGCTGGTGTCCAGCCCCGGCACGCTGCTGCTCGTGTTCGAGGGCCTGGGTGTGCAGCGCATGACGCGCAGGGCCAAGCCCAGGCAGGACGCAAACGGCAAGTGGCAGCGCAACGGCGCGGCAGCCAAGTCTGGCCTCAATGCCGCCATCCTGCGCAGCGCCTGGGGCAAGGTCAAGGAATTCAGCACGTACAAGGCGCTGCGCGCGGGCAAGCTCTGCCTGTCCGTGCCGGCACAACACACCTCGCAGGAATGTGCCGCGTGCGGTCACATTCATCCGGAGAACAGGACCACACAGGCCGTGTTCGTCTGCCAACGCTGCGGGCATCGAGATAACGCCGACGCGAACGCATCCAAGGTGATCGCGCGGCGCGGCGTCGATCTTGTCCTCTCGGGCCAGTACCGGGAGAAGACCGCCAAGCGCACGATGCGCCTGCGCCAGAAACAACTAGGGCCGGAACGGTCCGAAGTCACGCCCATGGAGACCACGGTCAGTCGCGGCGCTGGAAACAGTACCGCGCTCGGGTCGCTGAAGTGGGAAACCCCCGCTATAACCGCGCAAGCGGTTTAGCGGCGGGAGAGTTCATCTCTCGGATGAAATGTTTGCCGCGATGACGGCAGCACTGCTGCTGGCCCCACATTCCAGCGGGGCCTACGACGTGCTTGATCAGGCAATCAAAGGCTTGCAACCCAAGTGGATTCGCCGCGCAGAGGGGGCATTGTGAGTTTCGATGATTTCAGCGATCAAGTCGAAGCACGCTTGATGCAAGAAAAGGGCTGGACTGAGATTCATGTGGCCGACTTCACCAGTCCGCGCACGCGGCGGCAGACCTATCAGGGCGGCGATTCTATTGCGGGTCAGCATGAGGCGCCGCACACCTGCAAGTATTGCGGCCTGCCCAGATGGATTGATCCATCTGACCAATCGCCTCCCCCGGATTGCTGCCATGAGATTGACCACGGCACGGCGGAGGATCGAGCGGTGTTTGTCTCCCTTCGTTGGAGTCATGATCTGTGCCGACCAACATCCTGAATCTGCCCTGCTACAAGGTGCTGGGCATCCAAGAGAACGAGCACGACTACCACATCGACGTTGAAGCGGCAGAGCCGCCAACATCGTGCCCGCACTGCCAATCCAGCAACCTCGTTGGCTTTGGTCGCCGAGAACAGACGGCCAAAGACCTGCCCATGCACGGGCGTCGGGTCGGCCTCTACCTCGACACCCGGCGCTACCGTTGCCGCAACTGCGGCAAGACGTTCTACGAGTCGCTGCCTGGGATCGACGAGAAACGCTTCATGACTAAGCGGCTTGCGCAATGGATGGGCAAGCAGGCCATCAAGCGAACCTTCGCCGGCATTGCCGAGGAAGTCGGCTGCACGGAATTCACGGTCCGGGCGGTGTTCAACGACTACGTGAATGCGTTGGAAAAAACGATCCGCTTCGAGACACCAAAATGGATGGGTCTTGGCGAAATCCACATCATCAAGCCGCGTGGTGTCATCGCCAACATCCAGCACAACACCATCGTCAACCTGCTCCCGAATCGCGACAAGAAGACGGTCATCAACCACCTCGGCAACCTCGACGGCCGCCACGCTGTTCAGACCGTGGCGATGGATATGTGGACACCGTACCGCGATGCTGTGCGGGCCGTCATGCCAGATGCCCGCATCGTGATCGACAAGTTCCATGTCGTCAGGATGGCCAACGACGCGGTGGAGAAAGTCAGAAAATCGCTGCGCGAGTCGCTGACTCCAAAACAGCGCCGGGGGCTGATGCACGATCGCTTCGTGCTGCTCAAGCGCGAGCGCGACCTGAACGATAGGGAGCGGCTGCTGCTCTCCGGCTGGACGGCCAACTACCCCGATCTGGGGGAAGCGTACAGGCTCAAGGAGGCGTTCTACGGCGTCTACGAGGGCATGGGCACCCCCGACCAGGCGCTGGACCGTTACGCGGCCTGGCATCGGTCCGTGACCCCCGAGGCGCGCGACGCCTACTCCGACCTGATCCGCGCGTTCACCAACTGGCAGCCGCAGATCCTCGCCTACTTCGAGCACCCGGTCACCAACGCCTACACCGAGAGCTTGAACAGCCTGATCCGGGTGATGAACCGCCTGGGTCGGGGCTACAGCTTCGAGGCCCTGCGCGCGAAGATCCTGTTCACCGAAGGCGTGCACAACAAGATCAAGCCGAAGTTTCGCCGCCGCGAGGTGATGGCCGATGACATGGCCGAGCGCATGGACATGTTCTCCACCTTTCAACACGCCGCGCCCGAGATGGAGAGGAACTTCGGCGCGGACATTTCAACACTGGCCCGGTTGATCGAGGAAGGCAAGCTCTGAATTCCGAGTATGTGCAATTTCTGGTTGAAACCAACCTGGATCGCACTTCACGTCACCGTTGCTGCCCAGCCCATGTTGGCTCCTTTTCCCGCTTCTGCGGTGGTTGAAAAGGAGAGGCTCGCGCCTGGAAAGCCCACGAATGGATGGACTTTGCGGGCACGATCCGTGAGGATCATGATTTTGCCGGCGCTGACACTGACGCGACGCGACTTCAACAGCATCCCGGCGTCGAACGGCCCGTTGTTACCGCCATGCGGAGAAAGAATGTTCATTGCGACTTGCAATTGAGTTCTGTCGTGGCATCATGTTCGTATGCAACTCGACATCCAGACCGTTCAGCAAGGTGCCCGATCCAATCGCGAGACGACGCACGCCCTTGACCCGGTGAAATTCCCCCCGGATCTCAGCTACGCCGCAGCCTGCGATCATGTGGCAGACCAGTGCCGCGAAGCCATAGCCCGTGGGGACGATGCTCTGGCTCACAAAGAACTGCTCGCCATCCTCAACGATGACCCCGATGGGGCGCGGCGCTTCCGCGAAATGGAAGACCGACGCGAACGCATCGGTCTTCGTGTGGTCAATCCGACGGATTGATTTTTCGGCTCAACATCTCTTCTTCGATGCGGCCAAGAAGATACTGAGCCTTGTCTTCGATGTCGCGCCCTTGGTAGCGCCTGGAAAATTCAGAAACCACCTTGTGTCGCTGTTCCAGTTCTTCGTCTGTTGCTTCGTCCAGCCAACGGTAGAACGCCTTCATGTCGGCGAGTGCTGATGCCATGTTCTCTCCTTGTTCCGCTTGTGCGGTGGTTGAAAAGGAGAGGCTCGCGCCTGGAAATATCCCTTTGCAAGGATATTTCCAGGCGCGCCCCGCGAGGGACGGACCTGGATTCTTGTGCTAACTGAACATCTCGTTTGGGACCTCGACTTCATCCCCGAGCCTTGATGCGACATGACAGCGCATCGCGGCGATCAGCGGCGTTGCGCCGCCCATCCAAGGGGTTTCTTCGCTCCTACGACTCGATGCGAGCCACGACCCCGAAAGTAGCAGATCAATGCAGATGCCATCTCGCTCGATGATCGGGCCGCCTTGCACCCAATTTGTCGATGGGGTGTAGTTGACGCGAGACGCATTCAGCTCGTCTTGCTCAAACCAGATCGGACGGCAGTTATCGTCGATTTTGACGTTCTCGCACACAGCAACCGCGAAATCGAGCGCGGCACCAGTAAGTTCTTGCGTTTTGATTTTCATGTTTATCCTTTCACGCCGCGATGGCGATTGATGGCTGAAATCCTGCTGGAAATGCGATGAACTGATTGCACCGAACATGCTCTTCCATCCCTTCGCGTGCGCGTTGCTGATGTCGCTCAGCACTTGGCACAACCCCGCAACGCTCTTTCGAGCGATGCGGGGCATCTCAACTTCAGCCTGATTCCAGTTAACCAGCTACGCCATAGCGTGCCAGGATTTCCCGGATCACCTTGAGGTCTTCGTCGGCTTGCAGGCTCAACTTGTGCTCGGGTCCTTTGAGCAATCTCTTGATATCGGGAAGAATGGAGCTTGCCACCGCCACCGCAGCGTACGGACCGGCGCTGCTGACCAGGTCTTCGATGTAAGCGGCGCGCTCGTCTTCATAACTGGCTGACTCCTCATCCAACCCGGAGTCTGAGTTGTCAGCCATTTCCTCGGCGCAAGCCTCCACGGCCGCATCCGCATCTTCCGCCCAGAAACTCGAGCAGTAATCTCCGGCGTCGCCGCCATCCGGCCAGTCCAACGTCACGTTGAACAATTCAAGTTTTTTTTCGTTTTCAGACATGGTCAACTCCTGGTGATGTAATCGCGCAGCATGCGCATGGGTTTTGCCAGAGCCACATCCGGAACGACTTGCCAAAGGACAGAAGTCGCCACGTCAAGAACGTCCGTGGAGTTGCTCACGCGGTTGGCCTTTTTCCATTCCATCTCCGCGATGGCCAGGGAATGACGCTCGGAGATCCCGACATCTTGAAGCAACTCGACATAGAGTTCTTTGGCGTCCTCTGCGGTGCGACTGACGACCTGTTCAAGGCCGTCTTCGGCTTGACACCGAATTTCTTTTTCCCACTGGGTATCAAAGTCCTGACTGCACGTTCCGTGGTTGTCATTCATTCGGGTGGCCCGCGCAAAGATTGAAAGTTCGCCGCCTTCAATGAGCGGTGAAATGGTGATGCAGTAGCGATCGCTCAGGAACCAAAGAAACTCTGTGGTGTGGCGACCCGAGCCGATGTCAAAATCATCGTTTTGCGTTGGCAGTCTCAGCCCTGCTTCGCTGAATGCCTTCACCAGAGCCTGCGCCAATTTTTCTGCATTCTTGGCGCGCCTGACCTTGGCCAGGAGTGTTTTGATTTTCATCATCATCCTTTCCCGTTTGTACGGTGGTTTGAAAGGATCGAGAACGCATCTCGGGCAAACCTTTTGGCTTGGCGGAAATGGCTCTTGCAATGGCGGCTTGTGTCGCACGTCTGACGTGTCATACTTGGATCTATCGAACAGATCTCAGCCCTATCTCGAACATGACTATCGATCTTCCCCAGCACATCATCGACGCCTTCGAACACGAGCCTCAGGCCGTCGAAGACTTTTTTATCGCGCAGTGCGCTGTGGCTGGCGTCGATGCCCACAACCCGAAAACCTGGGGCGAAGACATCAAGGTGCTGGCCGAATCGTTGCGGACAGCAGACAAGCATCACAAAATCACCCCGGCTGCGGCGGATCGCTTTCTTTCCAAGCTGGGCTGAGCCTAGGCGGCGAGGGCTGCGGGATCGGTCATAAGACCGCCCCGCACCCGCATCACAGCATCCCGGAGTTCCTGTAGGCGCGCAGGATGTGCGCGCCAATGGCTCGAAGATTCCGAATATTGCCTTTCGGTCCCTTGTGCACCCAGACCGACGTGTCGTCGGTGAATGGCGTCAGGTATTGACGTTTGCGCAAATCGAACCGGGTCGGTTTTTTCAGGCAAATTTTCTCCACGCATTCACCAGTGACGTCGAACTCGTGGTTCATCGGTGACCCGACTTGTTGCGTCGACCCGCACGCAACTTTGATGCCGATTGCGTCAATCGACAGGACGAGGACCGGCCTGATCTTGGTGTCATCGTTTTCCATGAACTTCACGCGAGCGAACACGATGTCGCCTTCCTCCAACTTCAGCGCTTCCATTTTGAAACCTTTCTCTCCCCTGCCAGGGAGAAGCAGGGGATAAAAGGAAAGCGCGACTCACAGGCAGCCGGAACCATTCGCTCCGGTGTGAGTCGCGCTTATGCGTTGGCCGGTGATCGGCCTTGAATCATTTCCGCTTGTGCGGGCTTGGTGATGGTCTTATTTTCGGGCGCTCGACAGCGATGCGCACCGCCAAATCGTCCGGATTTTTGGCATGATTTGCGCGCGATGCATGGCTCCGCTCAGGCGACCAGAAATCGATCTTCTGGATCCGCCAACCTTGGAGCCAACTGGATCAAGCCATCGTCTGTCGCCTTCCTCGACGCTTGGCGCGCTGCCAGTTCAACCGGCGACAACACGATGCCATCGAGCAAAGCCAGAACGTTCGCGACGTCCCCGTCAAGAACGACGGCCGAGTCATGGCGAATAATGGGCTTGCGACCTGTGGCTGCCGCTGCTCTGGACAGGTCGATGCGCCTGGCATGCGGTCCTGTCAGGCTCTTGATGATGCGTGTGCGCCCAGCGGCTCTTCTATCCGGGACCACCGCGACATCAGCCCATGCGTCGAGCATGATGCTGGCCACCTGTTCGCATGGCTGGTCCAACACGATGGCGCGCACGCCGTCGAAATCGACCGTCTTGACCGTCATGGACTTCCTGTTTGCGTTCGCAATGGCAATCGCGTCAGCCTTGACCTTGGGTGGCAAGTTACTCCAGATGGACAACAACATCCACTCATAACACTCGCCGCCATCCATTCGACGCACAGCATCTGAGACCGATGCCGCGGCGCTGCGGTCGATCTCGATCAGCGGCAGCATGGAATCGATGCCCATGGCGCGAGCGCCCGGCTGGTGCCTCGTTTCGCTCACCGCCGCGTCGAACCCGCGCAGGTCCATCGCGGCGATGAACCGGGCTGCTTGAGATTCACCGAATGCCTGGTTTCCGCTTCGCGCGGCAAGCGTTGCCGATGCACAAGGTAGCGCGGCATCGCGCCGATGGTCAAAATACCCGCGCTCCGGGTCATAGGCCCCGCCAACATTGATAAGGATATCGGTCGCGTTTTTGGTGCCGACGTGTTTGGCCTGTTCTTCGCTCACTGGAACGATGGCGGCGTCCGGATGAGACGCCTTGATGAGGCAAGCGGCGATCACGTCGTCGACGCGGCTCGGCCTGTTGCTGGTGAAGATTTTCATGAATGGCTCCTTGCTCCGCTTGCGCGGTGTTGTGAAAGGAGCGAGACGAGATCATCTCGGCGAAGTCCTGCGACTTGGCTGAGGCGTCTCGCGCATGGCGAGTAAGCCCGCGGCCTTATCAGGCCTGGCTATGCCGTTCCGCTTGTGCGGCGATTGAATCCACCTCGATTTTCCGCGCCCACGATTGCGCCGTGCTTGGCAAGTTATGCACGAATTTCTTGTTTTTCGGCTTGCGTGGAGTGGGTCCCCTAGGAAAATGAAGCGTCTGGCAGGAGCCATCGCCATTTCCAACGATTCTCACCGAGAACTTCATGCGCAAATCCACCTTCATTCGCTCGCTTTTTCTGACCTCCCTCATGGCCTTCGTTTCTCCGTTCGCCATCGCGTCCACGTCATGCGCTGCGCCTGCCTCATCCCCCACATCTTCGATTTCCGGGAGCCTTCCCGATTTTGAGGCGGCCTATTTTGGCTATACGGTATCGGTTGTTGGCCCACATGGCCGCATTGCGTACTTTGGAACCGTCGTGTCAAAAAATGGATCGACTGGTGAGTTGCAGGAGACCGACATGCCTTTGGTCGACGGCTTTGCTCCGTCCAGCGTGGATGTTCAGATCGCCCCCGTCGTCCAGAGTGACGGTTTCGTCGTATCCACCATCAAGGCAAATCTCACCAATCTCTTGAGCGTGAGTCACATCCGCTCCGATGGCATGGCGATTGATCTTCCCGATGTCTCGCAGCAATTTCTCGAGTTCTCTTTCCTGATGCGCCCGCATCAAGTTTCAAAAACTGTCAATATCTCGTTAGGCAATGGTTATCGAATCAAAATCGAGGCACATGCAATTTAGAGCAATGAAAAGCTCAGATCGGGCCGTTGATCAGTTCGCATTATTTTCCGGGCTTGCGCTGCGCATGTTCAGCGGTATCGTGGGTTATCACCATCGCATCCCATCTTCCTGACTGCCATGCAGCGATTCATCTCCATCGAAGGCGTCGACGGCGCCGGCAAATCCAGCCACATCGAATTCATTGCCGATTTCTTGCGTGACCACGGCCACGACGTGGTGCGGACCCGCGAGCCAGGCGGCACGCCGGTCGGCGAAAAGATTCGCGCCATCTTGCTCTCCGACGCGATGACGGCGCATACCGAGACGCTGCTGATGTTCGCCGCGCGCAACGAGCATGTCGAGCGCGTCATTCTCCCGGCCCTGAAGTCCGGCAAGACCGTTTTGTCGGATCGCTTTCTCGATTCGAGTCGCGCGTACCAGGGTGGCGGCAAGGGCGTCGATCCCATGTACCTATGAACTACCACCCCCAAGCCTTGCGGTTGGGCGCAGTTTCGTAGCAGCTACGCTGCCTGGGGCAGTTCCTGCCCCGGAATATCTCCCATCGCCCAGCGCAGCACGACGCGCGCTGATGCCATGTCGCGATCTTCCTCGTGCCCGCAGGCGCAGGCGTGCCAGCGTTCGCTCAGGGTCTTCTTGCGAAGGCCCCAGCATGCGGGGCAGCGCTGCGAAGGCTTGAGTTGTCGCGTTGGCGCTTGCATGAACTGCCCACCAGTTTCCTGCACTTTGTAGACAATGAGTTGCATCAGCAGCGAAGGCGCCGTATCCAGGATCTCCCGATTCAGCCCTGATTTCTGTGCCACCATCTTGCCGGGGGCCTCGATGGTCCCGGCCGCCGAGGCGGTCATGTTGCGAACATGCAGTTCCTCGGTTGCGAAGATGGCGATCTCGGAGGCGATGCGCGCGGAGAGTTGATGGTGATGGTCGAGGCGCCGACGCGCGGCCTGCGCCTTGAATCGGGCCGACGTGCGCTTGGCGCGTCGCCAAGCCTTCGATCCCCGCTTCTTGCGCGAAACGCCCTGATCGAGTGCGACCTGTCGGTCTTGCGCACTCTTGAACCAGCGCGGATTCTCGATGTGCTCGACCGAACCGTTGGACGTGACCAGGCTCAGCAGTTTTTCCACGCCCCAATCCGCCGCGCATGCCGCTGTGCCGCCGACGCGCTGCGGCTCGCACTCGAGGGTCAGCGAGAGATGCCAGACGCCATCGCGCTGCAGAAGCTCGCACGACTTGATCATGCCGCCGGTGCGAGCCTGGCCGCGCGCCTTGATGTGCCCGATGCCTTGCAGGCGCAGCGTCCCGTGCTTCCAGTTCGCGCCTGGCGTGAAGCGCCAGCCGTCGCCGTGCGATTTGTAGCCGAAGCCTGGCATGCGGTCGATGGACTTGAAGCGGGGGAATCCGGGCGACTGTCCCGCTTTGACGCGGCGGAAGAAGGCGGTGAACGCCTTGTCGAGGCGGCGCAGCGTGATCTGCTGGCTGGAGCAGTTCATGGTCGCCCAGTCTTCGGGCAGCTCGCCGCGGATCTGCGTGAGGCTCGCGCATTGCTGCGCGTAGCTGATCGACTTGCCAGCCTTGCGGTATGCGTCGATGCGCTCTTCCAGCGCGGCATTCCAGAGGTCCTTGTGCGATCGCAAGAGGTCAAGGAGCCTCGCCCCCTGCGTTGGCGTGGGGTAGAGCTTG
>CABS01000193.1_pt1 | contig 12527 bp, 21 predicted proteins | sample 344768 | NCBI WGS metagenome assembly CABS01 (sample SAMEA3138346, study PRJNA38045) | mine drainage metagenome | isolation source: Carnoules arsenic-contaminated mine drainage | place: France:Carnoules | collected 21-May-07 | reverse complement strand
GGGCGTCAAGGCCGCCATGCGCGATGCTAAGAGCCGCGATCTGTGGCAAGTTCCGGTCAGCGAGATCAAGGTCATGGCCGGCTTCAATGTCCGCGTCAAGAATGACGACCTCGAAGCCCATATCCGCGCACTGGCCAACAGTATCAAAGAAGAAGGGTTCCATCAGGATAAACCGCTGGCCGGCTACATCGCCAAGGAAGGCAGCGAATCAGTCATCTACGTCTATGACGGCCACTGCCGCTTGGAAGCCGCGAAGCTCGCTATCGCCGAGGGCGCGGAGATCGACCGTCTGCCGGTGGTTACCGCACCCGCCGGAACGTCCGCCGAAGACCTGACGCTAGCCTTGGTCTCCAGCAACTCCGGCCGCAACCTCCAACCCTATGAGCTGGGAATTGTCTGCAAGCGGCTGGTCGGCTACGGATGGGACATCGACAAGATCGCCGCCCGATTCAACCGCACCAGGAACAACATCGACGATCTGTTGTTCCTCGTCGCAGCTCCGAAGGGTGTGCGCGATCTGGTCATGAGCGGCGCGGTCGCTGCAACTTTTGCCATCGAAACCCTGCGCAAGCACGGCGGCAAAGCGCTCGAAGTGCTCCTTGCATCCCTCGACAAGGCCAAAGCCGCCGGGAAGGGAAAGGCGACCGCCAAGTTCGCGCCGGATGCCGCCTACAAGAAGGCGATCAAGAAGGCTGCCCCCGAGATGGCCGACACCATCCGTGGACTGCGCGAAGACAAGGGTTATGCATTGCTCAGCCCAGCCCTGCGGGAGAAGATCGACGCGCTGGCCGAACAGATTGAAGAGGCCAACTTCCAGACGATGCCTGTCTGAATAGAACTGAGGGAAAAAATGACTTCACTAGATACATACATCAGCGTATGCCTTGACTTGGTTCGCCGCAGGCACATTACCCATTCCCGGTGGCAAGCTGCGTCTCGCGCGGCCAACACTGTGCGCGCGACTGCCTGGGCCGCCGGTCTTTTTGCCGTGAGCATGGCGTTTGCCGATCTAAAAGGGGTCACCTGGACTCGGAACAGTCTTTTGCATTTGATTGCCATTCTTGTGCTGGCCCTGGCGGTGTTATCTGCATCAAATCGACGCTCCACCTTGGCCCACGCGCGATCACCAGTCGTGTTTTTCAATTTGGAGTCATTCAACTCATCTTGATGGCGATCCTTGCTGCGTCTTTCGTTGCGGATTTGGGGCCGCTAAATCCGGCCGGTGCCGCCGTTACGCCGGGGCTGTTGTTGTTCATTGCCGTTGAAAACGCGGTGCTTATTGTTCTGGTTGAAATCACGAGCGCCATCATGCGTCGTCACGCTGCAATGACAGAGTAGGCCGCGCAGCTCTACCTCCCTGGCATCAATGCCGGGATCTCTCGCGCAAACTGATGAAACACACAGGAGCAGAACAAAAGAAGCAGAAGATGAAAGCGACCCGCACCAAAATGACCGACCAAGAGCTGTGGCAGTGCATGGCCGAGGCCGAACATCGCAAGGCCGACCGTGAACTGCCGCTGGATGCGCGCGTGCGGTCGTTCGAGACTTACAACCTGTGCATGCGCGAAGCGCACAGCCGTGGCTACGACTACGCCAGACTGCGGGCCAAGGCTGAGGCGTGAAGCAGCCGACGAAGAAGACAGATCTGCGCGCTGGCTATGTGCTGCGGCGCGGAATGCAGGCGGCGACGCTGAGCGGGCTGCGCAGGATTGGCTGCTTGAGGAACCGGAAGATGAAAGTCGCGTGCATTTTGGAGCAGGACACCTACAAGCCCGGAGACCCGCCGCCAGAAGGGTATCTGGCCTGGCACGAATGGGCCGAAGTCCAGCGCAAGGCCGGCATCAAGCAGGTGCAGTGCGGACGCTGCGGCCTTTGGAAGACGCCATGAGGGCGAGCTTTGGTACTGGCTGGATGCCATCCCAGAGGATGGCTCTGATGACGGTTATAAGATGAACCAGTGCAGCGAGGATGCGCTGTGGAGCGTGGAGCCGATTCAAAGCCCGCTGGTCAACCCAAAAATTTCAGGAGAAGATAAATGAACGCACGAAGACTCGGTTTCAGCATTGGTATGGCCCTGTGGGCTGGAATCACCGCCGCAGCGTTCGGCGTCCTGATCGCCATGATGCTCATGGCGGCGAGCCTCTTTTCTGTGCTCCTGCTGTCGTTTCTTTTCCCGTGCACGGCAGATCGCCTGGTGACGCGATTCGGCGCCTGGCTCGCCGGTGATCGTGCCACAACAGAGAAACATCATGGCAGCACAACTTGATTTTGAAACACCCCGCACGAGGACTTACACCGTCTCCAACCGCGACGGCTGCACCCTCATCACAGGGTCTGTTCCGGCCAGCCAACTGGTCGCGCTGACTGCCGCCGCTGGTGATGGTGCCGTGCTATCGGACGATCTCGCCCGACTCGCTGGCGTGCAATTCGCCTGGGGCTCTCCCGCAGACGTGGGGGCTCTTGAAGACAAGCTCCGCGCGGAAAAGTTGGCGAGCCTGATCGCACAGCAAGGTAAGCCGGATACTGATGGTCTCAGCGACGCCGCCCGCCGCTGATGCTCGCGGGAGTGGGCGGCTCTGGCTGCGCACTGGGATGATCTGTGCGGGACGCTCGCCGACGAAGCGCCAGATTGGCTGAACCCGAATTGCGGCGGCCAAGCCCAGCAGACCTACGACAAGATGAAAGCGATTCTGAGAGGTGCGCGTGATGCAGGCCGCTGATCCCTCTCGCCGCGTTGTTCTGAGTGGAGCCTACGGCTACACCGTGTTTGTCCGTCCGCCCTCTGCGCGGCCCACAAGCCCGTTTGATAACTTTGAGCGGCGGGCGCTGGAGGCGGGCCGTATCGCAGTCATCGACTGCAAGGTCATCGAGCCGGGAAGCGCGCGCAAGACAACTCATAATTGACAGCGCGACGTAGCACATAGAATACTGCCGTCTTTATGCCAGCCTGGCTGGACTCAAAATCCAGCGCCGCAAAGCGATCCGGTTCGATTTGGGGTTATGGGCACCTAGAACACGCGGGCGTGGCCGAGTGGTCAGGCACCAGCCTTCCAAGCTGAGGATGCGAGTTCGATTCTCGCCGCCCGCTCCAAGCGCGCTCGATTAGTAGCCCTCAAGATCCACCCCGCATTCTCCGCAGATCAATTTCAGGCCAGGCTTTCCCCAGGCGTTGATTTCGCACTCTGGGCAGGTGTACTTCTCCCGGTTCGAGCGGTTCTCGCCGGGCGTTGGAGTCACCACATCAAGGCCCTTTCGCGGCGGTGGCTCTGTATAGCTTGACACATTCCCGTCGCCATCATCGGGATCGTCTGGATCATTCAACTGGACGCTGGTCAACTCGCCGCCGACAGGCGTGATGCCCGCAGGCTTCGGCGTGCCCACTCCCGTCAGCCCCTCCACGACCGGCCCCGCTGGGAATCTGTCGTACCAGGACAGGGAGAATGACGTGGCCATCAGCTCCGCGCAAGCAACCTCAAAGGCCCCGCCAGAGATCACGTAGTGAGTCATCCTCTCCCCCGTCTCACGCCCACCAGGCTCTCCGGTGTTCGACGGATGCAGCCCGATCTGCTTCATCTTCTGCCCCCACTCCTTGTTGTGGTAGGCCCGGCGCACCGGCGCCCCGAAATGGTGTTGCCAAAGGTGGGCCATCTCGTGCGCAAGCGTCGAGAGAACGTCTTCAACCGGCCGCGTGGCAAAGTATGCTGGGTTCATGGCGATTTCATCCGTGCGACCGCCCTTACGGCTCGCAAACCGCTCAGGGCTGAAGTACCCATAGGTGCGTTTGTGCCGCTGCAAAGTAATGAGGCACGGTGGTAATTCATCGCCGAACAGCCTGGCGTTGAACCATTCGTAGGCATGCTGCAGCTCGTCGTAGGTTTCTGGCGTTGGCGCCTTTCCGATTTGTGAGTTTTTCGTGGCCATGGCATGAAGAAATGGATTGCACAATCCATTCTAGGCGCGTATGTCGGTTCTTGCATTGGTATTTATTCGCGTGGCTTATCGTCACATCAAAGAAATGCCCGCCAGGTCAGAGACCATGGCGGGCAGGTGATGCAAAGTTGAACAAACGCTGGAACTCAGACGATTTCAAGCCGCCATCAACAGCAGCTGCTGAGGTTGCTCAGGCGTCTCAAGTCCCTTCATGGGGTCGAGACCGTTGGTCTGCGCTACCTTCACGCACGCTTGCGCGATGCGATCGAGGGCGCGATCAGAGTCGCCGTTAGGACGATCTCGCGTAGCGACCCAGAACGGGTTATCCCAGCGCGTCCCGAAGCTCTTGTTGACTTCCCGCTGGACGGCCTCGTTGAATTTCTCCGCCCGCTCGTAAGCGAGCCAGAAGTCCTCGGAAACCATATCCTCGCGCTCGGGCAACCACTGACGCGCTCTCCCCACCAGGCGGTTCAGCCTGTCGATCAGGTCTTTGCGCTTCGGGAAGAAGTGAATCGTCCCACGTCCCGGATACCAGCGCACATCGAAGTAGGCGCAGGCAAGGCGTTCACCCTGCGCAAGAGACTTGGCATCCCGCTGGAAAAGATCCGCCAGGCCGAAAGTAGACCCAACGGCCTTGCCATCCAGCACCGCGAACACCTTGTCGAAGTCGGCCAGGCGTTGCAGCCCATCATAGTCAAGCGAATGGTCCCAGTTCCCGCTGAAACGCGGCAGGATGAAACGGGTCATCTTGATGCGCCTCCCGGCGGTGCGGTGCTTGTCGTTGGATTTCCAGCCCATGTACCACACGGCGTTGTCCTCGTGATACTTGGTGATCTCGTCGAAGCAGTCACACGCCATCTGCAGGTGCATGTCGCCTTGGGATTCGATCAACCCGATCAGGAAGGAGTACACGTTGGACGCCGAAAAATCCAAGCGCTTGATGCGTCCGAAATCCGACTCCAGGCGTTGCTGGGCCTTGCTGGAGAGCTTGCTGGAGACCTTGGTGGAGTGCAACACCTCAGACCACGCGCGATCCTTGAGATCGTCGTAGCCTTTGGCGATGCCCTCACGAATGGACTTGCTCATCTCTTCTGGCTTGTCGTCGTTGGCCTCGCCATTGCGTTGCGCCATCGTCTTCCCGACCAGGCGAGACAGATAGCCAGCTCTGGCCTGCGCGACCACGGAATCTCGCATCGCCGCGACCGCCGCCTTGAATGCACGCTCGGTCATGACGATGACATCGCCGGGAATTGCAAGCTCCTGGTTGTTTGCCATGTGGGCAAAGGCCCCAGCGCCGCCTGTATCGTGCATGTCATCCCCTTGCAGGGTGTCCAGAACGTCGCCGATCACGTCATGCTGCAGATCGGCCTTCTTCGTGAGATGCACGATGGCGACCTCCACCTCGGCCTCGCGCTCGACGCCCTCGCCCTTGAAAGCATCCTGCACGAATTCCACATCACCGCAGGTTTCGACCAGGCGGACCAGGCGCTGGCGTTCTTTTGAGAACGGATTGCGCAAAGTTTCAGCGTTGAGCAGGCACACGATCTCGCCGTCATACAAGCCTTCCCAGGCTTTCAAGACATGATGCATGATGCACCCCTTCCTTGAACGGAGGGTTCATCAGGACATGCGTGTAAGCAGCCAAACTTCCTGAGAAATCCAAAAAATTCAGGCCGATGACCTCGCCCTGTACGCCGTCAATCGCTTCGAGCGCGTTGTGTTTGCCCATGTCGATCTCGATGAAATCCACATGCAGGCTATCGCGCGACCAGTAGCGGCGATGTTTCAGCAGCCTAGCCCGATGCTCGGCTTCGGCCACAGAGACAAGCGCCCTGACCAGATCCCCGTGTCCAGCGCTGGGCTCCAGCACGCGGGCATCGCGGTCGAAGGGGGATGTGGCGAACTTATTGATCATTCTGGCGGCCAACTCAGCCGGGGTTGGGTAGAACTGAAAATCCATGACAAACTCCTTGATGTTGTAGAAAAACAGGTCAAGCCTGCTGGGAACTTCAAGGAGGGTGTCCATCGGGCTGCATCAAAAAAACTGAAACTCAACGAGGAGAAACAAGCATGCCAACCCCCACACCAGAGCAAATCGAGCAATGGACGCGAGAGCTTGGAATACAGCTCCACTACCCGCCTAAATCCGAGGGGGGTTACTTCGCCCCTGGCGGGGCTCTCAAAACGGCACTGAGGCGCGCTTACGAGGCCGGGATGGCATCGCTGGCCGAACCAAATGGCAACGCATTCAGCCAAAATAAAACCCGCCGGACTCAGAGAGCGCGGCGGGTTGGGTGAAAAAATCTGGAAGGGGGCAGTGCAAATCGGATGCCTCTGAACGATCAGGCACTCGGCCCCTGATTTGTCGTCGCAAGGCAAACACGAAGCCGCTCAATGCCAGTGGCCAGCAACACAAGATCGGACCCAATCAGTTTGTCGATGGATACGCAGACTTCGCCTTGGTCATTCTCGAAGTCCAAGGTCGTCGTCTTCATCCGCCGCTTTCTGCACACCAGGGTGTCAGGATGCATCAGGAACGCATAGCCACGATCCAGCGCTTCGAGCGCCGATGCCAAGGCTTGTCGGTCTCTTTTCGTGAGCTTCATGGCCGCGCTCCCTTCATCGAAGTGCAACCCGAACACGAACGCCTGGCCGGCGTCGATTCATCGGGAACGCCCAGCAAAAAACCATTGACGATTTTCCCCTGGCCAAACCCCGACGAATGCACCGAGTCCACCGTGATGGCCTCAATGTGGCTCACCCCTTCCTTGATGTTGGCATAGCCAGCGACACGCAAGAACGAACCGTTGCGAATCAGCGCAGCGGACTGCCGTAACGCAGTTTCAATGCTCCAGTTTGCGAAGTATCGAATCACCCCCACCTTCTTTGCCGTGCCACCACCCTGCTGTTCAGCGCAGGCCCCGCATGACTCTTGACACATGAATCGACTCCTTGAGATTTGCGGAACCTGACCCTGGCGGGCAGACATCCCGCAGGGTTGAACAAATGAACTTCAGGCGAGGTGTCCATCCGCAAGGAGCACAAAAGAAAAAACCACCGGCCAGAGGCGCGGTGGTTCGGGGTTGATGGGAATTACGTTCCCTGATGGAAAAGGATGTAAGACACGCGTTGCCTTTTCGCGGTCGTGATGAGCGCATTGAGGCGTGCCGGGATGTCTGGGAGGTCGCGGTGAAGATTCACCACAAATTCCCAGATGCCGTCGCGTTGCCCGTTGTCCTTGTGGCCGTAGCTGGCATTCGCTTGAATCCAGATCCACTCGGGAACCTCTTCGGGCGTGTCGTAACCGCCAACGATGTCTTGCAGCATGACCGAAAGGATTGTCTCCTCACTGGCCACAGAAGACAGGTAAACCTCCGCCAAGCTGAACGGAAGCTCTACCTCGTCACCCATGCGCATCTTCACGAAGCAGCGCATAGCGGCGACCAGCGGCGTTTGCGCCTCACAGGCGACGCCGCTCTTGTGGCTTGCCTCCCAAGTGGAGCTGTCCAACTGCCGAACGCAGATACCTTCCCGTTCGATGAGCGGGCCTGCGGTCTGCCACGAATCGGCTTGGAAAGCAGATCCATTGGCCACCACGGTGCGCTTGCCGCAAGAGTTCGACTGGCTTTCGATAGATGGTTTCTTCCCGAGGATCTGAGCCACGCTGTAGCTCAGAGTGAGGCCAGACAGCAGTGCAACTTTAAGTTTGAACATGATTTCTCCAAAGGTTAAGGTGAAGATTACCGGCGGCGAGGCCGGGCATAGCTTCGGGCAAGGTGTCCAGTCGCCAAGACAAGAAAAAACCCGCCAGATCAGAGATCGAGCGGGCTGGGAGTTGAAAGCTGTCAGTTCGTGTGCGCGCACACAATCCGACGAACAGTTTTTGGAACCATGATGGTTTCCTCGACCACTTTGCATGAAAGGCACATCTCGATGAATTCCGCGCGCATGAGATCACAGGTGCGGTCGAAATCAACGATCAAGTCAACCCGATCACGCAAGCTCGACATCGACCACTCGGAGAAATCACGGTCTTCGTCCATACCTCGGTTTGAGACCAAAAGCGTCGTCAACGGTCTGAAAAGATTCTCCCGGCCGCGATCCCCGGTTGCCTGGCAGCGCCCGCAGGTATTGTCTGAGGTGCAATCCTTCAGCACGGCCTTGAGGCGCCGAACCAGAGCGAGTTTGCGGTCTTCAGGAATAGCAAGCGCAGCGACGGCACTTTGCCCGAGATAGGCTGCGTCGGTCCAAAGACCGTTGCTCTTCAGAATCTCTGAAGCGATGATGACTTCTTCCCGGTCCGTTGGCATTTGCGTCACACTCTTGTAGTTGAGCTGGCCGCAACTGCGGCAGCGCGACTTGTAGCCCGTGTCCTTCCGAGAGCTTTCGTACAGCACCAAGTAGCCACCGGAGCGGCCATTGGTCCCTATCGTGTATGCATCGCTGTGCGTGGCAGTGAACTCCACGATATACGACTCCAGCTCATCCATGTAGCTGTTGTTGTCAGCGGACATCAGCTCGAAGGCGCCATCACTCTGCTTGGAGGTCAGGCCAAGCCGATGGACCTTGATGCAGTTCGCGTAGCTCGACATTCCGTTCCACGAGTTCATCGTCGAATATCGGAAATGATTGGTCAAAAAAGACACCATCGACTGACGGCTGCGGCGATCCACTTGCTTTTCAAAAAACGCACTCATCATGAACTCCTTGAAGATAGCCGCCGACTGGTGCCGGCTGTCGCTTCGATCAAGGTGTCCTTCCGCACGGGCAAGAAAAAACCCGCCGGGCTCAGAGAGCGAGGCGGGTCACTGAAGAAGTTGATGCTCTATGCGAGTTCAAGCGCGGCCTGCGCGTAATCAATCTTTCGACTGGATAGCCGCTGCATCACATCGAGTGCCAGCAAACCCCGCGCCCATCGCGGAGCGCCGGACATCCGATCTAATGCGCCGGCATCTTCGATGCGATAGCCGTCGTCGATCATCGACTCAACTGCTTCGGTCAGCGTCTTGTAGCAAGCGTGCCCTGAGAAGCTGTCCTGATCGAAATATTGAACACGCCACGGCTCCTGGCCCGACACATTGGGGAGAGCAAATGCCCATGCCTTGCGCGAATGATGTCTCAATTCGACACCAGTCGGGCTCCCGTTTGTCGCCCGCATGATCCGAGCAAACGCAATCTGAGACGGGCGAGCCAGTTCACGCAGATGCTTGGCAAAATCGGCGTCAATAGCGGCAGTGGATCGCTCAGTGACATGACGCCAGGTGCTGGTGATGTAGGTCATAGTGACTCCTGTAGAAAGCCCTGGTGGGCAGTTGAAAGATTTCAGAAGGTGCCCTGAACCGCCAGCAACAAAAAACATTACGTGGCCACTCGCCGCAACCAAAAAAATAGTCACTCGCCCATAGGGAGAGTGACTGGTGATCTGCTTAGCGGGCAGCGGATGAAAGTGCCAAATTGCACGCTTTGCGCAAAGACTTGGCCGCACCGATCAAGACCCCTCGAAGGCTCTGAACCTGATAGTGATTCCTGCCACCAAAAACCTCGGCAACACGAACTCCTTCAAGCGTCCGCACGACCCAACGCCCGTCGCCGACCCGCTCGGCCTGTCGAGCCACACCTTGGCGCTTAACCCCAGCGAATTTCTCGCAGGCACGCATGGCCCGGTCCTTGGTCTTGAAGTCGCCGACCTTGGTCCCGCCGGCAAAAAACACCTCCGCTCGCCACAAACCAGAGGAATCGGCCCGCTTTTGAACGAACAGAATGCGCCCGTCTTGAAGTCGCATCGTGAAATTGCCAGCTGGTTGTAATACCCAATCGTTCATGATGATCTCCTGAAATTCCGACTCAATGAACAACCCGAGGGCCAAGTTGCTCGGTCAGCCAAACATCCAGCCACGTCAAATCGGAAGTTGGAACATTGCCTCCGAGGCCGCGCTCGGTTGTTGGCTCTGCCGAAAGCACCGCATGGTCGAGATGGCCCACCAATGAGCGCAGGAAGACGGATGCAACCGAGCCAGAGTCTTTCAACTCCGCCGCCAGGTCATCCTCGCAAAGAATTTCCAGAACAAGTCGAACTGCCATAAGAACCTCCGTGAAAAGTGATGTAGAGAAAGTGCAGCGCCTACGTGCCAACACCGGGACTTCAGCCAAGGTGTCCACCCGCATTGACCATAAAAAACGCCCCCAGGCCGAAGACCGTGGGGGCGCAGAGCGGAGAGATGTCGCTCAGGGGGCGGAGGCAGGTTGAGCCGGAGCGGCCGGTGAGGATGTGTCCTTCTCGATGATGATGAACAAGCGGATGGTCCCCGCGAACGGACCGGCGCCCTGAAAACCACCCGTAATCCCGCGAACGCGCCACCCCTCACGATAAAGTTGCTGAACCGTACCCCTCGGAGCGGTTGCCGTTTTGCCTTCGCACTGATAGAAGCTATTGCCGTTGCTAAAGCACTCATAGCCCTCCATACGGGCCTGCGCGCTCGCCACAAATCCAACCGCGATAATCGCGGCCACTGCAATTTTCTTGAACATGATGAACTCCAAATAGAGGTTGAATGAAATTGAAGACGCAAGTCTTCCAGGTGCCGTTTCCAGCAGAGATGAATCGGACAAGGTGTCCAGTGCAGAACGTCACAAAAATCCGGGTTCTTGAGTGTGCGGCTGGTCAGGCATCAAGCATGCCGCATCGCTCTGTGGCTTCGCACCGGGTGTCCATTCACGCGCCCAAAAAAACGCCCCCGACTCAGTGAGTACGGGGGCGGTGATGTGGAGATTTCAACCGCTTACGATCTGTGCATCAGGGCTCACATCGAACCATCGTTGCCCAGTGTTCCAAGCCTCGACCAGCACACCAAGCGCGATCTCTTCCTTGCCGAGCACGCCCTTTACACCAGGGCGAATCATCGTTTCGGAAGTGAGCAACGCCAATTGGTTGTCACGGACGCCTTCGCGGATGGCCGGCTTGCCTGCCCCAACGTCACACCAGGAGCTAATCATGGCAAAGATCGAACGTGAAAATGGCGTCGGCTGATAGGCCCATTCACGCGGCGCGATCATCTCGCGCCCTGAATAGACCCACTTCCGACCAATCTTCCACCTGCCGGGTTGCACCATGGTGGACGGCAAAAACTGTCCACCTTTGTAGAGATAGCCGTTGACACCGATCTCGCCGCCAACTCGCGCTTGTCCATTGCTCATCGCTGTGCTCCTTCTCAAAGTTCAGGCAATCGACCACACGCCGCGCTCACAAGGCCGGAACAAGTCCGGGTTGCTGTTCAACGTCTGCCGCACCTTGTCTTTCCAATGTGGATTGGTTTTCAAGCGGTCAGCAGCCTGCTCCCCGATGAGACGATACAGCGCAGCCAGGTCGGATTGCCCGCCAAGCTGCACAAGTGCCAGCTTCACGATGTTCTTCCACGTCCCGGTCAGCCGCCGATACTGATCGCGGGCCAGGTTGTGCAGCAGAACCAGCAAACCGCTCCCGCGCTTTTGCCAGAGCAGGACGTACTCGTGAAGGATGAACGGCAGGCGCATGCGGCCGTAGCTCTTTGTCGAAGACATCGTGTTGTGCTGCGCCTTGATCAGAACGGCGGCCAGCTCATCACGCGGCATGCGCGCGATCATCTCGGCTTGATAGGAGGTGTAAATCCCGTCACGCCGCCAGTCACCGATGATCGTGCCATAGAAACCGCCCGCTTTCGTCGCCTCACGCTGATTGAGCAGGACGAGCTGCATCTTGGCGTGAAACTCTTCGTCATCCACACACCGAGACAAATCGTCCGGGTGCGCCTGGCCCCACACCTTTCCTGAGTAGACGATCATGCCGCCATAAGGGGGATGGCTGACTACCAGGTCAGCCTCTTTCCCGGTGGCCTGCAGGATGGAATCGCGCACAGCATTGAAGCCACTGTGAAGATCCAGCCCGAACGCTTCGATGTTCATCTCGCGGGCGACCTCAACAGAAGTGCCAGAGCCAACCATCGGATCGATGAACACCTTCGGCTGCAATTGCTCGAACAGATTTTTATAGACGTGCCCAGAACAGTTGCCCCGCCATTTGGCGTCGCCCCAGTTGCCACGCTCGGGATAGCTCATGATGCTCATGGAATGCTCCTTCAGATGTGCCGCCGACTGGATGCCGGCTGTCGCTTCATCCGAGGTGTCCATCGGCGACGCCCAAGAAAAAACCGCCGACTCAGGGAGTACGGCGGCTTGTGATGCGTAGGCGTCAGAGGGTGACTTGGCTGGATTACTCCGCAATCGAAATGCTGTCCAGAACCTTGCCATCCTTGACGATCACCCACTCGGGGCCATTGTCATCGGAGTAGGTGTTGAACACGGCGTACCAGTCTTTCAGGAACGGCAGCTTGCGCTGCAGATCGCTGATGTCGCTGACGCTCAGCATCTTGTTGCCGGGCAGGCCGCCAACACGCACGTAGAAGTTGTGCATGCTGCTCTTCAAGCCGACCACGATGTTGCCCTGGTCGCCGGTCTTGTCTTCGTCGGCCACCATGTTCAGCGCGTGAACCCACGTAACCCGGTAGAAACCCGGCGACGTGTTGAACGTCCCACCGGCCATGTTGAAGTCAAACGGACGCTCG
>CABS01000033.1_pt1 | contig 12529 bp, 12 predicted proteins | sample 344768 | NCBI WGS metagenome assembly CABS01 (sample SAMEA3138346, study PRJNA38045) | mine drainage metagenome | isolation source: Carnoules arsenic-contaminated mine drainage | place: France:Carnoules | collected 21-May-07 | reverse complement strand
CTTGGCGTTTTACAATCACCATTACCGCAGCACCTGTTATCTGCCGCTGTTCATCTTCGATGGCCTGTCCGGCGCGCTGGTCACTGCGGTGTTGCGCCCCGGCAAACGACCCGCCGGGGCCGAGAACGCGATGATCATGGCGCGGGTGCTGAAACTGATTCGTCGCCACTTTCCCGATACGCATATTCTGGTGCGCGGTGACGGCCATTTCTCCACACCGGAACTGATGCGTCTGTGTGACGCCATGCCCAATACCGATTTCTTGTTCGGCTTGGCGGGAAACAGCGTGCTGAATCGTCTGGCTGAGCCTGTGATGCAACGCGCCCGCGCCTTGTCAGCAACGCGACAAGCCATGGGCGAGGAAACATCAGTCAAGCTGTACGACGAGCTTGAATATGCCGCAGGCTCTTGGCACAAGCCCTTCCGGGTGGTGCTCAAGGCCGAGGTGATGGCGTTGGGCGACAACCCGCGCTTTGTCGTCACGTCAATGAATTTGCCCGATCCGCAAACCGTTTACGCCGATCTGTATTGCGCCCGTGGTCAGGCAGAAAATTTCATCAAACAGGTCAAGTGCGATCTGGCCGCTGACAGAACGTCCTGCACCACTTTCCTTGCCAACTGCATGCGCCTGCTGCTGCATTGCGCGGCCTATGTCCTGCACCAGCAACTGCGCGTGCATGCGCTGGCGCATACCGAACTGGCCGCAGCCCAACCCATGACCGTCATCCTCAAGCTGTTCAAGGTTGCCACGCAGATCAAACAGTACAAGGACCGCGTCATCCTGCACCTGCCGTCGGCCTATCCCTTCAAGCAATTGCTCCAGACCGTGACCGAACGGATGTTTCTGGCCAAAATACCTGCAACCAATTCTTCCTGATCGCGGCACGTCCGTCGGGCTTGCCGTGAATATGCCCAAACCTCCCACCCATAACCATCAACTTCCCAGCCCGATGTCACGGGGTTGGGGACTCTTTGCCCGAACATTTCTCAACACGTCAATTGGACATCAAATTTACATTCGGCGGGTTTATGCAAAGACCGGGTTAAATTAGCAGAGCTGCTGGGATCATTCAGTTATGCGTTGGATTTAACCGAAGGACAACCGGAGGGGCACTGTTTACGGTGTTGCTGGATCGGCGTGCACATAGGCCGGCAAATCGGGCTTGATGATGAAGCAGTCTGGTCTTTGTATTACACGCTGTTACTGAAAGATTTGGGTTGCAGTAGCAATGCGGCCCGGATATGCGAGCTGTATCTCACCGACGACCAGAGCTTTAAGCACGATTTTAAATTGGTCGGTACCAGCTTGTCGCAAGTGCTTGGCTTTGTCTTTGAGCACACGGGTCGGAATGTGGGATGGCAACAAAGGCTGACAGCGATACTCAATATTATGCGTAACGGAAGTAAAATCGCGAATGAGCTGATCAGCACACGTTGTAATCGAGGTGCGCAAATTGCGCGTCAATTACGCTTCCCCGAACCCGTGGCGCTTGGTATCCACTCGCTCGATGAACATTGGGATGGCGGCGGCTACCCGGATGCCCTGCGGGGCGAAACGATACCGATCAATGCGCGCATCGCTTTACTTGCACAGATAATCGATGTTTTTAATTTTTCACACGGGCAAGCGGCCGCCCTGGACGAGATTCGTCAAAGATCGGGAAGTTGGCTGGATCCCAGCTTGGTCGCCACATTTGAGCGGGTTGCCGCAGATGAGGCTTTCTGGGAGACGCTAAACAACCCTCTCCTGGCCCAGGCGGTCTTGGCGCTCGAACCAGCTCAATTCCAAGTGCCGGTGGATGAGCCCTATTTGGATGATATTGCATCGGCATTCGGTCAGGTCGTCGATTCAAAAAGTCCATTTACGGCCGGACATAGCGAAAGAGTGGGATTTTATTCATACTTGATCGCGCAACAGTTGAGCCTCCCCGAACCGATTTGTAATTGGGTTAAACGCGCAGCACTTTTACATGACGTGGGCAAACTGGGGGTCAGCAGTGCCATCCTGGAAAAACCGGGAAAGCTAACCGACGATGAGTTTCGGGCCGTGCAGCTGCACGCAGGGTTAACCGAGGAAATACTAGGCAAGATTTCTCATTACAACGAACTATCCAAAGTCGCGGGCGCGCATCACGAACGGCTCGATGGCAGAGGGTATCCGCGTCGGATGACAGCCAACGAGATTCGTTTAGAGACACGCATCATCACCGTGGCTGATATTTTTGATGCGATTAGCGCAGAGCGCCCTTATCACGCAGCCAATTCCGTCGAGCGCACATTGGAGATCATGCAAGGCATGGTCGACAATGCAATCGATAGTCGATGCTTTGATGCACTAAAGGTCGTGCTAGCTCGTGAAAGCGCTACTGGATAAATTGGCATCGCTCTATCTGGAAGCCAGCCTGTAAGATGTGAAAAGCGAATCCGGTTTGTGCCTCGCCAACACCAGTTACCGGGCAACCTGAAGTCATTAGACGTGAGCGCAAAGTATCGGAGTATCAAGGACAGCTCGAATGAGGCAATCAGCATGTGCAGCTGGCAGGGTGCTCCAGCAGTAGACGTGCCCGCCATATTAAAACACTTACCAATTGATCTCGCTATCTGGAATCAGCCTTTCAATTACAGGTCTTGCAAAAAGAAACCCTTGGAATCGCTGAATTCCCATTTGCAGCAATATATTCAGTTCCTCTCGGCGCTCAACCCCTTCTGCGACTACCGACAATCCTAGCCCGAATATTTCATAAAGTGGGCAGAAATTGTTGTAAGTGTTTGATATAATTGCGGTTACCAAGCCAGCAATCCGTAAACACAAACCACACTCTGCCCATGTCGAATTCTACTCCAAAACAGCTTCGTTTTTCGCCTTCTGCTGGTTTTACCGTTCGTGCCGATTTTGAAGGTGGCGGATTATCGTCTGACTTTGGGCCGATACTGCTTCGCAGTCTTGACCGGCAAATTGGTCTGACTGCGCGGCTGACTTCAGTGCTATCGGATCGCCGGCATCCAGGTTACGTCCAACACCCCATGCGGGATTTGCTCACGCAACGCATCTTTCAAATCGCATCCGGCTATGAAGACGGCAATGACAGCCAGTCCTTGCGTCATGATCCGATGTTTCGGCTGGGTGCCGGCCGGACGCCGTTTGATCCGGAAGATGCACTGGCATCCGGCGCCACCCTATCCCGCCTCGAACATGCAGCCGACACTCGCGACATTTACCGCGCCAGTCAGGCTTTGGTCGAGCAGTTCATCGCCGGCTTTGCAGAGCCGCCAGCGGCGCTGGTGCTGGATATGGATCACTCCGAAGATGCGGTTTACGGCCAGCAACCCTTGGCGTTTTACAATCACCATTACCGCAGCACCTGTTATCTGCCGCTGTTCATCTTCGATGGCCTGTCCGGCGCGCTGGTCACTGCGGTGTTGCGCCCCGGCAAACGACCCGCCGGGGCCGAGAACGCGATGATCATGGCGCGGGTGCTGAAACTGATTCGTCGCCACTTTCCCGATACGCATATTCTGGTGCGCGGTGACGGCCATTTCTCCACACCGGAACTGATGCGTCTGTGTGACGCCATGCCCAATACCGATTTCTTGTTCGGCTTGGCGGGAAACAGCGTGCTGAATCGTCTGGCTGAGCCTGTGATGCAACGCGCCCGCGCCTTGTCAGCAACGCGACAAGCCATGGGCGAGGAAACATCAGTCAAGCTGTACGACGAGCTTGAATATGCCGCAGGCTCTTGGCACAAGCCCTTCCGGGTGGTGCTCAAGGCCGAGGTGATGGCGTTGGGCGACAACCCGCGCTTTGTCGTCACGTCAATGAATTTGCCCGATCCGCAAACCGTTTACGCCGATCTGTATTGCGCCCGTGGTCAGGCAGAAAATTTCATCAAACAGGTCAAGTGCGATCTGGCCGCTGACAGAACGTCCTGCACCACTTTCCTTGCCAACTGCATGCGCCTGCTGCTGCATTGCGCGGCCTATGTCCTGCACCAGCAACTGCGCGTGCATGCGCTGGCGCATACCGAACTGGCCGCAGCCCAACCCATGACCGTCATCCTCAAGCTGTTCAAGGTTGCCACGCAGATCAAACAGTACAAGGACCGCGTCATCCTGCACCTGCCGTCGGCCTATCCCTTCAAGCAATTGCTCCAGACCGTGACCGAACGGATGTTTCTGGCCAAAATACCTGCAACCAATTCTTCCTGATCGCGGCACGTCCGTCGGGCTTGCCGTGAATATGCCCAAACCTCCCACCCATAACCATCAACTTCCCAGCCCGATGTCACGGGGTTGGGGACTCTTTGCCCGAACATTTCTCAACACGTCAATTGGACATCAAATTTACATTCGGCGGGTTTATGCAAAGACCGGGCTAGAATCTCTGCCGTCCTTAACACGCCGGCGATGATTGCTTGCCGGGGCTTATCGGTGTCAACGTTTGCCACAAGACATCGGTCAATTTTTATAGTGTCCGGCTGAAACTCGGCAAGAAGTGATAATCCTGCGTAGCCAGCGCCAAAGTCATCCAACGCAGTCTGAAATCCATGCGCCTTATATGTTTGGATAATCCCAGTGAGATGAGCACGATCAATGATTTCTTCATCCTCAGTAAATTCAAAAGTAATAAGGTCGAGAGGAAAACCATGTTCACGCGCTGTATTCAATGTGAGCCGGAGGCACGCCTCTGGATGGTAAACAGCATTGGGCATGAAATTGATGTTCAAGCGGCGGTCAAGACCCAAACGAGCCGCTGTTTCAATGGCTTTAACCCGGCATGCTTGGTCAAATGCATATCGATTAGTCTCTGTGACTTGAGCTAAGACGAAAGCCGCAGACTGGCCCTCGGCTCCGCGAACTAACGCCTCGTAGGCGTAGATACGCCGTGAAGGAATATCTACCACTGGTTGAAATGCCATGACGATAGAGAATTCGGAACGGTCTGCACATGAGCCATCACATTTCATATCATTATCGCTTAACATTGATCTCTCCGTTCTGGTATGTTGTTGCATACGTACAGTCTAAATTGAAATTTGCAGCGAGCAATATTTCCCGCCATCATCTTACGATTAGAAATTAAGTTTTGGATTTTCGATTTTATGCGGTTCTGGGCTTTGCACCCTAAATATCTTAATTTTCTTTCGCATGCAGACTGCCCTCTGGCGTGGAGCGCTACTTGCGCAGGCCGTTCTGTGAGGGAAAAAGATTCGGATATACTGACCGCCCCCAGTTGATTCGCTTTTGTGCGCATGCATTGCCTCTAGAATCAATTGAGTGTTATTTGCACGCAATTCATGAAGAAGTAATTATTTCCTCAAGTTCGCTGGATTACTTTGTGTCGAAAACAGTCATTCACCCCTATCAATCTTTCTTATCCCTCCGGATTGCAGATACCAAACTTTAATGTCCACACTGAAAAAATTTTCCATCACGGGCGCTGCCGGAAATCTTGAAGGCATCGCGCATGTGCCTGACGAGATAGCTCGCGCTATCGCGGTGGTGGCGCATCCGTTGCCGACGATGGGCGGGACGATGGAGAACAAGGTGGCGGTCACGCTGGCCAAGACGTTCGCCGAGCTGGACTGCGTGGCGTTGCGTTTCAACTTTCGCGGCGTGGGCGCGAGCGCGGGCGAGTTCACCGGCGGCGAGGGTGAAGAGCAGGATATGATCGCCGTAGCACGTTACGCGCGGGAGCAGTTCGGCGCAGCGCTGCCGTTGTTACTCTCGGGATTTTCTTTCGGCGGCTATGTCGCCGCGCGCGCCGCACTGCATCTGCATCCCCAGCATCTGGTGCTGGCCGCGCCCGCCGTCGGCCGCTTTGCGATGCCGCTGGTTCAAGCCGATACGCTGATCATCCACGGCGAGCATGACGAAGTCGTGCCGCTGGCGGATGCCCTGGATTGGGCGGGCCCGCAACAACTTCCCATAGTCGTTCTTCCGGAAGCCGGGCATTTTTTTCACGGGCGGCTCACCCAGTTGCGCGACATCGTGCGGCGACATTTCACCGGGGTCGAGCTATGAACGCAATCATTCGCGCGACGGGACTGCACAAGTCTTATGCCGGACAGCGCGTGGTCGACGGCCTCGATCTATCCATCCAACGCGGCGAATGCTTTGGTTTGCTGGGCCCCAACGGGGCGGGCAAGACCACCACGCTGCGCTTGCTGCTGGGGCTGATCGCACCCGACAGCGGCGAACTGCATCTGCTCGACCATGCCGTGCCGCAGGATGCCCGTGTCGCGCGGCTGCGTGTGGGTGTCGTGCCGCAGTTCGACAATCTCGATCCCGATTTCACCGTGACCGAGAATCTGCTGGTCTACGGCCGCTACTTCGGCATGAGCGACGCGCAGATTGAGGCGCGCATCCCCGAACTGCTGGCGTTCGCCAACCTGACAAGCAAGCGCGATGCCAAAGTCCCGACATTGTCCGGCGGCATGAAGCGTCGCCTGACACTGGCGCGCGCGCTGGTGAACGACCCGGACATCATTTTTCTCGATGAGCCCACCACCGGGCTCGACCCGCAAGCGCGGCATCTGATCTGGCAACGCCTGCGCGAACTCACCGCGCAGGGCAAGACGCTGCTGCTCACCACGCACTTCATGGAAGAAGCCGAACGCCTGTGCCACCGCTTGGCTGTCATGGACAACGGCAAGCTGATCAGCACCGGCTCACCGCGCGAGCTGATAGAGCAAAACATCGAACCCCAGGTGGTGGAGGTGTTCGGCGAACACGCCGCCAGGTGGGCGCAAAGCCATGCGGCTCAATACGCGCACCGCTACGAGATCAGCGGCGAATCGGTGTTCTGCTATATGCAAGACGCCCAGCCTTTGGTCGCGCATCTGCAATCTCAGAGCGAGTTGCGTTACTTGCATAGGCCGGCCAACCTGGAAGATGTGTTTCTGAAACTGACCGGACGGGAGATGCGCGAATGAACCTGATCTTGCGCATGCTCTATGTGTCCATCCTGTCGCTGTTCCGCGAGCGGCTTGAAGAAGGGAATTTTGTCAGCGATCTCAGCTTGCGCGTGCTGCCGAACGACCTGGACATCAATCTCCACATGAACAACGGTCGCTACCTGACCATCTGTGATCTCAACCGCATCGATCTTTTCATCCGCTCCGGATTGATGAGAGCCATGTTCAGGCGCGGCTGGATACCGGTCATCGCCGAACACAGCATGGTCTACAAAAGACCGCTGGGCTTGTTCGAACGCTACGATGTGAAGCTGGAGGTGACGCATCGCGATGCGAAATATTTCTATATGAAGCACACTTTCAGCCGGGCCGAACGCATCGTTGCCGAAGGGACTTCAAAAGGCTGCGTCTATGCGCGCGGGGCCGGCGTGGTCAGCCCCGCAGATGCTATCGCCGCAGTGAAACAGGACCGCAGAAAATGAAGAAACTACACTGGGCTCTGCCGCAATTCAGCCGCCGCTTCATCCCCATCTGGCGGCGTAATTTCATGGTGTGGAAAAAGATGGCGGGCTCATCCATCCTCGGCCATCTGGCCGACCCGGTGATCTACATGCTGGGCTTGGGCTATGGCCTGGGCGGCATGCTGCCGCAGATAGGCGGCGTCCCCTACATCACCTTTCTGGCCGCCGGGACGGTGTGCTACAGCACCATGAATTCGGCGAGTTTCGAGGCCCTGTATTCAAGCTTCGCGCGCATGCATGAGCAGCGCACCTGGGAGGCGATACTCAACACCCCCATCACACTGGACGACATCGTGTTCTCGGAGATGGTATGGGCGGCGAGCAAAAGCCTGCTGTCGGGAATGGCCGTGCTGGCGGTGGTCTGGGTGATGGGTCTGACGCATTCGCCGCTCTCGCTATGGATCATTCCGCTCGCCTTTCTGGTCGGGCTGTGCTTCGCCGCGCTGGGGCTGATCATGACGGCGCTCGCACCCGGCTATGACTTTTTCATGTACTACTTCACGCTGGTCATCACGCCTATGGTGATATTATGCGGCGTGTTTTTCCCGGTCTCGCAATTGCCGGTATGGTTGCAAAGCGTGTCGTCATGGTTGCCGCTCACGCACGCGATCGATCTCGCCAGACCGTTGCTGACCGACACCGTCCCCGCGCACTTGACGTTTCATATCGCGGTGTTGCTAGGCTACGCGCTGTTCGGGTTCTATGTGGCACTGGTGTTGTTCCGGCGCAGGCTCTCCCAATAAGGAATTCGTATGTTGTGGCTTAAAGCGTTTCATATCGTCGTCGTCGTCAGCTGGTTCGCCGGCCTGTTCTATTTGCCGCGCCTGTTCGTCAACCACGCGATGGCGACCGAGCCCGCCGAGATCGCGCGTCTCAAGCTGATGGAGAGGAAGTTGTATCGCTTCATCACGCCGATTTCGTGGCTGGTGGTGGCCTCGGGAATATGGCTGTGGCTGGGCTTCGGCTTCAGCGGCGGCTGGCTGCATGCAAAACTGCTCCTGGTGATCTTGCTGTTTGGCTATCACCATTACTGCGGCAAACTGGTGAGGCAGTTCGCCGCCGACCAGAACACGCGCAGCCATATTTTCTACCGCTGGTTCAACGAAGTGCCGGTAATCATTCTCATCGCCATCGTCATTCTGGTCACGGTTAAACCGTTTTAATTCGAGTCTCATCTATGCCTGATTTTTTTGCCCCCTGCCCACGCGGCCTCGAAGCCATCCTCCACAGCGATCTCGAGGCAATGGGCTCGCAGCACGTCAAAAGCACCGAGGGTGGCGTGCACTTCTCCGGTGACTGGGCATTGTGCTACCGCGCCAATCTGGAGAACCGCGTCGCCAGCCGCATCTTGTGGCGCGTCTCCTCATCCACTTACCGCAGCGAACAGGACGTGTATCAGGCGGCGTTCAAGCTGCAATGGCAAGACTGGTTCGATGTCTCCAACACCATACGAGTGCATGTCACGGCGATACGCTGCCCGCTGAAGAGTTTGGAGTTCATCACGCTGCTCATCAAAGACGCGGTGTGCGACCGCTTCCGCGACCACTGCAATGAGCGCCCCAGTGTAGACACCCTGGAGCCGGACACACGCATACACGCCTTCATCGAGGACGACCGGATGATGCTGTATCTGGACACGTCCGGCGATGCCCTGTTCAAGCGCGGCGTGCGGTCACACACCAATATCGCGCCGATACGCGAAAACCTGGCGGCGGGCATCTTGCGATTGACCGGCTGGCAACCCGGCACGCCTTTGCTCGACCCGATGTGCGGCAGCGGCACGTTTTTGATCGAGGCGGCGCAGATGTCGCTCAATATCCAGCCCGGTATCGCGCGCCGTTTCGCGTTCGAGAACCTGAATAATTTCGATGCACCAACATGGCATGCGATGCGAGCACAAGCCATCGCCGCGCAATTGCCGCCCAGGCCACTGGAAATCTACGGCAGCGATCTGTATGGTGACGCGCTGAAGACCGCATTGCGCAATTTGCAAGATGCGGGCCTGGACGAATGCGTGGAACTCAAGCAGGCCAACGTGTTGGAGATCGCCGCGCCCGCGCCGGCAGGCATACTGGTGGCCAACCTGCCTTATGGCGAACGCATGGGCGAGCTGGACGAACTGGCGGCCTTGTATCCGAAGCTGGGCGATGCGTTGAAGCGGAACTTCGGCGGCTGGACGGCTTATCTGTTCACAGCCGACAAGGCCATTTTGAAGTTGATGCGCTTGTCGCCCTCGCGGCGCACACCGTTGTTCAACGGCGCGATCGAATGCCGTTTGCTGCAATACAAGATGGTATCGGGCAGCAACCGCAAAGAGTCCGCCGCTAAATAAAAGCCATGACGCAATTGCGCCCCGCTTGTTTGGCGAGGTACAGGGCCTGATCCGCCTGCGCCAACAAGGTATCGGCATCCGCCTGGCTGCCGTAGCAGGCCTGCCCTATGCTGATGGTGACGGGCCGATGCGGCCAGCTCGCCCGTTCGATCTTATAGCGGATGCGCTCGGCGATCTTCAACGCGCCTTCGCTGTCGGTTTCGGGCAGCACGATGACAAATTCCTCGCCCCCGTAACGCGCCACGAAATCCGGCTGGCGGGCTTCGCGCGCGATGATTTCGGCAAGCTGCTGCAAAACACCGTCCCCTGCCGGATGCCCGAATTCATCGTTATAAGATTTGAATTCATCCACGTCCAGCATCAACAGGCTCAACGGCTGGGAATAACGGAAGGCGCGCTCCCATTCCGCAACCAGGTTGCGTGCCAGGGCGCGCCGGTTGTTCAGCCGGGTGAGCGGGTCGGTCAGCGTTTGTGCGGTCAACTCAAGGTTCAGCCGGTTCAATTCCTGTTCGGTCCGTTGCACCTCAAACAGCATTTTGCGCAACTCCAATTGCGCCATCACCTGGCGCGCCAGGCTGCATAATGCGGACTTCGTCGCCACATCCAGCTCACGGGGCTGGGTATCGATCACGCACAACGTACCCAACGCCTCTCCTGTCTTGGTCACCAGCGGCACGCCCGCGTAAAAGCGTATGTAAGGCGCCCCCACGACCAGGCGGTTATCGGCAAAACGCGCATCGTTGAACGTGTCGCCGACCATCAATATCTCTTCGGGTTGCAACAGCGCGTGCGCGCAAAAAGCATCTCCACGGGGGGTCTCGCCCACGGCCAGACCGACTTTGGATTTGAACCATTGGCGTGACATGTCGACCAGGGAAACCAGCGCGATCGGGGTTTTACAAATATGGGCCGCCAGCTGGGTGATGTCGTCATACGCCTGTTCCGGCAGGGTATCCATAATCCGGTATGTGCTGAGTGCGTCGAGGCGTGCGACCTCGTTTTTTGGCAGGGCGGCTTGCATGATAGGTTTAGGTCATCCTCAGGTGCTCGGTGCCGCTCAGCACGTTGCGATCCTGATTGCTCTTGCTTTCCAGTTTAATGCACAAACGCAGGTCATTCACCGAGTCGGCATTCTTCAACGCTTCCTCGTAAGCGATCTTGCCCTCCTCATAAAGATCGAACAGAGACTGGTCGAACGTTTGCATGCCCAATTCGCGCGATTTGCTCATCACCCCCTTGATCGAGTGCACCTCTCCCTTAAAGATCAGGTCGGAGATCAGCGGCGAATTCAGCAGGATCTCCATCGCGGGCACGCGGCCCTCCCCGTCGCGGTTGGGAATCAGACGCTGCGAGATGAGTGCCTTGGTATTGAGCGACAGGTCCATCAACAATTGTTCGCGACGGTCTTCCGGGAAGAAGTTGATGATGCGGTCCAGTGCCTGGTTTGCGCTGTTGGCGTGCAAGGTCGCCATGCACAAGTGGCCGGTTTCGGCGAAGGCCACCGCATATTCCATCGTCTCGCGGTCGCGGATCTCGCCGATCAGGATCACATCGGGGGCCTGGCGCAGCGTGTTCTTCAGGGCGGCCTGCCAGGAGTCGGTATCCACCCCCACTTCGCGGTGCGTGACGATGCAATTCTTGTGCTCGTGCACATACTCCACCGGATCCTCGATCGTGATGATGTGCCCGAAGCTGTTTTGATTGCGATGCCCCAGCATGGCCGCCAGCGTCGTGGATTTACCCGAACCCGTCGCGCCGACCACGATCACCAGCCCGCGCTTGGTCATCACGATGTCTTTCAGCACTTCCGGCATGCCCAGCTGGTCCAGCTCCGGAATCTTGGTGGTGATGGTACGCAGCACCATGCCCACACGCTGCTGCTGCATGAACACGTTGACGCGGAAACGGCCGATACCCGGCGGATTGATGGCGAAGTTGCACTCGTGCGCCGTTTCGAACTCGGCCGCCTGCCTGTCATTCATCAGGCTGCGCGCCAGTTCCTGCGTATGCTGGGCGGTCAGCAACTGGCTGGACACGGGGGTCATTTTCCCATCGACCTTGAAGGCCGGCGGAAAACCCGACGTGATGAACAAGTCGGACGCTTTCCGGCTCAGCATGCCACGCAATAAATTGTGGATCAACTCGGTGGCCTGATCTCTTTCCATGATGATCTCCTAACGTAACGAGTCGTGATCAGGCGGGAAACATGTCTTTGTTCATCGCCTTGCCACGAGCTTCCGCCGACGAGACCGCACCACTTTTCACCAGGGTGCTCAGACATTGGTCCAGCGTTTGCATGCCCATGCCCTGGCCGGTTTGTATCGAGGAATACATCTGCGGCACTTTGGCTTCGCGGATCAGGTTACGGATCGCGGGCGTACAAATCATGATCTCGTGCGCCGCAACCCGGCCCGAGCCGTCTTTGGTTTTCAGCAAGGTCTGCGAGATCACCGCGCGCAGCGACTCTGACAACATCGCGCGCACCATTTCCTTTTCATCGGCGGGGAACACGTCGATGATACGGTCTATGGTCTTGGCCGCCGAACTGGTGTGCAGCGTGCCGAACACCAGGTGCCCGGTTTCCGCAGCGGTCATCGCCAGACGTATGGTTTCCAGGTCGCGCATCTCGCCCACCAGGATCACATCGGGATCTTCACGCAACGCGGAGCGCAAGGCGTTGTTGAACGACAGCGTATGGGGGCCGACCTCACGCTGGTTGATCAGGCATTTTTTACTTTCATGGACGAATTCGATCGGGTCTT
>CABS01000032.1_pt1 | contig 12749 bp, 9 predicted proteins | sample 344768 | NCBI WGS metagenome assembly CABS01 (sample SAMEA3138346, study PRJNA38045) | mine drainage metagenome | isolation source: Carnoules arsenic-contaminated mine drainage | place: France:Carnoules | collected 21-May-07 | reverse complement strand
AGCACTCTGCAATGACTGGTGATGTTGAATCTCAACTTGGTTTTGCGAAACCGGGATAGATTAGTATATAATAATAAGCTAATGTATTGATCAGGCCAGCAATTTGAGACCTTTACCCGATGCGGCGAATGTAAGCATCGTGTAAAGGTCTCAATTGGTTTAATATGTGACAACCGGATCTTCGAAAATGTTTTTTTGTCGTTGTTGCGTGCGTAAGTGCCTTGTGAATCAGGCGGCAGGATGACCGCTTCCGCAAGAATGACATCTTGTTTGGACAGACTAGCAATGAGGTCACCGGCCTTCAGGCCGGTGGATATTTAGTCAGGGAGGGGTGTGCATCCCCTCCCTGACCGCGCCTTTAAACCTCGCCCTTGAGGGCGGGGTCGGCGCTCCTGCCGGCCTGAAGGCCGGGGTTTTAAACCAGTAAGGAAAAAGGATAAAGGTACTAACGAATAATGACTAAATTATTTATACACAAGCCAGCGCTATTTCTTCATGCCCTGATCCTGTCACTGGGTGTGGCATGGTCTGGGTTTGCAGCGGCAGAAACCTTGAGTTTCGTTCAGTGCGTGAACATGGCCTTGCAACAAAACCCTGATTTGATTGGTAGCCAGGCACTTGTCAGCCAAGCCGCGGCCGGTCTGCGCCAAGCTCAGGGAAACCGGGTTCCCACGCTTACTGCGTCGGAAGATGTGGTGGGCACCAATGATGCGCTCACGGCGTTTGGTTTAAAATTATCCGAACGCCAGGCCACGTTCAATAATTTTGGCGCAGGCCAATTTACCGGCCCATCAGCTTTGGGTATCGCGCCTACCAACCTCAATAATCCGGGATTTGTGCACAATTTTGATACCCGTTTGGAAATTCTGGCGCCTGTTTACACTGGGGGGCTGATAGAAGGCGGTATCAAACAGGCGCGCGCAAATGTGGAAGCCGCACAACAAGGAAATATATCCGCCCGTCAACACGTTATTTTTCAGGTCTTGCAGGCATATGAAGGTGTGCATGCGGCCCGTGCGTTTGTCGATGTGACCCAACAGGCAGAAACCGCAGCACGTTCATTGCTTGCCATGATGAACAATATGCTCAAAAATGGTACCGTTGTAAAAAGTGATCTGTTGTTGGCGCAAGTCCGCCTGCAAGACGTGCAGGTGCAACGTCTGCAAGCGCAGGATGCGTTGGATGGCGCACTGGAACAGCTGCATATTTTGCTGGGCGTACCCTTTGATCATCCCCTGGATGTGGGTGACTGGGCTGAAATTAAACCGGTTTCTGTGCCAATACAAACCTTGCGTCAAACAGCGCTTGAAAACAACCCGGGTATTCTTGCTCTGCGTAAACAGACGCAGGCAGAAGCCGCTAAAGTAGACATGGCGCGCGCCGCATGGCAACCCCAGGTAGGTTTGATGCTGCGCCAGGACTGGAATGATGCCCAGATGGGCTTGGGTGCCAGTTCTTATACCATAGGCGGTTCGGTGTCATGGGTGGCTTTTGATGGGGGGGTTACGCACGCCAAGGTGGATCAGGCGCAAGCCAGCAAAAATGAAACGCAGGCGCGTTTGACTCAAGCAGAAGCCGGACTTGCCTATCAAGTGGATGAGGCGGTGCGCAAGGCCAATGAAGCTGAGAAACAATTGGCTGAACGCGAAGCGGCTTTGTTGCAAATTGAAGAAGCGGTCAATCTGGTTAACAAACGTTATGCCAATGGGTTGACCACCATTACTGAACAACTGGACGCACAAGCCCAATTGGATAAAGCCCGTGCCGATGTGGTCAGTGCGAGGTATGCGCTGGTGGTACAGCGCGCCAATTTGAAACTTGCTTTGGGACAACTTGACCCCAATGCGCTTTAATTTAAATCAAGGTTATTGATTAACCGGCCCCAGGAGTTTGCCTTGAACAATTTTTCCTTTCGTCTCATTTTGTTGTCGCTCGCTTTCTTGTTAGGTGGTTGCGGTGGTCATCAGCCGGATGATGCTGCTTCTGCAATATCTCCAGTCAATTCAGTGAAAGCCATCCTGTTCACTGTGCAGACCAGTGAGCTGCCTGTTGTTGCGAGCTATCCAGCCAGTGTGGTGTCAGAGCAGCAGATTCAAATTGCTTCACGCATTATGGGCTATGTGCGTCATATCAACGTGGAGGTGGGTCAACAGGTGAAACAGGGAGATTTGCTCATCACCGTGGACCCAAGCGACATCCAGGGACAAGTCAGCATGTCTGCCGCCAGCCTGGCGCAAGCTGAGGCAGCACTGGCCGATGCCAAATCCGATTATGAGCGTTTTGGCGATCTTTATCGTGAAGAAGCTATTCCCAAAGCCCAATGGGATAAAATCCGTCTTCAATATTCCATCGCTCAGCAGCAGGCCAATGCAGCCCGTGCAGGACACGCCAGCGCCAATGCGCAAATGCGCTATGCTGAAATTCGCGCACCATTCTCCGGCATCATCACCCAACGTGCCACCAGTGTAGGCGCCTTGGCCGCACCTGGACAGACTTTGCTCAGCCTCGTCAACCCTGCTCAACTGAATATTGAGACTCAGGTATCGGAAACGACATTCAGTCAATTGAGCTTGAACGAACCCGTCACCTTGCACGTTAATCAAATGACATTGACTGGAACGATTACGCATTTGGTTTCGGCTGCGGACCCTGTGACGCACACCCATCTGGTCAAGATTGGTCTGCCCCACGATGTGGCATTGCAAAGTGGTATGTTTGCTCAAGTGGATTTTCCGATGGGGAAACGCCAGGGTTTGCGTATTCCGAACAGCGCAGTTATCGAGCGTGCGGGCATCAGTGGCGTATTTGTGGTGGATCAAAATCATATTGCCCATTACCGCATGGTGCGTGTCGGTGTCACGGTGTCGGGTCAGACGGAAATTCAGGCGGGCCTAACGGCGGGCGAGCAGGTGGTGAATAAACCTGATGCGTCACTGCAATCGGGCGACAAGATCGTGGCAGGGGATGGAAATGTCTGAACACGTTCCACTCAATCTGAATATCGCCGGCAAGCTGGCAAAAACCTTTCTTGAATCCAAGATTACCGCCATGATGATGCTGGCGGTGACGCTGGCTGGCGTGATGGCGCTGCTGGTTACACCGCGTGAATACAACCCCCAGATTGTGGTGCCCGCTGCGAATATTATCGTGGCCAAACCGGGCGCATCAGCGGATGAAATTGAGCATTTGGTGGTCCAGCCGCTGGAAGCGATTATGAATGCCCAGTCTGGCGTGAAGCATACCTTTGGCTATGCCGTGCCAGATTATGGTGTGGTCACCGTTCAGTTTGATGTGGGGCAGGATCAGGAGCGCAGCCTGGTTAAACTCTATAACCAGTTGATGCAAAATTTGGACCGCATGCCTGCTGGTGTGATGCAACCCATCGTCAAGCCGATTAATGTGGATGATGTGCCCATCATGACGCTCACGCTGAGTTCCATACAACTTCCAGACGATACTTTGCGTTTGGTGGCCTCGCATGTGCTTGAACAGTTACGCAATATTCCAGGGGTGTCCTTCACGCAATTGAGCGGTGGCGCAGAACGTGCCGTCAATGTCTGGATCAATCCAGCCAAGCTTAGTGCCAGCGGCATTTCTCTGGATCAGCTGAGTCAGCAATTGCAGGGTGCCAATGTGTCCTTGCCCCTGGGTACACTGGTCAGCAATGATCGATCACACCCTGTGCGTTTATCGGGGTTTTTGGGTGATGCGCGTGAAGTCGGTCACATCATCATCGGTGCGCCCAATGGTAAGCCGGTTTATCTCAAAGACGTGGCAGATATCCATGACGGTGCAGCCGAAACCGACGAACTGAGCCGGTTTGCGTTTGGTCCGGCTGCCGAACACCCTGCCTACCGCGGTGAAGCACCTGCGGTCACTATCGCGATTGCCAAAAAGGCGGGCACCAATGCAGTAGTCGTGGCCAACGCGGTGTTGAGCAAACTGAATGCACTCAAGCGCGATGCAATCCCGCAAGGGGTGACCGTCACCGTCACCCGTGATGACGGCGCAAAGGCCAATGATGCCGTCAATACCCTGATGGAACATTTGGGGATCGCCATTGGCTCGGTGGTGGTTATTTTGGTGGTGTTTCTCGGCTGGCGCGAAGCGGCTATTGTCACGCTGACTGTTCCGCTTATTTTGTTTGTCGTGCTGACGGTCGGGCTGTTTGCTGGGCAAACCATCAACCGCATCACTCTGTTTGCGCTCATTTTGTCCTTGGGTTTGCTGGTCGATGCTGCCATTGTGGTAATAGAAAACATACACCGCCACTTGCACCACGGCGACACGAATTTCAAGGATGTGCTGGTGATTGCGACCAATGAGATCGGCAACCCCACCAATGTGGCCACCATCGCAGTAATACTGGCTTTTATTCCGATGGCATTTGTGACGGGCATGATGGGACCCTTTATGCGTCCCATTCCATTTAATGTGCCTATCGCCATGGTTGCTTCTCTGGTGATTGCCTACATGGTGGTGCCTTGGGCGGCAAATCGCTGGTTGGCGGGTAAGGCAGCCAAACAAATGGCCGACACCCCCGCATTGGAAGACAGGGCAACCCGCCCAAAAGACCCCTTGTATCGGGCTTATGTCGCCGTGATTACCCCTTTTATTCGCAGTGCGAGACGTCGTCATATTCTGTTTATGGTGGTGATTGGACTGTTGATTGCCGCGATGTTGCAACCCGCATGGCAATTTATTCGGCCTTCAGGATTGAACGGCCCGTTGTCAGCCATGGGCGTCGAGTTAAAAATGTTGCCCAACGACAACACCAATACCCTTTTGCTGCAAGTCGATACCCCGGCTGGCAGCACGCTGGCAGAAACTGACAGGGTTGCCCGCGCAGTCGGTGATGTACTGGGCACAACCCGTTACGTCACCGACTACCAAACTTTTCTTGGCACGACGGCACCGATTGATTTCTCTGCCCTGGTGCGTGGCGACATGCTCAAACGGGGTGATAATCTGGCGCAGTTGCGTGTCAACTTAACCAGCAAACATGAGCGTTCAGTCCCGTCGCATGAGATTGCCCAGCGCCTTAATCTTGCACTGAATGCGGTGCGCAAAGATTTTCCCGGTGCAAAAATAAAATTGTACGAGACCCCGCCAGGGCCGCCTGTTCAGTCACAGATTTTGGCTGAATTGTACGGCCCGGATTATGACAAGTTGCGTTCGGCGGCAACCACGGTGGATCGCGATTTCAATACCATTTATGGCATTGTTAACACCGACGATTCCGTCACTGGTTCTGTGGCATCCTATACCATTCACGTTGATCGTCAAAAGGCGGCACTTTCCGGTGTCGCAGTAGGGCTGGTGGCTAAAATGCTGCACGACTATCTGTCTGGGTTTACCGCCGGTACCTTACACGTTACAGGGAGTCTTGAACCCATTAACATCACGGTTCGATTGCCGCGTGATCAACGGCAGACGCCAGAACAGATTCTGGCGCTACAAATCACCAACCAAACGGGGCAATCTATACCGCTTTCCGCGATTGCAACCATTGACCGTACCATGCAAGACAAACCTATTTACGACAGGGATCAACATCCCGTGGTGATGGTGGGTGGTGAGTTGTTGACGTCAAGTCCTGTTTACGCAGTGCTGGCACTGGATAAAATGCTGGATGGAAAATTGCTGAGTAATGGCGTGCGTTTCAAAACAGGGAATTTGGGGTTTGTCGAAGCGCAGCCCGATGACATCCTTCATAATCATCTGCTATGGGGCGGAGAAATGCGACTGACTTTAGACGTGTTCCGTGATTTGGGCTCAGCCTTTATTGTGGCACTGGTGTTTATTTATCTGATGCTGGTGGGATATTACAAATCGTTCATGATGCCTTTGATTGTGATGGGCGCCATTCCACTGACATTGGTGGGCGTGTTTCCGGGACATTGGTTGACCCACCAGGCCTTTACCGCAACCTCCATGATTGGTGTCATTGCACTGGCCGGTGTGGTGGTGCGTAATTCGCTGTTACTCATTGACTTTATTGTCGACTATCGGGCACAGGGATACACTTTGGAACAGGCGGTCATCGAAGCTGGCGCGGTTCGTTTTCGCCCTATCATGCTGACTGCCTTGGCAATCATACTCGGCTCTGCGATAATGATTACCGATCCAGTGTTTGGCGGCTTGGCCGTGTCGCTGATTTTTGGTACTTTTGCTTCAACCGTGCTAACCTTGGTGGTCATCCCGCTGTTGTATTTCCTGTGGGAAGGTAAATTGGAACGCCATGTACGCCTTAATTAAACAATTAAACAGGACAGAATAATCATGACTGTAGAACGTATCGTTCGTATTATCGCAGGGACATTTATTTTGCTGTCCCTGGCTTTGGCCCAGTTCACCGGCCAAGCGGATATTACCCATCCTACCTGGCTGTGGTTGACCGCCTTTGTAGGCTTCAATCTGTTTCAAAGTGGCTTTACCCGTTTCTGTCCGCTGGACAGTATTCTTGTGAAGTTTGGTGTTAAATCAAGTTGTGGCCTGTAGGAGTAAGCATTGGATTTCGTACATCAAAATTTTTGGCTCGTTATGATGGCGGTGACTTCCGGCATTATGTTGGCTTTTCCCAAACTCATGGGCTCGCTTGGCGGCGTGCCTGAAGTCGATGTGACTCAAGCGGTACAAATGATTAATCATGAAAATGCGATGGTGCTCGATGTGCGAGAGCCCAGTGAATTCGCTGCAGGACACATTGCGAATGCACACCTTGTGCCGCTGGGTCAGGTGAAGGACGGCATTAAAACCCTGGAGAAGTTTCGCAACCAGGCGATTGTGGTCAGTTGTCGCTCAGGTAACCGGTCCGGCACTGCATGTGGTATTTTGCGCAAAGCCGGGTTTACCCGGGTGTATAACCTTTCGGGTGGCATGATTGCCTGGCAAAAGGCACAGATGCCTACGGTTAAATGAGGTGAATATGGCTGAAGTGACCATGTACTGTACTGCCGTTTGCCCCTATTGCAATATGGCAGAGCGTTTGCTCTTAAACAAAAACGTCACCGTCAGCAAGATACGTGTGGACACCAACCCCTCACTGCGCGAGGAAATGATGCGGCGCACCGGGCGACGCACCGTGCCGCAAATCTACGTTGGACAAACCCATGTGGGGGGGTTCGATGACCTGTCGGCACTGGATAAACGTGGTGGTTTGGATGTGCTGTTGGCAGGCTAATCCATTCAACGCGCTTAATGCGCACCACCCCCTCCCGCTGGCGGCGCATTAAACGGCGGTTTTGCCAGCCAAATCAAGCTGATTAAGCCAAAGAAAATCAGCGAAGAAACGAAAAATACATCATTCAGAGCCAGGATATAGGCCTGCCCGCCCAATTGTCTTTGTATCAGTGCGTGGGCGGTTGCAGTGGGTATTCCTTGTTGTTGAAAAATAGCCATGGCTGCATGGGTGTTGGCATTGTAAGCGGTCACGCTTTCGGCGAGACGGCTGTGATGAAAAGATTCACGTCTGTCCCAGAGGGCGATGCTGAGTGACGTGCCAAAACTGCCTCCCAATATGCGCAGGAAGTTAGACAAACCTGATGCGCTGGCTATTCGGTTGTGTGGTAGCCCGGACAATAAAATGGACATCAGTGGAATAAAAAAGAAAGCCATGCCCAGTCCCTGTACGAAGCGCGGCAAGGTTAACTCTGCAAAGCTGGCGCTGGTGTTGAAATTGGAAGCCCACCATGCCACACTGCCGAACACCAGAAAACTAAAGGTGACCAGTATGCGCAGGTCGAATTTGTGCATGTTTTTACCCACAAAGGGCGACAGGAATACGGGCAAAATGCCCAGTGGCGCCGCAGACAGCCCCGCCCAGGTGGCGGTATAGCCCATTTGGGTCTGTAACCACAAAGGATAGATCACCACCCCGGAAAAGAATGTCATGTAACCGATACTGATGGCCGTCGTGCCAACGGTAAAATTCCGTTCCTTGAATAAACTTAAATCCACAACGGGATGCTGATCGGTCAGTTCCCAAATAATGAATGCGGCCAGTGTGATCACAGAGATCACCGTCAGCGTCACAATGGAGTTTGAATGGAACCAATCCAGCTCATTGCCTTTATCCAGTAACAGTTGCAAACTGCCTACACCGAGAATTAATAAGGCCAAACCCACGCCATCAATCGGTTTGCGCTCGGTGGCCGTCTCACGCGCATGCAGAAGTCGCCAGGTCAGGTAGGTGGCAATGATTCCTACAGGCACATTAATATAAAAAATCCACGGCCAACTCAAGTTATCGGTGATGTATCCGCCCAAGATAGGGCCGAAGATAGGAGCCAGCACCACCGTCATTCCCCACAATGCCAGAGCCAACCCCTTTTTTTCTTGCGGATAATTGGATAACAGCAAACTTTGCGACAAAGGGATCATGGGGCCGGCAACGGCACCCTGTACCACGCGAAACACGACCAGCATCGGAAGACTGCTTGAAAGGGCACAAAGCATGGACGCCAGCGTGAACAAAAGGGTTGCGGTGATAAAAAGGCGTACTTCTCCAAACCGGCGGGCCAGCCAACCTGACAGGGGTAAAGCAATGGCATTGCTGACAGCGAAAGAGGTGATGACCCACGTACCTTGATTGGGGCTGACAGCCAGATCCCCCGCAATACTGGGTATGGACACATTGGCAATGGAGGTGTCTAACACCTGCATAAACGTGGCCAGCGACAGGCCCAGTGTCAACAGCGCCAGGGATGCGCCCTGTATGGGAGGAAGTTGGCTCATGAGCCGCTGTTTTGTCGCACGATATGGTTGATGAGTTGTTCGACTGGCACATCATTCTGCTGATATTCCAGCGTTTGACAGGCGGTCACCGGGGCTGTGGCGAGCGTTTTGCCATGTTGATCATGTACATCCACTACCGCAGTGGCTGACAGCCCCAGGCGCAAAGGATGTCGTGTGATTTCAGCAAGGTTCAGGTTGACGCGTACGGGCAGCCGCTGTACCACCTTAATCCAGTTGCCGGTTGCATTTTGAGCCGGTAACAGGGAAAACACGTTGCCGGTGCCCGCACCCAATCCGGCAACGATACCGTGAAAGGTCACGTCTTTGCCATACAGGTCGGTGGTGAAGGATACGGGCTGGCCAATACGCACTTGACCCAGTTGGTTTTCTTTAAAATTGGCATTCAGCCAAATTTGTGTGGGGGATACAATGACCATGAGCGGCGTTTCGGGCGTGACCCGTTCGCCGACTTGCACGATACGTTTTGCGACAAAGCCCGATACGGGCGCACGGATGATCAGACGTTGCACACCCAGCCAGGCCTGTTTTAATGTCACTTCAGCGTGGATGATAGCAGGATGCCGCGTCAGTGTGGTGTGGTCAACCATGGCTTTGGCTGCATCACGCTGGCGTTGTGCAGTCAGTAAATCGGCCTGGGCATTGGCGACAGACATTTTTGCATGCTCGACTTCCTCACGGGAGATGGCTCGTGCGTCCACCAGTTCATTGCGACGGGACAAGTCGCTGAGTGCACGGTTTAATGCGACCTGTTTCGCAGTGACCAGGCTGTTGGCTGCATCAGCTGTTTGGTACTGTTGCGCAACGTTGCGCACCACTTGGGCCAAATTGGCTTCTGCCTTGTCGAGCGTTAGCCGGGCATCGGCGCCATCGAGCATGACCAAAGGCGCGCCTGCATTCACCCATTCTGTTTCGTCGGCATACACCGCCTGCACATTGCCTGTGGTTTGCGACATCAATTGCACCAGATTACCCGAAACATCTGCATCGTCAGTACTGATTTGATAGCGCCCTGTTGTGAACCAGTGGATGGCATACAATATCCCCACAACCAAAACTACCAACCCAAGCAGGGCCAACATTCCCCTGCGTTTATTTTGCATTGTCATTGTTTTTTCCATCTGAAATAGGGCGTGGCAGACCGCCCAAAGCTTCTATCAAAGCCAATGAGGCATTCAAGTTTTGTTGCGCCAGTTCAGTCCGTGTTTGCTCTGCAGTTTGTACAGCCAATGCGGCGTTCAGAGCGGGTAAATCGTTTTGCAAACCTGATTGATAACGCAAGGAGGCCAAATCTTGTGATCGTTCCAGCGTGTGAATCAATTGTTGTTGAGAATTTTTTTGATCCGCTATCGCCCGCAAATTGGATAAAGCCGCTGCAGCCTGACGCATGGCTTCAAAAATGCTCTGATTGTAGGACGCTACGGCCATATCGTATTCGGCATACTTTGTGCCTAGCGTGGCGCGCAGGGTGTCACGATTAAAAATAGGCAAATGGATAGCAGGGCCGAAACTGGCCATTTCGCTGTTACTTTGAAACAGATTTGAAAAACCGATACTTTGGAAACCAAAGAATCCGGACAGGTTGATGTCGGGGTAAAACTGAATTTTGGCCAATGAAGATTGTGCCAGGGCTATTTGAATATTGGCACGCTTTGCTGTGATATCGGGACGCATCCCGATTAAATCTGCAGGCACCTTATCGGGCAAAGTCAACGGTGGTGTCAGCGGAGCAACTGCAATGCGGTCGCCATTTTCTGGCGTTTCCCCCATGAATGCGGCGATTGCAATTCTGTCCAGATGTTCGCGCTGGGCCAATGCGGATGCTTCACGTTCCAGATCGGCAATGGCACCCCCAGCCGGATAAATCTCGCGATTGGAAGCCAGGCCAGCGTTTGCTTGCTCACGCAATAAACCCAGCAATGTCCGCCTTGTGATCAACATTTGCTTCACACGTGACAGGCGTTCGTCATCGGCTTGCAGAGAAAAATAGTGCTGCGCGAGGGAGACACTCAATGCCAAACGTGCGGCTTGTGCCTCCGCATTGGCAGCTGCCATGGTACCCAAAGACGCTTGATTCACTGCCTGGTGTTTTCCCCACCAGTCCAGGTCATAATAAAAATCAGGTGTGATTTGTCCCAAATTGAAAGTGCTGCCACCGATGGGCGGGGGAAAATAACCCTGTGCACTGAATTTTTCGCGCACGGCCGAACCGTCAATGTTGTAGCTGGCATTGAGTTGGTCTTTTGCCAGTTGTGTTTCATTGTGCGCTTGACGAATGCGTGCTTCAACCATGGCAATGTTCGGCGAATTGTGCAAGGCCGTTTCCATCAACCCATTCAGTTGGGTGTCATGAAATTGCTGCCACCATTGTGTATCTATCTTCCAGTCAGTGGGCGTATTGACGTTCACAATATGGGATTGCGGTGCCAACCCGGCATCGCTTGCGCATGCGGATAAAAACAATGCCCCCATTAAAATTGCCCATCTAAACCACATTTTTTCGTCCTGGCGTGCACAGATTACCCTATCCTGACAATGGTTTTACGCATGGGTCAGGCAAAGTAACCTGATACGATAATAAAGATATTCCCTTGATTTTACTGCTGACATGTTTGATGACAGCAGTTGGTCAATGTAATTCACAGCATAATTGTAACGGAGTAAACTATTTGGGTCAATTGAGAGCCTTGTCCAATGACACATGAGCCTGAACCAAGATGCATATTTCCACCGTAAGATGCGCCTGGGAGCGCGGAAGTTGGGAACCTGTTGGTGCTGTCGATTTGAATCCGGAAAAACCGGTTCAAATGGCGACTTGAAGCATGGTTGATGCGACAACTAGCTTGAAAAACGCCGGTACGCAGCAAGCACAGTATTCGCTCAATACGAGTTTCAATCCTCGCCCACCCCGGAGGGCAGGCGCTACGCGGGCCTCTCACAATACAAGGCGTAAAAAATCATGTTTCAATCCTCGCCCACCCCGGAGGGCAGGCGCTACTTGACTGAACCCCTGTGACTGCATAGTTTGCGATGTTTCAATCCTCGCCCACCCCGGAGGGCAGGCGCTACAAATCAAGTTCGCTCAAGCCAATAGTAAGTTTGTGTTTCAATCCTCGCCCACCCCGGAGGGCAGGCGCTACTTTACAAGCTGACAACCCATACCCAGTCAGATAAGGTTTCAATCCTCGCCCACCCCGGAGGGCAGGCGCTACATGTATGTTTGCCCAGAAGCTGTTACCAAACAAAAGTTTCAATCCTCGCCCACCCCGGAGGGCAGGCGCTACGCAAAAGCATTACAGGGCGAACTGGCGCAAGACGGTTTCAATCCTCGCCCACCCCGGAGGGCAGGCGCTACACGTCGAAGTGAGCATCGTCGCGGAGATGTTGGTGCTGGTTTCAATCCTCGCCCACCCCGGAGGGCAGGCGCTACCCCCGATGCGTTTATCATCGTTCCGCCGTGAGATGTTTCAATCCTCGCCCACCCCGGAGGGCAGGCGCTACCTTGCAGCGTCATAGGCAATCGGGATAAACAATGTTTCAATCCTCGCCCACCCCGGAGGGCAGGCGCTACCATGGATGCACATAAAAGGTAGATGTAATAATGAAAAGTTTCAATCCTCGCCCACCCCGGAGGGCAGGCGCTACCACATTCCTTCTGGCGGATCCCCCATGTCAGAAAAGTTTCAATCCTCGCCCACCCCGGAGGGCAGGCGCTACCTCACCGTGTTGTAATAACTGGTGACCATTTTGGAGTTTCAATCCTCGCTCACCCCGGAGGGCAGGCGCCTCGTGTCAGCACCACATGTAAACTGATACAGTGCGCCAACTGAAAACTGATACACCGGTTTGAGATAATGGGTACATTTTGGATGTGCCCGTGATTACAAATGAGGTGTATGTGGAAATTTCAGTAATGAGGAAACACGGCATGAGCTTACGCAAGATTGCTGAAGAAGTTGGGTGTGCTGTCAACACGGTACGCAGTCATTTGGCAT
>CABS01000010.1_pt1 | contig 12757 bp, 11 predicted proteins | sample 344768 | NCBI WGS metagenome assembly CABS01 (sample SAMEA3138346, study PRJNA38045) | mine drainage metagenome | isolation source: Carnoules arsenic-contaminated mine drainage | place: France:Carnoules | collected 21-May-07 | reverse complement strand
GCAAACGCGGCCTCCTTTCGCCGACGAGACGGCCTTCTACGCCGCAATGCCCGGAGCGATCGCCGCCAACTACGAGAGGTACCTTACCAATGTCGGTTAAGCAACGCCACGGAATCGTCGTTACCGGCGCGAGCAGCGGCATCGGACGCGCGATAGCGGTGCTCGCAGCCGAGCGCGGGTACGCGGTGCTCGCAATCGCCCGCCGCGCCGATCGCCTTGCAGAACTTGCATCGGAGATCGGCGATCGCACGCCCTTTGCAACCCTCGTTTGCGACGTCACCGCCGCAGACGCGCCGGCGCGCATCGCAGCAGCGGCCCGCTCCGCACTCGGCCGCGTCGATATTCTCTTCCATAACGCCGGTGCCGCGCGCGCCGGAAGCCTTCTGGAACAGGGCGACGCAGCGATGCGCGAGCAGTGGGAACTGCATCTCGCCGCTCCGTTGCGTATCACGCAAACGCTCCTGACCGATCTACGCGCGACGCACGGCGCGATTGCCATGATGGGCTCGGGGCTCGCGGTGATGCCGGTGCCCGGATTCGGCGCGTACTGTGCGGCGAAGGCCGCCGTTCGTGCGGCATGCACGCAACTGCGCCGCGAATTGCGCGTTGACGATATCGCCGTTTCCTACTGCGACCCAGGGGTCGTCGCGACCGAGTTTTCCACCGTCTCGGGAACCGCAGCGCCCGCCGGCATGCGGCTCGCCGATCCGCGACAGGTCGCACGACGCTTGCTCGACGGAATCGAGCAGCGACGCCCGCGTATCGATGCAAACCGCGTGCAGCCCTTGTTGCTGGGTTTCGCTCGCGCCTTTCCGCGGCTCGCCGATGCGGCGATCGCGCGCATCGCTTCGAGCGCGCGCGCCGAAGCGCCCGAAGCGGAGCAACCGCGCGCGGATGCGAGCCCCCCCGAACCGAGGCCGGAAACGATCTCGCCGAGCGCTCTCGACGACGCGCTCGCTCCGCTCGCACGGCGCATGGAACGGATCAAGCTCCCCACCGCTTTTCTCGCTTCGCTGCTCGTTCCCGGAGACGAGATCGATATCAACGAAGCGGCGATGCGTTGGGCGGGAATGCCGAACAAAAACGAACGCGCCTTCCTCGGTGAGGTCTTCGATGCGTTAGTGGAGGCGGGCTATCTCGAGCGGATCGATCCGCAGCGCGTGCGCGTCTTACGCGGGGCGGAGGCGCTTGAGCGCGACGGCGACGAAAAATAGCAGCGTCGCCACCAAGACGATCGTCGCACCGCTCGAGCTTCCGAGAAAATACGAGGCGTAGAGTCCGCCGACGGTGCTGGTGACGCCGAAGGCGGCCGAGAGCAGGAGCATCGGCGTAAAACGCTTCGCGAGTTGATATGCCGCTGCGGCCGGTGTGACCAAGAGTGCCGCGACGAGCACGATGCCGACCGACTGGAGGGAGACCACGATCGTCAGCGCGAGTGCGACGAGCAAGCCGTAGTCGAGCCATTTTACCGGAAGCCCGGCGGCCTCGGCGACGACCGGATCGAACGATGCGAAGAGCATATCGCGAAAGGCGAGGATTGCGGCAATGAAGACGGCGGCGCCGACGACGACGATAAAAATCAAGTCGCCGCGCGTCACCGAGAGAATATCGCCGAAGAGAAAGCTCTGGAGATCGAGCGTGTAGCGCGTCTGCCGGCTCATGAGGAAGATGCCCAGCGCGAATGCAGCGGTGAAGAGCACGCCGATCGAGGTGTCGAGCGAGACCCTTCCCTTGCGATGCACGAAGCCGATGCCGAGCGCGGTGAGTACGGCGACGACCGCGGCGCCGAGTTGGTAATCGATATTCCGCAGATAGGCGATAACAATGCCCGCGAAGGATGCGTGCGCGAGCCCGTCGCCGATGAATGCGAGCTTGCGCAAGACGACGTAGGTGCCCATCATCGAACAGAGGATGCCGACGATACATGCTGCGACCAATGCTCGTTGCATGAACGAGTAGGCGAATGGAGCGAGCAAGGCATGCATCATACCCGCACCTCGGGATGTGCTTCGTGCCCTTCGTGCGGATCGTGATCGACGCGCAGATGCCCGTGCGTGTGGGTGTGTTCGCGAATTGCCGAATAGGCTCCCGAGGCCGCAACCTCATCGGGCGTTCCGATCGCCAACGTGCGACGATCGAGCACCATCAGCCGGTCGAACCATTCATCGACGCGCTCGAGATCGTGCGTGGTCATCAAGACCGGCGTTCCGCGAGCGACGACGGCACGGACGACGACGCGCATCGCTTCCTCGGTGGCCGCATCGACGCCGGTGGTCGGTTCGTCAAGGAGTAACAGGCGTGGTTGCTGCGCGAGCGCGCGCGCGATGAAGGCGCGCTGCTGCTGCCCGCCGGAGAGTTCGGCGATATGCCGCCCCGCCATCGGCGTCATGCCGACGGCATCGAGCGCTTCTTCCACTAAAGCGCGATCGCCGGGCCCGAAACGACGCCACCACGGAAGGTGCGCGAAACGCCCCATCGCGACGACATCGCTCACCGTCGCCGGGAAGCCCCAGTCGACCGCTTCAACCTGCGGAACGTAGGCGATCGTGCCGCGCGGTAAACGGCGCGGCTCGGTGCCGAAGACGCAGAGGGTGCCACGCTTCGGGTGAAGCAATCCGGCGATGGTTTTGAGCAGCGTCGATTTCCCCGATCCATTGGGGCCGACGATTCCCAGCGCTTCACCGTGCTGCACGCAGAGATCGATGTCGTCGAGCGCGCAGAAGGCGTCGTAGCACACCCGGACTTTGTGGAGCTCGACATCGCAGCTCATTTCAGCGCGCGCACCAATTGTTCGGTATTATAGCGCATCATCGAGATATAATCGTGCACGACGGCGCGGTGACCGATCGAATCGTCGTAGAGATCGGTGACGACGTCAATATTCGCGCTCCCTGCGAATGCGTGTGCGAGCTTCGCACTATATTCGGGCTCGGCGAAGACCGCACGTACGTGCAGTTTCCGCGCGAGCGTTACGAGCTGCGCGAGGCGACGTGGATTGGGCTCTTGCCCCGGCGCAGGCACCAGCGAGCCGACGATGTGGATACCGAAACGTCTCGCGAAATACGGCCATGCGTCGTGAAAGACGATCAGTTGGCGGCGCGCGGGCGGGATCGTTGCGATCTGCGAGCGGATCCAGGCGGTAAGTGCATCGAGCCTCGCATCGTAGGCAATTGCATTCTTCTTGAACGCCGCCTCATGCGCGGGATCGATGCGAACGAGCGCGGCGAGAATCTTCGCTACGTAGGTTTTCGCCAGCACCGGATCCATCCAGAGGTGCGGATTCCCGCCAACGACCGGCATGCCGTCGGTAATGACGAGCACGCGCGAGCGCGGAACATCGGCGCCGCGCACCATACGATCGACCCACGCATCGATTCCGGTGCCGTTCTCAACGACGAGTTGCGCACCGTTGAGGACGGCAATGCTCTGCGGCGTCGGTTGAAAGGTCTCCGGCGAGGCCCCCACCGGCACGATGTTCGTCGCGCGCACGTAGCGCCCACCGACGCCGTCGACGAAGGAGTTGAGCGTCGAGAACGTCGTTACGACGGCGAATGGAGCGGCGCCGGGAGCGCTCGATGATGAAGGCGCGGCAGTCGATGCCTTTTGTCCGCCGCTGCAAGCAGCGATCGCGACGAGGGAGAGAAGCGCGAACGCGCGCGAGGCTAGACGCATGAGCGACACTTTCCGTGGAATTCGAGAGAATGATCGTCGAGTTGAAACCCGTGGAGCGAGCGCAAACGATCGACGAAACTATCGAGCGCGCCGCATGCAACATCTTCGACGCGCCCGCAGGAGCGACAGATCGCATGATGGTGATGGCCGTTATCGCAGGACATAAAGGTCGCCTCACCGCGGTCGTTCAGCCGCAAGGCTGCTTCGCCTTTCGCCGCGAGCCGTTCGAGCGTCCGATAAACGGTCGCCCGCGAAACCGGGGTGCCCGATTCATCGAGGCGCGCGCAAAGCTCGGCTGCCGAGAAGAAACGGGGCTCGGCCCGCAGGATGCGGGCGATCGCCTCCCTAGGCCTGGTCTCGTATTCGGTTTCCACGCCGGCCGGTTTTTGAGACCGAGTCTCAAATCCCTCCCCCGCCGGGCGAGAACGAGGCTCCTTATGGCTTCCCGGCGGCCCCGGCTTTTCTGGGTGTGCCCAAATGCTTTGACAGGGCCGCCAGCCCCCGCGTAGAATCGAGCCCGGCGCCCTTGGGGATGTAGCTCAGCTGGTAGAGCACTTGCTTCGCATGTAAGGGGTCTGCGGTTCGAATCCGCACATCTCCACCAAGTCTAAAAGCCCTATTTTACGGGCTTTTTTTCGTTTTTCGCGATGTTCTTTTTGAGGCCCCTTTTGCTCTTGTACCCCCAGATTTACCCCCAGGAGGACCAAAAACAAACGCTTCCAACGCCTCGGAGGCACCCTGTCCCATGCCTTTCACGACGTGAGAATAGCGGTCGAGGGTCGTGCGCACTGAGGCGTGCCCTAGCCGTTCAGCAACGACCTTCGGGTGGATTTCGGCCATCAGCATCATCGTTGCTGCGGTATGCCGCAGATCATGGAAGCGGATGCGAGGGAGGCCCGCTCGCTCGAGCACGGCGCGATACTCGCGACGGATAAAATTCGATTTTCGCAAAAATTCGCCCGTCACCGTCGTAAAGACGTACGGGCTTTGGTGCCCTTCGCCTTTCCAGGCTTTCTGGCGAGATTTGAGCGCCTTCGCAATGCGCGGCCCAAAATCGAGGCTTCGAGCGCTGGTCTTTGTTTTCGGGTCAACCACCTCGAGGTGCCCGTCGACGTCCTGGAGCGATTGCGAGATCTCGATAACGCGGCGTCGAAAGTCGATATCGCTCCAGCGTAGCCCGAAGAGTTCACCTTGCCGCATCCCGCCGATCGCTGCAAGGAGATAGAGCGCCTCATACCGGTCGCCCGATATCGCAGCCAAAAACCTTTCCGTCTCCGCCCTATCGAGCGCCTGCATCTTCGCGGCTTTATGCACTGGCGGTTCGACGCCGGCCATCAGGTCTCTGAAGAGTATCTGTTTACGGAGCGCGACGCGCAGCGCTCGCGAAAGCACAAGGTGGACACGCTGGATCGTAGCGGCTCCTACACCCTTGGTCTTGAGCGATCGATACAGGTGCTCGATATCCGGAGCATCGAGCGCTTCGATCCGTTTCTCGCCAATCGCCGGCAGAATATACCGTCGCGCCATGATCTCGTACTGGGCGTGCGTGGTGCGCTTTCGCGTCTCTTCGACGCTGGCGAGCCACTGATTGAAGAGTTGGGCGATCGTGAGCGGGTTCCTCGGCCGCAACTCTCCCCCGCCGCGTGCCCGCTGATCAGCGACCTTCTTTAAAAGTGCACTGCGCGTTGCCGCGTAAATACTAATCCGCTGGCCGTCTACGCGGGCCCGAAACTCCCACTGCCCGTTGGGCCGCTTACGGATCCCGCCGAGGTTATTGACTTTTCGGGCCACGTGAGGGCCTTTCTCTGCTGATCGCGGGTCTGCCTCGCGAGCGGATCAGGGGGTGTACGGCGCGAGGAAGTGGGCTCGGGGTGGGCTCGGGGTGCGGCCTCGATCGGCCGCCTTCTCGAGAACCTGGCGCTCGAGAAACGGTTCGATATTGTTGCCTTGTATCGGCCTCATCTTCTCGCGCCGTATTATTTTCCGTCGACCCTTTCGCTTCGAAGCGGCAAGTGTCCACGGACCCGAGCCAGCTTCATATGAGTACCGTTCACGAGGTAGGTGAGCGGGTCGAGATATTGAGATAGGTAGGTTCGTTTAGATGCCGATCGCCTCCATCTTACGAACGACTCGCTCGGTCGAGGGTAAGCCGGATAAGGTCGGACAGTGGCCCCCGTTTGTCGCTACCAGTTCTAGCGTCGATTAGCAGATAGCGTCCGGCGTAGTCATCGATGTCGTAACGTTCCGGCTGGTCGCTGACAAGCGTCGTCGAGCAGAACGTATTAAACGCCGTTACGAATAGGGCGAGTCGCCCACCTGTCCGCATTACGAGACCAAGATGCTCGTGTGGCTCGATGTGCATATTCTTTACGAGCCCCTGAACCTGAGCGCTGCCGAAGAGACTGATTTCACCTCGTATCGGCAGCGTTCCGCTGGCCGAAGCGCGCATGACCTTGCGGATCTTCTTTGCGACGGGGTCTTGGAGCCAAGCGTCGCCGAGCCAAAACCATGCCAGTTCGTACGCGATTTTCAGTAGCGGCCTTCGGATGCTGATCGTATCAATCCGTTGCTCGAAGTTTACCCTTGGATTTTCTGCGGTCTGGGGCTGTTTCATACGTTGAAATAGTTCTTGGAAGTCGGCGTCCGTCGCGGGTGTTAGGCCGCCGCGCTGGAGTTCGCGTTGCAGCCATTTGCGAGCCTCCGCCTCGGTCGCGAACACACCAGAGAAGGTTCGGGTTCCATCATCGCCGATAGCCTTTTCAATGATGCTGGGAATAATCGAGGGCACCAAAGAACCGGTCGCGGGGTCGCTCTTCATGTGAACCTTGACTTCGCGTGTGCCGCCTTCCCCGTCGGCGACCTCCATTGTGCCCTCGCGTAATACGGGTGGGATCTTTCCGCTCTTGCCTGTGATGCCGTAACGTTGGCGCATCATGAGCGCCAACGGGTGATCGGTGAGCAGGCAATCCACTTCCGCTCCCATTCGGCTGTTGCAATCCATGCATACGCGGTCGATCCAGAAGCGGCCGCCAATTGAGGTCGGAAAGACGTCCTCGCGGTTCATTCGTTTTGCTTCGAAGCAAAAGATACACGTGGCAGCGCCGGCGCCCATTGCACTTTGCATCTTTAGCCTCCGTATCCGGTGCAGGGCGCTTCTGAAGGCCTCCACAGGGTCGTTGGATCAAACCCCTCCAGGCCACCACTTGCGAAGTCGAGTAGCGTCTCACGAAGAATCTCGTCAAACAGTGTCCGCGCCGTGGCCAGCCTCGTACTTTTGATGACCTCGCCATGCACTATCATCGAACGAACATCGTAGGCGTCGTAAACCGCATCGCGCATCCTTCTCGCATCTTTGCCGCGTCGCGCGCCACACCAGAACGCAGCGATGCGTTCGCGCATCGCCTTTGCGATCGGAAGTCGCTCATCACGGCCGATGAAGATTGCTTCAAGGGCAATTGAAAGATCGAGAACTGCATCCTCCGCGCTCCGTCGGCTTTTGTTCTGAGCATACAGCCACCGGCTGAGGGCGAATCGAAAGAGGCCGTTTCCATAAAACCCCTCGCATGCGGTGGAGATCGCTTCGCGTAGGCCGTGTAACGGAACCAGACCTTGCCAAGGTGGTGCGCTTGAAACGGGAAGATTGAGCGGAAAAACCTTGATCGATCCGCGCACCACGCGCTCCGATCCGTCGGACTGCACGAACCAGTCCTCAGAGAACGCGGCCTCGACTTCGCGGCCGGCGATGAGCGATGCGGCGCCGAAGAACGCCATGAGGCGGTACTCTAGTTCCTCCGTGGATCGCCCGTCGTGCTGCGCTATAAGAAGCCACGCGATCTTTGGAAGAACACGATGTGGGACGACGTCGCGCACATGTTCATCGCGGGCCCACCGAACAGGATCCTCGGCGGCCACTTCAAACTGTACCGGGCATGGCCACTTGAAAATGTACCGGCCCAAGCGGAGTGATTCTTGTCGCAATTTGACTACGCCGATGCCTTCGCCTGCCGATTTCGGGCGGTTAGGCTGTGCTCGTGCAGGCGATAGCTTTTGCCTCGTATTTCGGCGAGGTGGCTGTGGTGCATAAGACGATCGAGAAACGCCGCGACTGCCGGCGTGTCGCCGAAGATTGTTGGCCAATCTTCAAGCGGACGATTCGAAGTCAAAATAGTTGAGGCCCGCTCATAGCGGCGCATGATGATTTCAAGCAGATCTTCTGCCGCGTTGCCCGGAAGTTTGCGCATGCCTAAGTCGTCGATGATCAGCAATGGAATGTCGCTGTATATCGCGATCGTTTCGCTACGTTCGCCGGTTGCGCTTGCGAGAAGCAAGTCCTCGAATAAGACGTGGGCTTCACGGTACAACACACGAAACCCGGCGTGAATCGCAGCCATCCCTATCGCTTGAGCAATGTGACTCTTTCCAACACCGGCATTGCCGAGCAACAGAACGTCTTCGTGTTGTTCGATAAAGCGCCCGTTTGCGAGCTCGAAGATGAGTGCGCGGTCGATGGCATTGAACTTCCAATCGAAGGTGTCGAGCGTTTTGTGATCGCGAAATCCGGCGGCTTTGACGCGTCGTTCAACGAGCCGATCCTGTCGCCGTTGCAACTCGTCGTGAACGAGCAGCCCTATGAAGTCGAGCGGTCCGAGGTTCTCCGCTCTTGCTTGTTGCGATCGCAGCGATAGGACATCGGCCATTCCACCAAGTCGTAGTTGGCGTAGTGATCGATCGAGTTCCTCTGAGGTCATTTGGTCACTCCTTGGGTGAGGGTGGTAAAGTGCGTCGTGTAGGTCTCGATTCCAGGGATAATGCGGTGCTCGGACTTGAGTTTGGTCGGCGTTGCGTGATGGGCAAGATATGTACGAACAAATCGTAGGCTCGCAACCCCCGATGTCGTGGCGAACGAGCATGCGCTATCCACCGCCTGGGCATCGTATCGCCGCAGCAAATCCAGAATACCGAAGAGCGCTCGCATCGATTCCGAGCCCCGTTCGTCGAGCAGCTTGTGCGCGAGAGTAGCGCAGCCCGTTCCAACTCCGGCGATCCGCGCCACCAAATTGTTAATCTGCGGTGGCGTCTGCTTCGGGCGATCTGCCTCGTTGGTCCGCCGTTGGCCCTTTCTCGTAGCCATGGGAAATTCGCGAAGACATTCATGCGTCGCGGGATCGAGGATGCGCAACCAGAGTCGCCCGATGTGAGCGATAACCTTGCGGCCGGCATAGCGCGGAGGCGCCGAATAGTACGCGCTCTCAACTTCGATGTAGCCGTCAAAGTGAACGGTGCGCTCGCAGATGCGATAGTATTCGAAGCGCGTTGTCGGTAGCGGCTGCAAGAATGGTCGCTCCTCTTCGAACATCTTGCGCACTTGTCGTTTCGTCGTGCCGTGAATGCGCGTCGCCGCCCAGCGTTCGTTCCAGCGGAGCAAAAAGGCGTTCTGCTCGTCGATGCTTTCGAAGCGCCGCCCTTTCAACGCCGTGCTCTGCGTGTACCCCACCGCCGACTCGACTTTGCCTTTGAGATCCGGTGCGTACGGTCGGCATGGCAACGCAACAACACCGTTGTGTTCGAGTACGTTGGCGTAGAGCATGTTCAGTTGCGGATCGTAGATGTCGGGTTTGATCACGCCCTCTTTGAGATTGTCGAGTCGAATCGTACGCGGGACACCGCCAAAATAGGCGAACGCTTCTTCGTGCAACCTGCACCAGGTCTCGGTCGACGATTTCCATACCGTCTTGCGAAAGGCGTGGCGACTGTTTCCAAGCGTCATGACAAACAATCGAGGACGACGGTATTTTCCCGTACGCGGATCGCGCGTCAGCGCTCCCTCACCGTAGTCGACTTGTGCCTCTTCCCCCGGTTCGGTTTCAAAGCGGCAACTGATCTTCGGGTTACTTCCGCGCAGCTTGCCGACAAAGCGCTTAACGGCGTTATACGCGCCGGTGTATCCGTGATGCTCGACGAGGTCTTGGTAGATCGCCGCTGCGTTGCGCCCTTTACCGGCCTCCGATTCGATGAATTCGCGGTGCGGCTCGCAGGCGCTGCGCGATCGCGAAGGACTGCTGCGCGCGGCCAATTCGCACGATCGTGGGTCGGTGGCCACTTCTGGTACAGTTTGACCGGTGACCGCCACCACGTCGGTGGCCACTTCTGGTACAGTTTGACCGGCCAACACCGCGGAGGCAATCCGGCGGATCGTCGCCCGGTGGTGCCCGGTCTCCAGCGCGATTCGCCGCTCGCTCCATCCCAGGCGCAGCAGACCGGTGATCATTCTCTGTTCTTCCATGCTCAGTCGATTCATAACGACATCTTGCGACGTCGCCCTGGCATGCCCGGGTCGGATCAGCGGTGCTGGTACACTTTCAAGTGCCCACCGACCCCTGGTACAGTTTCAAGTGGCCACAGGTGGTACATTTTGGGTGGCCGCCGAGGAACAGGATCGTCGGGTCTCACGGCTCGTAACGAAAGGCCGCCGCCGAAATCTAGCGTTTCATCAGCCGAGGCATTCAGCAGCGGAATCCGAGTTTCAATTAGTCCTACTTGAGGCGGCCCATTTTCTCTACCCACAAAGTCGGGTTTGCCTGGATGCACAGGAAACGCCTGCGCTTCCTCCTTATGCCTCCGCGCGAGCCTACACGCCGACGAGCCGGCGGAAGCTGATAATGTCGCCCTTTTCGAGCGGAGGAGCCGTCCAACACTCGAACCCCCCCGGATGATGGAGGACAACGGACAGCCGGACGAGATCATTGCGAACTTCCTCGGCGACTTTCGCGCAATTTGCGTTGACGAGCTTGCAGCGCTCGGTCTGACCGTCGATCTAAACGACGACGCCTACTATCTCTACTTCGCGAACATGAGGCGCCGCCTGCCAGCGCGGCCGTACCGCATCTTTGAAGCAAAGGGACTCGTATGCCCACCGCATCTCGTAGGCGGCTACTTACAGTTGAAATCCGAGCTCGCGCAAGGCCTCGAAGTTACCGCCCGCCTCTCGCGTGACATCGTTAAAGGGAAAACCAAAGCTCGGGATACCCTCCTCTACGATTGGGGCGTGACGCACTTCCACCTCGGACTGCGTGACGAGCAGGGCAACGTGCCCGGCGACGAGATGATCCTCTTCGCGATTGTGCGTGCCGACGCGGTCTACTGCATCGGATTCTACGATCACGACTCGTGGGCGAAAGCAGACGTGATGGAGACGGTGCACCGGAACTGGCCCGATGTCATCGAGTCAGCACGCGCGAAGGGTGTTCTTGGACTCAAAGATGAGGTGACCGACGAGGAACACGCGCATCTTCGCAACGCGGGCGGCAATGTGCTGCGCAGCTTTGGCGGCGAACCGTACCTGCCGCCTGGCGGCGGCCAGACGGCGGCAAGGACCTCCTTGCTCGCACATCGACAGGCTGACAAGGCGTTGCTCGACATTGAAGCCTACGAGAAGCACGTGCGCGCAAACCCTGCGCCCTTCCTCGAGAAGATCCGAGAAGTCGGTCGCGTGCCGGGAGTACCGCCGAGGTTCATTTTTGAACTCGACGACGATTGGGCGCACGCGCGGATCTACGAGCCCACCGCGAACGTCAGGATTCGCCTTGGGCCCTACCCGCTCTAAGCGTCCCTCATGCCCAAAACAGAAGGGGCTATTTTTGACTACAGGGTTTAATGACAAAGGGGTCACGGGTTATAGAAACCGCGCGGTCGATCATATGCGACCACAGTCCCCGCTCCCGAACCATGAGCAAATAGCGCCATCTCCCGAAATCTGTTTCGTTGCGGCGGAGCCCACCAAAGGCGCAGGTGCAAAAGGGGGAGCCTTGGCCTTTTCGTGACACCGCTATAGCCTCGAGATGTACGGCGCGAGGAAGTGGGCTCGAGAGCTTTGATCTCGATCGCTCCATTTCTCGCGAACGAGCGCTCGAGAAACGGTTCGATATTGTTGCCTTGTATCGGCCTCATCTTCTCGCGCCGTATTATTTTCCGTCGCCCCCCCTTTTTTTTCGCTGCGAAGCGGCAAGTGTCCACGGAACCGAGCCAGCTTCAGTTCACCCCTTGAGGGCGGCCAGAGCCACCTTCGCTTTAAATGCCGGTGAGTGGTTCCGGCGAGGACGTCTTGGCAATTCTTGCTCCTATCACAGGGCGCATTCGCCCTGCCGGTAGCAAAGACTCCGCCTAACGATCACTCCATTTTTCCGGGACCACCTCTCTGGTACAATCGTCAAAAGCTTTACTCAACACTCGGCTATCTCACGCCGGTGCAGTTCGAGCTGAAATCTGTGTCTTAACCACTTGTCCGTAAAAGCGGGTCAGCTCCAATCTGCATGCGCGGCCAGCAACAAGCAGTGGGGATTAGTTGCCGATCTAACGCCAACCACCGACTCCCATCCGAATGAGTAAGCCGAATTCAACCGGTCAGCGCAACCTTACAAGCGGCGAGGGTTCTGCCCTGCTATGATATAGAGTCCCAGCGACTTTGAGAAATTGAACGACGGCGGGGACACCCCGCCAAGCCCCCGTGCTCGCAGATCAACGTATGTTGTCGAAGCCACCCTTGCGCAATTAATGAGGGAGGTATCAGCTCCAATCTTGTCGGTCACCAGCTCGTACCAGCCCCCACCTGCCGTGCGGTGATAAACAATTTTCCAATCTCTGGTTCTCCCTGACGCAGGCTTGCCATTTAAAAAATAGCGGCGCAGCTGGGTAAGAAGACGCCTTGCGATGGGATATAGCCGAACGTCGCAGTTCCTAGCATGTAGTGCAAACGGATGCCTCCGCGCCCTTATCGGAACTCCATATAGACGAAACTTCTGTTCTTCGTTATTTTTGAATGGCACTTGTATAAAGTAAATACCGGCAACAGGTGAATAGTACAACCTTACCGCCGTTAGCTCGGGTCGCGATGGATAAGGCAGCCCGGACGCGCGCGCATTTTCCGCTACACCAACATGAATATATTGGCACGACAAGAGACTCCGCGCGATACTTACCTCTGTTGTCCGGATCGTTAGGGCATATGTCGTCCCAACGCGTTCGTAAATAATTCGCACACCGGGAAGCTTCGGAGCCCGAAACGGACTAGCAGATGGGAACCCGTGTG
>CABS01000031.1_pt1 | contig 12769 bp, 14 predicted proteins | sample 344768 | NCBI WGS metagenome assembly CABS01 (sample SAMEA3138346, study PRJNA38045) | mine drainage metagenome | isolation source: Carnoules arsenic-contaminated mine drainage | place: France:Carnoules | collected 21-May-07 | reverse complement strand
TAGGCGGTGCAGCAATTATTCAGTTTGGACAGCGCTATATCAACGCGTCGGATGAACGAGCGGCCGCGGTCGAACAGATTATCTGGAAAGTAATGCCGCAATTCGAAGATGCAACGCTCGATATGGCTCGGATCGACGCGATCGAGCAGCTGGCTCATGCCAATCTCGCCGGCATAAACGAACACCACGCAGCCTTGGAAAACGCGATTGCGGCCTCATCGAGCGCCACGTTCCGGCTGATGCTCCGACGGCTCTACAATCGCCCTAGCAGCCAACCGCTCGGCAATGCCATCGCACGGGAGCCCTTGTGGGGATCGGAGATTCAAAGCTACTTCGCAGCCCTCACGGGGGATGCCAATACAGCCAAAACCACCTGGGGTACCGATATCCTTGAACTTTGCCAGCAACTTCGGCAAGATGAAGCCGCTAATCGGAATATCCGCCGCCTCTCGATCGGCATGATCCACGTCGGCGTGGGGTTCGCGGTCAGCATGGGGCTCACATTGCTCATGACGTTCATCCCTATTATGCAAGCAATTGCTATATCTGCGAAGTAAGCCCAAATAGTTACAGCCAAACTAATGCAAGAAACAGGAACTCGCCCGGAAATCCGCCAAGCGTCCCTCTTGGGGCAACCGCTACCCCCTCTCCCTATCCATCGAAGGAGCGCCCATGCCTATCGTCGCGTATGAAATCACCCTCCTCGTAATCCTCCTCGGAAGCCTTATCGCCTTCGGCGAGCGCCGTGTGCCGCTTCGTGCACGCGCGCAAGCGCAGCTGCCGATCGTGCTCCTGGTCGCCGCGATCATGGCGATTATCGCCGCCGTCGCCACGATCGCGGTGATGGTCGTCAGGGCCAATAACAGCGTGAAAATCTGCGAAACGAACGAGTCGACCATCGCAGGAGCCCTCTCGGCATACGAAAGCAATTACGGCGTACCTCCCTCAGCCGTCGTGGGCGCCGCCGTCAAAGTAACGGTCCATAACGGAAGCACTCCGGGTACCTTTAGTGCCCCCGGCGCGCCGGCCGACGACCTACTGACTGCCCAACCCGTCGATCCCATCAACCCCACCGGGTTCTACACGATCAACGTCACCGCATCGACGGCAACGGCAGATGAGGTCTATGTCATCACGTGCCCTGGGATCCATTCCGCATCGTCGTTGTCGAGCATCACTGGTTCGGGTACGCCCTCCACCGGAGGCAAGATCATCGACACGAATGGAACCTTCACCGCACCGTGACCGTCGCGACAGCCGAGCAACTCGCCACGCTCTCCTTCGTGGGGATCGCCCTTGCTTTTGGCTTCGGTGCTGCGACGGCATTGGGACCGTGCACATTTGCTCGCCTGTCGTATCTCATTGCAGCCCCACGGTTGTTGCCGTCAACGGTGGCAGTCGTGTCGAGCTACGTCTTCACCCTCGCTCTCGTTGGAGCAACCGGGGTATTCGTTATGGCCGCAATCTTCACGATATCCCCGTGGATATACGCGCTCTTAGGGTTGCTGAGCGTCGTCATAGGAGCGAGCATCCTCTGGAAGGGCTACTCGCCACACGATCATCACCACGCCGATAACGGAACGCACTCCATCCCGCGTAGCCTCGCTCTAGGCTCGCTCTCTGCATTATCATTCTCACCTTGCTGCGGCACCGCACTCCTGACTATCCTCGCCGTCGCACACGACCCACTCACCGCTGCAGGGTTAATGGCCGCATACGGAATCGGGCACCAGGCTCCACTCGTTGTCCTCCCCCTCTTGCGTACCGAATCCATGACGAGGGTGCTTCAGCGTCTCACGAGCCCCATTGCCATCCTGATAGGCACGCTTGCGATCATCACCGGTCTTTCATACATGGTGCTGGCTTAACGTATGCACCAGTCGTCGACGCGCCCATCGATCGATATCTCTCGCGCCGTTCGCATCGTTATCGCACTGTATATCGTAGCGGCGTTCATTCCGTTTGCGAGAAATCCACTCGCAACGCTATTGGCATACCGTTCTGAAGCGTATTATATCTACGGCCACGCCCACGCAGCACATCGATATCTCATGCGCGCCCGATGGATCGACCGCAACAACCACGCCGTAGAAGACCTCGAAGCATTCGCTATTGGTACCGAACGCACGAATCCGCCAGCCGAGGTCATCGCGCGGCGAGCGGCGCGTGCGCTGCAGACGCACGACGTACTGGCGCTTGACAATTATGCGCTCGTGTATTTTCGAGCAAAGGACTATCGCGCAACCATACAACTCCTGCAAGCGACCCACCCCATCGCCGGCGTATGGCAAGATATTGAAATAGCTGCCCAGCGTCGACTTGCCCTTCATGGAAAGCCGAAGCGCTAAGCCATGACTGTCATTGTTTCGCTCGCTCTCGTCGCGCTCACAGCTATGGGCATCGGCATCTTCGACGGCATCGGACTGGCGCAGCATCGCATTGCCCTCTATGTTAGCGGCGCGATCCTTGCCTTTGGACTTGCGCTCGACTTGGTGCTCCACAATCGCCCGCTCGCCGACGCGGCCTACGTTGCGAGCGTGTTTCCCCTCGCGATCGACGATTGGACATCGGCTAGCATCGCGACGCGATCGCTCGTATACGCGACGATTATCTCCCTTATCGCCTTGCTGCTCCCGCCCTACAACATTATGGCTTTCTATAATATTACCGTCGCAGGGATTCTCTTTATCGCTATCCGACTCGCCGAGCTTTCTGGGCAACGGCTTCCTATCGCCGACACCCTCGTCGTGTGCCTTTCCGTCGCCATACTGGGCATCCCAGGCCTCCTTGCAACATTTGTGCTCGCTATCGGCCTTTTAATTCTTGGGCTGATGGATCGACGCCGTTCTTTCATGGAACGCGTCCGGCTGCCCGTGCTCGTTCCTGTCGCTGGTGTTATCGTCACGATTGCATTGCTCGTCCTTGCGTTACCGCTTCCCTGGTATATGCAATGATCGGCGTCTCTATCACGCACGACCGGCACGACGAGACCGACGCGTATACCGTACGCACTGCGTCGATTAACGACCTCGGGGAGATCGCCTTACGGTCGCTTACCACGACCCATTCTGAGAACCTGAACGACGCGCTCCACTCAGCTCTTGATGCCGTCGCCGGCTATCAGGGCACCTGCGCGATTGGACTCCCCGACAGCCTCTTGCGCCTTGATGAACGAACGATCCCCGCTCGCCTGGCGAGCAACGAGCAAAAGCGTGCCGCGATGACGTTTAGCGAATCGTATTTCGGCAGCGATGGTTTGACTATGTCACGCACGCTCCAGCGAACAATTGCGGGAACGACGACGCACTCGCTTTATCTCGCAGCGATGGCGCAAAATACGTTGACGACTATCCAGAAGGCAATGAAGCACGGCCGTCGGCTTACCGACGACATTATTCCTAATGCCTTCGCTCTCGCGAAAGCGACCGGCATACGGGAGCGAACGATCGTCGACCTTACCGACATTACTGATACTTGCCAGATCTATCTTTATACAATCGCTCCGCCTACCGCCTCCCAGCGAAGCTGGGTCTTCGCCGGGTCGCGGATCGGGAAAGACGAACTCGATACGCTAGACCAGGCAATCAACGACGCGGTTTTTCAACGCGTGATTTCGCCGCCGACCAGCATCGACATCATCGATCCGCATGGCGTCTTTCCCCAGGCACAGCGACTTGCCGGAGCGCCCTGTCGGGATCTCCCGACACGACTCAACGCGAACAACCTTCCCTACATCATCGCTATTGGTCTTGCTCGCGGGGAGGTCACAACGGCATGATCGATATCAACTTCGCTCATACCCACTCGGCTCTTGCCCGTGCTCAACGCGCGGTCGACCGTATCCGCGTTGGCATAGCGCCATCGATTTTACTTACGATACTTGCGTGCGCAGCTTCGATCGTCGTCGGAACGATTTACTTGCTAGGCACGCAACACGCACTAGCGGCGATCAAATCGAAGCAGGCGGCGCAGGCCCCAATCGTTGCCCGGCTGCAACGCGAACAGCAGCAGCTCAACGCCGCGATTAAAGCTGCGCTCGAGACCGATGCAGCCGAACGCGCAAACGGCACGATTGCGTACGCCCTAGCCACGGAATTATCGCGAATGCCCCAACACGCGAACATATCCTCGCTCACCGCCGACAAGACGGGAACGACCTCGATTGCCGGAAACGCACGATCGAGCGCCGAGTCTTTTGCAATCGCTTCGCTCCTATCCCCCGGGGCAACAATCAGCATTTCGCAATGTAAGGGCCTTTGCACTCAAGGCGGACGACGCACCTACTCGGTAACGAACCCGAGCGCAACCCCTACGCCGGCACCCGCTGCGCCTCTACCTCCAGCATCGGCACCTGCTGCGGTTGCGCCGAGTACAAATCCATGACGATCAAACGAATGGCAACCATTCTCGTTATCGTCACCATCGCGGCGATGATCGACGTGCGGCTTTTTGGAGCGGCATGGGCAACCCACGAACGCGTTCAAATGATCACCCGACAGTACACGCAAGAACAAAGTTTTATCGATCTTGTCACGACGATGAAATGCCGGACCGGGAGCCAGTCGCGAGCCCTCGCCTCAGCTCCGTCGTCGCCGGCAGAGGCTAGTTCAAAGATTCGCGTACAAACGAGCACTACATCGACGACACCGTGCGAACGCACGGGCCCCGACCGTATCGAGCAATCAATTTTGAAACTGCAGAAGAAGAAGCCGACAAGCATTCTCGTTACAACGACCGGGCGAAACATCGTTTCCCTCGTTCACTACTATCATCTAAAGCTCGACTCACTGAACCTTGCTGCATCCACCATCGAAATAAAGACCGACGGCCCCATCAACCCAACGCTGCGATTCCTTCGCGGACTGAGTACACATCGCGAACCTATTGTGCCGTCTTCGCTAACTCTTAGTGCTCAATCTGCCTCAACGGTTCACCTGGACTGGACAGGGACGTATTTGAACTTATGATCGACCGACCAACTCGCTCTCTTGGACTCATTGCTTTAGCGCTGGCCTGCGGTTCGGGTCTACTCGCGATTGCCACGGCAAATCCACTGCCTCAGAACGTCATCGTTATTGCGACCCTTCCGCCTTCACCAACGCCGGTGCCACGCCTTCCTCTCGTTCGAGAGCAGCTCTTCACCACGAATTCGGGCGAAGCATCTACGAACATCGATGCGAAGGGAACGCCAAACTACACCCTGCAATCCGGTGTCCTCGGGGTAAGCCTCGCCGGCGATGCGTCAGTTGCATCAGTAATGCTCGGTGGACATATCTATTGGGTCCATATCGGCTCGCCGCTTGCCGGACATCGCGTAACGTCAATAGCCCTCGATGGCATCACGCTCGACAACGGGGCGCATATCGCGCGGGGCACCGGATCGACGAGTGAAGCTCCGGCGCCCGTTGTGCCTGCTATCGAGGCCACACCGTCGCCCTTAATCCCGACGCAGGCGTCCGACGATCAAACGCACACCACGTCTTCACGAACGAATTTCACGAACGGAAATGTATTCGTCCCGCACACTCCACATACGCCGACACCGTTCATGCCCAGCAGTTTTCCCACGCCTTCGCGATTGGAGCCACCCGCATGATCCGCCGCACTCTTTGTAGTTTTCTTCTTTTTGCTCTGGCCTGGAGTCCGGTGGCCGCAGCGAATAAAACCATCACGCTTGACGTTACCGGCATGACGCTCTCACAAGTTGCGCGACTCATTAGCATCCAGACGAATCGGAACATTTTGGTCTCCCCGGTCGATGGAACGACCACGGTGACGCTGCACCTAAATCACGTTACTCCGATGGCCGCTCTATCGGCGATCGGTAATCTGTATCACTTACGCGTCCAGCAACACCACGGGTATATCCTCTTGACGTCGGCACTAAACGCCGAACATACGATGCTTATTGCAACGCCAGCTCAACTCGCAACGTCAATCGCTTCGCTCAGCACGCCGAGACTTCTCATTAAGCCAGTGGGATCAAGCAGCGTGTTAGCGACGGGTTCGTATAGTGAGCTCGCACACTTACAAACGATAATCCACCGAATCGATCGGAACTATTCCACGACCACTCTCGATATCGCGTACTCGAAGCCTAGCGCCATTGTAAAAAAACTCGCCACGCAACTGGGAACAACGACGGCCCGAATCGTCCCAAACGATGCCGAAAGCACGATTACCGTGTCGGGATCACGCCGCTCGATCCACCGAATCGCCCACATGGTGGCCCTCGACGATACGATGCCGTTGCGAGGCAGCGTCGACGTAATGATTGTGGAGAGTCAGCCCGTAAACGACTCTTCGAATCGAGGAATACTGTGGGGCATGTCCTCGCAGAGCGCAGCGACGGGCGGGGGGACGAGCTCGGCTACCCCAACCCTCACCGCCGGAACGGCCTTCACGACGTTCACCTCTCCAAGTATCCCGATCGCCGCGCAAATCAATCAACTAATCTCGCAGGGGAAGGCGAAGATTCTCTCCCGACCTACGATTGCGTTCAATTCCGGTGGGCAAGCAGATACGAATATCGGCTCGACCTATCCCATTGCTACCCAAAACGGCGGCCTCGTCGGTGGAAGCACTGTCCAGTACGAACCAATTGGCATTCGGCTTCAACTCGACATGACCATTGCACATAACGGAGCGATGAGCGGCTCGATTATCACGCGAGAATCAACGATCCAGGGATTCGATCCGGTCTCGCACTTGCCCATATTGGGAAACCGTAGCGCCCATATCGACAACCTAACGATTTTCCCCAACGAATCGCTGGTTATCTCTGGATTCTTCCAGAACCAGCAGCAAGACACCCTAGAAAAGATCCCGTTCCTCGGCGATATTCCCGTCATCGGGCAATTCTTCCGCGATCGCCAACAGTCACGCCAACGACTCGAACTAAGCTTCATCCTTACCCCGCACTTAGTCTGCGACGTCGCGGGCCTCAAGCCGGGGAACACGTCGCTCTCCCACACCAACATTCCGCCAACGTGCTTACACTAGGAAACGGAACACGATGCAACTCGTAAAATTTCCACTGCCGCCGAACACCCATACCGTGAGCATTCTCCCGGTTCCGGGTCTGCATATTCTTGGAGCAGCGATTGAGGTCGACGATATACCGACGTCACTTATTTCCTACCCGGATCCTAATACGAGCATCATTGCGCTTCACGCAACGATGCTCCCAGTTGATTCGGTCCTTATCGTGGCGCTTACGCCCGATTGGACGACCGACGAGGCTCCTGCGTCAACCACTATCACTCTAACGTGCGATCGCGACCAGGACGTCTCTCTCGACGTGACACGAACGATCGAGTTGCGTCCTGCGCCGCGGCTTTTGGAGGGACGCAACGGTTTTACGCCCTGCATCTGGGATAAACACCAGCAAGCGTTTCGAACCGAGCTACATCTCGCAAACGACGGCTTTAGCTCGGCTACGGTCGATATCACCATAACGCTCCCTCCAACGTCCTGGGTAGAGCAGCCACACTTTCGGCGCAAAGCCACAAGCGACGCCGTGCTCCTCATGACAACGACGACGATCCGCCAGAAGGACGAAGCAATCTATCCGTTCGTCGTCAATGCTGTCAGCCCGAGCACCCCGCTATTCCCGGTCACTGCGTTGGTCGTGATACGCCATGCGGACGGCACTACGGAAGAGCACACGTACGAAGTCACCGCTACTCGCGCCATCGCTCCCAACGCAACACTCGCTATAGCGTACGCGAACGGCACGCAGCCGCGCAGCAATGGAGAGGTGATTCCGGTCACCATCACCATCGATAACGGCGCTGCCGCGCTCGATCGGTGTACTATCGACCTCGCCGGCGCGGACGTCGATCCGCTCTCAATGCCGATTGGAACGCTCTTACCGTGCGAGCAGCGCCAACTCACCGCCTTCCTTCGCGTGCTCCCATCGAGCGGCGGGACGTATAAAAGCGCGTTTTCCGTCACTCTCCTCGCTGAAAATGGCTTTCATACGGAAACATCCGCCGATATACTCATTCAAGCACTACCCGCCCTCGCCGTAACGCTTACTCCGCAGCCATCGCTCCCTAACGGTATCACGCCGCTCTACGTCGGCATCACGAATGAAGGGGATGGCACCGGCCATGACATCGTCGTAACCGCCTCCGCCACACACCCCATCATTGAATCGCTCGCAGACCCAAGCAACGGGAATGCGCCCGCTCAACCGCTCCCCCCGGGCGCCGGACCGTTCGCGAAGGGATTGCACATGGGGCATATCGCACGGAATCAAAACGTGCGAACAACGATGCTCCTTGCTCCAACTGCGTCACCAGAGCTCGACATCGACCTCACTTTTACGATCGTCGCTAACGAATTGCCCGAACCAGTGTATGCATACGCAAAAGCGACCCTGGTACCTATGCCGACGATCCTCGCCGCGCCGCCGCAAAAGCCGTCGCCGGCAACAGTTGTCGACTCGCCGTCGACTAACGGCACCCCTCCGACGTCCGCGCATCAGGAGACGAACGACGACGCGCATGCTACGAACGCAACTGAGCCCGACTCGATCCCTCTACCATTAGCGGAAACGGAAGCGGCCTTTAGCCGCACGCGAGAGCTATTGCAAAACGCATACCGCGAGCAACCGCCCAACGACGCCGCGACGACGGCATTTGCGGAAGAAGAACCCCTCAAACCGCCCTCCCCTGAAACTGCGACGACTCCCGACTTGGTATATCCGCGCTTCTCGCTGCAGGCTGACCGACTCCTCGAATGCTTCGCTCCGAGCCTCTCGAGCGTCACCGACGACGACACTCCTGGGGATGATGCGTTCGATGCACCGTGGATCACCGCGGGGCACGTTGGTCTCGCGTTGCTCGCTTATCTCCCGACCTATGACTCGCGCGCAAACGATGCGATTACGCGGCTGCAAAGCGAACTGCAACGCACCCTCGAAACGCTCGTCCCTCGCATGGTCAAGAATACCTGGGGACTTACCAACGACGTGCTCTTCGACCTTGCATTTCAGAACACGGCCCAAACGTACCTCAAAGCGATCGACGCTCTTCCCGCAAGTAATCCGAACGACGATATCGAGGCGACGATCATGCTCGGACTACTCGACCAAATACGCTGCAGCGACGACACTGCAGCAACCCATATTTTCGAGATTCGCGCAATCTTCCGGAATGCTCTCGATCGGGAATCGCCGTCTTGGGGGCTGCCGCTCAGCGGAGCGGCCCTAGGATCTATCTACGACATCCTCTACCGCTCCAGTACCGTCGCGGCATAACCCGCAACACGCCAAAGATCAGGAGACACCGGTGATCGATCCGATTCTTGCATACGTTACGGCGCCGAGCCTCATTATCGCCACCGTAGCCCTCTTCCCGCGACGATTAGACCCGACGCTCGCGAAGCCGACGGCAGACGTCACCGTTCGACCTGCACACATCATCGACGACGAACTTCTCACCGACTTTCAAGAGCCTCGTCGACGCCCCTGGTTTCAAGGTTTCACGCTACCGCGATTCCGTTTTCCGTTCCATCGTCCTCGTCAGTCCGACGTTTCCGATCCCGATGTAGCAGACACGACTCCAGGCGACGCAGTCGACGAGAAGGCGCAAGTGTACGAGGCGATCGAGGAGCAATCGCCGGAACAGGTTCCCGTAGCGGCGATCGACGCAGTTGCGTTGCCGGCATCCTTCACCTTGACCGACCGCGGGGACATTCAGGAACTCAAGTCGGCTAACGACGGGCCAACCGACGCCGACTTCCTCCGGTTTTCACAGGCACGAGAGATCGAAGCACTCCGGCATCAGCACGCGATCGCCGAGCTCGCGCTTGCGGCAACCACCGCACCAACCCTATGGATATCGGCGTTGCTACCGGATGCCGCGCTCGAGGATACCGCAACACGCCTCCGAGCGATCCATCACCTCGCACTGCTTCCTCGTACCTCGTTCGCCCCGTCCGTCTTGCTTCGCGCTCTCGAGTCCGAGCCTGAGCCTTTCATCCGAGCTCGAATACTCGGGGCGCTTGCAGGCACAAACTCACTTACCGACGAGATTGCCGCAGCGGCCGCCGAGCGGAGCGACATCGAAGCCTCGGCAGTAGCAGAACTTCGCACTCCAGTGACATCGAACGATGATTCGCAAAATACCGTGGAATCTTCGTAACTGCCAAGCGGAGCCACTGCGAAAATGGATCGCTGCAACGCCATCGGACTTTTTAGCGATCCTGACGCCCGGCGCCGGCAAAACGCGCTTCGGGCATGCGCTGAGCCATGCGCTCATCACCCACGCAAGCGTACCACGCGTTATCATCTTCGTTCCCACTGAAAACCTGAAACACCACTGGGCGCAGGAGTTTCATCGATCCGGCATCGAGCTGAACCCAACCTGGAACGGTACGCTCGATGACGCACGACCGTATCACGGCTTGGCAATCACGTACGCGCAACTCCTTCAACGAAGCATTCACGACGCGCTCCAGACTCTCGCAAACGGTGCGCTCATTATCAACGATGAGATCCATCACGCAAGCACCGGCAACGCTTGGGGAAAGACGCTATCGACACTCACCGAAGAAGCGAAACACCGTCTGCACCTATCGGGCACCCCCTTTCGATCCGACAAGACCACGATCGCACACCTGTCATACGACCAGCGAGGAATCGTCGTCGGAGACTATACCTATGGCTACCACGCAGCGATAACCGACGGCATCTGCCGCGCCGTCGTCTGCTTCCCCCAGGCTTTTCAGGCCGTGGTCGAACGACCAGACGGAACGATCCTTCACGTCGATATCCAGAGTAAAGAGAAGACCGTTAAACGAGCTCTCGACAGCATCTTGCGATACAATCCCTATGCTGGCACGCTGATCGACCGGGCGCACACCACGCTCCTAGCAATTCGAAAACGCCACCCGAACGCCGGCGGCATGGTCGCGGCAATCGATTCAAAACACGCCGAGCAGCTCGTCGACCTCACGAAATCGATCACGGGCACGCAACCCCTGCTTGCTCTCAGTAATGAAACGCTCGCAGATCCCGACGCGATTGATCGATTCCGTTATGGAACGCAACCCTGGATCGTCGCCGTCGGACAGATCGCCGAAGGAACAGATATCCCTCGCCTGCGTATCCAAGTCCAACTCACCACAACGCGCACCACGAGCTTCTTCCGACAACTCGTGGGTCGCATTGTCCGCCATGACGGAATCCATGATGGCCCGAGCTATCTCTATTTGCCGGCAGATCCTCGTGGCATGGAACTCGCGCACCACCTTCGCGCTGAAGTCCCCGGAAGCGCCGAATCCCATATTCCAGGAGCGCTCACCGAGCCCGATATCACCCTGGCCGACATTGAAGCCGAAGAAGAAGAAGCCGATCGCGAAAAAACTGGACGACCGCAAGGTACCGTCCTGAACCTCAACTCCTATGCACTCTCCCCGATGCAACTTACTACCCTCACAATCGACCCAAACGACCTCTTCGATTATGAAGAGCCACCCGAGGACGCCGACGACGGGATTCCAATGTACAAACTTGTCGCTCGACTACGAGAAAAGCGCCAAGAACTCGTCAAGGACGTCGCTCAGCACTTCCACTTAAAGGAACACGACATCAACGCGCGACTCATTCGCATGTTTCACAAAGGGGTTGACGAATTGCACGAACAGCAACTGCGAAAGCAAATTGCCGTCCTCGCACGCGCTCTAAATACCCAGCAACTGCCACGAGAACTCGAACCGACGTATAGACGAGGGACAAAGCGGTGATGACGACTCTCTACACGGCCCCACATCCAACAGACAGGAGCCAACCATGACACCCAATAGTATCATTATCTATAGGTTTGCAAAGCTTGCTAGTGTCATAGTATTTTTAGTGATGCTGTTCGTTTTTGGTTGCTTGATGAATACAACTCTGCGCATCCCATCACTCGGTTACCGGCTCCTCAGTCAAATGATTGTAATGATGGCAATGGCTCCGTTTCTAATAGCATCGGGGGCGCTATCCTTTCCGGTAGGTAAGCGACGTGACGGTCGTCGCGTTGTTTGCGTATCGGAAAGCGCGAATCAAATAACTATTAACGCTGGATGGCCGCCACTTTATCTGAAGGCATTTATAACGTCGATGGCAGATCGCAAAGGAAACGCCATTACAGTAGCCCGCGAGATACGCGACGCGGGCAACGAAGCTGTAGGGCGAGCGAACGCGAGCGGGAAATCCGTTTGGTTGACCACTCCGCTCTCAAGTAAACCGTCGGTGCGAGCCTGGCTTGAGCGAAACGGCTTTTCTCTTACACGCACGTTTCCTCCATTCGTTAATATCCTCACGTGGATAGTTTTTGGCCCAACGATAGCGTTGTGCGCTCTTTTTACAGGTGCAATATGTATTGGCCCCTGGCAAACATGGAGTCGACAATGATACCACTGCACAACTCACGTAGTACAATACACGACCCAAGATAGCGCCGAAATGTCCGGTTGTGCTTCAAAGTGGGAACAATCTAGGGTATGAACTTTTGGCTAGGAACCTATGACCTTGGCGAGTGTTACACCGACGAGCGCCCGCCGCACATCGATCTGGATAGATCAATCTGGGCGGCGCTTAAGGCGGACTGGACCGTGTGGTATCTATGGCAGAACTGAGGTGCGCGGGAGAATGCGCCATCGGCTTCGCCGAAGAGCGCATGCCGAGGGGCACGGGCACCGGAAAGGCGTGATAGTGAAGCGCGAGGGTATTGGGTCAAGTGCAACCCGGCGACGGCGCACCCGCTTCGTAGACTAC
>CABS01000030.1_pt1 | contig 12806 bp, 11 predicted proteins | sample 344768 | NCBI WGS metagenome assembly CABS01 (sample SAMEA3138346, study PRJNA38045) | mine drainage metagenome | isolation source: Carnoules arsenic-contaminated mine drainage | place: France:Carnoules | collected 21-May-07 | reverse complement strand
ATTGTGACCGGAGAAGCCGGAACGAACACGTTGACCCGTCACGGGCTGGAGGAATACGTCGCCGACTGCGTGATCTCACTGGACCATCGGGTCACGGAACAAATCTCTACCCGGCGGTTGCGAGTCGTCAAATACCGTGGCACTTCCCACGGCACCGATGAATATCCGTTCCTGATCGATGAAGATGGCATCTCGGTGGTGCCGATCACTTCTCTCCTACTGACTCACAAAGCTCTCACGGAGCGTGTTTCGACAGGAATTCCCGCCTTGGACGAGATGACGGAAGGTAGGGGATTCTTCCGTGGAAGCAGTGTGCTGGTGACCGGCACGGCGGGCACCGGGAAATCCAGTCTGGCGGCGAACTTCTGCGCCGCCGCCTGCGCTCGCGGCGAACTCTGCTTGTATTTCACTTTCGAAGAGTCCCCCAGCCAGATTCTCCGCAACATGCGCTCGGTTGGCCTTCACCTGGAGCGTTGGGTCAAAAAAGACTTATTGCACTTCAATGCGATGCGGCCAACCAGCACTGGCCTGGAAGGACACTTGGCCGCTATTCACAAGTTGATCGCCAAGCTTCGACCGAGCGTCGTGGTCATCGACCCAATCACTAACCTGATTTCCTCCACGGGCACCTATGACGTTAAATCGATGCTTGTGCGCCTGGTCGATTTTCTAAAGGTGGAGCAGATCACGTCAATGTTCACGAATCTGACGTTCGCGGGAGATCCCCAGGAGAGAACTGCGGCGGCCGTGTCCTCTCTCATGGACACCTGGATTGTGTTGCGGGACAGCAAGCCCAATGGACGGCCGAGACGCGAGCTTTACGTTCTGAAATCCCGCGGCATGGCGCATTCGCGCGAGCCTCGCGATCTCATCGTGAGTAAGAGGGGCCTCGAATTGGGCATTGTGCTGAAGGATCATACGCCTCCCGCGACTGCCGAAGATTCAGTCGCTCATTTTGAGTTGCCGGAGTTTTTCTGTTTTTCTCTTGCGTCCAATGTGTATGTGTGATAATATACACCTATACTATGACCACCACCAGCGCGTCCAGATAGACTTCGGCGCTAACGAAGAATGAGCCACTTGTGCTTGGCAGAAGTGAGCCAGGGCAGGAACAGGATTTGGCGAGGTAGGGATATATACAGCATCATCCCGCACCGCAGGTGCGGCTGGGTTTTGCTTTTCAGTGTCATCCCACGCCGAAGGCGTGGCTGCGGCATGCGCTCTGCATGCACCTTCAGGATGGGCGTAGCCTCTGGAGTTTTTGTTGTGCGTATTGGAAGTACTCTTCCCCGACTTCCATCTCGATTACTTCTTCGATGACCGGCAGGAAGTAGGCCAGAGAGCGCACGGTAGTCAGCGGCGGAGCATCTGCGGGCCGGATCATGCGGCGTACCGCGGCCAGCACGAGCGCGTTCTCAATCTTGGACAAGGGAACGCCGCGTTGATAGAGCTGGACGGCGAGCAAGCGATCCGGCCGGCGCAGATGGCCGCAGGTTCCCGGCGTGTTGCGATAGGCTTCCAGCACCTTGCGCACGTAGTCTTCGCGGCCGGATGGTTGTTTATCCATGGCCGTCTGCTCAGCCCTGCGGGTCGCGCAGCGAGGGGCCGTCGATGCGTAGGGTGTGGCAGTAATGGCGGACGCGGCTCAACAGCGCATCGACCATGGTGGGGTTGCCGAGGAAGTTGCCCCATTCGTCATAACTTAAATTTGTGGTGATGATCGTGGAGTGGCGGTGATAGCGCTCCTCCATCAGCTTGAAGAAGATGTTGGATTGCTCGGGCCTTAGATTGACGTACCCTAATTCGTCGACAAGAAGGCAGTCGAGCCGGACGAGGCGATTGAGCAACTGACGCGAGGAGCGATCGGCCAGCGAAGCATACATCTGGTCGAATAGATCCTGGGCACGGATGAACTGGCAACGGTATCCATTCTCCAGGGCTTTCAGCATCAGGCCTGAGGCGAGTCCTGTCTTGCCCACGCCGGGCGGGCCGACCAGCACCAGATTCTCCGCCTTGGCGATGAAGTCCAGTTCGGCCAGGGTGTGGATCTGCTTGCGGCTGACGCCGGGCTGGCGTGCGAAGGGGAAGCTGGCCAGCGACCAGTTCTCGGGAAGGCTGGCGCGCTTGATCCTCCACGCCAGTGCGGTTTCCTGACGGTGATGCCACTGCGCCCGCAGCAGGCGGGTGAGGAACTCGGAGTAGGGGACGTCCTCCTTCTCGGCGGCGCTCAACTGCTCGCCGTAAATATCCAGGATGCGATTGAGGTGAAGGTTCTTCAGCAGTTGTTCCAGTTCGTCATTCAGTTTCATGGTTAGTTCTCCGGATCGTTGTTCAACAGGAAGTAGTCGCGCGCCACCCGGCGCAGGACCATGCGCTCGACCCGGTCCAGGTCGTAGAGTCCGTAGCGTGCGGCTTCAGCGACAGCGGCCAGCAGCGGTGCCCGGGGATACTCGCGCACCATGCGCAGCAGTTGGCGCAGGGCAAGTACCGTCAGCTTGCGGCTGTTCTTCTTCAGCTCCGCGACATAGTTGGCGATCTCCGGCACGGCCTTGAGGATGAGCGCTTCCTCGGGATGAGGATCGGGACGCTTGACGCCGCGCGGCGGCCGGTGTTCGGCCAGCATGACATGCCGGCGCTCCGCCTCGGCCACACGCTGATGCGTGACCAGGTGACGGGCATCGAGTTGGATGTCGATCTTGCCGCACGCCTCGCGCACCTCAACCCGGCGGCCGATCCATGCTACGGGAACAGAGTATCGATTGGTGTTCACCGTGACGTAGCCTTCCACATCCACCATGCGTTCATGCAGTCGATAGACCTCGGGAACCCACACGGGCAAGGGCTGAAGATGTTGCTGCTCCATCCGGAACAACTCCCGCGGCGCAGCACGAAGATGCCGCTTGTGCGTGGCGTTGACGCGATCGCACCACTCACGCGCCTGCTGGTTCATCTCCAGCCAACTGGCGAACGAACGGCCGGCCAGGAAGTTGTTCTCGATATGATCGAACTGCCGCTCGACATGAGCCGACCGGTTGGCGTCGCCCAGTTCATGCGCCGCGAACTGGAAGCCGTATCGTTCTGCAAAAGCCGCCATCTCCGGCACCGGCACCATGGCGCGTCCGGTGCCGCGTAAGACCACAACGTGCGTGTTGTCGATCTCCACGCGCCGGGGTGATCCGCCTAAATACCGCAGTGCTTCGGTCAGGAAGACCTTGCAGTCGAAGCGCGTGAAGGTGGGATAGATCTGGAAGAACAGCATGCGCGAGTAACAGAGAACCGCCGATGCGGTCTGCGCCTTGTAGAACTTGCCCGCTACTTCCACCTTGTGCGGAGAAGTGTCGTGCTGAAGTTCGCTTCCCGGAGGGAACACATACTGCCCCGCTGCCACCTTCGGCGTCTGTCCGATCCCATGACGGCGACAGAAGGCCGTCAACGCCGAGTACGATAGCGTCACTCCACTGGCCGTCAGCTCCTCCAGCACTCGTACCAGATTCCCTTTGCACCTGGGCAACAGTTCCAGGATCTGCTGCCGGTAAGGCTCGCAGATCTCCGCGCGCTCCAGCGCAGGAACCTCCGTCGTGCCCAGCCGCAACACCTCGCGCACCGACCAGCGGCTCACCTTCAACATCCGCGCAATCACGCGGCTGCTCTGTTTTTGCGCGTGCATCTCCAGGATCGCAGCGCGTTGACTCTGACTCAGCATCTCCCCCTCCTTGATGAGATAGGTTCGTAGCTCCCTCGAGGTTCTCGTGCAGATCGGCAAGCGCGGTTGGTTGTGGGAGCTTGATCGCCAGCCGATTCAACTCTTCGAGCGCAAGACGGATCTGGGCCTGCGTTTGAGCGCATTGCGGAAGATCCAGTTCCACCGTGGCGTCCCGCAGACGGCGATTGGCGCGCCGCATCATCGCAATCACCGCGTCCAGATCGCGCGACAACTCCACCATCGCCGGCGCGGTCGGACTCTTCTCGCGCTGCCGCTGCGTCTTCAGGAACAACTGCGGCTCGGCCAGCAGACGTTCGCGCACGGCCGGCGTGGCGCCGCGCCAGGCCGCATACAACTGGCCCGCTTCGCGGCTGCGTAACCGATGCCGCGCAAAACCCTCCGCCATGCGGCTACACTCTTCCGTGTTCATGCGCGCCGCCGGCACCAGGAACTTCATCGCCACCTGCGCCGCGATGGCGCCGTCGCGCACCTGCTGCTGCACCGCCGCGGGCAGCAACTCGACCAGGCCCATCCGCCGCGACACCCAACTCGTGCTGCGATCGAAGCGCCGCGCTAACTCCTCCTGGTCGTAGCCGAAGCGCTCCGACATCTCCGCCAGCAACCAGCCCTCTTCCAGGGCCGTGGCCTGCTCGCCGGCGCGCATCGAACGATCCAGGAACAGCGCCTCGGCCTCGCTCAGCGACCAGACCACCGCTTCGACCGTGTCGCGGCCCAGCTGCTCCAGCGCCCTGACCCGCCGGTAACCGTCGATGAGCAGATAGCGCTCGGGCTGATCCGTGGCGATGACGATGACCGGAGTCTGCTGCCCACTGGCCGCCAACGAGGCCAGCAACCGTCGATGCCGCTCCGGCCGGCGCACGCGCAGGTGCTCCAAACGCCGCTCAAGTTGATGGAATTCCAGACGCATGACACGCATCCCCTCGACAGCTCCACTCTGCACCAGATTCGATCTGGGATTGCGCGGCAGGATCGAGTAGTGTCGCCGCATCCGCCTTGGAATCAATACGATATGGCTTTAACTGAGATTGCGTGGAACGTAGCAGAAGTGCGCCCATAACACCTATGAAATCAGCCCCTTGCACCCCAAACTCAGATTGCGCGATGTCCCAGGGAAGTCGATTCAACGGAGTGGGCAATCGGAGCGGTTCCGGCGGCTCGTCGCTGGCCCCGCGGGCCTGGATCCGCCGGCCGGAAAAGTAATCCGGATTCCGCAATCGCCACGCCGCCTGCTTCTTACGGCGACGCAACAACTGGCACTCCGGCTTACGACAGGCATGTTGCCGTGGGCCAACTCGATTATCGGGACGGAACCAGCGATGGCAGATGCAACAAGGGCGCTTCCGGGCAACAGGCATGATGATTCATCATCCACATACCTTAAGAAACACCCTCAGTTGAGACATTGATTACACGGCAGGTGGGTCACTTCTGGAAAGCAGACCCGGGTCACTTCTCGAAAGCGCCGAAGACGTAAAGCCCATCTTGTGCGGCACCGCCGGTGGTAGCACTCTTATGCAATGAGTCGGCGTCGAGCGGAGGAGTGGGCAAAGTGGCGTGGTTTGGTTTCCGAGCAGGGGCAGAGCGGTGGAAGCGTGGCGGCGTTTTGTGGTGAGCGCGGCCTGCGGGATTCACAGTTTTTCGCGTGGAAGAAGCGGCTGCGCGATGCCGAGGCGGCGCAGTTCGTGGAAGTACGAGCAGCTGCGGAGCCTGTGCAATCGTCAGCGGCAGGCAATCATGCGATTGAGGTACGGCTGGCTGGAGGGCGCAGCCTTGTGGTTGCTCCTGGATTCGACGCGAGTCATCTGCGCGCATTGCTTTCTGTACTGGAGCAGGAGTCATGATCGGGCTGCCGAGTTTGCGCGCGCTGGACCAGGCACAAGCAACGCGGATCTGGCTGGCGGTCGAGGCGACCGACATGCGCTGCGGCGTGTGACATGAAGCTGATTCAACGATTGTTCAACATGAATTCATCATGAATTGAACCTGCGGTTCCGTCCGCAGTAGTCTATCGGCACCGGCGTGATTGGTAACGATCGGGTCGGAAGCTGTCGAGACAATATCCTCCGCGCAAGCGATGGAGATTGCCGTGAGGGAATCTTCTTGACTGCCAGCGTCAAGGTGGTCAGAGGGTTAGACTGGACGACACGCCCAACATATGTGAACCGCCGTAGACATCGTTAGCATGGACCAGCCAAAGACGCTGATAGGCTGAAGCCAAAAGGTAAAGCAGTCGGTTGGCCTGATAACCGCGACAGGTCACACGGACATTCAGACTGCCGGTGCGAAGGCGGGGGCTAAATCAGTCCTGTCGCTGAATCAGAACATGGAAACCCCGCAGGCCTCCCCGGAAAATCGGGGAAGGCGCCTCGCAAGAGTCGCCGACAGGTTTGCGGGGAGAGGATGCTGGAAAAAGCAAAAGCCGTTCTGTAATGGGACGGATAGGAAGCGGCAACTTCTCTGCGATAAGCAGGCAGACTTCCAGCAGGTCATGAAGGACGAGAAAGCAGGCAGAACCATCTTATGAGGAAATCGCAAATGAACGCGGAACACGTCGCGTGTGCATCCTCAGCCGCCGTGGAACATTGGGGCCAGATCGACTGGAAACGATGCGAACGGCAGGTAACTCGGCTGCAGGCGCGTATCGTCAAGGCATCTCGGGAGGGCCGCTGGGGCAAGGTTCGATGCTTGCAACGGTTGCTCACCTGCTCGTTCAGCGGCAAGGCCCTGGCCGTAAAACGAGTGACAGAAAACAAGGGTAAGCGAACCTCGGGCGTGGACCATGTACTTTGGTCTACGCCGCAGTCCAAACTCAAAGCGATCGCATCGCTACAGCGCCGGGGATATCGTCCGCTGCCGTTACGGCGGGTGTATATTCCAAAATCCAACGGCAAGTTGAGGCCCCTCTCGATTCCCGTGATGAAAGACAGAGCCATGCAGGCGTTATATCTGATGGCTCTGGAACCAGTCGCCGAAACCTGTGCGGACCCTAACTCCTATGGTTTCCGGAAAGGCCGCTCTACCGCAGACGCCATCGAACAGTGTTTCAAATTTCTGTCGAAAAGCGACGCGCCGGAGTGGATTCTTGAAGGAGACATAAAAGGCTGTTTGGATCCATCTCCATACTGCCCCCAGACTCATGAAGTAGTTGCAAATAGCCTCGGTTGATCATCCATAACTCTGATTCTCAAGCCCTTACGCCGTCCGCTTGTCACAAGCATGGCTTCGAGGTCGCCACGCTTTACACGCTGCAACACCGTCTGGCGCGAGACGCCGAGTTTCATGGTTGCTTCCAGCATGGGCAGATACTCCGGTGGGGCCTGCTCGACGATTCGCGATCGCAGTTCTTCGGTGATGCGGATTTGCCATGGCGCACCAGGAGTGACCTGTTCACCGGCGATGAAGCCTTCTGCCAGCCAGCGATGGATGGTAGAAGGATTCATTCCCAGGATCTTCGCGGCCTTGCAGATAGGGACGACTTCGCCTTGCGGAGGCTGCGCCGGTGGCTGAAAACGAGGGATGCCGCGATAACGTCGCAGATTGCCGACCTGATTGGCGGTGAAGCGTTCCCCGGTCGCTGTCTTGCGTCCCTGACGATTCAGGATGCCGGCGATGATTTCGTCGGGATAGAGAGCTGCCAGACGGGGTAACAACGAGATCGTGCCTTCGCTGGTGCGCAGACCGCGCGGCTGGGAGCGCGGCAGAGGAAGATCGATCTCGGTAAGCTCGCCAGCTCGCCAGCGCAGCGTCAGATGAGCCCGGTGTTCGGGGCGATCGACAACCACGATCGCCTCTTCCAGCAGCGTGCGCAAAAGCTCCTTCCGATCACGATCCGTGGTGGTGGGCGCCGTCCAGACTTTGCGCAGATCGGAACCGAGAGCGCGGACCCTGGCTTTCTCTTCCGGGCTGAGTGTGCGAGGACGCTGTTGCTGCCGGCGCTCGAGCTCTGCCTCAGCCGCCGTGAGCTCACGCAGCCGTTTCTCCCATTCGGTTTCCAGCCCGCGCGCCACTAGCCTGTTTTCCGGTTCCACCGCGCGATATTGGCGTTCGGCACGTTCGGCCTCATAGCGCGCTCGTTCTACCGCCAGACGCCATTGCCCGAGCGCCGCATCGTGATCCGCTTCCAGCTGCCGCATAGCTTGTTCGGTAGCTTCCACAGCAGCCGGCGTCAACGCTTTCAAAAACGCATCCGCTACCGCTTGATCGATCTGGACACCGCCGACGTTGAGACAGTAAACGCCCCGTCCCTGAACGATGTCTTTGCCTGAGCAGTGATAACCTGGCGAGGCATTTCTGCCGCTATAGTGAGTATGCAGATGGCGGCCGCACTTGCCGCAGATGGCAAGACCTTGAAGCAGTGCAGCGCCTTCTCTCACTGCGCCGCCTGCCTGGTGAGGTTGGGGATGAACGTTGGCGTCGATACGGTTCTGGTTGGCTTGGTAGGTAGCCCAGTCGATGAACCCTGGATGGTGATCTGGAAGAAGCACCGCCCACTCGGCCAGGGGGAGATGACGAGTTCGTCTGCGGAACCTGCCCTGTTCATCGACATAACGCTCATGGCGGCACTTACCGTAAGCATATGCGCCAGCATACACCGGATTGGTGAGCACATGATGGATGGCGGTATACGTAGGAGCAACCCACCGGATCGGGCTGTTCATGGTGGCTCGGAGCGGGAAGGAAAGTCCCTCGGAACGGAACCAGAGCCAGACCTTGCGGGCCGATCCCAGTTCCGTGAACTTCGAGAACACCGTGTGCAGGGCGCCGACCACGGCTTCGTCGGATTGAAAGAGCACTTCGCCGTCCTCCTCACCCCAGACAAAACCTACGGGCAGACCCCGGCGTAGTTCGCCGCGTGCGGCCTTGTTGCGGATTCCGCCATCCAGCCGGGCGCGCAGGATATGAAGTTCTGCTTCCGACATGGTGCCTTTCAACCCGAGGATCAATCGATCGTTAAAAAGAGCCGGATGATAGATCCCGTCGCTGTCTCCGATCAGCGTATCTGTCATGCCGCACAGATCGAGGAGACGGTACCAGTCGGCGTTGTTGCGCGCCAGGCGCGAGACTTCCAGTCCGAGCACGATGCCCACGTGGCCCAGAGCCACTTCCGCGGTCATGCGGGCGAATCCGGAGCGCTTGACCGATCCGGAGCCGGAAAGGCCAAGGTCCTCGTCAACGACGGTCACCTGTTCCTTGGCCCACCCCAGTTCGCAAGCCTTTTCCACCAAAGCATACTGACGCGCCGTCGACTCTCGGTTGTATTCCACCTGCGACGGGCTGGACTGTCGGATATAGACAAACGCTGCGCGCCGCGTATGGCTGAGCTTTACCTTACCGGATTCACTCATCATCATTCTCCTTGTCGTGGGGCAGGGTGGCGTTGGCGATCAGCCGCGCCAGGACGTAGATGGCCAGAAGCTGTTGCTCGGCCTGCAGGGCTTCCCAGGGACTGCTTTCCTCGAGAAGCAGATCGAAGAGACTCGGATGGTTTTCTTGCAAGGGGGCTCTCCTTCTCGGCCGCCTCGCTTGCAATGGTCGCAAGGCGCTTGAGGAGAGCGTCTGTGATAGCGCGTGCGTGAAGCAAGTCCTCTATGGAACCCAGCGCGGCCGTGGCTTGCACCGAGACAGCCTCTCGTGGCCTGGTCACAGAGGAAAAATCTGTCCAGTCCGCGGGGATCATAGACTTACTGCCATCGGGTAGGATCAGGATGAGATACAGTCGCCCCTTGCGATGCATCGCCCGAAACAACTCAAGCGACCTTCCCTCAAACGGATGACGAGCACGGATGACAGTGACTCGATCATGAAGGTCCTGATGATGGGTAGTGTGTCGTAACTTCCTTCGACCACATCAGTCATCGATGGCTTCTTGCCCATGTTCCTATGGACGCAGTCATCCTTGAGAAGTGGTTGCAATGCGGATTCCTCGAAAACTCGAACTTGTTTGCCACCGAGGAGGGTACTCCTCAAGGAGGAATTATCTCCCCCGCGTTGGCGAACTGGACCCTGGATGGTCTGGAGTCCCTCCTGAAGAGGACATTCCCGTCTCGTAAGGAAAAGGGGCAGCAGATTTATTCCAAGGTACATCTGGTGCGCTACGCCGATGACTTTATCATCACCGGCCGTAGCCAATCTCAGTTGATCAACGAAGTTTTACCACTGGTGGAAAAGTTCCTGCGCGAGCGGGGTCTGGAACTCTCAGCGGAAAAAACTCACGTGACTCACATCCAGAAAGGGTTTGATTTTCTCGGCCAGAACATACGCAAGTATGGAAGGAAATTGTTGATCACGCCTGCCCAGAAGAACGTTCAGGCGGTTCTGACAAAAATCCGGGGGATCATCGAGATGAATAAATCGGCGACGCAGGAAAATCTGATCGTTCAGCTCAACCCCGTCATACGGGGATGGGCCAACTATCATCGACACTGCGTTGCTAAACGTGCGTTCTCACGCATGGACTTTGAGATATGGCGCAAGCTGTGGTGGTGGAGCTATCGCAGACATCCGCGCAAGAACGCCGTATGGGTGAAGAATCGGTACTATCACGCCATCGGCGAACGAACGTGGAGATTTGCGGCACGCACCGTCACGGTCCCCCTGGGACAGCCTTCTTGGAAACGGCTGCTCTATGCGGGGAATACGCCCATACAACGACACCGAAAGATCAAAGGGGAAGCCAACCCTTTCGATCCCCGGTGGCGCTCGTATTTTGCACAAAGGGCCAAAGGTTCGAAAGTACGACAAACTGTCGCTGATGACCGGCTCTCCACTCCAGAGGGTTTACACATGGCTTGAGCCGGATGAAGGGAAACTTTCATGTCCGGTTCTTAGGGGAGGGAGCGTCAGCAATGACGCTCTCTTACCCGACTTTGACCGTTTGGCAGAGCGGGTAAAAACGGTTATTGGCCAGGAGCCGCTCAGCGGGCATTATTTTTTATTCCGCTCGCGTCGAGGAGACCGGCTGAAGATTCTTGTCTGGGACCGCGACGGATTCGTGCTGTGGTACAAACGATTGGAATCGGGAGTGTTCAAGCTGCCGCGGGTGGATGCAGGAGCGCGCTCGGTGGAGTTGCGAGCCAGCGAGTTGGCGATGGTCCTGGATGGGATCGACGTGTCGAAGCTGAAGCGCGTGCCGCGCTACGAGCGTGGAACGGAAACCAATCGAGATACGAAGAAGAAGGTCGCGATGTAAGTAACTTCCGCATAGGTTCAGCGTCTAATCCATGTGCCTCCTATAAGTCCTGAGTTAGTCGAGTTAGCCGATGACAACGCATCGCTGAAGGTAGTTATTCGTTCGCTGCTCCTGGAGCGCGACGGTGAGAAGCGGCGGGCCGACGACTTACAGGTTGAGAACCTTCGTTTGCAGTTGGAACTGGAGCGGTTCCGCAAGTGGTACTACGGTCCGCGCGCAGACCGCTTGCAATCGGACAACGATCTGGCGCAGATGCTGCTGCACTTCGCCGAGGAGATGGACCGGAAGCCGGTCAACCCTGACGATGTTCCGCGCGATGCGAAACCGGAAGAAGAACTGCGGCGCGTAAAGCGGCGCCAGGGTCGGCGGAACCTTGCCAACTTCGAAAATCTTCCTGTAACTACCCAGGTCCACGAGTTGAGCGCCGAAGATCGTGCTTGCCCCTGCTGCGGCGTCGAGCGCAAGGAGATCGGCGCGGACGAAAGCTGGCAGGTCGAATATCTACCCGGCCATTTTGAGCGCATCCATCATGTGCGCAAGAAGTATGCCTGCCCGGGATGCGAGAGCCATGGCGACAACCCGCGGATGGAAACGGCAGCCAAGCCGGAGACGGCGATCGACAAGGGCATGGCCGGGCCGGGACTGCTGGCTTACATCGTCACCAGCAAATTTTCAGATTACGTCCCGTTATACCGGATGGAAGACATTTTTCAGCGGCAGCAACTGGAACTGGAGCGATACAAGAAGTGGTACTACGGGCCGCGCGCGGACCGCCTGCAATCGGACAACGATCTGGCGCAGATGCTGCTGCGGTCTTCGCATGTGGTAGCCACCGACGACACCATCATGCCCATGTTGAGTAAGGGCAAAGCAGCCAACGCACGGATGTGGGTCTACGTGGGCGATGATGCCCATCCGTACAATGTCTTCGACTTCACGCTCAACCGCGGACGCGACGGACCGAAGTATTTTCTGAAGGACTACCGGCAGGTTCTTCTGGCCGACGGCTACGGCGGATACAACGGCGTGGTGATTGGCAACGAGATCGTGCGGGCCGGATGTTGGGCGCACGCGAGAAGAAAAATCATCGAAGCGGAGAAGGTCGCTCCCGAGATCGCGCGGGAAGCGGTCGAGATGGTGCGCGCGCTATATGCGGTCGAAAGGCAGGCCAGGGATGCCTCCGTGCCGGAGCGCCTGAGGCTGCGTCAGGAGCAATCGGCGCCGGTGTTGGCGCACCTGCGCGAGAAGCTTCTCGAGTGGAAGAAGCAGTTGCTGCCCAGGCATCCCATGGCCGAGGCAGTGAACTATGTACTGGGCCAATGGACGGAGCTGAATGTGTTCTGCGCGGATGGCGCGGTGCCCATCGATAACAACATCTCGGAACGGGAGATGAAGCGCGTCGTGCTCAATCGGAAGAACTCACTCTTTGTGGGCAATGCGCGCGGTGGCAGAACGGCGGCGGTCCTGGCCAGTCTGACCAGCACCTGCCGCCGCCACGACGTGGACCCGCAACTCTATCTCACGCAGCTGCTGACCAACCTGCCCACAACGCGAATGAACGAACTCTCGGCTTGGCTCCCCGATCAGTGGAAACTACTTCAGCACGCAAGCCTGCCCAGCCTGCAAAACCACACCACACCAACTTGGTAGAACCTGTGGTTCATGTAGCGCTCACGAAAAGATGCGCAGAATCTGTTCTCTAGGATAGACGGCCTGGGAAACCGTCGACACCCCTCAACCGACAAGGACCAGTCGCCCAATCTAGAAAAGTGTGGGCTCGTTGGCATTCTCGCGGGCCTTTTTCTTGGGCCGGCTCGCTACCGGAATGGAACTGCGCTCGCTCTCCTCAGCGCCAAGGATGGTCAGCAGCGCCCGCATTTCGTTTCGTAGCTC
>CABS01000191.1_pt1 | contig 13150 bp, 12 predicted proteins | sample 344768 | NCBI WGS metagenome assembly CABS01 (sample SAMEA3138346, study PRJNA38045) | mine drainage metagenome | isolation source: Carnoules arsenic-contaminated mine drainage | place: France:Carnoules | collected 21-May-07 | reverse complement strand
CTCGAAACGGCGGCCGGCGCATAGTTTGCCAACGGGTCCTGGTGAATCACCAAGAGCACGACATACCAGAAGACCAGAACCTGCAGCATTGCTGCGATGACTTTAGATCGCATGAGAACTCCTCAAAGGCGCTCAGACCAGCGAAATGCCGCCCGCTTTGTTGCCGACATTAGGGATGGGTTGCGGCCCGTGAACCACCAGTAGGCGCCCCAAAGTGCCACATGGTTGCGCTCTTCAAGGCGTTGAAGGATCAGCTTGGCCTTATCAGGTGCGATGTCGCGCCGCTTGTGGATTTGCTGCAGAAGTAAGTCAGCCCGCAACCCAGGCCAACGCCAAACCTCCTGGGCGACATCCAGAGCGTCCTCGTCCAGGTGATAGACGATCTCGTTGGCGAGCACGTCTGGTACGTTCGTCGCCAACATTGGGAGCGGACCATCCATCGTGATTTGAGCCTGATAGAGCTGGTACTGGCATCGAACCTGCAGAACGTGAGGGCGAGCGTTCAGGGTTCTACAAAAGTCAGCTAATGTGAGATCTTGCACGGCCGCCGTCACGCCATCTCGGTCGAGCCCGAGGGCGGCATACTCTTTCGGGTGGAGGACCGTGCTCGTTTGGTTTCTGACGAACAAGAACTGCGCGGCTCTGTCGCGCTCGGCGAATTTCGCGTTTCGTCGGCAAAACGACGTGATGTGCTGCTTGATGACCATGAAAGCCAGCTGCTCCTCCGTGCGGTCAAAATCGAACCAGTCGAAGCTGGGGTTGCCACGCTCTGACGGAGGCCGATCTTCCGCAACGGCCATGGTCGGCAGGGCCTCTCCATCGATCTGAGAAGGCAAGGTGCCAAACATGCCGCTGTCCATGGCTTTCCACATGGCCTCGGGGTCGCTGAGGTCGAGATCCGCAAGCGCCTCGGAAACACCGGCGAATTGGATTCCGCTGACATCTGCCGAGTCAATGTCAGAAAAGAAGCTCTCTTCAAGCCCCTCCATATCGGACGGGTTTGGGGTGTTGTTGTCCATGGTGAATGGTCGTTCAGTTTTTCTCAAGCTCTTTCCGCACGTCGCCACCAAGGTACTGATCGGCCCTGCGGTAGAGATTGAGACCGCGAACTATTTGTGGGCGCGTGTGATTGATTCGTACCTTGCCAGCTTTGTAGGCCGATAGATCAAGCATGGGGATGCGAATGTGGTATTTCTTGCTCCCGCCGTAAGTCACAATGGCTTCACCCTTGTCAAGCATTTTCAGGTCATCCGGCGAGATGCTGTACTCCTCGACTTCTCGCTCCTGCACCGCCATGCCACTGCCCTCCCCGGCATTCGCTTGCGCATTGATGTTTGCCTGAGCCGACGATGAAGATTGGTTGTCGGTAGCGGAGAGCGATGTCTGATGCACCTTCTCCATTCCAATCAGGTCGGCGCATTCCGTAGCAGTGGCTTGCGTGCCAACCTTGAAGAAGACCTTGGTCCACGTGTTTCCGATCACCATTTCCTTCAACTCCATGGAGACAGCCTCGAAGTTCGCCAAGGTCTGTACAGCCGGAATCATGGCGGTGTGTGCGGAACGGGCCTGCTCGAACATCGTTGCCCAGCTAGGGCCAACATAGCTTCCCGCCTCGTCGAAAAAACCGATGTATGGCGGCCACGGGCGCTCTGATTCGGGCAAGGCCTGAACCCAGGAAATCGCAGTGCGGTAGTCACCCACCAACATCTTCCCGAAGTTCTTTGCAGCCACGTCTTTCCCCATCGTTGGAAGCATGGCGTAGATGATCTTGTTTGCTTTGATCGACTCGAACAGGCGAGCCTCCGGGCTGTAACTGTTGAGCACCTGGCCGAAGCTCCCTGTGCCGAACATGTACATGCGGCCACCGATCCCGCCGAACACATCCTTCATGCGCTTGATGTCGATCATCATGTTGCCGTTCTTATCGGGGACGCGGTATTGGTCCAAGAACAACAAAAGATTGGTTCGCTCCGGTGAGGCGGGTAAGACGCTCAGCAGGTAATTCATCGCGTCCTGACTCATCAAGAGGATGGTCAGGTCCATGAAGTTGTAGGCGAACCCGGCTCGCTGGATAGCAGCAACCAAGGTCGCAACACCTTGATTGCCAGACTGTTTGTAATAGTCAGCCCCCGCGCTGGTTTCGGTCGAAGGTGTCAAAGACAGAACCCGCGCAGACACCTCATCGGAATCACCATCCAGAATTGGGTTGTACGTGTTGCTCATCGCCGGATTGCCGGGGTTAAGCACCTGCAGGTCTTGCTCGCGCCCAGCTAACTTGCACATCGCGTGAATGCCTTCAAGCTCCTCGCGCATCAACTTGCCGTCGATAAACATCAATCCGCCGCCGTTGAGGATTTGCTGAAACATCAGCAATCGGCCCAACACCGTCTTTCCGACTCCAGACATGCCGATGATCTGCATGTGCCTCATGACATCCTCCCATGGGAGGATGAGAGGATCGCCTTTGTCCACGGTATAGCCAAGCAGAAGTCCTCCCAATTCGCCTCGCGCCGGCATCTTGAAAGGAGGTTTTGCCGAGTTCAAGGCAAGCTCCGACCTGAGTAGCCCAGACTTATCAAGAACGGTTTTAAGCCGGTGGCTGAACCAGGCGCCACCGGCAGCTCCTAGGGCCGCTGCGACATCGCCATTACTCGATAGCAGCCACGGCGCATAGTGACTCACGGCTGATACGACCGCCGGGTTGCCGCACATCACCCCTGCCGCGATGGACGACAGCGCCCAAGTATCTGCTGCGCCGCCGATGCGCAACCTGAGCATGTCCTTGATGTTCATCCCCATGGAAATTCCTAAAAATCGTCAGTTGCATGTGATTGTACGGATCATATGAAAAGGTGCAATACTTTCAGGTTTCATGCTTCGACGACCCCTACCGCTCAACGTGAGCGAAGGCGGTAAGTCTCTTCGGCCTTTCGGACCCAGCCTAAAGAGCAGCGCATGCGCGCAGCGATGCTGCGCGCATCTTCTCCCTCTTCCACGGCTACTCGTAGAGCTGTATTGCGGATCGTTTGGGGTGTGGCTTTTCGCGCTCGAATTGCGAAAGAATCTGGAAGTTGGTCCGCAACCCGGCTGAAAGCCGACTGGACAAGTCTCAAGATCGTTTGAGGCGTTACGGCGAGGCCTGGGCACCTCACAGACTGGATGACGGGACTTTGATCTTCCTCGCGGCCGTTCCTGGCCAATCCCAGCGCTGTTCGATAGACAGCCAACTCATCGATCAGAGACGCACTGACTGGAATGGAAGTAGTTCCAACGCGCAGCGTGGCTACCCCTTTGCCGTCTACCACAAAATCGCCCATGGTCAGTCGAGCAGCCTCGTCCCGCCGAAGGCACGCATGGAACAGAAGATTGACCACCCATCGCTCCCTCGCTGCCTGCGTAGGATCGGGGCCAAAGTCCCGCTGAAGCAATTCCTCTATAGCTTTCCATTCGACAGAACTGAAACTCTCCGGTCGAGATACGACATGCTGCGGTTCGCGTTTGGCTCGAACCGCAGCCAACACCGCACGCGCTGGATTGCCTAAAGATGGAGGCCTGCCTACTGCCCGATAAACCCAATCAAGCAACAATGCGAGTATCTTGAAAACCACTTCCGCGCTTGGCTCAGAAACGCCGGATTTATTTGCAATGTCCTCAAATCCAAAAGAATGTGTTATAAAGTTCCAATACCGTTGCAGTTCATCCTCCTCAACTTCTTGAAGTAGGCTGAGTTTCGTGGATGGCTTAATCGGATTGTCTTCATGGAAGACCCGCAGCCAATATATAAAGACCGTGATTTCACGCTCATACAGTCGCCTTGTATGTGGCGACCTTTTTTCGTAGGAGCTGAGGAAACTGGCGATAACCTCTGAGTCAATCACCGCAGACCGGCGCCACGCGCAGCTTGGCGTGCTCAATCAGCTCGTATGCACAGCGAAATTCATCCTTCAGGGCAGAAATCGTTCGATCTTGATTGTGCAGGCCTCGGAGTGATCTGACGGGTGACCAATACAACTCCTTGAGTTCTCCGTCTCGACCCCAGTTCGGGATCAAGCGATCCACATCCCCTGCGCTGTCAACTTGGAAAATGGAGAATTGACCAGGCGGTCGCCCAAGGCAAGCACTCAAGTCGGGCAGAGCGTGTAACAACACGTCTGCCCCTCCCAGAGTTGGCCCAATTCCTGTTGTTGGCGCCCCGTTCGTCAAATACCCAACATCCAGAAGAAGAACAAGAGCACCGTCCCTGTTGAAGAGGGGAGCTTTCTTGCCGATGGCGAGAATATTGCCGCTTGAGTCCTGACTCGCGCCAGCGCCAGCGCGGCGCACGAAATACCGGCGCGAGAAATCAATGCAGACCTCCGCGCCGACATGCAACTCCCTTGCAGAGCCAGAAGGGAAGGAGAGGCCATCTCGATGCGGTTGATGTGGCCCAACGGAGTTCGTGTGCGATCCCATGACGTGGCAGCAAGTGGCAGATAGCGAAGTAATCAAACATAGCACAGGTCATTGCGAATTGACGAAAAGTGCATGTAGTTATACACTCCAAACGTAACAAGAATCCACTACATCATCGCATACAACGGAGTCGAGATGCCATCCAACCACTATTTACGCGGGATGCCGGCGCTGAAGGCGCGAGAAGAAGCCGCCACCAGAAAAAGTGAACGTACTGCCGCCATACGCTTAGCCCAACGAGTCCTCTCGTCCTACCGCCTAGGAATGAACATTCCACGCGATACGGCAGAGGCCGCTGAAGAAGCGCTGCGGCAGCACGTGTCGGATCGGCAAGACATGCTTTGCAATGCGTTACCGGCACTGGAGCAGATCGCACGGGGGAAGGCGCCAACAGCACGCCGTTGCATATCTGCGGTCACCGATCTCCATGAGATCGAATGCTTGGAACCGGAAGATTGAGCCCAGCCGATGTTGTCCACAGAATCTGTGGACAAAGGGCGCATCTTCGCTGTGGTCTTCCGCCGGAGCCGTTCTGGCAGCAGAGTATCGGTTGAATCGCCTATTCTTTAAGCAGGCGATAGCCGTGGGCCTTTCTTGTCGTTGACAAGCGTTCTAAGGCGAGCTGTGCTTGCGCCTCATCATTGAAACACAGCGTCTTTATACCTCCAAGACGGTTTTCACGGCCGCCCCAGCAAGTGCTCAGCACGATCATCCCGAACAGATCGCGGTGCAGGATCGCGCGGTAGTACCGAGCGTTTGTAATCCAATAACGATTTTCATGCATGACGGTCGCGCGTGTTCTGACACGTGCGCGACTTTATAGATGGGGAGCTGTAATTTCAACTCCAGATTAAAAATTACCAAAATTGCCACGCTCAGTTCCGTTGCTCTTCAACGGAAAACATCATCAAGTCCATATCGCTTGGCTTTCTCCAGTCATTCCCGTACTTGGCCGATGCGTAACCTTCCAAAACCATTGTGCTTATCAGAGGCGATTCCCAATCGCGCTCCACAAGTCTTTTCCTCACAGCAAGCGACAACACCGATGAAGTAGAGACTCGCGCCGCCGCCTGATCGATCCAAGCATTCCTTTCTTCCTGAGAGAGCGCCGCGAATTCGGAACGAAGTTGACGCACACGGCGCGAAAGCCATGCCTGCTCCAATTCCTTGCGCTCCTGCGCCGGGCTCGACTGAATAATCTGCTTGGAGAGAACACTCTTGACTGCGGGAACACTATCGCCCCCCGCCATATTCAACAGCACGCGCTTGAGATACGCAAACCTATTAAGGATCGGCACAGCGCTCTTGTCGTCGAGATAGGCGTCCATCGCAGTCAAGCCGGCCGCGACGCGATCCGCTCCAAATTTCTGCACAAGAACGTCGAAATCCGTCTCTCGAATTCCGATCTTTGACGCTCGCATCACAAGAGAAACATCCGCCAACTCTGGCGCCCTCACCTCTCCTTTGGACTTGCGCCGAACCTTGAACTGCACTGAGCTGACCTGGCGCCCGCCATCACGGTGCTCGACAAGCTCGATCTCGATCTCGGTCTCCCGACAGATGTCCTCCACAGCAGGCAACAGGAGTTCATTCTTGAACTTTCTGTACTCCCTGGGTTTGAGTCCGCCACCTTCCCGAAGTACCACGATCCAGAAATCGGGATTCTGTCGGCTTGTCAGCCCGCCTGGGCTGTCCTTGTATCTGGCGCAGATTTCATAGAGGGCCACCGCCGTATATGTTGACAGCCTGGCGATGGAGTTCAACTCGATTTGAGCCCAGCGTTCCGGCGCTAGAAGTTGCTCGCTGATGGATGGAGGGTAATACCAAGTCACCCATGCCTCCCCTCCTTTCTTGTATAGCCGGGCCTCTGCAAGCAATGGAAAAGTCCTCGCCTCGGCGACCTGAAATTCTTCGGAGTAGGAATCGAATCCTTCCAACGACAGCGTTCTTTGCTCGCTCGACGCAAGGGGTCGCCACACGACCGCCGTTTGCACCATCTGCTCGATGTATTGCTGAATGCGCTCTGATGCCTTTGTGTTAGATCCGTACCCTCTCAAGATGGCGCTTACAGCGCTCGAATACCCACCATCTGCCGCACTGGAGCTGCGCTGTGCGATCCAAAGCATCACGTCATAAGCCTTTCGTGCTGTGACCGTCAGCGACATGTTCAGCGGTTCGATAGCCAGTGCGAAGACGGATTTGTTCAGCGTCCCCTTGATCTCCACCGAACTGGCTCTCGTAGCTGCTGGCTGTTTGACTGTTCGCTCGCTCATGCCTGCAGTGTACGTCCAACGCCCATGGACACAACGCGAATGATTGGCCGAGACGAGAAGCACGTCTCGACAGAAACGCGCGATGCCACACTTGCCGGACACTTTATGCGAAAAAACAGCCCCGACCCAGCCAATGCTCGCCACACTTGGCGGACGCTTCACTCCATCTGAGGCCGATCTTGAGTTGTTTGGTGGGCCAAATTGCCCCATGGACGACTACATCAACCCTGGGCAACCATTTCCGCTTGGCATGACCACACCTGCCGGACGCTTCAAATCAACAGCGAAAGGTGTGTGTAGCACTGCAAATCCACCCTTGTGTGGATAACTTGCACCACAGATGGCGGACGGTCGCCACAGATGGCGGACTTAGACACCACAACCGCCGGACACTATCGCCACACTTGGCGGACGCACTTGCCGCAGTTGCCGGACGGGAAATGCGCTATCTCGTTGATAATAAACGATAAATTGCGGTACAAATCGTTTGAATTCTCTGTATGCAATCAAAGAGCGAACCGATGGACGACTTCTGAGAAACAAGAAGCAAGAAGCAAGAAGCGTCCGGCAACTGCGGCAATCGACGCATCGCGGGACAGCATTTGTAGTTTTAGACACCTTGGCACGAAAAACATACAATCGCAGCGAACTGACTACGTTGGAGTTGCAATGAACATTCTCGTCGAAGGCCGTGAACAGGTGCAGTTGTCGGATATTGGCATACAAGCGGATCGAGCGAAGGCAATACTCGACAAGGTGCGATCTGCGATGCTGGCACCAAACAGTAAAAAGGGAGTTCCATCCTTCACTCCGGCACAACTTGGTGCCCTGGTCAACTTGGAGCCACGCCAGATTGATTATCGGGCGAAGAAAGGTGGCGCCCTGCCCTCTGGCCGCCAGTTAGCCAGTGGTCGGCGACGCGAATTCGACCTGACTGATGTCCAACAATGGACAAAGCAACTGCGCACCAACAGACAACGCCCTGCAGGAACCGACGCAATCACCATTGCGGTAGCGAACTTCAAAGGCGGTGTCTCAAAAACCACGACTGCAGTCACCCTTGCTCAAGGCCTCAGCATACGCGGGCATAAATGTCTCGTCATTGATCTCGATGCCCAAGGAAGCCTCACAACGCTTTTTGGGATTTTGCCGGATGCAGAGGTTGACAGCAATGAAACTGTACTTCCGCTTTGCCTTGGTGAGGAAGAAAGTATTGAGTATGCAATCCGGTCAACTTACTGGCCCGGAATCGATTTGGTGCCTGCAACCTCTGTACTTTTTGGAGCTGAGTTTGCTCTGCCAGCTAGACAAAAGGATGAGGAAGATTTCCAGTTTTGGAATGTCCTTCACTATGGGATCGAGCTTGCGAGGCAAACTTACGATGTCATCATCATCGACACCCCGCCTTCACTCTCCTACTTGACTATTAACGCGATGATGGCAGCGAATGGCATCGTGATGCCACTGCCGCCAAACGCACTTGATTTTGCGTCTTCTGTCCAGTTCTGGGACTTGTTCCACGACCTCACAAAGGAACTCGGTACGCGGAGCAAAATGAAAAAATATGACTTCATTGACATCCTCTTGGCCAAAGTCGATCCATCGGACATAGCAACCAACGTAGTGCGAGACTGGATCGTTGCTGCTTACGGGTCAAAAGTTCTCCAAGTAGAGATCCCAAAGACCGCAACAGCCTCATCGGCAAGCGCTGAATTCGGTTCGGTCTATGACATGCGGCCAGGATCAGCAAGTTCCAGAACCATCAAGCGAGCGCTTGACGCTTACGACCAGTTCGTGGAAATCGTCGAAACTCAGATGGCCAGCGCGTGGATGCGCCAAGCACAGCCCGTTATGGAGGTAGCGTCATGAGCAAGTTGACAGAAAAAGCGAGTGGCATCAACTTTGCTGAGTTGGATGTCAAGTCAACACCTCAAAAGGACGCAGGACGGCCACGCACGGCAATAGGCGCCATTTCTGCGTCATTGGCACTTGGTCGCGGCGTCGAGGAAGAAAACAGACAGATCAAGGCGAAGCTCGCTGAACTAGAAAAGGCGCCGCTTGTGCTGCAGATTGACCCAAAAGAGATTGGGCGGAGCCGCTTTGCTAATCGGCACGAACTCTCGTTCGCAAGCGAGGAATTTGCGGCGCTTAAAGCGGAGATTCAGTCGCAAGGAGGGAACGTACAACCGATCAAGGTCCGACGCACAAGAGCAGATTCTGCAAGTGGAACCCCATATGAAATCGTCTTCGGCCATCGCCGCCACCGTGCATGCCTTGAGTTGGGGCTGCCTGTTGCATGTATCGTCGAGGACTTGACCGATGTTGAGCTGTTCTCCGAGATGGAGCGTGAAAACAGAGACCGCGCCAACCTGTCCGCCTGGGAGCAGGGGATGATGTACCGCACAGCGCTTGACGAAGGCTTGTACCCGTCGTTGCGACAGCTTGCCGTCGCCCTCAATGTTGACGTGGCGACGACCAGCCGCGCGATGGCACTCGCCTCGTTGCCAGAAGAAGTGATCGGCGCTTTCCAAAGCCCGCTGGATATTCAGTTCCGTTGGGCGACCGCGTTGAAAGACGCTGTTGAATCCAATCGCAAGAGGGTGCTCGCTGTATGCAAGGAAATCTCCTCGATGCCCACGCGGCCCAAGGCTAAAGAGATAGTCGCCAAAATCGTTGGGGCAGGGGAGTCCAAGCCGCCGACGAATAAGCGTTCATTCGCCTTTAATGGCAAGGATGTCGCTACGTTAGAACGAGGCCTGCGAGGCGAGATTGTGGTGAAAGTTAAGCCAGGAATTTTCACTGAGGCCGACGAGGAGCAGTTGGCTGCGCGACTTGATGAAATCTTGGCAAAAAAACACTGAGGAATGCCGCATCCTGGGGTGTTGTTCCGAACAACACTAGCCGCATCCTGGGGTGTTGTTCCGAACAACACCCCACCCAACTCAACGCGCTCATCGTCCGCCAGATCGTCGCTTTCGCTCCTTAAAGAACGGCGTCGGCTGGAAGGGGCGGTGTCTAGCGCCACCGCAGTGCGCCTGTCGGCTCCTAGTCCTTCGGAGTAGCGGATTGCTTTTCCCTGCTCTTCCAGAATCCTTGCATCGCCTTCATCCGCTGTTTTTGTTCTGTCGTCAGGTAGATGCTCGTCGTTGCAATCGACGCATGCGCCAAGTTGTCCCTCACCACCTCAAGCTCAACACCAGATGCCAAAGCATGTGTCGCATGGGTGTGTCGCATCCAGTGAGTGCTGGCCTTCCTCAGCTTCGTGGCCATGGCGGCATCACCGGAAACAGTTGCGGCTGTCGCACACCGCTCAAAATGGCCCTTCACCAACTCCGCAATAGTGTGCTGGGACAGCCCCTCATTCGCGCCCTTCAGACTGCGCTGCACACGGCCTTCGGAAAAGCCAGCCTCGGCAATACGTCCCAATAGGGGAATCGAGTGCCACTCCACGGAGATCGGTGGCATCAGACCACGGTCAGCTGCATGGCCATACAGAGAATCAACCACATCGTCCGGGACGGGAACCTCGTGCTCCTTGGCGCCTTTAACGGTCACGCGAAGCATCCAACCTGATGTGTGTGCGTCGAAGACCACCCGTTCAAGGTCGCCCCAGCGCACCGAGGCCACCCCGGCGAGGCGAAGGCCGGTGAAGTAGAGGAGGTCAAAAATCGCCCCAAGGCGTCGATTCGCTGGTGTTCCGTCGCCGATGCGCTCTCGCACGAAAGCCCACTCTTCATTGGTCAGAGCACGCCGCTTGTATCTCGTTTGTGCGGCAGCGGCACGCGGCAGGGGCATTCCTGAAAATGGGTTTCCAATCAAGTAACTCTGATTGGTGAGGAAGGAATAGAGGTTGTGAAGGATTTGGATGCTCTGTCGAATAGCAGTGTGAGACAGGCCCGCCTCGAACGGTCTCCATGCTGGGCTCCACCTCGGGCGCCCACGAGGCGCGCACCATTGTTCGAGAGGCTGCGGATCGGCGAGAAAGTCCCTGTAGGCAATGCAATCTTCGCGCGTGACGCCAGAAAGCGGCTTCTGACGTGCGATGACGCACCAGAGCAGAAATCGCTCGGCCTCGCGTCGATAGGATCTCCACGTATGTTGCTGAAGCGCGTGTTGATCAAGCCAGGCCTTGATCGCATCGAGATCGTTCGTCGCGGAGAGAAGGCATCGCTCAGTAGGGGCGCGAAATTTCCCCGCGCTTCCATCCAGAATCGCCGGCAATGCGATGCGCTCGAACGGCACGATGGCTCCCTCAGTCGCAACCAGCACAGGGGAGGGCAGGGCGGTCGGCGAAGTCGGGTTGTGGGTATGAGGGCCAAGTTGAAGGCCGGTAACCTTTTCGTTTTCGCGCATCCAAGCGGTGATCTTCTCACCCTTGCCCTCCCCAATGCCTTGGATGCCGCCCCACCATCTAGCGCCGTGGGCATTGATCCGTTTGGCTAGCCCATACAAGGTGTGGATTCCAGCGAGTTTCAGAGAGGCGGCGATACGCTCGGGAAGCCAGGCCTCAACCCCGTCGCCAGCCTGTGGCGGCTCGTAAGACAGCCGCTCAATCCAGTGGATCGTCTCAATCTGACGTGCGATCAAGCGGGCCGTCTTGCGAAGGCGTTCGCTCGCCGGGAACTGCTCGTTATACAAAATCAGCAGCTCGGACGATGACCATTCTTCGAGTCCGCGTTCTTCGGCGAATTGGTCGATACTTGGATACGCAGAACCTCCGGCGAAGACTGAAAGTTCGATTTTCACCAGCCGCCCAAGGCCTGGACGCCCCTCCCTTTTCGCTGCCAGGGATAATTCCAGCCTGATCCATCGCAGCGTCGAGCGCATCAATCGCACATCGCGCCGCTCAGCCTCATGGCAGAGGTATCGATCCCAGGCCTCCTCCAAAGGGATGCCCTCGGTAACAGCCCGCACAAAAGCGAAATGCGCCAGGTCGAGCTTCCGGCGTCGCATGTTCGCCGCCGCCATCAAGCCGCTTGGCGAGCGAAGGCGGACGCCAGTCCATCGACGAGTCGGCCGAACCCTGCCTTGCCCGAATTGGCAGAGAGCTTCCAAGCCCAGCCAAAAGCCAGGCCAATGTAGTTTGCAGCTGTGATCCCACCGATCCAACCCAGCGGAGAGTGCTCGGCCGGATGAAGGATCAAGATAGCCAGCGCGATGGCGGCTGAGAGACCGAGGGCGAATCGAATTTTTGCTTTGAGTGTCATGGCGCCTCCTGTTAGCGTCGTTTGAAAAGGTACTTTTCTTGGGGCAGGTCGCCGAACAGCGTCGAGGTGCCATTTCGCCGTCCTAAGCCTTTGATTAGGCAAGCGAAAAAATGCCGTACTTTTGAGACCCCCAGACTTACACAAACTTTTTGAGTACCGTGATTATGAGACATATCAAGGTACTCAAGCAACAAAAAAAGCGCCGCATGGCGCTCGGAATCCCTGTTCACCTCTTCTTGTAGGGGACGTAGATGTTGCTCAGTTGGTCGCTCATCATGTTGCGCACAGCGCCGCGAGCACACTCCGCCTCGAATTCTTGTCGCAACCCCACGGTCATGACCGGCCCATGGTGCGCGATCTCGGTGTAGGTGTATCGATTCTGCGGAGTCTCGTGGCTTGTTGACGCCGACCGAAAATTGACCCACCTACGGCGATAGTGCCGATCCAAATTTGACCCGGGTGTTCAACCTACCCTGCCTCTTTTTTGAGCAGGGGAGAAGGAGTGATCACCATGGTCATGATTGGCAAGGTCAAGCGGATGTATTTCCGCGAGAAGAAGTCTGTTCGGGAGATCGTGCGGCTGACGAGTTTGTCGCGCAACACGGTGCGCAAGTGGCTCAAGACGCCGGTGCTGGAGGAGCCCAGATACCGGCGCAGCGAGGCGCCGGGCAAGCTCACGCCGTTCCATGAAGCGATCAAGCAAGCGCTCAAGGTCGACGCGCACCGCCCGCGGCATGAGCGGCGCACGGCGCGCGCGCTGCACGCGCAGATCAAGGCCGAGGGCTACGCCGGCAGCTACAGCCGCGTCACCGACTTCGTGCGCGCGTGGCGCCAGGGCGAAGGTCAGTCCATCTCCGCCAAGGCCTTCGTGCCGCTGGCCTTTGAGCTCGGCGAGGCATTCCAGTTCGACTGGAGCGAAGAGGGCCTGGTCGTGGGCGGCATTTACTACCGCATGCAGGTCTCGCACCTGAAGCTGTGCGCCTCGCGGGCTTTCTGGCTCGTGGCCTACCCCAGCCAGGGTCACGAGATGCTGTTCGATGCGCACACCCGGTCGTTCGCAGCCATGGGCGGCATTGCCCGGCGCGGCATTTACGACAACATGAAGACTGCGGTCGACAAGGTCAGGAAGGGCAAGGGCCGCACCGTTAACAAGCGCTTTGCCGTGATGTGCGCGCACTACCTGTTCGACGCCGACTTCTGCAACGTCGCTTCGGGCTG
>CABS01000029.1_pt1 | contig 13152 bp, 11 predicted proteins | sample 344768 | NCBI WGS metagenome assembly CABS01 (sample SAMEA3138346, study PRJNA38045) | mine drainage metagenome | isolation source: Carnoules arsenic-contaminated mine drainage | place: France:Carnoules | collected 21-May-07 | reverse complement strand
ACATTCAGAACTATCTGCTCATTCTGGTGGGTACTGTATTCGTCAATAACATTGTCATGGCCAAGGTGTTGGGCATGTGTCCGTTCTTTGGCGTCTCCAAAAAACTGGAAACTGCCGTCGGCATGGGGGCAGCAACTTCTTTTGTGCTCACATTGGGTTCTGGCACCAGCTATTTAATTAACCACTACCTGCTGGGCACAGATTTGGCCTACCTGCGCACGCTGTCATTCATTGTGGTGATTGCCGGCATTGTCGGGTTCACCGAAATGTTTGTCCGCAAAACCAGCCCGGTTTTATTTCGCGTATTGGGGATTTATCTGCCACTGATTACCACCAACTGTGCTGTACTGGGTATTCCATTACTGAATGTACAAGCACAACACAATTTTATTCAATCACTTTTTTTCGGTTTTGGTGGTTCAGTCGGTTTCTCGCTCACACTCATCCTGTTCGCAGGCCTGCGTGAACGTCTGGATGGGGCGGACATGCCCGCCATATTCCGTGGCACCAGTATTGCCATGATTACTGCAGGCATCATGAGTTTGGCCTTTATGGGCTTCTCGGGCATGGTTAAACCATGACCATGGCAATTTTGGCGGTGCTGGTCATGTCCGGGCTCGCCCTGGTACTGGGCGCTGCCCTGGGCTATGCTGCAGTACGCTACAAAGTCAAAGAAGATCCGTTGGTGGAAAAAATCGATGCCATTTTACCGCAAACGCAATGCGGTCAATGTGGCTTTCCCGGTTGCAAACCTTACGCAAAAGCCATGGCCGAGGGCAAGGCGGACATTAACCGTTGCCCTCCAGGTGGTGAAGCCGGCATCCGCAAACTGGCTGCATTATTGGGGGTGGAATTTAAGCCACTCAATGCCGAAACGGGGCAAACCAAACCCAAGTCCGTCGCCGTCATCGATGAAACGCTTTGCATAGGCTGTACCCTTTGCTTACAAGCCTGCCCCGTTGATGCCATACTCGGCGCAGCAAAACAAATGCATACCGTGATTACAAAAGAATGTACTGGCTGCGAACTGTGTGTCGCTCCCTGTCCGGTCGATTGCATCGCGATGGTGCCAGTTTCCGAAAGTTTAGCCACCTGGAAATGGAAATACCCCATAACACCCATTACAGTAGCGCACTGATTATTATAAAAATAATGATCGCATATTCTTCATCCCCCATATCCCGGATCAGTCATAAAATTTGATTTTTAGCATACAGTGTCAGGCAAACAGAACGTAATGAACGAGACATCAGACAAACAAAAAATAAGCACCGGGCAATACAGCAACGCGCCCAACCAACCGGTTTTTCAGGGCGTCCTCTACACCTTTCATGGTGGCGTACATCCCGAAGAACACAAAAACGCATCCTCGGGTCGTCCGATTATGCCCGCCTTCATCCCCACCGAAATCATTGTCTCTGTGCAACAACACATTGGTGAAGCCGGACGCCCCTGCGTCTCAGTGGGCGACCATGTGGACACAGGTCAAATCATTGCACAGGCCGATGGCTATATGTCCGTAGCTGCCCACGCGCCCACTTCAGGCACAGTCACCGCTATTGCACCACACCCGGTGCCACACCCTTCCGGCTTGCCTGGTTTGTGCGTCCACATCCAACCCGACGGCAAAAACACCTGGATGGCACGTACGCCTACTGATTATCACAACACGCACCCCAGCACCTTGCGTAATTTATTGCGTGATATGGGTGTTGCCGGTTTGGGTGGCGCAGTGTTTCCGACATTTATCAAACTGAACCCCGGAAAAATAAAAAAGGTACCCACTTTGCTACTTAATGGCGGGGAATGCGAGCCGTGGATTACTTGCGACGATGCCATCATGCGCGAACACGCAGAGGGTATTTTGCAGGGTGCTGCGGTGATGCGTCATCTGCTCCAGTCTGACCGGGTACTGGTTGGCATCGAAGACAACAAACCTGAAGCCATTGCAGCCATGTACGCAGCAACCAGGCAAGTCGATTTTCCGGTTGAGATTGTCAGCATCCCCACACTGTATCCCAGCGGTGGCGCCAAACAAATGATTAAAATCATCACAGGAAAAGAAGTGCCTTCAGGCGGGCGTTCCACTGATGTGGGTGTGGCAATCTTCAATGTAGGTACCGCACTGGCGGTCCACCGAGCCATCAATCATGGCGAACCCCTCATTTCACGTGTGGTCACGGTCACAGGCAATGTCGGCCTGCCTCACAATCGGGAGGTGTTGATTGGCACACCGATTAACGAATTGCTTGCGCTTGCTGGCGGTCATCCCGAACCCGTTACCGGCAGCCTGATGGGTGGCCCCATGATGGGTTTTGAATTGGCAGACACCACTGCACCGGTAGTCAAAGCCACCAACTGCATTCTGGTTAAATCCGGCCGCCTGTTTCCCGCCCCTCCCCCTGCGATAGAATGTATTCGCTGTACGCGTTGCGCAGATGCTTGCCCTGCCGATCTTCAACCGCAAGAGCTTTACTGGTTTTCCAAAAGCAAACACTTTGACAAGGCGCAACAATACAGCTTGTTTGACTGCATCGAATGCGGCTGTTGCAGTTATGTTTGCCCCAGCCATATCCCGCTGGTCAATTATTACCGCTATGCAAAAAGTGAAATTTCAACCTTAAAATCTGCTGAGCGTGCCGCCAACCTCGCTCGCGACCGGTTTGAATCTCGCACTGCGCGCCTGGAACGGGACCAACGCGAACGTGCCGAAAGATTAGCGCAAAAATCAGCAATTAAACCAACACCCGACGCCGATGCTGCCGCAACCATTCAAGCCGCTCTGGCTCGCACGCAAGCCCAGGCTGACGAACCCAAGGTATAACGCCATGCTCTCTTCCCCTTATGTCACAGCCCAAAACAGTGTTTCGCTGATTATGCTCAAAGTGGCTTTTGCGCTGCTGCCCGCTATCGTCATCTACGCCTGGCTATATGGTCCTGCCATCATCATTTCTCTTTGCATTGCCACCGTAACGGCCCTGGTGATGGAAGCCCTTGCCATGACGTTGCGCCAGCGTTCTGTCCAGACTGCCTTATGGGATGGCAGCGCACTCATTACCGCGTGGCTGTTCGCATTGTCGATCCCCTCCATTGCGCCATGGTGGCTGACTGTCACCGGCCTCTTTTTTGCGATCATCGTCGCCAAACATTTGTACGGCGGCCTGGGCAACAATGTGTTTAACCCGGCGATGGTGGGTTACGCTGTGCTCATCGTATCCTTTCCAGTACCGATGACCCATTGGGCGGCACCGATCAGCCTGGCGGGCGAGCCTTTAGGCTGGTCTGCCGCCGCCCACTATATTTTCAGCAATCATTTACCTGATGGATGGACTTTGGATGCCATCACCAGCGCCACACCGCTTGATACGTTACGCACGCAACTCAAGCTGCACCATACCGTTGCAAAAATAGAACAGCTGCCAATTTTCGGCCATTTGGGTGGACGTGCCAATGAGATGGTGGTTGGCGCATATTTGCTGGGTGGTTTGTATTTGCTGAAAGAACGCATCATTACCTGGCACATCCCGGTCGCGCTGCTGGGTTCCTTAGCTTTAATTTCTGGTGTATTCTGGCTCATCAATCCATCAGAATATGCCAGCCCCTGGTTTCATATCGCGACCGGCGGCAGCCTGCTGGGCGCCTTTTTTATCGCCACGGACCCCGTGACAGCCGCCACCACGCCGCGTGGAAAACTCATTTACGCCGCAGGTATCGGGCTACTCATTTACCTCATCCGCATGTTTGGCGCCTATCCGGATGGCGTGGCGTTCGGCGTGCTACTGATGAATATTGCGGTACCGCTCATTGACGCATGGACACAACCGCCGCCTTATGGACACAAGGAAGTACGAACATGAACGCGCTGGTTCGACAAGTACTCAAATCATCCGGAATTTTGCTGTCTTATGCCGTGGTGGGAACGAGTATACTGGCTTTTATATACAGCATTACCCATGTGGAAATTGAAAAAAACGAAGCCAATGCGCGCCGGGCATTGTTGTCTGAAACCCTGATCCCGCATAGCTATAACAATGATTTGGTCGCCAATCAATTTACGCTGGCCAAAGACCCGCTGTTAGGCACCGACCGGGCAACCAGTCTGGCCTGGCAAGCACGGATGAACAACACACCCGTAGCGGTCATACTGGAGGCCACGGCACAGGATGGTTACGGCGGAAAAATAAAACTTTTGATTGGCATCAACGCCTCCGGACAAATCACTGGCGTGCGTGTGGTCGAACATCATGAAACCCCTGGCCTGGGGGACTACATCGACCTCGCAAAAAGCAAATGGATACTTGGCTTTGATGGCAAATCTCTGCAAAATACCCCTGAAGAAAGCTGGCAAGTTAAAAAAGACGGGGGGCAATTTGACTATATGACAGGCGCAACAATCAGTCCGCGTGCAGTCATTGAAGCAGTACACCATGCTTTGCAATATGCCAAAATACACCGTGCCAGCCTGTTTGCAGCAAGCACTGCAGCAAATCTGACACTGAAGCAGCAAACGAAAGGTGACATTAAATATTAATGAATTATTTTGGATGATCGGAAGACGTGGTGGTTTCCTCGATATCCGGGATTCAGACGCAGGCATCCAGCTTTTGGAAAGAGTGGTCCAAACTGATCATTCAAATGGATGCAAATGCATTACCTTGCCAACCGATACTGCCAATGGATCAGCACAACGTTTTCATCAAAAGCACAAATTCAGCTTTTCAACCATGATTCCTCTTCGTCTTTCACTGGGCCGGTAAAAATATTTGGGGTAAAGCTCATTTTTAGGTAGAATGAATCTGCATAACCTGGTGGCGGTCTAACCCGACGAGAACCAGGATCAGGACGATGAAGGAAGTAACCAAAATGATCCTTGCAGCATGGCTAAAGCAGCCCACCCTTTATCGAATCACGCGGCAATATGCCAACCCTGTTACGACTGAGAGACGATGATGAGTGACTATCGTGAAATTATCGCAAATGGTCTGTGGAAACAAAATCCCAGCATGATTCAGATATTGGGCATGTGCCCTTTGCTGGCCATCAGCACCAATGTCATCAACGCCTTGGGTCTTGGTCTCGCTACCGCGTTGGTCATGGCATTCAGCAATGGGTCTGTCTCGCTGATTCGCAACCGTGTCACCCATGACACACGCATTCCGGTGTACATTTTTATTATCGCAGCTTTAGTCACCATTATCGATATGAGCATGAATGCTTTCATGCATCCGCTGTATTTGGTATTAGGTATTTTTGTTCCTTTAATCGTTACCAACTGCATTGTGCTGGCGCGCACTGAAGCCTTTGCTTCCAAGAATCCTTTTTTACCTTCCCTGCTCGATGGATTCATGATGGGCATGGGGGTCACCATGGTGTTGGTGGTGCTGGGCGGCATTCGTGAAATTATCGGTAAGGGTACATTGTTTTCTGGTATTGACCTGGCATTAGGTAGCGGTGCCAAAAACTGGGTGTTGCATGTGTTACCCCATTACCCTGGTTTCCTGCTTGCCATCTTGCCGCCCGGCGCTTTTTTTGGCTTGGGTTTATTGATTGCCCTGCGCAACCTGTTTGAACAACGCAAACAGTCGACACCCGGCACATCGGCATCACCCGTGGTATTGGCGGGTTAACAAGCTAATTTTTGGGCATCAATTTGCAGGATGATGGTATCGCTTATTCTTTGTATGATTCGTTTAATGCAAACGCAATACAGGTGTTTGATAGATACCTTATGAACAGGTTTTATGGAAAACAATGAAAAGACGAGTATTCCGGAAGTGATGCAACATCCGGATTAAGCAGCAATCTGGACGAAAAGCATATTGTTTGCTTACCTGACAGCGCAATTGCGGTAAAATTCTGCATTTTGGATTGTTCACGGTTTTCATGCGCATCACTCACGGTCTTCATCCCTCCGCTACCCAGGCGAGCGCAGTCACCGTCGGCAATTTTGACGGGGTGCATCTTGGGCATCAGTCCATGCTTAAACGCGTGGTTGAATTGGCACGCGCTCACCATCTGTGTGCAACGGTGGTCACATTTGATCCGCACCCACGCGAATGGTTTACACCGGACAAAGCCCCTGCCCGCCTGTCGAGTCTGCGCGACAAACTGTCCATGCTGGCGCAGTGCGGTATTGAACATGTTCACGTTTGTCCGTTCCACTCGGCTTTGGCGCAGATGCCTGCACCTGATTTTGTGAAAGATATTCTCGTGCGCGGCATGGACATGCGGTATTTGATTATCGGGGATGATTTTCGTTTCGGTGCCCAACGTGCAGGGGACTTTGCCTTACTCCGCACATTAAGCGTTCAACATGCTTACGACCTGGAAGCCATGCCCAGCTTGATCATTGATCAAGTGCGCGTCTCCAGTACAGCAGTCCGCGACGCAGTCACAGCGGCAAATTTTCACTTGGTTAACCGTTTGCTTGGCCGCCCATACTGTATCAGTGGGCACGTGGTGCACGGTGATAAACGGGGTCGCCAATTAGGATTTCCCACTGCCAATCTGCAACTGAAATCGAAAAACGCGGCCTTGTCCGGTGTATTTTTGGTGCGCGTACATGGCATTACAGACCACTCACTCCCAGCGGTGGCGAATCTGGGCACGCGCCCAACCCTGAACGCTGGATTGCAAACCCGCCTTGAGGTTCACCTGCTTAATTTTACAGGGGATCTTTATGGCCGTTTACTGGAAGTTGAATTTTTATCTAAAATACGTGATGAACAAAAATTTCTTAATCTTGATGCGCTGACGCAGCAAATCAACGATGATGTGCGTGATGCACGCCAATATTTTAATTTAACCGCCTAACTATAATGTCCGATTACAAAAACACATTGAATCTGCCTGACACCCCTTTCCCCATGCGGGGCGATCTGGCCAAACGCGAGCCGGCACAACTGGCGCGCTGGACGGCTGCACAACGCTATCAGCAAATTTGTTCGCGCCGTGCCGGACGCCCAAAATTCATCCTGCATGATGGCCCGCCTTATGCGAACGGTGACATCCATATTGGCCATGCCGTCAATAAAGTGCTGAAAGACATCATTGTCAAAAGCAAAACGTTAAGTGGTTACGATGCCCCCTATGTACCGGGTTGGGATTGTCACGGCTTGCCCATTGAATTGCAAGTTGAAAAATTACACGGAAAATCTATTCCGCCCGCGCGTTTTCGTGAGTTATGCCGTGAATATGCCGCCAGCCAAATTGAGCGCCAGCGTGTTGATTTTATTCGACTAGGTGTACTGGGCGACTGGGAAAACCCTTACCGCACCATGGATTTTTCGACCGAAGCGCAGATTATGCGTTCACTGGGTAAAATTCTGCAACAGGGCTATCTGTATCAAGGGGCAAAGCCAGTACACTGGTGTACGGCTTGCGGCTCTGCCCTGGCTGAAGCCGAAGTGGAATACGAAGACCGCAAATCACCCGCGATTGATGTGGGTTTCGAATTGCTCAACAGCGATGAGTTAACGCGTCGTCTGGGTATACCCGCGCTCAATGTCCCCGTTTATGCCGTAATTTGGACAACGACGCCATGGACACTGCCTGCTAATCAAGCCGTTGCTGTGCATGCAGACCTGATTTACGACCTCATCCTGACCCCGCGCGGCGTACTGTTGCTTGCGCGTGAACTGGCTGAAGCGGCCATCGCGCGTTATGGCATTGAATCCGCGGAGGTGATTGGGCAATGCAGCGGAAAAACACTCGAACACCTGCTGCTGCAACATCCTTTTCTGGACCGGCAAGTGCCCATCATTCTCGCAGAACACGTCACGACCGCAACAGGTACCGGACTGGTCCATACCGCCCCGGCACACGGGGTAGAAGATTATCAGGCGGGCTTGAAATACCAGCTGGCCGTAGACAACCCTGTTGATGACTCAGGAAAGTTTTTTGAGACAATTCCACAAGTCGGTGGATTAGACATTTGGGGTGCCAATCCGGTCATCATCAAATTACTGGATGATCGCGCCCTGTTATTTGCCCAAGCCAAATTATTACACAGCTACCCCCATTGCTGGCGCCATAAAACACCGATTATTTTCCGTGCTACCCAACAATGGTTCATCGGGATGGACAAACCGGGACAGCGCGATCAAACACTGCGTGATCAAGCGCTTCAGGCTGTCGAAAGCACTTCTTTTTTTCCGGCCTGGGGCCGCGCACGGCTCACCGCCATGATACAAAATCGCCCGGATTGGTGTGTATCGCGCCAACGCAACTGGGGCGTGCCGATTCCCTTGTTCATCCACAAGCTAACGGGCTCCCTGCACCCACGTACTGCAGAATTAATTGAGGCGGTTGCGACGCAAGTTGAATCTCGCGGTATTGAAGCATGGTTCTCACAATCGGCTGAATATTGGTTGGGGACAGAAGCCGACCAATACCAGCAACTTTCCCATACGCTGGATGTGTGGTTTGACTCAGGTGTGACCCATGCCAGCGTATTGCGCACCCGCGCTGAACTGGCCTGGCCTGCAGACCTGTATCTGGAAGGTTCGGATCAACACCGGGGCTGGTTTCAATCCAGCCTGCTGACGGGTTGCGCCATGGATGGACAGGCACCTTATCGCGCTTTGCTGACTCATGGCTTTGTCGTCGATGGCCAGGGCCATAAAATGAGTAAATCTCGCGGCAATGTCATGGCACCGCAAAAAGTGGTTGACCAGTATGGTGCGGACATCTTGCGTTTATGGGCTGCCTCGACGGATTACTCTGGCGAACTCACCATTTCAGATGAAATTCTGAAACGTGTGGTTGAATCCTATCGACGGATACGCAACACCCTGCGGTTTTTACTGGCCAACCTCAACGACTTCGATCCCGCTTGCCACAGCTTACCCGTGGATGACTGGTTGAGCATAGACCGTTATGCTATGGTGATGCTCGAAGCATTTCAAAAAACCTGCCTCACACATTACGACCGATATGAATTCCATTCTATCGTTCAAAATCTGCATCTTTTTTGTTCGGAAGACTTGGGGAGTTTTTACCTCGACATTCTCAAAGACAGGCTGTATACCACCGCCGAAAACTCATCCGCCCGGCGCTCGGCGCAAAATGCCTTATATCATATTGCTCAAACGCTGATCAAATTGATGTCCCCATTCCTAAGTTTTACCGCTGAGGAAGCTTGGGTGATATTACAAGACGATGCCGACGACAGTGTGTTTTTCCATCTCTGGCACGAAATTCCTGCGCCATCCGATGCCGAAACGCTGGCAGCCCAATGGGCGATTATTCGTGCCACACTCGCCGATGTGCGCAAGCACCTGGAAACGCTGCGCGCCAGTGGCGAGATAGGTTCGTCATTACAAGCAGAAGTCATTTTGCACGCCAATCCGGATGACCACGCGGCATTGTCGTCTTTGGGTGACGACCTGCGTTTTGCTTTGATTACCTCAGCAGCCACTTTGCTTAAATCCGAGCCAAACGCAACTACTCGCATTGAAGCACAACCCAGCACGTATACAAAATGTGACCGCTGCTGGCATTACCGTACTGATGTGGGCATCCACACGGATCACCCTACACTGTGCGCACGGTGTTACAGCAATCTGCACGGTGCCGGGGAGCATCGTCATCATGCTTAAACGTCTTTTCGCATTGGGCATCGCTGCAGTGGTCATCACTTTCGATCAACTGAGCAAATCGTGGATCATGCAACACTTCCAACCAGGCGGCGCGCAACGGATAACCGATTTTTTTGATTTGGTTTATGCGCGCAATACTGGTGCGGCATTTAGCTTGTTTGCCGATCAACCAGGTTGGCAGCGGGTTTTCTTTATCACCATTGCACTGCTTGCCAGCGCAGTGATTCTGGTTTTACTGCAACGCAAATCACTGTCCCTCAGGGCACGCATTGGGTTGGGCCTGGTACTGGGTGGCGCACTGGCCAACGTATTCGACCGGGTTACCTTGGGTTATGTGGTTGATTTTTTGTGGTTTCATATTCGACAGTATGGTTGGCCCGCCTTCAATGTGGCGGATTCCGCCATTGTACTGGGCGCTGCCTTATTGATTTTTGATGGGATGAAAACCTCACCGCATCAAGCGCCAAATACAAAACACGCCGTTGACCGCCCATCTGACGAGGTGACAGGATGCGATTAAATACCCTTTGCGTCGCGCCACTGCTTACTGGATCGGTGAATACCACCGTGTGTGAAATTGCCCATCCAGCGACCCTTTCCAAATTCAAGGCGCATTGACATGTCTACACATCAAATACTGCTTGCCAATCCTCGAGGGTTTTGTGCGGGTGTCGACAGGGCCATTGCCATTGTTGAACGGGCTCTGGCACAACATGGCGCGCCTATTTATGTCCGGCATGAAGTGGTCCACAACACTTATGTGGTCAACGATTTGAAAAAAAAAGGGGCAATCTTCATTGAAGACCTAAAGGAAGTCCCTTCCGGCAGCACACTCATCTACAGCGCACACGGCGTGTCGATATCGGTGCGCGAGCAGGCCACCTCACTCGGCCTGACTGTGTTTGATGCCACCTGCCCCCTGGTGACAAAAGTGCACCTTGAAGTCTCCCGCATGCGGGAGAAAGGCATGGAGATTATTATGATCGGCCATAGAGGTCACCCAGAAGTGGAAGGCACCATGGGACAAAGTCCAAACGGCATGTATTTGGTCGAAGCAGCGGAAGATGTATCCCAACTGCACGTCAAAGATGAAACCAATCTGGCCTATGTCACGCAAACCACTTTGTCCGTGGATGATGCGGCACTGGTCATTGAAGCACTTAAAATGCGTTTTCCCAACATTACCGGCCCCAAAAAAGACGACATTTGTTATGCCACGCAAAACAGGCAGGACGCCGTCAAATCACTGGCGCAACATTGTGATGTGGTGATTGTGGTGGGCTCACCCAACAGCTCCAACTCAAACCGTTTACGGGAAGTGGCCGAGAACCGGGGCATTCCCGCCTACATGGTGGATGATGCCCAACAAATCGAATCAGCCTGGTTGCTCGGCAAAAAACACATCGGGGTCACAGCAGGTGCCTCCGCACCAGAATTATTGGTGCAAGCGGTCATTCACCAATTGCAGCAATATGGCACATCGACCATCACAGAATTGCCCGGCGTCGTGGAAAACGTGGTCTTCGCCATTCCGAAATCTCTGCAGGCAGAAAAAGAATAAATTCGAATTCAGTCTGCCAGCCAAAATGGCGAGACAGATTAACCCAAATAAGCCTTCAGGACGCAAAACGATGACGTGGCGGATCGCGAGACAGTTATTGGGATTGAGAGAAATCCATCGTGAACGATATGGGCGCTGAACAAGCCGGGAAAATGGTTGCTTGTGACCGCCGGTACTCACGCAGGATGAAAGAGCCGCCTGAGGGATACTTGTCATAGTTCTGAAAACGGCAATTGACCGCGGTTGTGAAAGCATGTGCTCCTACCAAACAAACCCATTCTTCTTGCTTGGCCACTCACCTGACGGGTGTGCACAGCACAAATCGAATTGCCGTTTCCAGAATTATTTAACCACCTGGAAACGGGGTTTCTGCGGTGTAGGTGGTTCAGGTTCGTCTTGTGGAGGCACTGACGCCTCAGAAACCTGAAAACCCAACCCCTCGCCATTTTCACGCGCATAGATTCCCTCTATGGCGGAAACGGGTATTTCAATTCGACGCGAGACGCCACTGAAACGCGCAGAAAATTTTACCCACACATTGTCTAATAACAGACCGGGCGCCGCACTTGAAGAAATATTCAAAGTAATCCGCCCATCCCGAACAAACTCCATCGGCACCAAGGTCGTCACATCCACCACCACCGTCAAATAAGGCGTATAACCTTGATCTATACACCAATCATAAATAGCCCGGATTAAGTAGGGTTTCGTCGTGGGATCAGCCATATGAGAGATATCCGTGTTATTTACGCATCGCTTTTTCATTCGGCGTCAACGCGTCGATGAATGCCGGACGAGAAAATATGCGTTCTGCATACTTCAACACACTGGCAGCCTGACGTGGAAGCTGAATGTCATAATGCTCCAGACGCCATAACAATGGTGCAATCGCGACGTCTAACATCGAAAACTCATCATTCAACATGAATTTCTGTTTAACAAAAATGGGAGCGATTTGCGTCAGGTTATCGCGCACAGCAACCCTGGCCTTGTCTGCTGCGGTTTTGCTGCCATGCTCAATAGCTTGAACATGGCTAAATAAATCCTGCTCAAACGTAAACAGGAACAATCTGGCCCGAGCACGCATGACAGGATCTGGCAACATCAACTGGGGATGAGGAAAACGCTCATCAATATATTCATTAATGATATTGGCTTCATACAGCACCAAATCGCGTTCCACCAACACCGGGACCCGGTTATACGGGTTCATCAACGACAGGTCTTCAGGCTTATTTTGCAAATCCACATCAATGACTTCAAAATCCATCCCTTTTTCATACAATACAATTCTGCACCGTTGGCTATAAGGGCAACTGTTGCCGGAATACAGGGTCATCATAATTATTATCCTAAAACGACATTGCCGACGGATAAACCGTCGGCACAAAAGCAGGCTCGGAAAGCCAATCCAGACCAATTTCGTTCAGCATCTTCCCGAAACTGGTCGCAAGACCGACTATCTTCTCACATCAATGGATGTCTTTCCAGAATTCTTTCTTCAAATAGAAAGTCAGGACGAAAAACAAGCCTAAAAACAACAACACATACACACCGAGCTCCATGCGTTTCATTTTACCCGGCTCAGCCATCCACGTGATGTAGTTGACCAAATCACCCACCGTGGCATTGAATTGGTCTGGCGTCAACTTGCCTGGGTGCAACATCACGAACTCCGGCTTCCCATCCGCGCCAACCGGGCCTTTCAGCACTTGTTCACCCTGTAACGTCCACAACGCATTTGGCATGCCCACCTTGGAAAAAGCGGTGTTATCCCACCCAGTAGGCTGCTCGTCGCTACGGTAAAAACTGCGCAGATAGGTATAAATCCAGTCTGGCGTCCGTGCACGCGCTTCCACAGACAAGTCCGGCGGTGTAATGCCAAACCATTTTTTAGAGTCGCCCGGACGCATCGCAATGGTCATGCGACTACCAATTTTATCGGAAGCAAACATCAGGTTGCCCTTAATTTGATCCGCAGTCAGGCCGACC
>CABS01000028.1_pt1 | contig 13210 bp, 8 predicted proteins | sample 344768 | NCBI WGS metagenome assembly CABS01 (sample SAMEA3138346, study PRJNA38045) | mine drainage metagenome | isolation source: Carnoules arsenic-contaminated mine drainage | place: France:Carnoules | collected 21-May-07 | reverse complement strand
AATTGTTTCAGGAAATGGTCGTAAAATCAGGGTAGGCTGTTTTCCATTTATATTTCAGTTTTGTTTGTAACAATGATGACCGATAAGCGTGGTGGCACCACTTCGGTAGGTCAGGCTTCAGCCTGACGCGGTGGTAAAATTACGGTAATTTGTCGGGTTAAAACCCGACCTGCGGTAGAGGTGGCGGCACCCCTTTGGTAGGTCAGGCTTTAGCCTGACTCTATTTCAGTTTTGTTTGCAACAATGATGACCGATAAGCGTGATGGCACCACTTCGGTAGGTCAGGCTTCAGCCTGACGCGGTGGTAAAGAATAGAGCAAATTGTCGGTTTAACATTTTTATTTGCAGGAAGCTTATGTCCTACAATAAATTACGTAGAGGAAGGTTCTCCCAAACAGGTCTGGTTTATCATATCACGGCGGTGACACAGCACCGGGCGCCATATTTTTCTGTGCTCAATAATGGACGCAAGGTGGTTCAACAGCTGATGGCGTTGCAAACCGAAGGCAGGGCAGCGACGCTCTGTTATGTAGTAATGCCCGATCATTTGCATTGGTTGATGGTGTTGCAGGAAAGTACCTTGCCGGAGGTCATGCAGTTGCTGAAAGGTCGTTCGGCGCATGCGATTGGACATGCTGTTTGGCAGGCGAATTATTTTGATCATGCTGTGCGTCAGGATGAAGATTTGCGGAAGATGGCGCTATATATTGTAGCGAATCCATTGCGCGCGAAGTTGGTTGAGCGGATTGGCGACTATCCTTTGTGGAATGCGATTTGGCTTGATGAGGTTTGGTAGCAGGCTTGTCGGGTTAAAACCCGACCTACGGCAGAGGTGGTAGCGCTCTTTTGGTAGGTCAGGCTTCAGCCTGACGCGGTGGTAAAATTACGGTAATTTGTCGGGTTAAAACCCGACCTGCGGCAGAGGTGGTGGCGCTCTTTTGGTAGGTCAGTCTTCAGCCTGACGCGGTGCTAAAGGACACGACAGTTTGTCGGGTTAAACCCGACCTGCAGCAGAGGTGGTAGTGCTCTTTTGGTAGGTCAGGCTTCAGCCTGACGCGGTGGTAAAATTACGGTAATTTGTCGGGTTAAACCCGACCTGCGGCAGAGGTTGTGGTGCGGTTTTGGCAGATCAGACTTCAGTCGGGCGCCGTGGCTTCTTATGGATGCGCACACAGTATGCGGCAGATACGGTAGAATAGCCGTTTTGCAAAAATTCAGAACGTGATGCTGGCATTTCAGGACATTATCTTAAAGTTACAGACTTTTTGGGCGCAACAGGGTTGCGTGCTGTTGCAGCCGTATGACGTGGAAATGGGCGCAGGCACGTTTCACACTGCCACGTTTTTGCGTGCCCTGGGGCCAGAGCCGTGGCGTGCGGCCTTCGTGCAGCCTTCGCGCCGGCCCAAGGATGGTCGCTATGGCGAAAACCCCAACCGTTTGCAGCATTATTACCAATTTCAGGTGGTGCTCAAACCCAGCCCGGACAATATTCAGGAACTGTATTTGGACAGCCTGCGCAGCTTGGGGATAGACCCCACCCAGCATGACATCCGTTTTGTGGAAGACGATTGGGAGTCGCCGTCACTCGGCGCATGGGGCTTGGGCTGGGAGGTGTGGCTCAACGGCATGGAGGTGACGCAGTTTACCTATTTTCAGGAGGTGGGCGGTTTGCCGTGCAAGCCGGTGCTGGGCGAGATCACCTATGGGCTGGAGCGTTTGGCCATGTACCTGCAAGGGGTGGAAAACGTGTATGACCTGGTGTGGACACCGGGGGTGAGCTATGGTGATGTGTACCATCAAAATGAAGTGGAACAATCGCGTTATAATTTTGAATACGCGGATGTGGCCTGGCTGTTGCGTCAATTTGACGATTTCGAGCGCGAAGCATCGCGGCTGATGGATGTGGGACTGGCATTGCCGGGGTTTGAGATGGTGATGAAATGCTCGCACACGTTTAACGTCCTGGATGCAAGAGGCGCAATTTCAGTCACGGAACGCGCGGCCTATATTGCGCGGGTGCGTACCCTGGCACGCAAAGTGGCCAGGGCTTATTATGATGCGCGAGAAGCACTGGGTTTCCCTATGCTGAGGGGAAATAAATGATGCATGCCAGTGTGTTAATTGAAATTCGGAGTGAAGAGCTGCCGCCAAAGTCCCTGCAAAAACTTTCCAATGCCTTTGCAGAGCATCTGCTTGGCAGTCTGGTTGCACAGGGTTATGTCGAAACGGGTTCACCCATGCGGCAATTCGCTACCCCAAGGCGCCTGGCAGTGTGGGTGCCTCATGTGTTGGCGGTACAACCCCCGCGTCAGAGTGAACGCAAGGGCCCAGCACAGGCTGCTGGCCTGAAAGATGGACAGCCCAGTCCTGCTTTGCTGGGTTTTGCACGCGCTTGTGGCGTCAGCGTTGATCAACTTGAAATCAAGCAGGAGGGCAAGCAAGCGTATTATGTCTTTCGCAGTACCGAGGCGGGCGTGCCGCTGGCGGCGCAATTGCCCACGATGGTGGCTGAAGCACTGAGTCATTTACCAACGGCCAAACGGATGCGCTGGGGCAGTGGCGAAGTGGAGTTTGTACGTCCGCTGCACGGCTTGCTGATGTTGCACGGTGATCAACTGATCCCCGGTTCGGTGATGGGTCTGGACAGCGTGAATACAACGCTCGGTCACCGGTTCATGTCAACCGGCGTATTGCACATCACCCATGCAGATGCTTATGAAAATACTCTGTTACAGCAAGGTTGGGTGGAGGCCGATTTCGTCCTGCGGCGTGAGAATATTCGTGGTCAATTGTCAGCGCAAGCCAAAACGGACCATGTCTTATGGGATGAGGCGCTGTTGGAGGAAGTGACCGCGTTGGTAGAGTTCCCCATGGTGTATCGTGGCGAATTCAGCGCTGATTTCCTGGCTGTGCCGCAGGAATGTCTCATTCTGTCGATGAAGCAACATCAAAAATATTTCCCGCTGGTGGACAAACAAGGTCGCTTATTGCCGGGTTTTCTGGTGGTGTCCAACTTAAAAACCGCTGATCCCGGCCACATTATTCATGGCAATGAGCGGGTCCTGCGTGCACGGTTGTCTGATGCGCGCTTTTTCTTTGAGCAGGACCGCAAACAACGGTTGGATGCGCGAGTGCCAAAATTGGCGCAGGTGGTTTATCACAATAAACTGGGCAGTCAATTGGAGCGCGTGGAGCGTCTGGTGGGCAGCGCCAGCGCGCTGGCGCATACCTTGGGCGCCGATACGGCTTTGGCGGCGCGGGCAGCCTATCTGGCGAAAGCCGACCTGTTAACCGATATGGTGGGGGAATTCCCCGAGTTGCAAGGTATGATGGGGCGTTATTACGCCCAGTATGACGGTGAAGCACCCGAAGTGGCTGAGGCCATGGCCAGTCATTATTTACCCCGTTTTGCCGGCGACAGTTTGCCGACCGAAACCGTCTCGTCGTGCGTGGCACTGGCCGACAAGCTGGACACCCTGCTGGGCATGTTTGGCATTGGTCAAATTCCGACCGGTGATAAAGACCCCTTCGGCTTGCGCCGCGCGGCGCTGGGTGTGTTGCGCATCGTGATTGAACAACAATGGCCTGTGTCGTTAAGCAGCCTGATTGCGACTGCTTACAGTACCTTTCCGGCGGGTTTGCTGGATGCGCAAACCCCTGGTCTGGTGCATGGATTCATGTTGGACCGTTTGCGCAATGTACTGAAAGACCATGCTTATGAAGCGGCTGAAATTGAAGCGGTGTTGGCGTGTCAGGCTGATCTTGTGGATGATATTCTGGCGCGCCTGGTTGCCATCCGCGCGTTTCGCCAATTGCCCGAAGCCCCGGCACTCGCCGCCGCCAACAAGCGGGTGGCTAATTTGCTCAAAAAAGCAGAAACCAGTCTGTCTGTGGTTGAATACAAACTGTTGACTGAAGAAGCGGAGCGTCAGTTGTATGCGGTTTTATTGGCCTTGCATCCGATAGTCAGTGCTCACGTCTCCGCCAAAGAATACACCGCTGCATTGAGCGCGCTTGCTGGTGTGCGTCAGTCTGTGGATGCATTTTTTGATGGGGTGATGGTGATGGTGGATGATTTGCCGGTGCGCGCAAACCGGCTGGCTTTGTTGGCAAGACTGCGTGAACTGATGAACCAAGTGGCTGATATTGGGTTGTTGCTGGGTTAACCGGAAGCCTCTGGCTGGTTTAAAACGCCAGTTTTTAGCGTGGAAAAGACAATTTGCACAAGATAAGCCTTCACAAGCCGTCAGTCCATTCTCACTAACTCCGCTTGCTGGTTAATCAGCGCACAGAACACGGTTTGTTTTGGGTAACAGATTTGCATGGCATCACGGTATTCAGATAACTGCTCACGGTATTCTGCCAGCAGCCGCGCAGCACTGAATGAGGTGCCGGTTTTGTAATCCAGTACCCATATGCCATCTTCAAACTCCACCACCCGGTCAATGCGGCCTGTGCGTCCATCTTGTCGCGCATAGGTCAGCTCATTGTGTGCGCGGCGATATTGTGCGGGCAGAAAAAAATGTTGCAGGTGTGGTGCGTTAAGAATTCGCTGGCAAATCTGCCAGGCTTCTTGCCAACGCGGGTGCGCGCTATAAAGTCCTTGTATACGATTCAGGTTGTAGTCGGTTGCGGTGGCCAATTCCAATAAGCGGTGAACCAGCGTGCCAAATTCACTGACGCTGTCGGGCGGTTCGCGCCTTTGACCCACTGGGGCCAGGTCTGTTGGCCATGCGATGCTGACAGGCTGCGCGGGTAGATAGCCTGGTAGCCATGTATCAGGCACAGCCATGTTGAAATCTGCTCCCACAAATCCCTGCGACTCAGGCAATGCCGTGCGGATGATACGGTGCCAGTTATTTTGGTCACTGTCGTTCGCAGCGGAAACCAGCAAGACTTGCCGTGCGCGCGTCATGGCCACATACAGCAAATTAAGCGCTTCAATTTCTGCCGCTTGCGCGTCCTGTTCCAGCGCATGCCGTTGCCAGCTGGCTTGCATGGTCTGCTTGCCGAGGACGGAAAAGTGCTGTGGTCGCGGTGCGTCAGCAGGCCAATGACTGAGTACCTGGTAATGTTGCCCCCGAGGCTTTCGTCCACCCGCATCGAGCAACCAGACAATGGGCGCTTCCAGACCTTTTGCACCATGTACAGTATGAATGCGCACGGCCTCCTCATGCAGCAAAGGTTCGCCTTCATCGGGATGTTCGTCGGGGTAAGCGTGCAACTGTTCCAGTTCATTCAGAAAACGTGGCAGGCTGGGATAACGCCCGCCGGACAAACTCAGTGACAAAGCGATGAAGGCATGCAAATTGGCTTGTACGCTGTGTGCCAGCACCGCAGGTGCATTGGCGGTATAGCGGGCAAGCAGGTCCGCATCGGACAGGATGCGATCCAGCAGGTCATGTACGGGTAATTGTGTGGACAAGGTGCGCCAGACTTGTAAATGCTCGGCAGCATGTTGCAACATACCACCTTCGGGCATCAAATTGACGAGATTGTGCCACCAGCTGTTTTGCCCGCAATCCCGTTGGCGCAGGCGAATATGCTGCAGGTCATCATCGCTGGCGTTAAAAATAGGCGAACGCAATACACGCGCCAGGGCCAGGTTGTCATCGGTATCAATGAAGCAGCGTAGCAAGGCCAATATATCGCCAATTTCCATGGTATCGAGCAATCCGCCACTGCGGTTACTGGTATAAGGAATGCTTGCCTGTTTGAGTGCGGCTTCATAGGTGGGCAGGTGGGTGCGCTGGCGCACCAGAATCATGATGTCACTGTAACGCACCGGGCGTGGCAATGCTGTGTCCGGGTCTTCGATGGCCCAGTGACCGACGATCTGAGCAATGCGTCGTGTGAGTTGCGTGGCTTCTAATTCATGGGCTTGGGTTTCTTCTTCATCGGGCGGCGCGGTCAACAGGGGGTTGCGGCAAGGATTGTGCCCGGTGATGGTTTGGGAAGTCATGGTTGTTGAGCTTGCTGCATCAACGGTGACCGTCGCAGATGGAGCGACCCCGATAATGGGCAGCACTTCCACGCGACCCGGACGCGCCGTATCGTGTGCCTGGTGGGTCACAAACAAGGGGTGATGCAGTTGGGCAAAGCAGGCATTGAGTGTGTCAATGATGGGCATCGCATTGCGCCGGGTATAATGCTGGCTCAAATACTGGGCATGCTGGTCACGTAAACGGGTGGTGACCAGTTGAAATAAACCGGCTTGCGCGCCACGAAAACGGTAAATGGATTGTTTGGGGTCCCCTACCAGAAAAATATCGGGACAGGTACCGGATTGTTCGGATGCACTTAACCACGCTTGCAAAATCCGCCATTGCAGTGGGTTGGTGTCTTGAAACTCGTCCAATAAAACATGACGATAACGCGCGTCAAGTTTGTGTAACATGTAATCCGCTTCGTCAGCATTCGATAACAGGCGTGCTGCCTGCCATTCGATGTCGCTGAAATCTAAAACCCGTTGCTGTTGCTTGACTTGCTGGTAGTGTTGCAACAAGGCTTCACCCAAGCGAAAAGTGCGCAGGTTAAAGTGGTAGGCCTGCTGGTCCACGCGCGCTTGCCAGGCTTGAACGAGCACCTCGCTGACTGCAATATGTGCGGCATAGAGGGATTGTGTTGCCGGCGAAGTGCCGGGCTTGAACGTCTTATCGACGATTCTTTTTTTTGTGAGAATCAGCTCGCACAAACGCTCAAATTGCCCGGCTTTGTTCAGTGCAGCATCGGCCAGGGTGCCAGCGATGTTGTCGGCGAGTTGTTGCCGCCGTTCGGTGCTGAGTGCGAGTTGTTCAATGTAGTGGCGCAGTTGAGTATGAAAACCCGCCTGGGCCAAACATTCTGAGGCGATGTCGCTTTCCATACTGTCAGGACATTGCGTACACAATTGCCCGGCTGCCCACGCAGCTGGGTCGGCTTGTCCTTCTGTATAGGCCCACCAGTCACTGCGTTGTTGCAGAAAATTGTGCAGCAAGGCACGCGTGCTGTGTAAGCCAATGTCCTCCAACAGGGTTTGCATGTCACTGGTCAGGGTTGATGTGGGTGCGCGCTCCAGCGTTTGTACCAGTTGTGCCCACGCCTGAGCACGCAGTGCGCCGCTGTGTTCTGTGAGCGTGTAACCGGACAGTCCGGATGACAGGGGTGCGCTACGGATCAGTTCAAAAAACCAGGCGTGGAAGGTGAGCAGGCGCAAGCCGGGCTGGGCCGTGAGTACCCTTTCAAGCAAATTTCGGGCGCGATCCACTTGAGCCACCATCTCATCTTCCGGTATGGCACGCTGACGCAGGAATGCGCTGACTTCGTCGTCGTCTGCACGGGCACAGAGCCGCAACCAATCATACAAGCGCGTGCGCATTTCACCGGCTGCTTTATGGGTGAAGGTAATGGCTAAAATGTTCGAGGGGTCAGCACCGGACAGCAGCAGACGCATGATGCGTGATACCAGCAGCCACGTTTTTCCACTGCCAGCGCAGGCTTCAACCACTACCGAATGATTGGGGTTCAGCGCAATCTGGTTAAAGTGAGCGCTGTCCATGGCAGACACTACCGAATCTGGATTTGCGTGGCGCCATCTATGGCTTCGATGGCGGTTTTGGGCGCTTGGCCGCCCAGCACGGCGCGGATGCCTGGCATGTAACGGTTGAAGCATTCCAGCGAGAACACAATCAGCGTTTGTACCATTTGTGGGGTAAGTTGACCGTCAGCGATATCCACACTGTTTTTGAAATTAAATTCGCCATCATTCATGTCGATTTCAAAATTACCCAGTGGTAAACCAAAGTTGGCGCGCGAGAGAAACTCACTCAGTGCTGTAATGTATTCTTTGGGAACAGGCAAATCTTGCGGGCGAGTGTAAACAAACAGACGATGCGTTTGTTCATGGCTGTGCAGATAAAGGTTTAATTTGCCGACAGCACTGTCAATGGAGAGGTTGATCACAGGCATGCTGGGCACACGCATTGCGGGCAAATTCATGGTTTTCAGGCATTGGTCAGCGATATCGATTAAGCGCATGGGGATTTCCTTTTGAGTGGGTTCGTTTATGAACGAGTCCCGAGGTGGTTGGCAATTCGTATAAAATCTTCGACGGAAAGCGTTTCTGCTCGACGGCGTGGATCAATGTTTAAACTGACGAAATCGCTGTCCGTCATGAGGGCGGACAGGCTGTTGCGCACGGTTTTGCGGCGTTGTGAGAATGCGCTGGCGACGATCTGCTCGAAGCGGGCCGTATGGATTGCGGTCAGCGCTTCCGGGGGGCGCGGCACCATGCGCACGACCGCAGAGTTGACTTTAGGCGGTGGTCGAAATGCCTCGGGAGGCACGTCAAACAGGGCTTCCATCTCATAACGGTATTGCAGCATGACCGATAAACGCCCATAAGCGTGGCTGTCAACGTCAGCTGTCATGCGATCTACCACTTCTTTTTGCAGCATGACATGAATATCGTGGATGAGTGGTGAAAATTCGGCCAGGCGAAACAACAAAGGGGTGGAAATATTGTACGGCAGATTACCTACTATCCGTAAGTTTGTACCCAAACTGGCAAAATCGAAAGCCAGCGCGTCTGCTGCATGAATGGCTAATTGCGTCGGCAGGTGGCGTTTGGTGAGGCGCGTTACAATATCACGATCTAATTCAATTACATGAAAGAATGGCAGCAGCGCCAGCAAGGGGTAAGTTAAAGCACCCAGACCAGGGCCGATTTCTACTAAATTGTCGCCTGCTTGTGGATGTATGGCACGCACAATGCTGTGGATGACATCATTGTCACATAAAAAATGTTGTCCAAAGCGTTTGCGCGCAATGTGCTCAGCCATGGTTGTTCCCCAATTCTGTTGCCAGTTGCAGGGCAGCGTATAAACTGCCTGTCAGTGATTTTCCTGTGCCAGCTAAATCCAGTGCGGTACCGTGGTCAACTGAGGTGCGCACAATGGGTAGCCCAAGGGTGACATTTACCCCCTGGCCGAAACTGGCGTATTTGAGTACAGGTAAGCCTTGATCGTGGTACATGGCCAGTACGCAATCGGCGTGCTTCAAGTGGTTGGGTTGGAACAGGGTGTCTGCAGGCAGCGGGCCTTGCAATAGGAGACCTTGCGTGCGGAGCTGTTCTAACACCGGGATGATGATCCGCAGTTCTTCGTCGCCAAGATGCCCCGATTCGCCGGCATGAGGATTGAGCCCCGCCACCAAAATTCGAGGCTGAGCAATGTGAAATTGTGTGCGCAGGGCATGGTGCAGTGTGTGCAGCGTATGGCGCAGGCTGTCGGCACTTAAAGCGTCAGCCACAGCGCGTAAGGGTAGATGGGTGGTGGCCAGGGCCACACGCATTCCGCCACCCACCAGCATCATGACCACTGGTGGAGACTGCGTTTTCTCAGCCAGGTATTCCGTGTGCCCAGTAAATATAATGCCAGCCTGGTTAATGATGGCTTTGTGCACAGGCGCGGTCACCATGGCGCTGAATTCACCGGTTTGGCAGCCAGATATGGCGCGATCCAGCATGCTGAGAACGAATGGTGCATTGGCCGGGTCCAGTTGACCTGTCATGGTGGTCTGTGCCTGTGGACAGTGCAACACACTTAGCTCACCGGGTTGGCAAGACACCGTTGCGTTTTGCCCGGCATAATCACGTAGCGACAAGGGCAAATGGAGTTGGGCCGCACGTTGCAGCAAGGTGTTGCGGTCAGCCAGCACCACCACTGCTTCAGTACGCGTCTGCTGCGCCCACTGCACACACAGGTCTGGACCGATGCCCGCAGGTTCACCAGAAGTGAGTACGATGAGTTTAGTCAAGTGAAGCAGGCAGCGGAAAGTATTTGACATAAGCGCGGTCACGCAGCTCACGAAGCCATTCGGTTTGCGCTTCTTCAACTTTGCGCGCTTGAATGGCTTGCCGCGCAAGCATGCGGCGCTTCGCCAGGGTGACATCTTTTTGTCTGCGTTCCAGCACCTGAATCAGGTGATAACCGAATTGGGTTTTAATCGGCTGGCTGATTTCACCCGGCTTGAGCGCATCCATAGCATGTTCAAATTCGGGTACGGTTTCTCCGGGTGACAGCCAGCCCAAATCGCCACCATTGGCAGCGCTACTGTCATCGGAGTATTTTTTAGCCATGTCTTCGAATTTAACGCTGCCATTGAGGATGTTTTCCCGAATCTGGTTCAGTCGTTTGATGGCATCGGCATCGCTTACCACCTCATTGGTTTTGATGAGAATATGGCGCGCATGGGTTTGGTCAATAATGGTGGCCTGGTTATCGGAACGTTGTTCGATGAGTTTCAAAATATGAAACCCGTCATTGCTGCGCAAGACATTGGTAAAATCGCCCGGTTTCAACGCGCGCACTGTGTCCAGGTATTGGGGTGGAATTTGCGCGGCGGGACGCCAACCCAGATCGCCGCCTTCCAGGGCATTCGGTGCATTGGAGTACAGGGTTGATACCTGTGCAAAGTCGTCACCTGCACGCAGTTTTTTCCACGCGGTGTCTGCCTTGGCTTGGGCGTCACTGATTTGTTCGGGTGTGGCATTATTGGGGATATCGACTGTAATCAGGGCGAGGTGGAATTCCTGATCGGTACCTATTGCAGCTTGTTGCACAAGGTAAGCATCCACTTCTGCTTCGCTGACATTGACTTTGCTGACGACATCACGCTGGTGTAAACGGTCCAGCGTAATTTCATCGCGAATGTCATCGCGGAATTGGTCGAAGTTTACACCGTCGTGAGCAAGCGCTTGTTTAAATTGTGGCAGACTCAGTTTGTTTTGTTCGGCAATTTTCTCCACAGCACGATCCAGCATGGTTGCATCCACATGAATACCGGTTTGTTTGGCGTATTGAAGTTGAATGCGGTCATTAATCATGCGCTCTAACAGCTGCTTTTGCAGGATATCACGTGGCGGCATGGGAATATGCCGGCTTTTAATTTGTTGTACGGCGCGCGCATAGCGGGCATCCAGTTCGCTGCGGGTGATAATGCCATCGTTCACCACCGCCACAATGCCATCTAAGGGTATGACCTGGCTGGACGGTGTGACTGCGGTACTGACGGGTGCCTCAGCCGCCCAGAGCGGTACAGAAAAAAATGTAACAAGGGCGATGAGTGCTGCGTACAGTTTAGTGTCGAATGATTTCATTGCTGTTGACGTATCCTGGTATGCTAAGGTTAAGTGCTGCAGTGGGGTCAGAGCCTAAATTGCCCAAACCGTTCAATTCAAGCTGGATGAAAAAAGACGTGCTTTGGGTGTTGGCTGCGATTTCGATGGTTTGAAACAAGGTACGCAGCGCCCAGCAACCACCATTGTATTCGACTCCAGCCAAACCCTGAACAAGCTGTTTATCCAAAACGGAGTAATCATAGCGCATCACGGTGTACCAGTGGTGATAAATTGGCCATTGTGAAGAAAAATCATACTGATCAACCTGTCCGCTCACCGACAGGTAACCAAAATTAAATACTTTGCCGGGGGCGGGTTGATAACTGAGTGACAGGCTTTCGGCGTCTGTCTGGCCCATTTGGGTGTTATAACTGATGGCGGCATCCGTCCGCCAGGCTTGTGTGAGTTGGCCGCCAACATCTCCCATGACATCGCTGGAAGCATTGGTAATGGCGGTTTCCCCGGGCAAAGTGACAAGCTGTGGCGTAAAATAAAATCTTTCACCGACAGAAAAACGCAAACGTTCCAATCCCGAGTCCTGATCAATCAACCGGGACGTCACCGCCATGGTGAGCTGGTTGGCATTGTTGATCCGGTCATAGCCGACGTAACGGTTTTCAGCAAACAGGGTGGCATAGTTAATGGGGTCAAGCGCTGCCGTATCGAATACGGGCAGGTTATTTTGATTTTGATAGGGAATATAGACATAAAACAGTCTGGGTTCCAGTGTTTGCTGGTATTGGTTACCCATCACATTAATGTTACGATCAAAATACATGCCGCTGTCCACGCTGGTGATGGGTAAAGTACGGGTGTATTGCGACTGCGGGGCGGTGTTGTTGGTACCCAGGCTATAGGCGGTATAATTTACACCAAATTTGGGTGTGATATAACCGTAGGCAGTATTGATGGGCAGACTGACGCTGGGGTAGGCCACCAGACGGTCTCCGTTTACCATGCCGGGTGTCGGGTTTACGAAACGGGCGAAATCGGTATAAACATTCACATTCATACCGTTATCGAGTATTTTATTCCCCGACCAGTTTACTTCAGGCAGGATGGCATAGGGTGGGATAATGTTGGGTACACCGGTTTCCTGTAAGGTCTGGTACTGTTGAACATGCCCTGTCAATTGCCACCAATCGTGCTGGTAAGTTAAAGAGGCTTCCTGGTCCAGTGTGGCCAATGAGGTCACCGTCAACTGGTTGGACAGATCGCGAAAAAAGTTGTTGTCGGAAACGGCTTGATACACGAAATGGCCAGTCAATCCCGGCGCAAAGACTTGGTCGTGTGTGGCAAAAATATCCCAGCGCGTGGTGTTCGTCATGTGGTCTTGCAGGATGTCGCCGTTGAAGGTGCCGTGGTAAGTGGGTTCTAAATAGCGAAACTCCCCATCTAACTCTATCCCCCGTTTACTGATGATATCCGGAGCGATCGTGGCATCCAGATTGGGTGCAATGTTCCAGTAGAAAGGCAACGCTAACGAAACGCCGCTGTTGCTTGTGGTGCCGAATATCGGGGCCAACAAACCGCTCTTGCGCGAATTATCGAGCGGAAAACTAATCCATGGCGTGTATAAAATAGGCGTTTGCATAAAGTCGATGATCGCGCCATGTGCAGTACCGACTTGGCTCAACATGTTGAGATGCAGGTCTTTGAGATGCAAATACCAATCATCATTGCCCACAACGCAAGAGGTATAAATGGCGTTTTTTAAGCGGTACTGGTTTTCGCCCTCGAACATTAATTGCGAAGCACTCCCGCGAGCGTAACTTACTGACGGCCCTGCGGATGGCGTGGCGCCCGCTGCCGGTGCTGTGGTATCGGTGTTGTGAAAGGTGAATTGGGGAGTTGTCATTTGACCGGTTTGTTTTTGCATCAGCATGTCAAGGTGAGGGCCAGTTAAAATCAGCCCTTGTTCGGTGACACAAACATTGCCATTGGCTTCAACCTGGTCACTGGCAAGCAGGTAATGCAAATGGTCGGACTGGACCTCGATCAGACCCCGGTGCAAATCCACGTTACCCTGTGCATCAACAAATACATTTTCCC
>CABS01000027.1_pt1 | contig 13235 bp, 12 predicted proteins | sample 344768 | NCBI WGS metagenome assembly CABS01 (sample SAMEA3138346, study PRJNA38045) | mine drainage metagenome | isolation source: Carnoules arsenic-contaminated mine drainage | place: France:Carnoules | collected 21-May-07 | reverse complement strand
TCCTCAACTAGTCTCTTCTTCTGCGTGTTACTCGCATGGAATCGCTTCTCCTGCTATCGCTTTAGAAGGTTGCTACGACGAACTGGGGAACTAGTAACGACATGGCAAACGAAGCGACATCTGCTGCTCACGACCCTATCGAGATCGCGCTAAAAAATCTCATCGCGCACCCGATTGGGCGCAAACGGAACCGCGTACTGACGCAATATTTCATTCAGTACGACGGTTTTATCATCGACGCGATGAAAGCCGGAAACACACTCGCAGCTATTGCCGACGCAATCCTGCAAAACGTTAAAGAGCCAACCAAGCCGAAGGAAACGACGGCGCGACGGCAAGTTGCGGAATACATTCGCGCACACCATCCCGAACTCTCACGACGACCGCGAAAACACGCTCGACCGACGCCGAAACCAGCAATCGTCGTACCGATACGCACCTCTCAAGCAACGCCGAAATCGACGTCGAAAACGACAAGTACAGCACTACCGAACGCCGCTTATCAGGAGGACGTATGAGTAAACGTTTAGTGCTCGTACAGTCCGACAAGGGAGGCGTTGGGAAATCTACAACGGCGCGACTATTGGGCGAGTTATACCGCGCCAAAGGCACGGATATTCTCATCGTTGACGGTGATGGTGGCGTTGGACAGTTAACCCAATTTCTCGGTATACGTGATTTAAACGGACGCCTTATCATCGACCAAGGCACCTTAGGTGTCCAACCATTCACGATTCACGGCACGGAACGAGACCGTGATATGCTGCTTGATATGCTCGCTCAAAATACGTCTAATGTCGTACTTGTTGACCTACCTGCAGCATCGCTTTCCCTACTGCGAAACGCCGATGTATCGCTCCTTGCAATCGCAAAAGAGTATGGATACGACGTAACGATTGTGTCCTTATTGACGCCGTATCGAGCGAGCGTTCGCGACGTTGGCCGCGCACTCGAATACGCACCGGAAGCGACGCACCTCATCGTGCGAAACCTTGGCTTCGGCGAGCCGGATGATTTCGCGATATGGGACGAGTCAAGCGCCAAGAAAGAAGCCGCTGCGCGCAAAGCTCATGTCATCGATCTCACACCGCTTAAACCACGAATCGCTGCCGCACTCGATAACGCGAATATGACCTACCATGCGGGCGTCGATGCACCGCTTCTTGGCATCGCTGACCGCTCGCGATTACGCACCTGGATCGACGCGAATACCGCCACGCTCTACGGCGTTCGCGGCATCTTGGGAATGACGGATGAGTAGCGAACCATCGGCGGCATATAAGGCGATTCAGAACGCAATCACCGACCAGGCAGAACGCGCGAAAATCCTCGATCTCGGCGGACAGCTGGGGCTCTCGCCGTCGTCGCCGGAGTGGGCGATCTTAGCGCTTAACCTCGCCTATACGTCACGCCTCGCAGCCGCGTTCGCGCGCCACGAAGGCACTATTCAGCAACTGCTTGTCGCCGCCAAGGGCACGTTCGAAGTGGCCGCTACGACCTCTCGGCAAAAACTCGTGGACGACTTGCGCCCCACGGTGCAAACGGCCCTAAGCGGCGCAACGGTGGCGGCCGTCAAGGCGGCCGCTGACGCCGCCGCCGGCGCGCTGAAAAAAGCGGCGAGCGACGCACTCGCAAACGAGCGCGATAACTTCGTGATCGCGACCAATAACTTCACCGACGCGACGCACAAGAGTACCTGGATGCAGTATCTCTCCGGCGCCCTCGCGGCCCTTGTCGTGGTCGGAAGCCTCGTCATGTGGCACTTCGGCTACGGCGCGGGCTGGACCGATCGCGCGAACGCTGGCTATATACCAGTCGGCCAACAGGTCTGCGCAGCACTCGAAAACGTTCGCCACAATCTCGTACTCGCGCATCGCGGTAACGCCGTAAACTCACTGCGATTCGAGATGACGCAGCGCGGATGCCAATGATTTTCCCGAGTAATGTTTGTATGCCCAAGGATCGGTGCTCGCTGACCACTTTTCGGATGATCGTCAGACGACTGCCTCACTAAAGCGAGGCACTACGATAGCCTCGAACTCGATCGCACCGTATACTTCACCGTTGACGATGATCTCAAACGTATAAGATCCGGCTTCAGCTAGCTCGACGCCCCGCAGGTCAGTTACTTGGATCTGCGTCTCATACTGCGACGATAAGGCGGGTACAATGAAGTCCTTGAAATCACCGCTGGGTGTACGTAACCGCAGCGTTACATCTTGCGAAGTCACGACATTCTTCCACAAGATGCCCGTAACCAACGGGAACTCATATCCAATCGTGGCCGGGAGGGCTGATAGGGCGACCTGATCAATCAAACCTGTAACATCTATTTTGCCGTTTTTTAGAACAGCTCTTTCACATAAAAATGCGTGGCGGATGTACATATTTCCCTAACTCTCAAAAACAAATAGAAAGCAGGGAAGTGAATGTTATATGGTATTGGAAATTTTCACTTCCCGTATTCGTTACCGTCTTTAGAAAAGCAATTTTTCTCGGCGTACTACTGAAATAACCATCGGAATGCCAGCAAGTGCCACTCCGTAAAGGTATCCGTAGCCGATCATTGTCGGGTCACGTGTCACGAAGAACGCTAACAAAAAGCCGCCGCCGACGACAAGTGCGATTGCGGATGCGATTTGTCGCCAAATTAGTTCTTGACCTGTTGCTCGAACGTATTTTGCTGCTCGGATTAGATTATAAAAAGAGACAGCACATAGAGCCAGCAAAAAAACAATCGACCAAAGAGATGACACAGCGTTCATTTATTCCCTTGTTCCCTGAAATTAGTTTTGCGCAAGGCCCCACCACGCGCCGATGGCGCCGCCAATATAGGCTCCAGCCTCGCCGCCTGCCCCAGCCCCAGGTAGCGCGCCAACCCCTCCGGCGAAAAATCCAAGGACTCCACCGGCAACGGCCCCTATGCCTCCACCAATCGCTGCACCGACGACCGCCCCTTCGGCACCCTTCGCCAGGGTCATCGTGTGCATCGTATCGTTACCGATCTTGGGGGCGCTTGATTTGCCGGAGGTTGTGGCATTTGCCGAGTTGTTCGTTCCGTTGAAGCGTGGCTGCGTCTGATACAGGTACGCATTGTTCGCCGTAATAGCTGATGTACTCAAGTTCGTTCCTTATCCGTGGATGAGTGATGTATTGTTTCCGTACGGGTGCCATCGGCCTAGCCCAGTCCAGCGCGGTGTGTGACACCAGCTGATGGTACAGGCCAACGATCCTGGTCCCTTTACATGAAACAAACAAAACAACCTCTGCCTTTTCGCGCACCGCGGCGCTTCCGCGAAACGCTCACAAACGCAGATTTGGTGCTATTGAAAAGCAAGCAAGGACCGAAAAACCCTGATTGTACCGTGGCGCGCGCGAAAAACCGACCCGCGATCCATTCGGCGCATCCGCGCGCGCACCGAAGATCGTTCGGTTGGCGCGACCGCCCCTAGTCGAAGAACACCGTTCCGAGATCGCGTCGTCCATCGATCACGCGCACAATTTGGACGCTCGCCTCGTTCCCAAGCACCCGATAGAACACCACGAACGGCGGCGTCGGAATCGAGCGGATGTCCACGCCAAACTCTTCTCGGACGCGGCCGGCGCTTGGCATTGTTCGCAGCACCTCGATGCGATCGAGGATGTGATCGAGCACATCCCCGGCGCGATTGATGCTGTCCCGCGCGACGTAGGAAAAAATCTCGTCCAAGTCAGCAAGGGCGCGTTCGGTATAGTCGAGCGCGGCCACGCTATCGCGTGCGTAATCGACTGCGTGTAAGTTGCTGTTGCTGAAGCTGGCGGCTGCGCTTCTGAAAATGCGCGCGCACGTGGTCGGCCGAAACGAGCTTGCCGCGATCGGCCGCGTCGATTCCCTCCTGAATGTCGCGCTTTAGTTGCGCGAAGAACGGATCGTCTTTGGGCTGATACATGGTCGCATCCTAGCACTACTTGCTCGGAGGAAGAAAGGTGGTGCCGATTTCGCCGTTTTCCCGCCCGCTCTAGCGCGTCTCGATCTCTGGCTGGCCTCTAACCTGTCCGCAGACTCCAACCGTGCTCCTAGGGGCTTAGAATCGCCGCAGGCGGGCACGGGTGAGGGGGGCTTCGTCGGGTGCGCAGGCCGAGAGGGGTGCCGATCGGGAGGCAGGCGGTGTACGGCGTCGGGGGTCGCACCCGTCAGAGCGCATCCGCGGCAAGGGCGGGCTTGCCCGAGCGAGCGCAGCGAGCGTCCCTTGCCCGGTGCGCTAGGGTGCGCGACCCTCCGACGACGCACCGCCGCCGACCGAGCCACCGGCCGGAGCGCGTTTCCTCGCGCGCGGGCTTGGCAGCGATCCAAGCGAGCGAATGGTAATCTCGGCTCGCGGGATGCCCCGCGTCGAGTGGCGCGTTCGTTCGCCGCTGCGGCGTCGGAACGAGCCGCGCCACTCAAAGGCAAAAGCCTTTGAGTTACCTCTTAAAAATGTAACGGGTACTTAGTAACGGATTGTGAGACCAAGTGCCCGTAACTTTTTAGGACTAAGTGCCCGTAGCGGGTCATCACGTCGTTTTGAGCGTGAAATGCTCGTTTTAAGACCAAGTGCCCGTAACTTTTAGCCCTTGACACTACTCTCCGGAGAGTGCCGGAGCGCTGACCGAGAAGGCCCGTTTCAACACCGGAGGCGCGCTGTGGTGGAGCGTCATCCCCCGGTTGTCGAAATCGAAGTTCGCCTCAGGGTAAGCGGCCTTCACGCGAACGAGCAAACGACGAAAGAACTTCTTGAAATCGTTGAGAGCTGCGTAGCCATGCCCGAACTGAGTATGCAGTCCATTGGCCCCACCCCACGGAATGAACGCGGGCTTGCCGCTCGGCACGCGGTGAAGGCGCTGCGCGAGCCATGTGTAGAGGTCAAGCCCCAGCGACGTGCTCGCGAGCGCTCGAACGGCTCGCATATCGAGCGGCACGGCGTGCTGCATCAAGTCCTCGAAGTACGACGTCGCTAATTGCAACCGCGATTGCCACAAAACCCGTTGGCTAGGCTCTCTTGGATACCAAAGCTCGATCGTATCAATGATCTGCGCGTTCTTGATAAGGCCGCGCTCGCCATCGACCGCGCTGAGGCTGATAATGGACGTGGAAAGACGTGCGACTTGATCGCGCACCACGTTGATCTCTCGCATATTTGGTTTGCGTTCCAGAAGCGACGAGACGAACGCCGTCATGGAATCTTCAACCTCGACAACCGGCGATTGATTCCGCACGGCCTCCGAGTTGAAATGCATGAGCATCAGCCGCGCCTTTTCACCGAACGGTAATCCCGGTTCAACGCGAGCACCACTACGTGGATCGACCGCAATAAGCGACTGAACGTAAAGGCGTGCCCGTCCTTGCTGACGCTCCCAAATGCGAACGTCGCCAGGGTCTTTATGTGGAAGTCCGATTTGGCAAAGGGTTGAGTGGTGAAACCCGATCTCGTTCCCGTCCGCCTCGCGCGTCGCGATTTCATCGAAGAGTCGCTGCTGCACCGGGCGGTTCTCGCTCATCGTGTCCCCTTTAGCATCAAAAGTCTATTCCGAAGTCGCGGCCGTGTTCGACCTCTTGGACGTATTCGCGCTCGATCTCACGCGGTTCGTGCTCGATTTCGCGTTCGTGTTGCCCGATCTCTTGTTCGCGCTCCATCGTCCACGTCGGGCCACGCTCTTGCCCGTCGCGTACCGGGTCGAGAGTATGCTCGAGCATCGGCTCGCGGATCAGGCGATAATCGGTGGTCATTTCCTTTTCGTCGAATCGCGCGGCTCGCGCGACCAGCGTTGCGAAGTCGGGAATGTCCTCACGCGCATACGCGAGCACCGCATCTTCGACGTGGCGCGTCATCGCGACCAACGTCGAGCGCGCGTCGTCGGGCCGCGCCGCCAGCGTGAAGGCGAGCTCATGCGTTGTGCCTTGCTCGCGGTGCTTCGTTGCCGCGTAGGCATGGTCGATCCGGTCGTGCTCGGTGAGATCGACGCCGAGCTGCGCGCCGTCGCGCTCGCGTTGCAACGTGAGCGTCGTGCCGTCGATCCCGCGCACGATGGCCGTCTGCCCGTTCGTCCAACGGCCGCCACCGTCGACGAGAATGGTTTGCCGCACGACGACGCGATCGCCGCGCGCAAACGCGCGCTCGCCAAAGTCGGTCTGCAGCAGCACGTCGGGGCCGACGAGCTCACCGCGAGCCCGAGCCCCATCGCGCGCAAGATCGTTGAGCAGCTTCACGTCGGCGTTGCGGTAGGCCATGAGCGCCGCGTCTTTCCCGAGTTCCCTCGCGACGTCGTAGCGCGCGACGAGTTCGCGCGCGGCTTCCTCGCGCGTCGTCGTGGCGATCACGTTGCCATGATCGCGATAAGCCGCAAGCCCCGCCTCGATATTACCCGCGCGCATGGCGTGAGTTGCCTCGCGCTGCCAGGCGATCTGCTGGCGGCGCGTCGTCTGCAGATCGACGCGCTGCTCGCCGAGCGCATCGGCCATCGCGCGTAGCGTATCGCCGCGCCCGACGGCCGCGAGTTGGCGATCGTCACCGAGCGCGATCACCTTTGCACCTGCACGTGCGGCCGCGTCGAGCAGGCGCGCGCCCTGATCGCTGCCGAGCATCGACACTTCGTCGATAATCAACACGTCACGATTCGTGAGTTGCGCGCGCCCCTCGCCCCACTCGTACAGTTCTTTCGCGACGTTGCGTGCCGGCAAATCGGTTTCGCGCAGTAACACGTCGCACGCCGCATTTGCAACGGCAACGGCGCGCACGGTGTAACCCGCTTCGCGATACGCAGCCGCAATGTCGCGCACGAGCGTCGTCTTGCCGGCGCCGGGGACACCGGTGATCAGCGAAAGATCGCGGCCGCTCGTTGCGTAATCGTAGGCGTGGCGCTGTTGCGCATCGAGATGTTCGCTTGCCGTGCGTTCGATGCGCGGCCCGGAACCGCGCGTTGCCATGAGCTCCGCAGCATCGCGCAGCGCGCGTTCGTCGCGCACGACCTCGGGCAACGAATAGCGAGTCTCGTACGCATCGTCGCTACCGAGCACGACGCAATGTCGTAACGCCGCTTCAACAATAGCGTCGCGTGCGCCGACGTTGACGATGCGCGTTGCAACCGCGCGTTCGACATCGTCGCGCGCAAACGTGCTATCGTGTGCAACGAGTCCGCGCAACAAATCGCTCGGATCGTTCTTCATCCGCTCGGCCGTCACGATCTCTTGCGCGATGCGTGCAGCCTCGCGCGCGGCACGCAGTAGCTCCGTGCGCTCGCCGTCGATCATGCGCCCAAAACACTTTTCCATTTCGCCTTTCCGCAGGCGCCGATCGGCGTCGGCGGCTTTCATCGTCGCATTGCTCTTCTCATCGGAGATCCGCGCGCCGCCGCCGTAGCGTTCGTAGCGCAGGCCGTGGTCAGCCATGATGCCATGCACCTGCTCCCACGAGCCGCCCTCCGTGCGCGCCGCCAACACGGCCAACGTCGCGGAGTGGACGCGCGCCGCGAAGGCGCGCCCGCCGATGGAGTCGGGGTGGTAGGCGCCCAGGCGCGCGACGAGGTCGCGGTGCGATAGGCCGAGCACACGCTTTGCGCCCGCACCGCTCCCCGGCGTATCGACGCGCTCGATGCGCCCGCCGCTGCGGCCGCCGTAGGTCGAGGCCACGTAGCGCAGGTCATGCAGCGCGAGCAGGCCGTGCAGGTCGCGCCAGGCCGCTCCAGGCCGCGCCAGCAGCGCGTCGATAGCAGGCCGAACGCTCGCCGCGAGATCGCGCTCTAAGGCAGGCCGCCCGGCCCAGCGTTCATAGTGCTTCTCCGAACGCGAGTAAGACAGCTCGCGTTCGGGCATCGGCGTCCAACCCTGCTCGCGCTCGATCTCGCGCGTTGCGACGTAGAGCCGATTGTCCGATTGCCACAGATTGCGCGCCTTCCCTGTGCGATCGACGCGGTTGACGATGAGGTGGAGGTGGTCGTTCTCGGTGTCACGATGGAGCGCCGCAACGGCCTGGCAGCCGTCGAGTCCCAGGCCCCGCATCGCGATCTCGGCGGCCTCCTGGGCCTGGTCGGCCGTTGGATGCTCGCCCGTCTCCCACGAGAGCACGACGCTGACGGTCGGGGTCTTGCAGCGGCTCGCACCCGCAAGCGCGTCCATCTCCCGCGCCGCCGCCTCGGCGCTCGTGACGCCCCACCGGAAGATCGCAGCGGGCGGCTCGTGCTCGTGCTCGAAACGGCCGCGCCGCAGGGCGTAGTCGATCATGCCGCCAGCGCTCCCGCCGTAGGTGCGAACCGGGGCCGCGACGACACTCATCGCCGTACCTCGCGCGCCGCCTGCGTCAAGCGCACCAGGGTCGCCTCGATCCCATCGGCGAGCCGGGCGATCTCCCGGTCGATCCGTGTGGCGGTATCGCGCAACGCGAGCGCCGCAGCATCGAGCGCAACCTGCGAGCGCAGCGCCTCATGCGGCGCGTCGAGGAACAACGACCGCACCGACCCGTTCGCCTTCCGTACCTCGCCGATCAGCGCATGGAGATCGTCGGCGAGGGCGTTCGTGGCCGCCGTCGCCTGACCGACGACGGCCAGCCCGTGTAGGCGTTGAGCGGGCGCGCCCCCCGAGGCAGCGAGTAGCTCGACGTAGCGAGCAACCGGCACGCCAGCCGCTTTCGCCAGCTCGCGCAGCCGTTCGGCCGCCTCGGGCGCTACCCGCAGGTAGAGCGTCGCCGTCGAGCGCGAACCCTCATACGCTTTCTTCCATCGCCGATCTGCCACGTCGTACCTCCACCGGCGGAAGGGCTTGGCCCGACTGCCGAAACATTCTTCTGGTTTGGCAAGCCAAACCACCTCGCTCGATCCTCAACTAGTCTCTTCTTCTGCGTGTTACTCGCATGGAATCGCTTCTCCTGCTATCGCTTTAGAAGGTTGCTACGACGAACTGGGGAACTAGTAACGACATGGCAAACGAAGCGACATCTGCTGCTCACGACCCTATCGAGATCGCGCTAAAAAATCTCATCGCGCACCCGATTGGGCGCAAACGGAACCGCGTACTGACGCAATATTTCATTCAGTACGACGGTTTTATCATCGACGCGATGAAAGCCGGAAACACACTCGCAGCTATTGCCGACGCAATCCTGCAAAACGTTAAAGAGCCAACCAAGCCGAAGGAAACGACGGCGCGACGGCAAGTTGCGGAATACATTCGCGCACACCATCCCGAACTCTCACGACGACCGCGAAAACACGCTCGACCGACGCCGAAACCAGCAATCGTCGTACCGATACGCACCTCTCAAGCAACGCCGAAATCGACGTCGAAAACGACAAGTACAGCACTACCGAACGCCGCTTATCAGGAGGACGTATGAGTAAACGTTTAGTGCTCGTACAGTCCGACAAGGGAGGCGTTGGGAAATCTACAACGGCGCGACTATTGGGCGAGTTATACCGCGCCAAAGGCACGGATATTCTCATCGTTGACGGTGATGGTGGCGTTGGACAGTTAACCCAATTTCTCGGTATACGTGATTTAAACGGACGCCTTATCATCGACCAAGGCACCTTAGGTGTCCAACCATTCACGATTCACGGCACGGAACGAGACCGTGATATGCTGCTTGATATGCTCGCTCAAAATACGTCTAATGTCGTACTTGTTGACCTACCTGCAGCATCGCTTTCCCTACTGCGAAACGCCGATGTATCGCTCCTTGCAATCGCAAAAGAGTATGGATACGACGTAACGATTGTGTCCTTATTGACGCCGTATCGAGCGAGCGTTCGCGACGTTGGCCGCGCACTCGAATACGCACCGGAAGCGACGCACCTCATCGTGCGAAACCTTGGCTTCGGCGAGCCGGATGATTTCGCGATATGGGACGAGTCAAGCGCCAAGAAAGAAGCCGCTGCGCGCAAAGCTCATGTCATCGATCTCACACCGCTTAAACCACGAATCGCTGCCGCACTCGATAACGCGAATATGACCTACCATGCGGGCGTCGATGCACCGCTTCTTGGCATCGCTGACCGCTCGCGATTACGCACCTGGATCGACGCGAATACCGCCACGCTCTACGGCGTTCGCGGCATCTTGGGAATGACGGATGAGTAGCGAACCATCGGCGGCATATAAGGCGATTCAGAACGCAATCACCGACCAGGCAGAACGCGCGAAAATCCTCGATCTCGGCGGACAGCTGGGGCTCTCGCCGTCGTCGCCGGAGTGGGCGATCTTAGCGCTTAACCTCGCCTATACGTCACGCCTCGCAGCCGCGTTCGCGCGCCACGAAGGCACTATTCAGCAACTGCTTGTCGCCGCCAAGGGCACGTTCGAAGTGGCCGCTACGACCTCTCGGCAAAAACTCGTGGACGACTTGCGCCCCACGGTGCAAACGGCCCTAAGCGGCGCAACGGTGGCGGCCGTCAAGGCGGCCGCTGACGCCGCCGCCGGCGCGCTGAAAAAAGCGGCGAGCGACGCACTCGCAAACGAGCGCGATAACTTCGTGATCGCGACCAATAACTTCACCGACGCGACGCACAAGAGTACCTGGATGCAGTATCTCTCCGGCGCCCTCGCGGCCCTTGTCGTGGTCGGAAGCCTCGTCATGTGGCACTTCGGCTACGGCGCGGGCTGGACCGATCGCGCGAACGCTGGCTATATACCAGTCGGCCAACAGGTCTGCGCAGCACTCGAAAACGTTCGCCACAATCTCGTACTCGCGCATCGCGGTAACGCCGTAAACTCACTGCGATTCGAGATGACGCAGCGCGGATGCCAATGATTTTCCCGAGTAATGTTTGTATGCCCAAGGATCGGTGCTCGCTGACCACTTTTCGGATGATCGTCAGACGACTGCCTCACTAAAGCGAGGCACTACGATAGCCTCGAACTCGATCGCACCGTATACTTCACCGTTGACGATGATCTCAAACGTATAAGATCCGGCTTCAGCTAGCTCGACGCCCCGCAGGTCAGTTACTTGGATCTGCGTCTCATACTGCGACGATAAGGCGGGTACAATGAAGTCCTTGAAATCACCGCTGGGTGTACGTAACCGCAGCGTTACATCTTGCGAAGTCACGACATTCTTCCACAAGATGCCCGTAACCAACGGGAACTCATATCCAATCGTGGCCGGGAGGGCTGATAGGGCGACCTGATCAATCAAACCTGTAACATCTATTTTGCCGTTTTTTAGAACAGCTCTTTCACATAAAAATGCGTGGCGGATGTACATATTTCCCTAACTCTCAAAAACAAATAGAAAGCAGGGAAGTGAATGTTATATGGTATTGGAAATTTTCACTTCCCGTATTCGTTACCGTCTTTAGAAAAGCAATTTTTCTCGGCGTACTACTGAAATAACCATCGGAATGCCAGCAAGTGCCACTCCGTAAAGGTATCCGTAGCCGATCATTGTCGGGTCACGTGTCACGAAGAACGCTAACAAAAAGCCGCCGCCGACGACAAGTGCGATTGCGGATGCGATTTGTCGCCAAATTAGTTCTTGACCTGTTGCTCGAACGTATTTTGCTGCTCGGATTAGATTATAAAAAGAGACAGCACATAGAGCCAGCAAAAAAACAATCGACCAAAGAGATGACACAGCGTTCATTTATTCCCTTGTTCCCTGAAATTAGTTTTGCGCAAGGCCCCACCACGCGCCGATGGCGCCGCCAATATAGGCTCCAGCCTCGCCGCCTGCCCCAGCCCCAGGTAGCGCGCCAACCCCTCCGGCGAAAAATCCAAGGACTCCACCGGCAACGGCCCCTATGCCTCCACCAATCGCTGCACCGACGACCGCCCCTTCGGCACCCTTCGCCAGGGTCATCGTGTGCATCGTATCGTTACCGATCTTGGGGGCGCTTGATTTGCCGGAGGTTGTGGCATTTGCCGAGTTGTTCGTTCCGTTGAAGCGTGGCTGCGTCTGATACAGGTACGCATTGTTCGCCGTAATAGCTGATGTACTCAAGTTCGTTCCTTATCCGTGGATGAGTGATGTATTGTTTCCGTACGGGTGCCATCGGCCTAGCCCAGTCCAGCGCGGTGTGTGACACCAGCTGATGGTACAGGCCAACGATCCTGGTCCCTTTACATGAAACAAACAAAACAACCTCTGCCTTTTCGCGCACCGCGGCGCTTCCGCGAAACGCTCACAAACGCAGATTTGGTGCTATTGAAAAGCAAGCAAGGACCGAAAAACCCTGATTGTACCGTGGCGCGCGCGAAAAACCGACCCGCGATCCATTCGGCGCATCCGCGCGCGCACCGAAGATCGTTCGGTTGGCGCGACCGCCCCTAGTCGAAGAACACCGTTCCGAGATCGCGTCGTCCATCGATCACGCGCACAATTTGGACGCTCGCCTCGTTCCCAAGCACCCGATAGAACACCACGAACGGCGGCGTCGGAATCGAGCGGATGTCCACGCCAAACTCTTCTCGGACGCGGCCGGCGCTTGGCATTGTTCGCAGCACCTCGATGCGATCGAGGATGTGATCGAGCACATCCCCGGCGCGATTGATGCTGTCCCGCGCGACGTAGGAAAAAATCTCGTCCAAGTCAGCAAGGGCGCGTTCGGTATAGTCGAGCGCGGCCACGCTATCGCGTGCGTAATCGACTGCGTGTAAGTTGCTGTTGCTGAAGCTGGCGGCTGCGCTTCTGAAAATGCGCGCGCACGTGGTCGGCCGAAACGAGCTTGCCGCGATCGGCCGCGTCGATTCCCTCCTGAATGTCGCGCTTTAGTTGCGCGAAGAACGGATCGTCTTTGGGCTGATACATGGTCGCATCCTAGCACTACTTGCTCGGAGGAAGAAAGGTGGTGCCGATTTCGCCGTTTTCCCGCCCGCTCTAGCGCGTCTCGATCTCTGGCTGGCCTCTAACCTGTCCGCAGACTCCAACCGTGCTCCTAGGGGCTTAGAATCGCCGCAGGCGGGCACGGGTGAGGGGGGCTTCGTCGGGTGCGCAGGCCGAGAGGGGTGCCGATCGGGAGGCAGGCGGTGTACGGCGTCTGGTGATCCTGGACAACCTGCGGGTGCATCACGCCAAGCCCGTGAAAGCTTGGCTGGCCGAGCACGCCGATGCGATCGAGGTGTTCTACCTGCCCAGCTACAGCCCCGAACTCATACATGGCTGCCCCCGGCTTGCAAGGCTTTCGCGCATGACGGTTTGAAGGGGTCGATTGCAGCCATACATCCGGCTTTTGCTGCGGCATGATGCCGCTGGCCCTGATGGAATTCGCGGATCGGTATCCCATCCATC
>CABS01000024.1_pt1 | contig 13532 bp, 14 predicted proteins | sample 344768 | NCBI WGS metagenome assembly CABS01 (sample SAMEA3138346, study PRJNA38045) | mine drainage metagenome | isolation source: Carnoules arsenic-contaminated mine drainage | place: France:Carnoules | collected 21-May-07 | reverse complement strand
TACCAGTCGCGCATCGGCGACTGCTTGGGCCGCCGCGACCAGCGCGAACTGGCTGAAACGTTCGATGCCGGTCAGTTGCATTTTGGAAAAATGCTCGGACGGGTTAAAGTCTTCCACCGGCGCGCCGATGCGGATGGAGAGTTGTTCGACGAAGCGGGATTGCAGTCTTTTGATCCCGGACTGTCCGGCCATGAGACGGCTGAAGAATTCAGTCGGGTGATTGCCGAGCGGAGAAATGATCCCTAAGCCGGTGATGACAACGCGCCGAGCCATAGAGCGAGACTAGGCCTTGCCGCGCTGTTGGGCGATGAGTTTGTCGACGACGCTCGCCACGTCTTGCACGGTCTTGAGTTCGACGCGCTCATCGGTGAGTTTGATCTTCAACTCGTCTTCGAGGTTGAACATGAATTCAATCACCGACAGCGAATCTATCCCCAGTCCTTCCAGTTGTGCGTCGGGTGTGAGGTCTTCGAGCTTGAGATCGAATTGCTCGACCATCATGCGTTGTATAGTTTGCAATGAGCTCATGGTTATGATCGACCTTCAATAAATAGCGGTCGGATTGTAACAGAAATTTGAGCTGGTTTTCAGCCAGACCTGAGTGCGGAATTTTGTGCGGCGGTGAAGAAACGTATGGTGTCGGCGGCGACCTGTTCTCTGTCGTTGTCGACGGTGATCATGTGATAGCTGTTGTGCAGGATGACTGTTTCTTTGATCCTGGAGCCGATGTTCGCGGCTACGAAGCGGGCACTGCGCGGCGAGGCAACATCATCTTCCTCGGCATGAATGATGATGGCAGGCGCGGTCACTTTGACCAATGATTTTTTCACCGACGCGATCATGCGTTCCGCTTCGTGCACGGCGGGCAAATTGAGCTGGGTCGCGCCCACAATGGTGGAGTCCTTGTGGCTCATTTCTCTGGCGATCCACTTGCGCAACTGTTCGTTCTTCAAGCCGAAAGGCTCGCGCTCACGGTAAGTATAGGTATAGCGGAACGGCGTGTAATAGCCGACGTAGCGCATGAAACGGTACCAGGGGATGCTCCAGCCGTCGTACCACAGCGTGGTTGCCAGCAGCGTCAATGCGGCGACCTTATCGCCCTGTTCGGCGGCGACGCTGAGCGACAATACCGCGCCTATGCACAGCCCGCCCATGGACACGCTCTTGTGCTGTTTTTTGAGTGCCAGAAATTCGGCTCGCACGCTCGCATGCCATTCTTGCCAGGGGGTGACGGAGTGCGGCGTGTCGCCATGCTCGAAGCCATAACCACGAATGTGTGGCACATGCACGGTGTAACCCGCCTGATTGAGCCGTTTGGCGAGCGGTTGCAATTCGGCGGGACTGCTTTGCAGCCCGTGTATCAGCAATACCGCGTGCTCGCCTCCGGCCAGATGTAATGGTTGCATAACGCTCATTTGAAAGAATGAGCCGTATTTTAACAGAGGGTGCGAGGGAATTATGTTTACTCGACTATAGGCCGGAGGTGCTGGGCTATAATCGGCTCGGTATTTGAATTTATGATCGGCAGACCATCATGGACAAGCAATTGCGCGAAGCGGCACTGCAATATCATCGCCTTGCCCCGGCGGGCAAGCTCGCCATGCACGCCACCAAGCCGATGATCACACAACGCGATCTGGCATTGGCGTATTCGCCGGGGGTGGCGGCGGCTTGCGAGGCTATCGTGGAGAATCCCGCCGAGGCGCGCAACCTCACGGCGCGCGGCAACCTGGTGGCGGTAATCAGCAACGGCACGGCGGTGTTGGGGCTGGGCGCGATAGGTCCATTGGCGGCCAAGCCGGTGATGGAAGGCAAAGCCGTGCTGTTCAAAAAATTCGCCGGCATCGATGTGTTCGATCTGGAGATAGACGAGCGCGATCCCGACAAGTTGGTCGAAATCATCGCCTCGCTCGAGCCGACTTTCGGCGGCATCAATCTCGAAGACATCAAAGCCCCGGAGTGTTTTTACATCGAGCGCAAGTTGCGCGAGCGCATGAAGATACCGGTGTTCCACGACGACCAGCACGGCACTTCCATCATCGTCGGCGCGGCCTTGCTCAACGGGCTCAAAGTGGTGGGCAAAGACATCGCCAAAATCAAGCTGGTCGCATCGGGTGCGGGTGCGGCGGCATTGGCCTGCCTGGATATGCTGGTGGGGTTGGGCGTGAGCATGGAGAACATCATCGTCACCGATATTCATGGCGTGGTGTATCGGGGGCGCGTCGCGGAGATGGATGACAACAAGGCGCGCTATGCGACAGAAACTTCCGCGCGAACTCTGGGCGAGGTGATTGCAGGAGCCGATGTGTTTCTTGGCCTCTCAGCGGGAGGTGTGCTGAAGCCCGAGATGGTCGGGCTGATGGCCGATAGGCCGCTCATTTTCGCGTTGGCGAATCCGACCCCCGAGATTTTGCCGGAATTGGCCAAAGCCGCGCGACCCGATGCGATATTGGCCACCGGGCGTTCCGATTATCCGAATCAAGTGAATAACGCGCTGTGCTTCCCCTATATCTTCCGCGGCGCCCTGGATGTCGGGGCGCGCACCATCAACGAGGCGATGAAGCGCGCCGCCGTCCATGCCATCGCCGAGCTGGCCGGGGCGGAACAGTCCGATGAGGTCGCGCTGGCGTACGGCGATGAGAACCTGTCGTTCGGCGCGGATTATTTGATTCCCAAGCCTTTCGATCCGCGCCTGATCTTGCGCATCGCGCCGGCGGTGGCACAAGCCGCGATGGATAGCGGCGTGGCGGAACGGCCCATCGCCGACATGGCTGCGTACCGCGAGCAGTTGGCCGGCTTCGTCTACCACTCCAACATGATCATGAAGCCGGTGTTCGATGCCGCCAAAAAATCCCCGCAACGCTTGGTTTATGCGGAAGGTGAAGACTGGCGTGTGCTGCACGCGGTGCAAACCGTGGTGGATGAGGGATTGGCCTATCCTATCTTGGTGGGCCGCCCGGCGGTGATAGCGAACCGCATCGCCAAGGATGGCTTGCGCATCCGCGCCGGCGTGGATTTTGAATTGGTGAACCCCGAAGACGACCCGCGCTACCGCGAGTATTGCAATGAATATCACCGGCTGCGGCAACGCCACGGGGTGACGCTGGATGCGGCCAAGCGCAAGATGCGCAGCCGCAATACGCTGATCGCCGCGATGCTGCTGCGCATGGGCGATGCGGACGCGATGCTATGCGGGACGGTCTCCCTGCCGATCCGGCATTTGCGCTATATCGACGAGGTCATCGGCCACAGCGCGGTCGGCAACGTGTATGCGGCGCTGAATGTGTTGTTGTTGCCTAGGCACGTATTGTTTATATGTGACACCCATGTGAATGTTGACCCTTCCGCCGAGCAAGTGGCGGAGATGACGTTGCTGGCGGCAGCCGAAATACGCCGTTTCGGGCTGGTTCCGAAAGTCGCGCTGTTGTCGCATTCCAATTTCGGCAGCCATGACGATGAATCGGCGCGCAAGATGAGCCGCGCGCGCGAGTTGCTGGAACAACTGGCACCGGAACTGGAAGTCGAGGGCGAGATGCACGGCGATGCCGCGTTGTCGGAAAGTTTGCGCAACGAGGCTTTCCCGAGTTCGCGCCTGAAGGGCGTGGCCAACCTGCTGATCATGCCGAATCTGGCTGCCGCAAACATCGCGTATAACCTGCTCAAGATGACATCGGGCGACGGTGTCACGATAGGTTCGATTTTGTTGGGTGCGAACAAGTCGGCGCATATACTGACTTCAACCGCGACGGTACGGCGTATCGTCAACATGAGTGCGCTGGCAGTCGCCAGCGTAAAAACACACCAGGAAGAGAAGCATGAATAAAAATGAGATCGCGTTGTTGGGCGAACAAGTCGAAATGCTGATGACGGAGCGTGCCAATCTGCTGAAAGTGGTCGGAGCAGCGGCGATCTACATCGCGCATAGCGATCCCGAAAGCATGTCGGATACGGCCATGAATGCCGCCGACAATTTGTCCGAGGTGCTCAATGCTTTGCCCGAAGAAACGTTGCAGGATGCGTTGAATTCGGTGCGCGCGGCATAAGGTTGGGGGAATAGCTGATGGAGCATCGCATTGGTCTGGTCTTGACCGGAGGCGGCGCGCGGGCCGCTTATCAGGTGGGCGTGCTCAAAGCGATCGCCGAATCCTTGCCGCGCCATGCGCATAATCCATTCCCTATTATTTGCGGCACCTCGGCGGGTGCGTTGAATGCGACCGCGTTGGCGGTGAACGCGCAGAGTTTTCGCAAGGGGGTGCGCTATACGCACAATATTTGGCGTAACTTCCACGCCAATCAGGTGTACCGCACCGATGCTGTCGGTGTGTTCAATAACAGCTTGTTGTGGTTGTCAGGATTGCTCATGGGCATGCTGGGTTTTCGCATGCCCAAGCAAATCTCCCTGCTGGATAATTCACCTCTGGTAGAGTTGCTGGAAGAAGTCCTGCCCTGCGAGAAGATACAGCACAGTATAGATGCGGGGCTGTTGTATGCGCTGAGTGTCACGGCCTCGGGCTATGGTTCGGGGCAGTCGGTGACGTTTTATCAGGGCGTAAAAGACATCATGCCGTGGAAGCGCACGCGGCGTATCGGTGTGCCCACCCAGATCAAGATGGAGCACTTGTTGGCTTCGTCCGCGATCCCTTTTATTTTCCCGGCGGTGCTCATCAACCGCGAATACTTCGGCGATGGTTCGATGCGCCAGATCGCCCCGGTCAGCTCCGCATTGCATCTTGGCGCGACGCGGGTGCTGGTGGTCGGCGTGAGCCATGACGATGATTATGACCCTGCTAAACGCGAACACATCGGTGCTTATCCGTCGCTTGCGCACATCGCCGGCCATGCTTTGAACAGCATTTTTCTCGACAGCATGGAAGTTGACTTGGAGCGGGTGCGACAGATTAACCAACTGGTGACTGCCTTGCCTGAAGCGATGCGGGATAAACTGAATTTGCGATACGTTGAGGTGTTGTCCATTTCGCCCAGCCAATCGTTGGAAAAGATCGCCGAACGTTATGCCAAAGAGCTGCCCTGGACGATACGCGTGTTGTTGCGGCTGGTCGGTGTAAGGCAGCACAGTGGCACGTCGCTGGTCAGTTATTTGCTTTCGGAACAGAAATTCTGCAATGCGGTGATCGATTTGGGCTACCGGGACGCGCTGGCGCAGCGCGAACAGATATTGGCATTTCTTGACACGTCGTCACCCCTAGTCGAGGGGATGCCACAGTGAGCCGCGAGTTAGGGCTGCGAGCCTGGCAGTTGCTAGGGTTGTTGGGTGATGGCGAATTCCATTCGGGCGGATGGTTGGCGCAATGTTTGCGGGTGTCACGCGCCAGTGTGTTCAACGCGCTGGTGGAGGTCGAAGCGTTCGGCATCGCGTTGCAGCGCGTACACGGTCGCGGTTATCGGTTAACCCAACCTTGGCAGCCCTTGGATGCGCAAGAGATACGCCTGGCCTTGGCCGAGGTTGCACCGCGCTTCCAGCTGGAGATTCTTCAGCAAGCCACTTCATCCAATGCCCTGTTGTTGCAACGTGCGACCCAGGGGGCACCCGGTGGGTTGGTGCTGGCGGTGGAACTGCAAACCGCCGGGCGTGGACGCAGGGGGCGCGCCTGGCATTCCGGTCTGGGCAACGCGCTGACCTTTTCCGTGCTGTGGCGTTTCGACAGCGGCCTGAACGCCTTGTCCGGGTTGAGTCTGGCGGTGGGATTGAGCATCGTCCGGGCGTTGCAAAGATTCGCCGCGCAGGGTGTGCGATTGAAATGGCCCAACGATGTGCTGACTGCACACGGCAAGATGGGCGGGGTGTTGATCGAGGCGCAGGGCGATATGTTGGGGCCGTGCGCGGTGGTGATAGGCATCGGCGTGAATTGCACTCTGCCCTTGCATTTGGAGCAGCGCATAGACCAGGCATCGAGCGCGTTGGATCAAGTGTGCGAGCGGATGCCGGGGCGCAATCAATTGCTGGCCGCACTGCTGCAAGAACTGGCGGCGGTATTGGATGAGTTCGCGCGACTGGGGTTTGCCAATCTGCGCGCCGAGTGGGAGAGCTACCACGCGCGGCAGGACGCAGCGATCAGCCTGCATCTGCCGGATGGCGGTGTGATAACCGGCATCGCGCGCGGTGTGAGCGACACCGGCGAGTTGCGTGTGGCGACCGCACAAGGTATGCGCAGTTTTAACTCCGGCGAAGTGGGTGTGTGATGAAGCTGTTGATCGATGCCGGCAACACACGTATCAAGTGGGCGCTGCTGGCCGGTGAGGAGTGGTTGCATCTGGCCGCTGTACCCAGCGATCAGGCGCACACCCTAGGTGCGCGGGTGGCGCATCTGCCCGCTGTGAATGAAGTGTGGGCGAGTAACGTGGCGGGCGCGGAAGTGGCGCGGCATATCCAAGCGGCTTGCGCGTCGCGCGGCTGGCAAGCGCAGTTCGTCAGCGCGCAAAAAAAACAATGCGGGGTGAGCAATGGCTACCCGTCACCCGAGGAATTAGGCAGTGACCGATGGGCGGCTTTGATCGCTGCCTGGCATCGCATCGGCAAGTCTACTCTGGTGGTAAATTGCGGCACCGCAACCACCATAGATGCGCTGTCGGACAACGGCGAGTTCCTGGGCGGGTTGATCCTGCCGGGAATCGCGTTGATGCAAAGCAGCGTGGTCGCCACGGCGGCGCGATTGCAGCAGAGCACCGGTAAATACGCCGCTTTTCCGGTGAATACCGCCGATGCCTTATGGAGCGGCGCGCTGCAGGCCACCTGCGGCGCGATACAGCGCCAGCACGAGTTGTTGGGCGATGCGCAAGCACCCGTGTTGTTGAGCGGCGGGGCGGCGCAACCGTTATTGGAGTTGATTAAACTGCCGGTCTATCCGGTGGCAGACTTGGTGTTGCAGGGACTCAAGTTAATTGCTCGGGAGGCAATGTCATGAAAGTGGTGTTCGGGATATTTCTGGTGCTCAATCTGGCGGTGTTCGCGGTGATGCGCGGCGACCTGTTGAATGATGGGACGGCTGTGGTCGCGCAGCCTGCCCTGAACGAAGCCAAGATACGCTTGCTCGACGGATCTGCCCAAGCCGCTTCATTGCCGGTTTCATCTCCCAGCATGGCCACGACCTTAACGCCACCGACAGAAAAACCTGTGGCGGTGTGCATGGAGTGGAGCGATTTCTCCGGCACCGATCTGAAGCGCGCCAACGAGGCATTGACGGGGTTGCAACTGGGTGAAAAATTATCGCAGCGACCTATCGAGTACAACATCGGCTACTGGGTATACATCCCGCCGCTCAAAAACAGAGCCAGCATCAACCAAAAGATCGAACAGCTCAAAGCGCGCGGAGTCGAAGAATACTTTGTGGTGCAGGAGGCGGGCGAATGGCAACACGCGATCTCGCTGGGCGTGTTCAAGTCCGAAGATGCCGCGCAAAAATTCCTGGAAAGCCTGACCGCCAAAGAAGTTCGCAGCGCGAAGATAGGCGAGCGGGCCAGCAAACTCAAAGCCACGGTGTTCGTGTTCAACGCAATCGATGCGCAGACCGCCGATAAACTGGCCGGGTTGCAAAAAGACTTCCCCGCCAGCGAGTTGAAGACAGTGACTTGCCATTAGCGCGTGGTTGAAAATACAGCTTATATCTTCGAATGCTCAATCAGGCTGGTAAAAACCATATATGCACCCAAGCAGAGCACGAAAACACCGAAAGACAGCTTAAGGTGTGGTCCGGATATATGGTTTGCAAGCACTGCGCCTATCCCTCCACCAACGAATAATGCGGCGGCAACGATCAATCCAGATTTAATATCGACACTGTCATGGCGATAATATTCGAGCACCGCAGCCAGACCTACCGGGGGCAATAATATTGCCAAGCTTGTTCCGGTGGCTTGGTGTTGTGTGAACCCTGCCAAATATACGAGCGCGGGAATGATCAGGATTCCCCCGCCAATGCCAAACAATCCCGACGCGATACCCGCCACCAGTCCTATCCCGATAAGTAAGATCACCAATGAAATGTTCATTTGCATTCCTTGTGGTTGTGAATTAGCCAGTTCTTCATCGCTGTATGTACTGGCGCGCTACAAACTTCTATCTTGCCTTGGCTCATGCGACATTCCCCCGTTCATTGATAATTGTCGGCCATCATAGCCCAGTTGATTAACCCCCCACCCAGCACCAACCAGACAAACAGGATGCCGCCCAGCAGCAGAGGTTTATAGCCTGCTTTTCGGATCGCGGTAAAGTGTGTGCACAAGCCTAAAGCAGCCATGGCGGTGGAGAGAAACAAGGTGTCGAGGTTAATGACGCCGCTAACCACGGGCTGCGGCAGAATCGCCAGCGAATTAATGCCGGTCACTGCCACAAACATTAACGCGAACCAAGGAATGCTGATTGCCATCGTGGGCTCGGCAGCAATGGCCGACCGAGTGCGGGCAACATAGATGGATAATAAAACTAGGAATGGCGCCAGCATCATGACTCTGACCATCTTGGTGATCACTGCCGTGTCAGTGGCGGCATCGCCCAGCGGTTTTGCCGCAGCAACGACTTGGGCGACTTCATGGACTGTAGAACCGGTAAAAACACCAAACGCTTCAGGCGAAACAGGCAGGAGATGCCAGGCCTGATTCCACTGGGATAGTGCCGGATAGAGCAGCATGCTGAGCGTGCCGAACACGATCACCGTGGAAACAGCGACCGACACATGCTCTGCCCGACCGCGTATGACCGGTTCGGTCGCCATGACAGCAGCAGCTCCGCAGATCGAGCTGCCCGCTCCGATCAGTATCACAGTATTGATATCGAGTTTTAGCAGCTTGTACCCGGCAAACAACGCTAGGGCAAAAGTGCTGGTCAATACCATGACATCAATCATTACGCCCCCCAGTCCCACATGCGCGATGTCGGCAAAGGTCAGTCTGAAGCCGTATAAAATAACGCCAAGCTGGAGCAGGCGTTGCTTCGAGAATAGTACACCGCTCATGCTGCGATTCTCTATACGCGGGAACACCGTGTTGCCGATCAAAATCCCGAATAGTATGGATAAGGTCAGAGCGCCGATCGCATGTTTCTGAAACCACTGGTTTTGCGCGAGCAGCAATGCAATCGTGGCGATGGCAAGACTCAGCAAAATGCCGGATAGATAATTTTTGGGGTGTGTTTGCATTTGTGCCAGATATCTGTAAAGAAAGCGCGGGGATAACAGCCCCACTTTACAGATATCTGGCATATAAATTAAATGGATTGTATTTGTGCAATTTACCTATAAAAGTGATAGATTGACGCTTTTGGCCTGTTGGGAAATGTATGCGATTGACGCTAAGGCAGTTACAAATCTTTGTCGCCATCGCGCAAAGTGGGAGTGCCACAGCCGCAGGCGAGCGCATTGCACTGTCGCAATCGGCCATTAGCGCGGCCATCGCCGAGTTGGAACGGATAGTGAACGTGCATCTGTTTGATCGGGTAGGCAAGCGTCTACAGTTGAACGATCACGGGCGAGCCATGTTGCCGCAGGCCATGGCGGTATTGAACGGTGCCGAAAGCTTGGAGCAGAGCTATCTCAGTAATGCCCCCAGCTTGCTCATCATTGGCGCAAGTCTGACGATAGGCAATTATCTGTTGCCGCGTTTATTGGCCGATTACTGGCATTCACAAGGCCTGATATTGGGCGATGTCACGCCACCGTTGCAGGTCGTCGTGGCGAACACGGCTGATATCGCAGCTAAGGTGGCTGGCTTTGAGGTAGATATTGGTTTGGTCGAGGGGCCGTGTCACAGGCCGGATGTTGCGGTGATGCCATGGCTAGAGGATGAGCTTTTATTGGTTGCTGCTCCCGGTCATCCTGTTGCCAGTGAATATGGTGAACGTCTTATACCGTCTAAGCGACTAGCCACAAGCAACTGGCTGTTGCGCGAAAGAGGTTCCGGGACACGCGATGCTTTGGAACAGGCATTGCTGCCGCATATACCGCAATTAAAAAGCACGCTGGAGTTCAACGATCATGAAGCCATCAAGCAAAGCGCGATACAGGGACTGGGCATCGCCTGTCTGTCGCGCTTCGTTGTCGCTGATGCGCTGGAAACCGGCAGGTTAGTTAAACTCAAGACGGTTTTTGGGAGTCTCAATCGGCGCTTCAGCCTGCTGGTGCATCATCAGAAACAGCTTACACCTGGAATGCAGAATTTCATTGACTACGCTGCAAAGGGGAATGCGCTTGCCAACGTGTAGGGGTTCTTGTGTGAGCGGTCTTTGCCGGGAAGCTGAAGCCATACCCAATCGGCATGGCCGGGGCGTTTGCGTTATGATTAGCGCCCTGCCTATCTCGGAGTACTACCATGACCGCAATCAATTTCAAGCGCGAAATCTCAGACACTGTTGACCACGCTATCGAGCGCGCAACCAAGGCACTCGCCGCAGAGGGTTTTGGCATTCTCACCCGTATCGACATGCACAGCAAGATCAAGGAGAAAACCGGCAAGGATATTATCCCTACCGTAATCTTGGGGGCATGCAACCCGAACATGGCGTACGAAGCCTACACTGCGAACAGTGATGTGGTGAGCTTGCTGCCCTGTAATGCGGTGATCCGTGAAATCGAACCGGGGAAAATCTCGCTGGAATTCGTCAAGCCCACCGCGATGATGCAGATATTGGGAGATAGCAAGCTCGCCGGGCTGGCGCGCGAGGCTGATGTGAAGATCGAACGCGCACTGAAGAACATATAATCTGGGCTGGGAGTACTGCCCAGCTGGACTATCAAAACTGCTCGTTTTCGCCCAAGTAACGCCACTGCCCCACGGGAAGATCGCCCAGTTTCACTTTGCCGATGCGGATGCGTTTCAGGCCGGTGACCTTCAATCCGACCAGTTCGCACATGCGGCGTATCTGGCGTTTCTTGCCCTCGCGTAACACGAAGCGCAATTGGTCTTCGTTCTGCCAGGCGACTTTGGCGGGTTTTAGATATTCGCCATCGAGCTTGAGACCTTGACACAACAGCGCGAGGCCGCTGTCTTCCAATTTTCCTTGCACACGCACCAGATATTCCTTATCGACCTTGGAGTCTTCGCCTATCAATTGTTTGGCGATGCGACCATCCTGGGTGAGTACCAGCAGGCCCTGCGAGTCAATGTCCAAGCGGCCTGCGGGAGCGAGGCCGAGATGTTGGCTGCGGTGAAAGCGCATCGGCGAAGGATCGTCCGCCCAGCGCGTGCTCTCATCGAACAACACGCTGGCCGGCTTGTAACCATGCTCGGCTTGGCCGGAAACATACGCGACGGGTTTGTTCATGATGATGGTGACGCGCTGTTGCTGGGTGTTTTGCGCGGGCGTGCGCAGCGTAATCTTTTGATCGGAGGTCACTTTGCTGCCCAGCTGGCTGACCGGCACACCATCGACTTCGACCCAGCCTTTCTCGATATAGACATCGGCTTCGCGACGGGAGCACAGACCGAGTTCGGACATGCGTTTGGACAGGCGGATTTTTTCCATGATTGGTAAAGCGTATGAGACGGCGGGAATTGCGCGAGGTGCGGATTCTACGCTATTGCAGGTGCGGACATAAAAAATGCAAATCGCCGGCCAGAGGGCCGGCTGATTATTGCGCCTGTCGCAGCGGCCCGCCGTTGCGACAATATGCCGCAGGAGGGGAACCTTCGCGACCGTTACAATGGCCGCCATCATTCACATGCAAGCAACGTCATGCCATGAATACCACCACTTTTCAACGGTACGCATACCAGGATATGGTTGGGCTAGCGCGGGTTCCCCGTTACCCATTCACGCCGGGTATGAGACAATATTTCCACTGAATTCCACCGACTTAATGACATGAAACCTTTGAAAACCGTTCCTTCGATTCGCGCTTGGGTGTGCCTGTTGGCATTCTTGATCTCCCTGGGTATGGTGCAATCGGCATGCGCCGACGACTGGAGCCTCAAGGACAAAGACGGTGTTCGCTACAGGCTCTCCGAACAAAAGGGCAAGTGGGTACTGGTTAATTTCTGGGCACCTTGGTGTCCGGAATGTATTCAGGAATTTCCCGAACTCATCGCGTTGCAACAGCAGCACCAAGACGTGCAGGTGCTCGGGGTCGCGGTGATGTATAAGAACCGCAAGGACGTTCTGGAGATGGCGGCACATCAAGCCCTTTCCTACCCCGTCGAACTGGGTAGCGAGGATACCGCCGCAGATTTCGGCGGGCTGTTGGGTTTGCCGACCAGTTTTCTCTATACCCCATCGGGCCAACTGGTCGGCCGCCACCAAGGGCCTTTGACGCGGATCGAAGTCGAGCAGGCCATCGCACAACAGCCCGGAGCCGCCGCTCTGTTTACGCCCTGATCTCGCGCTAAAACAGCCACTGATGCAGCCGCGGGTGTCCGGCTGCTCGTTCTATCTATGCCGGCCTATCCGAGCATAAAAATACTCTAAACTGTAGCCCTTCGCGGCGTGAGCTTGAATCGGTTTGACTACACTGGCATGAATCCAATCAATAAGAATAACGGCCTGGCATTGCTGGCGGGCGCATCGTGTGTGTTCGGCTTCGCGCCTGTCGCGTTCTATCCCGTCACGGTTCTGGCACTCGCGGTGTTGTTCGTGCTATGGCAGCGTGTCGCTACGCCCCGAGCAGCGGCCAAACTGGGCTTCTGGTTCGGGCTGGGTCTGTTCGTGTCGGGCATCAGCTGGATCTATGTGGCACTGCATGATTACGGCGACGTGCCGCTGTGGCTGGCACTGTCAGCCACGGTATTGTTTGCGGCGTTTTGGGCTTTGCTGCCCGCGCTGGCCGGTTATGTGCAAGCTCGTTTCAAGGCCTCATCCAGCCTTCGTTTTCTGGTGGTGATGCCAGCCGTTTGGGTGGCGGTGGAATGGCTGCGCGGCATGCTGCTCACCGGCTTCCCCTGGCTGGTCTCGGGTTATGCGCATAGCGATAGCCCGCTGGCCGGTTACGCGCCGGTGCTGGGTGTGTATGGCGTATCTCTGGCCGCTGCGCTCAGCGCGGGACTGTTGGCACGTCTGTATTTCCACGTGCCGTTTTCGCCTCGAACCCAAAGCAGCCCGCGCGCAGGGTTCATCGCACAGCGACAATTAGTTGTTGTCTCGGTTGTCCTGCTTGCCATACTGTGGGTGACGGGTGCACTGCTGCGCAACGTAGCCTGGACGCACCCGCAGGGCGAGCCGTTCAGCGTGGCACTGGTGCAGGGCAACATCGCGCAAGACCTGAAGTTCAACGAAGACGCGCTGGTCGGCACGCTGGAAATGTATCGTCGCCGGGTATTGGAAAGCCACGCGCGCTTGACCGTGCTGCCGGAAAGCGCGTTCCCGCTGTTGCGCCAGGAAATTCCACCGCGCCTGATCGAAGCGTTGCGCGAGCACGCCAAACTCGATGCCGGCGACGTACTGATAGGCTCGTTCGAACGCGACCAGGGATCGTATTTCAACAGCGTGTTCGCGCTGGGCAGCTCCGAGAACAGCTTTGCGGGTGATTTGCATTACCGCAAACAGCATCTCGTGCCCTTCGGCGAATTCATCCCGCTGCGCTCCTTGTTGG
>CABS01000023.1_pt1 | contig 13679 bp, 12 predicted proteins | sample 344768 | NCBI WGS metagenome assembly CABS01 (sample SAMEA3138346, study PRJNA38045) | mine drainage metagenome | isolation source: Carnoules arsenic-contaminated mine drainage | place: France:Carnoules | collected 21-May-07 | reverse complement strand
TCATCTCGCGTCCTGATGGATTATTTTGGTTTAAAACTCCTCCCAACTTTCATTGTCCTTGGGCTGTGCCGCTGCAATTTTTTTGGGGCTCCCCGCAGCAGGGCGACTGACCGCCCGCCTGGGTGGCGTGCTGACCTTCGCCAACGCCGATGCTTTCAAACCGGGTTGTCTACTCAGGGCACGCTGCTCCTCGCCCGGCAACTTGAATGTGTAAACCAGTTCTTCGAGGTGACCAGCCTGATCCTGCATCGACTTGGCCGCCGCGGCCGCCTGTTCAACCAGCGCCGCATTCTGCTGGGTGGTTTCATCCATTTGGCTGATCGCACGATTGACCTGCTCGATACCAATGCTCTGCTCATGGCTCGCCGCTGTGATTTCGCTCATGATGTCAGTCACGCGCTGGATGCTGGTCACCACTTCTTTCATGGTGCTGCCCGCCAAACTCGCCTGCCTGTTCCCCAACTCCACTTTATCCACCGAGTCGTCAATCAGCAATTTTATCTCTTTGGCAGCACTGGCACTGCGTTGCGCCAAGCTGCGGACTTCTGCCGCGACCACCGCAAAACCGCGACCCTGTTCTCCTGCGCGAGCCGCTTCCACTGCCGCGTTCAATGCCAAGATGTTGGTTTGGAATGCAATCCCGTCAATCACCCCAATAATATCGGCAATCTTGCGTGCCGAACCATTGATCGCACCCATCGTGGCGACCACTTCCGCCACCACCTGCCCCCCTTTGACAGCCACTTCCGATGCCGTCCCCGCCAGTTGATTGGCCTGGCCTGCGTTGTCGGCGTTTTGCTTCACGGTAGCCGTCAGCTCCTCCATCGCCGAGGCGGTTTCTTCCAGCGAACCAGCCTGCGCTTCGGTGCGGTTGGACAGGTCCAGATTGCCGGCAGCAATCTCGCCAGAGGCTGATGCGATAGCCTCTGCACCCACACGCACCTCGCTCACCATCTGCGCTAACCGGGTATTCATGTCTTTTAATGCATGCAGCACCTCACCTACCTCATCCTGACTGGTCACCGTCACCTCCGAACGAAGATCCCCATCCGCGACGTGCCGCGCCACGTCAGTGGCATGATTGAGCGGGCCGACAATGTGACGAATTAATGACCAGGCCATCGGAATGATGGCCGCCATTCCCAATAGAATAAAGGCAAACATGACATATCGCATGGTGGTGATATTGCCATCCACCTTGATGCGATTGGATTTGGCACGCTGCTCAAGGTAATGGATCAAGGCCTCTGAACTGAGTGCAGATTGCGCATACAACGGGAAAATAACCTTGACAGTCACCGCCCCTGCCGAACCCCACTCATTGGCCTGTATAAAAGGCGCAATCCGGTCAACATAATCCATCGCAAAGTGGTCGCTGTTTGCCACCCAGGCATCCGTTAATTTTTTTTCTTCCTGATCAGTAATGCTGGCTTGATAAGTTTTTAACAGTGCTTCAATTTTTTGATTATTTGCCGCGATGATGTCAAAGTTATCACTGACAGGGTCAGTATGAAATCTTGAAATGGCCAGAGAGGGGTCATGCTCTAGCGCCGAAAGCAATTCAGCGCGATTGGTCTGTATGAGAGACTTCATGGCCCAAATATTCGTCTCGGCGGTCTTGTCCCTTAAACTGAGATTTTTCAGCAGGCTGACATTCGATTCCGCGCCATACAAACCCATCCCACCCACAATAAACAACCCCAAAAGGCTGGCGCCCAACACCAGCAACAAACGAGTTTTCACCAACATACTTTTCCCCTGTTCGGTTCATATTTTATATCTTCATGTTTCACGTCACTTACCCAACGGTTCCGCGAGCCTCTGCCAATGCAGGCAAGCCATTCTTCACATTCCTTTGCCTGATGAAGGATTTGATCAGGCATCGTCAAGTTTATGCAAACCCTGAAAGCAGCAGTTGGATGAGTTGAAGAGTGCAATCAACTGTTTTTATTCAGGGCAATGCGGAGCAATCGCAATTTGCTGGTGCAGTCCAGATAGCGCGCATAAAATAAAACCGATGCTTCTCATCGGCCTGTGGTATTGCGTCATGAATCGGTCCACCAGATGCTTGATCCCGGATAATCGTGAACTCACGCAGGTGCTGGCAAGTAGTTCGCCATGGCTGTATAACTTGATCGGCGTCCATCATCAATTTATGATTATTTTGAACCCAAACCATCTCGCAACCCGCCTCACCACCGATACACGCACCAATCAATAACCCGAATTAATTAATATAATTAAACAGAGACAAGTTCGTGATGTTCACAAATGATTTTTGAGCCGCTTGCAGTGTTGTGGTTTGCTGATCCAGCTGGGAGATCGCCTCAGCATAATTTAGCCCCTGCAAATTAGTCAGGGTCTGGGCATACTGAATATCAAGGTTCGCGCCATTTGTATCCAGCGAACTCAGTTGATTAAGCGTTGCACCTGCCGTTGTACTTGCTGTCAAGACGGTGTTTAAAGTATGTGTGATCCCATCACTGGCAGTAGATAATCCGGCAGTAAGCGCCGCATTACTCAGACTGGGCGTGGCTAATAAATTAGCCAGGTTATTTAAGGTACTGAAAATATCCTGGCCACCTGATTGAAACAGCGAGGAACCTGATGCGGTGACGGGTACTTGTTGATTACCGCTCACTTGCACCTGAAGCTGCCCCTGATCACCGACATATTGTGCGCCATTCTGAGTGACGCCGCCCACCACACTACTGGTTTGCACAAAAGGGGGCGTGGACGTGTTATAGCCGCCGAACAAATAATTACCCGTCGCATCCGTTGAATTTGACAGGGACAGCAGACTATTAAAATCGTTTTGTACCTGCGCCGCCAAAACGCTGCGATTTGCTGCGGTCAGGGTGGGGTCTCCCGCGCTGATCACCAATGACTGCGCGCTTTGCAATAAGGTCGTTACGCTGGACAAAGCCGTACTGGTCATATTCAATGTGGTTTCAGCTGCCTGACGGTTCGCAGTAAACTGCGTATTCATCGATTGCATCTGCGCCACGTTGAGCACCTGCGCCGCCGCAGCCGGATTATCCGCAGGCGTCAGGATGCTGCTGTCGGCAGAAATGTGTTGCTGGCTGGTGACCACCGCATTTTGCAAATTGCTGATTTGGCTTGCGCCCTGACTATAAATCATACTGGTACTGATGCGCATGGAGTGCCTCCTTTAATTGCCCAGATTCAAAATTTCAGTAAACAACTGACTGGCCACTTGCATCAGCTTACCCGCAGCCTGATAAGCTTGCTGATATTGCAGCAAATTGGTTGCTTCCTCATCCAGATTAACACCTGATTGCGACTGCTGTGCATTTTGCAGATGAGTTAGCGTTGCGTTTTCGGCGGTGCTGGTTACATTCAATTCATTGGTGGTACTGCCCACACTGCTGACCAGTTGCGAATAGGCCCCCTGGAAAGTCGTCGTGCCGCCCAATAAAGTATTCGCACTTTGCAGCCCGCCCAATAATAAAGCATTGCGGTTATCCCCCACGCCATTGGTATTGGGTCCGACTGTGAAGGTATCATTATTGACCGGCGTACCGCTGACCGTAAAACTGATGCCACCGAAACTGATCGTTGCACCTGGCGTATAGGTCACCGGCGTTCCCGCTGGAAACACAGTGGATGTCCCATTATTGGTCACCGTGACGGCTTGTCCAGACGGAAAACCACTCAGGGTATTGGTTGCAGCAGCATAGGTCAGGGTAACCGGCGTTGTCAGAGGCGATGCCAAATAATTGGCATTCACACTGCCTGCGCTGATTTGTCCCGTACCACCGTTCGATAAATCGAAGGTATCGCCTGTATTCGGTGCGCCACTGATGGTGAAGCTCACACCCTGAAAACTGATTGTCGCGCCAGAAGTGTATGTCACCGGTTGCCCTGCTGCGAAGGATGTCGTCACACCATTACTGGTTACCGTGACAGGCTGCGCAGGCGGAAATCCGGTCAAGCTATTGACCGGCGGCCCAACGGCGCTATAAGTCAGTGTAACCGGTGCTGTCAGCGGTGACACCGGATTAGAGCCGATATCGGCTGCGCTGATTGTTCCGGTACCCGTATTGGTGGTTCCAGGCGCGGTCATCACAGGAGGGTCCATGCTGGCAGCCGTGACGATCGGCGCAGCCGCAGCAATTTGGGAAGGGTTGGTGATCGCCACACCAAAAGAAGTGGCGCCGCTTGCGGTAGGCTCGATCAGGAAACTGTCGCCCGCTGCGGGCGTACCCGTCATGTGATAGGTCACGCCAGCGATCGTTTGCGGAAAGGTAGAAAAGGTCGTCGGGCTACCACCGGAAACTGGCGTCATTGTGTAAGTCGAGCCATTATAATTCAATTGATAATTGCTGGCAGTCAATGCACTGACATTATTGATGGTCGCCGTTAAAGCACCTGTGCCGGTATTGGTCGAACTGGCATTGACCACAGGGGTCCCCACAGTAAACATAGCGCTGCCCAAATTACCATTCAGGTCTTGCCCCAGAACCTGCTGGGCATTATAAGCCGTGCCCAATCCGATCGCCGTCAAACCCAAACTGTTTTGGGCAGGTTGCAGCGATTGAGCGCGGAAATTAAGCAGTCCGCCCAACTGCCCGCCTGCCAGACTGTTACTGCCCAGCACGACATTGTTGCCATTCGAACTGTAAGCGACATCCGTCTGACTGGGGTTGTTGGGCGACGGTACTGTGGACAAGTGATAGGTCTGAACGCCCATCACCAAAGGCTGTCCGTTACCGATAAAAACGTCGTATTGCCCGTTGCCCTGCGTCACGACCGTTGCTTGAACCTGCTGGTTCAGCTGCGTCACCAGCTGGTCTCGCTGATCCATGAGGTCGTTAGGCGGCTGACCACTGGCTCCCCCACCCTGCGCGGTTAAAATACTTTGGTTTAATTGTGAAATCTGGCTTGCTATGGTGTTAATGGAGGCGACGCTGCTGGAAATCTGTGAATTAACACTTTGATTGATCTGTTCCAACTGCTGCCCCATGTTCTGAAATTGCGAGGTCATGGTCTGCGCATCGGACAACAGCGCCTGACGCGATGCGGCAGAAGAAGGGTTGGTAGACAAGGTTTGCACACCAGCAAAAAAACTTTGCATCGTCGGTGATAAGCCGCTGGTCGAATCACCCAGCATATTATCAATTTGCTGAACCTGGTTGTAATAACTGCTCATGCTGCTCACAGCAGCCTGACTGGCGTTGACCTGCGTGCCGATAAAGCTGGAATAGGACCGTTGCACGGTGGTGACATTCACCCCATTACCTATGAATCCGGAACCGTAGTTTTGTGGATTTGCCTCGCTCTGAATCACGGTTTCTTTGCTATAGCCCGGCGTTGCCGCATTGGCAATATTGTTTCCAGTCGTAGCAATGCCAGCTTGCGCAGCATTTAACGCGCTTTGACCGATACTGAAAATATTAGCAGCCATAATGATTCTACTCCGATAGGTTACTTTTGTTAACGGCAAAAGCGCCGGCAACTTTAACCTTGGTGCGCGTGAATGAATGACCTGGCTTTACAACCGCCCCACCCATTACGCTGAGAAAGTTTGATTGATAATCTTGCTCAACTTGTCGGCATAATGGGGATCTGTTGCATAACCAGCCTGTTGTAACCCCCAAGCGAATTCGGTTGCGTTTTGTGCGTTGGCGATGACGTGTTGATAACGTGGGTTATTGCGCAAAGTGTTGGCATAATCGCGAAAAGACGCTGCATAACTGTCATAAGCACGAAATTTTTCCACGCGTTTTTGCGGGATACCATGACTGTATTCCGTTGTCGTGGCGCTCACAGTCTTGCCATGCCAGCCTGCGGTGGCTTTCATGCCAAACAGATTATGGCTGTTGGTGCCGTCTGCTGCGACGATTTGCTTGCGTCCCCAACCACTTTCCAGCGCGGCCTGTCCCAGCATGAAGCTCGCAGGAATGCCCGTCGCGCGGCTTGCCGCTTCCGCGTGCTGCTGCAAACGGTTTTTAAATCTTTGTACATGCCTGGCGTTGACGCCATTAAATTCGGCAGCAGCTGGCTGGGCCGCGCCACCTGACATTGGGTGACCTGATTCTGCCATGTCGGGCAGCGGCACTCCCGATGCCGGCATTGCCGAACTGTTACGGCTGAGCTGTTGTACCAGCATATCCCCCAGACCTATCCCCTTGCTCGCCATATTTTGGCTTAATTGCTGATCCAGCATGGAGGTATACAGACGACTTTGATCGCTGTCCAGCACGCCATCTTGCGGGACAGCTTCACGCATGCTTTTCAGCATCATGTTCAGGAACACAGCTTCAAACTGTTTGGAAACAGCTTTAATTGCCGCCGGTGAATTTTGCATGGCCAGCCGCTTCAACCCCGCCATGCCATTTGGATCTGCTGCTAAAGTATTGCCTGAGTTGTTCGGCATCAGCGAGTTGTTTGATGTGGTGAGCATAGCGACCTCAAATAATCTCTAAATCGGCGCGCAATGCGCCCGACGATTTCATGGCTTGCAAAATGGACAGCAAATCTTGTGGTGTTGCCCCGATGGAATTCAGCGCTTTCACCACTTCAGATAAAGAGGCGCCGCCTTTTAGCAAAGCAACGGCCCCGGGTTGACTCTGGATATTGATTTGCGATGACTCCGTCACCGTTGTTTGCCCCCCTGGGGAAAAAGGTGCAGGTTGGCTCACGCTGGGCTCAGTATTAATTGTAATCGTTAAATTACCGTGTGAGATCGCGCAGGGTAGCAGCGTGACCGATTGATTCATCACGACAGAACCTGTGCGCGCATTCATAATCACCTTGGCAACCGACAAGGCCGGATTGACTTCAATGCCCTCCAGCGCGCCCAAAAATGTTACCCGGTCATTACTGCCTATTGGAGTATGAACCTGTACCTCACGGCCATTCAGCGCAGCGGCAATCGTCGAGCCGAAATGCTGGTTAATGGCATCGACGACGCGGCTTGCCGTGGCGAAATCGGTGTCATTGAGCTCTAATCGAACAATGTTATCCTGCCCCAGTGAATTGGCGACTGCACGCTCCACCGTTGCCCCGGATGAAATCCTGCCCACACTCAAATGATTGATTTGTGCTTTGCTGCCATTTGCCGTCGCCCCCACGCCACCGACGACCAGATTGCCTTGTGCCATGGCATAAACCTGACCGTCTGCACCTTTTAGGGGCGCCATCAGCAACGTGCCGCCCACCAGACTTTTAGCGGTACCCATTGATGACACCGTCACATCCAGCAACTGTCCAGGCTGCGCAAAAGGAGGAAGTGTTGCGGTGACCATGACCGCAGCCACATTTTTTAACATCATGAGCGCAATGGCGCTTGCCGGCATATTTACGCCGTTGTTCAACAACATATTGGTCACGCTTTGCACGGTAAACGGGGTAAGTACCGTTTGGTCACCCGTCCCATCCAGACCCACCACCAGACCATATCCAATCAGCTGGTTTTCTCGTACCCCCTGAATACTGGCAAGGTCTTTCAGCCTTTCTGCCTGTGCGCACCCAACAGACAACAAGGCAACGAGACCCAAATTCAAAATAAATTTCAACCCAAATAATTTATTAGGGCGCGAGATGATGGGGAGACAAGTTGCGAGACAGTTTTTTGGGTTGAGAGAAGTCCATAGTGAACTATGGGCACCGAACAAGCCGGAAAAATGGCTGAAAATTGACCGCCAGCACTCGCGCAGGCTCGCAGAGCCGCCTGATGAATTATTTGGGTTCAATAAGTTATTCATCCTATTTTACTTAAAAAGGCGCCATGCTTTGGAAGAATTTAGCCATTGACGACATCACTGAAGCCTTGTCTATACGCGTGTCCGAACGGTACTCTATTTTCGCATCGGCCACCTGAGTGGAAGAAACAATATTGCCATCGACAATGGTAGCCGGGTCGACGACCCCAGAAAAACGAATGTATTCAATCCCGGTATCCAGTGATACCTGTTTTTCGCCACTGACCACCAGATCGCCATTGGACTCGACATCCACCACCGTGACGGCCAGGGTACTGGTAAAGTTGTCCGCTGATGACAACACATCGGCACTCGTATTTTTATTCGCCGAAGAGGCAGAGACTGATGTGCCCTGTAATGTTTTGAACGGCAATCCAACCACCGTTGGGATCCCGGCAGCGACACTGCCCGATTTGCTGCCCGCACTGGACGCAGCTTTGCCCGCATTATTCGTTTCGCTGATCAGAATAGTGATGACATCACCCACGTAGTGGGCTCGGTTGTCCACAAGCATAGGCCGATAGCTGGCCACTTGATAAATCGCCCCATTATTGGGCAAAGCAGCCACTTTCGCAGGTGTCATCACCATCGGTTTTTTCACGATGCTGCTGGGCACGACCGCACACCCTGCCAGCAACCCGGTCAAGGCCGAACCCGTGACGATCAACTTCATGGCAAATTTCATTGCATATCCAGACAATCAATTAAATTTGAGCCAAACTTTGCATCATTTGATCAGAAGTGGTAATGGCCTTGCTGTTGATTTCATAAGCCTGTTGCGTCTGGATCATGTTCACCATCTCTTCTGCCACATTCACATTGGAAGCTTCAACATAACCCTGATTGACCGTACCAGCACCATTCATGCCTGGCGTATTGGTACTGGCGCTACCGGACGAAGAGGTTTCTGCCAGAATATTTCCGCCATTACTTTGCAAACCGGCAGGATTGATAAAGGTCGCCAGTTGCATGGAACCGACCTGTACGGAGCCAGTAACGCCTTGCTGAGTGACCGATACGGTGCCGTCCAGACCAATGGTCACCGACAGTGCATTGGCGGGAATGGTAATGGGGGGCTGCAAGGAATAACCGCTGGAATTCACTAATTGTCCCTGGCTGTTCACCTGAAAAGAGCCATCTCGGGTATAGCCGGTGGTGCCGTCCGGCATTAATATTTGGAAAAACCCGGCTCCCTGAATGGCCACGTCAGTGCTATTACTCGTTTGTTGCAGGTTGCCTTGCGTATTCAACCGTTCTGTTGACACTGGCTGCACACCAGTACCGACTTGCAAACCGGATGGCAACTCCGTTTGCTGGGAAGATTGCGCACCCGGTTGACGTATTGTTTGATACACCAGATCCTGGAATACCGCACGCGATGCTTTAAATCCGTTGGTGCTGACGTTAGCCAAATTGTTGGCGATCACATCCATATTCAGCTGCTGGGCATCCAGCCCGGTTCTGGCGATCCATAATGAACGTATCATATATTTTCTCCGTTAAAATTCCTGTGCAATCACCTGACAATCAGATTGATTTGTTGTATTTAAACCAGCGTCAAAACCCCACTGGCTTTCACATCATTATTCTCGGCATTGGTCAACAATTTCATCTGGATTTCAAATTGACGGCCCAAGCTGATCATGTCCACCATGGCGGATACCGCACTGACGTTGCTGCCTTCAACTGCCCCATCCTCGACCGTTACACTGGGGTCAGTGGGTGCCGGTTTGCCGTTCCGGGTACGGAAATAACCGTCATCGCCGCGCACCAGTGTGGCCTCCGGCGGGTTCACCAACTTGATTTGCCCCAACATACTGACCGATGTCAACACGCCTGTTGTGGGGATACTGGATACCGTGCCATCTGTACCAATCGTCACCTGCTCATCTGGCGGGACAGTAATCGGGCCATCGTCAATACCCACCACATTTTGACCGTTTTGGGTTTGCAGCAAGCCATTTTCATTGATTTTCAAACTGCCATTGCGCGTATAAGCCTGTGTGCCATTCCCCATGTCAACTGTGATCCAGCCGCTGCCTTGAACCGCCACGTCAAGACTGTTACCGGTCTGCTGCATCGGTCCTGGTGAAAAGTTAGTGCCCACGGTCGAATTCGCCACAAAAGCTCGGGTTGGCAAACCGCTCCCCAAAATGGGTACCGCACGAAAAGTATCGATTTGAGCACGAAAACCAGTGGTACTCAAATTAGCCAGATTATTCGCGGTGTTGGCCTGCATTTCCAAAACATGCGACGCGCCCGTCATCGCGGTATAGATCATGTTATCCACGACTCACTCCTTAAATAAACCTTTAACGCAAATTCATCAAAGTCTGGCTGTTCGTCTCTTCGGTTTTGATCGTCTGTGCATTGGCTTGGTAATTACGTTGTGCGGTAATCATATCCACCAGTTCAGTCGTCAAATCCACATTGGAATCTTCAGTTGCGGAAGATTGTAAAACGCCCAGCGAACTGGACCCCGGCGTACCAACCAAAGGAGTGCCGGATGCAGCCGTGTTTACCCACTGATTATTGCCCACAGATTGCAATCCATTGGGATCGGTAAAATTGGCCAACACCACTTGTCCAAGTGTCCCTGTTTGTCCATTGGTATAATTTCCGGTAATTGTACCGTCGCTGCCAATATTAAAACCACTCAGCTGGCCTGAAGTGTAACCATTTTGCTGCAGCGAATTTACACTAAAAGCTGTACCGTACTGAGTGGTGCCTGTGTAATTAAGACTGACAGCCAAAGGCGTGGCAGCGCCCCCCGTAACTGGCACGGACAGTGTCATGGGTGAGCCTGAGGAAATTGTCCCACTGGTAGAAAAATTGAGTGTACCGACAGGCACCGGAGCAGCCGGCGGCGTATAGCCAACGGGCACGCCATCCGATGTGGCATAGACATTCCACGCTCCGGCACCATTGGTCACATAGTAGGTTTGCAGGTTATGGGAATTGCCCAAACTGTCAAACACGGAAACTGTGGTGGCATTATTATAGCTGGTGGGGTCGCTGGGACTGAAGGGACTTGTTGCCGGCGCAGTATCCGTCGCATCCAACGTCAATACCGCATTGACGGTACTGGTCATCTTGGGCGGCAAACTGGCGGTGTTGATATTCAAATCCGCTGGGGCGCCGGTGGACAATACACCGTTGCCATTCATCGTATAACCCGTTAATTTATTGCCGGCGGCATTCACAATGTAGCCCGCATTGTTCAACTGAAACTGCCCATTACGGGTATAGGTCACTGTGCCATTATTGTCCATGCGGAAAAATCCGCCGCCATTAATCGCCACATCCAAAGGGTTACTGGTTGCTGTAATGTTACCCTGGGTAAACTGCTGTGCGACGCCAGCTACTCTTGTACCAATACCGACCTGCGAACTACCGGCGCCAGACAGAGAGTTAGCGTACACATCGGAAAATTGTATTTGCGATTGTTTAAAACCCACCGTTCCTGAATTCGCCACGTTGTTGCCAATCACATCCAGATCCTGTGCCGCAGCGGCCAAGCCACTTAACCCTGTTCCAAAGCTCATGCCGTACTCCTCTAAAAAATCTGGGCCACGTTAGCCAAACTGACTGCACCAATCCCTGCGACCTCTAACTGCACGCCTTGAGCACTGTTGGCCACGCTCGTCACCGCGCCATAGGACAGCGGTTGCGCCGCTACGGCCGCACCGGCCAGTGAAGCAGAGACCTGAAAGGTATAGGCACCATTAGGTGCCGCTGCGCCGCTCGTGGTTGTGCCATCCCACTGTAAAGGCACAACCCCGGCAGGCTGCGCACCGAGATTATAACTGTCCACTTTCTGCCCGCTACTATTCAACACTGTCACAGTCATACTGTCCGCCGCACTGGCCAGATTTGCGCCAAAGGTGGCGGCACTGCCTGTGTAGTTAATCGATGAGCCATTCGCCAACACACTTTTCCCGATCATGCTTGCCGCCTGCAGAGATTGGGTGGCCTGACTGTTTGCCAGCAGCGACTGTATGCTGGTGTTGAGTTGCTGTACGCCGGTCACGGTTGACAGCTGCGCCATTTGGCTGGTGATCTGCGCATTGTCCATAGGATTCGTAGGGTCCTGGTTTTGCAATTGCGTGACCAGCAAGGTCATAAACTGGTTTTGCAATGCAGCGGTTGAATTCGCAGGGGTGCTTGCCGTTGAACCCGCCGAAGATGGGTTCATGGTCGCCATCAAACTGGGTGATACGGTATTGGTTGGCACGATACTCATTGTTTTCTCCTTGCAGGATGACTGGGGCTATTTGATCTTCACAACGGGTAACTGGTCCGGCATGGCCAATCAAAAATGACCCATCAATAATAATTGAACCTGATTACTGACCTAAGGTCAGTGCTTTTTGCAACATGGTTTTCGCCGCATTCATCGTGTCCACATTGGTTTGATAGGAGCGCGAAGCAGAAATCATGTTCACCATTTCTTCCACCACATTGACGTTAGGCATGGCAACATAACCGTTTTTATCCGCTAATGGACTTTGGGGGTCGTATTTTAAACGGGGCGGTGACTTATCTTCTACCACTTGCGACACCTGAACCCCTGTCGCATTGGCTCCTGGCACCGGCACTGCAGCGAACACCACTTGTTTGGCACGATAGGGCTGGCCGGTAGAACTGGTCGCACTGTCCGCATTGGCCAGATTACTCGCCACCACGTTCAAGCGCTCCGACTGCGCACTCATCGCAGAACCTGCCACATTAAAAATACTAAATAAAGACATTTGTATTACCCCGTTATGACTGCCAGCATATTTTTGATCTGCGAAGTAAGCATGGTTAAACTCGCCTCATAACGCAATGCGTTATCAGTAAACTGGTTGCGCTCGGTATCCAGATCCACGGTATTCCCATTGACCGTGTTTTGCTGCGCAGTCCGATATTGCAATGCCACGGACCCTGATGCGGTTTGATTGGCACCAGCCAGATCAGCGGAAGAAGTTTGCGTCATCTCAGTGCCGCCACCGTTATTGGTTAATGCAGCTTGCAGCGCCTGATTGAAATTAAAATCCCGCGCTTTGTAACCCGGTGTGTCAGCGTTGGCGATATTAGAGGCCAACACCTCCTGCCGCTGCTCTCGCAAGCGCAACGCCACTTGCTGAAATTGCATACTGCTGTCAAGCGATCCCATCATTTTTAATCTCCATCCACAGGCTTGATTCATTGCCCCACGCTACAGGTATCATATTAGCCACGTTGTCCAATAGCAAATCACTGAATAAACCTGTAATCCTGATCTTGTTCGATGCTTTACCGGGAGGCGGATAACATAATATCATTCCGAATCTTTCTTAATTTGATGATGGTGGCATAAATGAAAGCGCTTTGGTTGGTTTTATGGTTGTTTCCAGCACTGTGCTTTGCTGACACGCCTGTAGCAAAACAGGATCATATGAGCATTTTGCACAGCGCCGAGCAATTCTTGCGCGTTCAATCCGAAGGCCTGCCTGGGCAGGTAAAAATCCATGTCGACGCACCAGATCAACAGGCAAGCCTGGCCCATTGCGACGCCTTACAGGCTTTTATTCCTGCAGGTGGTCGTATTTGGGGCAGAACAACTGTCGGTGTGCGTTGCACCTCACCTTCGCCATGGGTGGTTTATTTACAGGCCAATGTGGCTGTCATGGGCAGTTATGTGGTCAGTACCGTGCCGCTGTCGCAAGGGCAGATCATCAATGTTAACCAACTTAGCGTGGTAAGTGGCGACCTGACGCAATTGCCCGCCAGCATCATTTCCGACATCCGCCAAGCCGAGGGGAGAGTCATGGCATTTTCCTTGCCCGCCGGCAGCCCGTTTCGATCCGATGCATTACGGGCTCAAATTGCGATCCAGCAAGGCCAAAATGTGAAACTCATTTCAAGCGGTAACGGCTTCCAGATCTCGACGGAGGGCCGCGCGCTTGCATCGGCTATGGCAGGCCACGT
>CABS01000022.1_pt1 | contig 14279 bp, 8 predicted proteins | sample 344768 | NCBI WGS metagenome assembly CABS01 (sample SAMEA3138346, study PRJNA38045) | mine drainage metagenome | isolation source: Carnoules arsenic-contaminated mine drainage | place: France:Carnoules | collected 21-May-07 | reverse complement strand
CACACCTGGCCTGCCTTTGCCTGCGGCACGGTGCCTGTCCAAGGACCAAGCCGCCGCCTATCTGGGGATTGGTGCCACCCTGTTCGATCAACTCGGCGTCCCCTGCGTCTTTCTCGGCCGCAGGCGCGTGTACGACAAGGTTGACCTCGACGCCTGGCTCGACGACCATAAGGGTGAGCGAAGGCGGGCCAGAAAGGAGGATTCACAATGGCCCGTAACGAAGGTGTGTATCGGAGACCGGATTCCGGCTTCTGGTGGATCAACGCCACGCTCCCCAACGGCCAGCGCCTACGCCAAAGCGCTGGGACTGAACACCGAGAAGAAGCCGAGGCGCTGCTTGCCAAACGCAAGCTCGACGCCTACCGCGAGCATCATTTCGGCATTAAGCCCCAGCGATCCTGGCAAGAAGCTGCTGTCCGGTATCTCGAACTGAAAAGGAACCTGCGGAGCTTCACGACAACACAGCAGATCTTGCGCAAGCTCGATCCCTACCTGCATCACCTGATGCTGGATCAGATCAACGGCGACGTGGTTTGGTCGATCATCCAAGGTGAACGCAAGCAGGGCCTCAAGCCTGCGACGGTCAATCGACGCCTGGCCTGGTTACGTTCCGTGCTGCGCATGGCGCGTGATGACTGGCAGTGGATCGACACCATCCCCAAGATCCGCTTGTTGCCTGGTGAAGTCGAGCGGGACCGCTGGTTGACGCGTGCGGAGGCGGATCGTTTGATTGCCTCTTGCGCGCCTCACTTGGCGGCCCTGGTGCGGTATGCCCTGGCAACAGGTTGCCGCGCCTCCGAGATCACCGGCCTGGAATGGGATCGGGTGGACCTAGACCGCAAAACGGCCTGGCTCAACCGGACCAAGAACGGAACGCCTCGGGGAGTGCCGTTGAATGGTGATGCAGTGCAAGTGTTGAAGGAGCAGCAGGGCAAGCATGCTCGCTATTGCTTTGTGTACCGCGACAAACCCATTGGTTGGGAGATGACCAATTCGGCGTGGCATACGGCGCTCAGGAAAGCGGGGATTGAGGACTTCCGCTTCCATGATTTGCGGCATACCTGGGCGTCTTGGCATCGGCAGGCGGGAACGTCCTGCGACGAGCTGAAAGACCTGGGGGGCTGGAAGTCGCGGCAGATGGTGGATCGCTATGCCAAGTTTGCAACCGAAAACCTGTTGGTGGCTGCTTCTCGAATCGAGAAGATCCGCGATAAGGCGTGACATCGCTGTCACGTTCTTGTCACGTCAGCAAATCCAAGGGCGCCTAGCTTCACGGGCAAGTCCTTGAATTAGCTGGTAGGCCGTGTTGGACTTGAACCAACGACCAAAGGATTATGAGTTACCCGCAACGCTGATTTGCGAGTGCTTACGGTCATTTGTGTAAACATGTGATCATATATAAATCAACGGCCTATTAGACTCTTTCGTACTATGTACGTGCATGCCATTGCATGTGCACTGTTTACTTTTCGCTTACTCGGTGCGCTGCGTAAGCGAAGGGACCAGACGAAAGGGGCGGAAGATGACCGAGATGACCACACCAGCGGGCAGCGAAAAGGGTGTCCGCATGAAGCTGACAAAGACGAGGGTCGAGGCCCTGCCGGTGCCCGCCGATGGGCAGGCGCTTTACTGGGACACCGATGCCAAGGGGTTCGGCGTCCGCGTCAGCGCCTCGGGGAAACGCAGCTACATCGTGCAGGGCCGCGTGAACGGCAAAAGCAGGCGATTTACGCTCGGGCCTCATGGGGTGCTGACCTGCGACCAAGCGCGGCAGCGAGCGCTCGCAACCATGCTCGGCATGCGGGACGGCACCGACCCACTGGCGCAGAAGAAGGCTGCGGCGGCGCATAGCGTCACTCTCCGCGAGGTGATGATGGACTACATCGCGCACAAGCGCACGAAGCATGGGGCCTTGCGCCCACTGTCCAAAGCCGACATTGAGAAGCACGTCACCAAGACCTTCAAGGATTGGGCAGACGAACCTGTGGCCAAGATTACCCGCGATGCCTGCGTGAAAGCGTTTCGAGAGTTGAGCAAGACTGCTCCCGCCCAGGCTAACCAAGCATTCCGCAATCTTCGAGCGCTGCTGAACTGGGCGCGCGAGACGAACGCCACGCCGGATGGCGATTACCCGCTCTTGCCAGTGAACCCGGTGACGACCATGTTCCGGTCAACGCAGTGGAACCCGGAGAAGCCGCGCAAGGGGCGCGTACCGTTCGATCGCATTGGTGCAGTGTGGTCAGCCCTGCGCGCAAAGTCGAACCCACAAGCCAACGATCCCACAACCTGCACAGGCGCGGACCTCATTTCGTTCCTGATGCTCACAGGGGCACGGATCACCGAGGGCGCGAGCTTGAAATGGGAAGACGTAATGCTTGACGAGAAGGTGCCTTCGTTCACCTTCCAGCAGACTAAGAACCACAACGCAATCACGCTCCCGATGAGCGTCCAGATGGTCCAGTTGTTGAAGGGTCGCCTTGCAGTGCGGCGGGAGGATGAGCCGTATGTCTTCCCCTCGGGCCATGGCAAGAAGAGCGGGTATATGAAGGACCCCCGCGCCATGTTTGACCGGGTGTCTGAAGTGGCAGGTATACACCTGTCGGCGCACGACATGCGCCGCACCTTTCTCTCCGTCGCGTATGCGTGCCACATTGAGATGTGGCGGGCGGAACTGCTGACGAATCACGTCTCAGGCAGCGCTGGCACGGTCACCGTCCGCCACTACACCGAGACCAGCGATCTTCGGTACCTACTGCCCGAGGTGCAGAGCATCGCGGACTACATCACGACTGCGCCGACCGAGGTAGAGGCTGGGGATGCAAACGAGGCAAGCAAACAGGCGGACGATTAGTACAACGATCGTAAGGTAATAAGAAACCGAGTTGGACGTAAACGCAAAAAAGCGATTGTCGGGCATGGCGGTGCTGCATATACTGCTACGCATATTGCACCGCTTCACTTGCACCGGTCGTTTGCCGGGGTAAGTCAACCGAATCCAGCAATGTCCTATTGAAGGGCAGCGCTCGCGGGGCTTCTGGATGCGTTAACTGCGCTTCCGAAAGCCTCGCCGCGCTGCCCTTTATTTTGCGCGGCTTGGCATCGCTTCGGAGTTAATGCGATGACTACAAGCAACACCCCCGCAAAGCTGCTTAATAACGAGCAGGCCGCCTCTCTTCTGGGTATCAGACCCGGCACCCTTGCCATCTGGCGCATTTCTGGCAAGAGCCCTCGATTCGTCAAGATTGGAAAGCTCGTTCGATATAACGAGCGGGACCTTTTGGAATGGATTGAATCCCGAACCCATTCCAACACCAGCCTGACAGGCCAGCAGACTTATTGATTCGACCAAGGTATCCACGATACCCGGTTCGACATATCAATTCCTAGAAATATCAATGCGTTCTGCGGCTTGCAGCTCGTTCGAGTAAGCCGCACGTACAGCGCGAAGGAAATCAGATGAATATGGAACAAGAAAAAGCGGCAAACGTTCGAGAGCCGTTTGCCGCTGGAAATACCACGTCGAAGGAAGTGCAGACACTGCACAAGGCAATTGTGCCCAAAATCAGCGGTCGCGACATTGACAAAATGCGGGCGCTACAGAGGCCCCGCCAGTGTGGCCACAAGGGTAGTGGCACCGACACGGTGATCGCGGCCCATGCCGCCCATATGCCGGTGCAGGGCGGGGAGCGCTGCCATGAGTGACACGCAAAACGTCGTCATTGGGGCTCCAATGACGACCGGACAGGTATTCATTGACATCCACCAGCTACCCGACGAACTTAAATCACTGCCGCACTGGTGCATCGCTGCACCGGATAAGAGCCCCTACACAGTTTCGGGTCACCGCGCTAACGTCACCGCCCCGCATACGTGGGCAGACTTCGACTCGGTTGTGGAGGTAGCTGCCAAGTGGGGTGAGGGGAGCGGGATGGGCCTGGTGCTCGAAGCCGGCGCGGGGTATGTCTGCATTGACTTGGACGTCAAAGACGATACGGCACCGGAAACGCTTGCGCGGTTCAACAAGATCATCCAGTCATTTGACAGTTACACAGAGCGCAGCACCAGCGGACGCGGGTTCCACATCTGGTTGCGTGGCGCTGCTAGTGCTGGGCACAGGCGTGATGGTGTGGAGGTGTACAGCCAGGAACGCTTTATCGTCTGCACGGGTAACGTCTACCTGAACAAGCCCATCCGGGAGGCGCCTGAGCTGCTGGCGCTGCTGCTCTCCGAAATGCAGACAAACGACACAAAGGTGCAGGAGCTCACCGAAGTGGTGCCTGTGGACGATGATGCTGTGGTGTGGCAGCGTGCGTGCACGGCGGAGAATGCAGACAAGTTCAAGGCGCTGTGTGGTGGTGACTGGCGCGGCATGGGCTACCCGTCCCAGTCTGAAGCCGACCTGTCTCTGCTGTCCATGCTGGCGTTCTACTCGAAGTCCAATGAGCAGGTACGCCGGATGTTCCGGCAGACTGAGCTTGGGCAGCGGCCCAAAGCAACCCGCAACGACACGTATCTCAACCGGACGCTCACCATCATCCGCGGTAGGCAGGAACGTGACGAACAGTTCCATAAGGCAGCACAGGCACAGAGCGCCGAACTGGTCGAAAAATTGATGGCGACCAGCGCGACGCAGGGCAGCCAACCTGTCTATGCACTTGATCGGCACCCGCAAACGGCCCCAGCGTCCCGTAGCGACGCTCACCTCCCCTGGCCTCCAGGTGGGGCTGGGAACATTGCAAAGTTTATCTACAGCGCCGCAATGCGCCCCGTGCAGGAAATCGCCATCGTCGCCGCGCTGGGCCTCTTGGCGGGTGTATGCGGAAAGCGATGGGTTATCCCTAAGTCCGGCTTGAATCTATATCTCGTCTTACTGGCCAGAAGCGGTGTCGGAAAAGAGGCGCTGCACGAAGGTATCTCGATGTTCATTCGAGCGGCGAAGGCACGACAACCAGAAGTTGAAAAACTCTTTGAATTTAGCGATTACGCATCGGGGCCAGCCCTTACAAAGGCATTAGCAGAGAAGTCTAGTTGTTTGCAGGTATCCAGCGAGTTTGGAAGACGTTTGAAGCACATGACCGAACCAGGGAATTCCGCATTGCAAAGTCTTCGCACCGCAATGACAAAGCTATATTCCAAGTCGGGGCCCGAAGCGTTCGTAGGAGGGATTGCCTACAGCGACCAGGAAAAAAATGTCAAATCAGCCAACGGAATTGCATACAGCATGGTCGGTGATTCTACCCCCGGTACATTCCGCGAAGCCTTAACGCAAGACATGATGGAGGACGGTTTTATGTCGCGGTTTACCGTGATCGAATACGACGGCGAAAGGCCGTCTGAAAATCCCAACCCACAGGCGGCGCTGCCTGAGTGCTTGACCACATGGTTTTCCGATCTGGTGGCGCAATCAATCTCTCTTGAAAGAAACAACAAATTTCAGCTAGTTAATCGGGAACCCGGCGCAGAAGGCCTTCTGGGTGCATTCAATCTTGAATGCGATGCAAACATTAAGCAAGCGGGAGAAGACGAATCGCGCCGCCAGATGTGGAACCGAGCGCATCTGAAGGCGCTTCGTATCGCGGCGCTGCTGGCTGTCGCTGACAATTATCTGAATCCAACTATTGGCGAACGCCACGCCGAATGGGCCATTTCGATCGTTCGGCGTGACGTTTCGGTATTCAGCAGCCGCTTACAGTCCGGCGATATTGGCAGCGACGACAAGTCTCGGGAAGATAAGGTTCTATCGCTGTGCAGAGAGTATCTGATTAAAGAACCGAGCGCAAGCTACAAGGTGAAGCCCGTCCTGCGCCAAAATCACATCATTCCGAGAAAGTACCTAACTGTAAGAACAGCCAGCCTACCGGCGTTCAAGTCTCACAAGCAAGGTTCAACGACTGCGCTTGAGCAGACGTTACGGAGTCTGTGCAGCAACGGATACATCACGAAATGCGCTGGGCCCGATATGGTAAGGACATACAACGAGCATGGCGAGTGCTACATGGTGCTGGACTTGCCAGCGTATGAATAATGGCCTCGCGCTCTTAAACATAAGACGGCGGTTAAGAGCGTGAATCGCCTGTAAGCCTTTGATATTGTAGGGTAAAAAAGTAAGTTTAAGAGTTTAAGAGTTTAAGGCGGTGAATCCTTTCAGCTAGTTACCTCTCAGGGGCCCCCCCGGTTTAAGGCCTTAAACTCTTAAACCAGTTCCATCGGTCGACGGCGAGTGGTGCATCTCCGATCAGGGATTAGCCTGCGGGAACGTTCGCTGCAAGCCATCCGTTGGCGCAACAAAGGTCGCCAACCCATAGCAGGCCGACCCGACCGCACTTGAGCTAAGAGCGCCCAGCAGGCTATCGTCGGTCGAGTGTCAGTGCGGGCGCTCCAACCGCCACTTATGTGGTCAACAAGGTGCACGGCGTCTGCGGTGCCGACCCAATGACTAGGAATGCTTCGTTCAACGTTGGCAGGCGACTGTTTTAGTTCCTGTTTTTGGCGATGGCATTTGGTCGAGTACAGGAATTTCGCGAATTGTGTCTCCAAGGGCAGGGTGTCGATGGCCGCGTGGAAAGTCTCGGTAAATGCAACGACAGAACTAGAGCTAGTGGAGTTTGACGGAAGAAAACACTAGCTGTAGCGGACTTACCGCGTAATTTCGCAAAATGCTGCTTATGGGTACTGCCAATGCAAAACACCAAGCTGCATATCGATCGCGCCAAGTCAATGCGGGGTCGAAGCGCCTGAGTTTGTTCGTCTCCAGGGCTGCGGCGCTGGCAATCCAGCAGGTTGCAGCGCGGGAGGGTGTCACGCAGCGCGAGGCGATCGAGCGTCTTGCGCGGGCAGCAGTCGGCTACCCACTTCAAACCGGAACGGAGGATCAGGATGAACGAGCCAAATGAATCAACGAAGCAGGCGCTGCGCCAACAGCTTGCGCAGGCCATCGAGGCAAAGGCGCAGGCTGACGCCCGGCTTGCGCAACAGCGGGGCGTGCATGAGCGAGCCTCGGCGTTAGTGGTCGCGAGCGAGGTCGAGGTACGCCAGCTTGCCGACTCGATGCAGCGGCACGCGGACGAAGAAGCGCTGGCGGTCGCGGAACAGCTTCGGTTGGGCGAGTCCACCACGCTTGGAGAGGTGCCCGCTGTGGTCATCAGTCAGCGACAGAGTGCCGAGCAGCGCCTAGCCGTTGCTGTGAGGGCGCGCGACCAGCTTTCGCGTGAAGCGCAGGAGATGGAAGAGGCATTGAGTGTGGCCGAGTCAGCGCTGCACGAGTGCGCGTGTACGGTTCTGAGCTTAGAAGCCGATGGGCTGGCTCAAGAGATTGACCGGGGAGAGAAGACGCTGTTTGCTCTCCGTACGAAGTTGCGCGGGCTCGGACTTGCATCTTGGGGCCTCGCACGCAGCGCGGGGCGTGAGTGGCATCGTCCGGCCTTGCTGTCGCCGCGCGCATTACAGGCGATTCATAGGCCAGAAGATCCGCAATTCGCCGGAGGTCATGACCCGGCCAAAGATGAAGTGCAGCGCTGGCTCGCCTTTCATGCTGCGCTGCGCCAGGACGCAGCGGCGCTCAAAGAATGAGTGGTCTTGCAGGGCGTGCCTTTGCGCTCTGCCGCGGGATCAGGCGGCGAGTCCCCGTGCTCCAAAAGCAACCCCGTCAGACCGTGAGAGTGCATGAGGCACCGAGGACGGTCACCCCAAAATTTCCAGAACATGCACCATGACCACAGGCATCCAAGCGAGAACGAGCAAGCGCAGCATTGAACAAGCGCAGAGGCGCGCTGAGATGTTGCGCTTGCGCGCGGAAGGGCTGACGTTGCAACAGATCGGCGAGTTGATGGGCTGTGGCAAAGATGTTGTGCATGGCGTGATCGACAAGGCGCTGCGCGCTCTCGTGAAGGGACCGGCTGAGGAACTGCGAGCCGTTGAACTTGCCCGTTGCGACGAGCTGATGGAAGAGGCAATGGCGATCGTTCGCGCGCCATTGCAAGGGAGCACGTCAGGTGAGCCTGTCCGCGACCCTGAATCGGGCGCTGTGGTCATCGAGGTGGTTCAGGATGCCGCGCCGAAGCTGGCAGCGATCACCACCGTGCTCCGTGTGATGGAGCGGCGCGCCAAGCTGCTCGGCTTGGACATGCCCAGCAAAACGGCGCTGACAGACCCTAGCGGTACGCGGGCCGTCGCCGCTGTCACCTTCTATATGCCACATAACGGGCGTGAGTCCATCGACGTAACTTCAAAGGAGATTCAAGATGGGGAAGATGTGTGAATGGGTCTACGGCGACCCTGAGCGGGTGCTGAACGTGTATGCCAGCGACGATCATGACCCAGACATTTATTTCATCTGGCTGGAGAGGCATACGCGCACCGTGCGTAGGAAGCCGGGCGAAAGCGGCGGGGAACTTTGGGAGCGGGCGCTCCAAGAGATCGAGGACATGCGGCGTTCACTGGCTCGCGTTGGACGCGGGGAGTTATGCCCGATTGCGCAGGTCTTTGTAGGGGGCAGGCCAACAGAGGCGCAAGAGAAAGCGCTCATGTTTCATTACCTCGCCCATGCCTTTTGGCGTGAGTCAAATTGGACAGGGCCCGGTAGCAGCTCTAGAGCGCGGGTCCAAGCGCTCAGTGAGCTTCGAAAACTGCTGAAGTTGTTTCCTGGGGTGCCGTGGGCCGATGACGTGAGGCGTCAAATCAAGGAGGGTAACGGGCCGCGCGCGCCCGCACTCAGGCCCATCCCGATACAACCCTGGGCGGGTAAAGGAAGGGCGCACTGATTGCAGGCGCTTACTATTCGTTTACGTGGCGAAACGCTGGGGTTGGTGAGTGTAGGATAAGCTATTGAAAACATTGGTAGGCCGTGCTGGGCTCGAACCAGCGACCAAAGGATTATGAGTTACCCGCAACGCTGATTTGCGAGTGCTTACGGTCATTTGTGTAAACATGTGATCATATATAAATCAACGGCCTATTAGACTCTTTCGTACTATGTACGTGCATGCCATTGCATGTGCACTGTTTACTTTTCGCTTACTCGGTGCGCTGCGTAAGCGAAGGGACCAGACGAAAGGGGCGGAAGATGACCGAGATGACCACACCAGCGGGCAGCGAAAAGGGTGTCCGCATGAAGCTGACAAAGACGAGGGTCGAGGCCCTGCCGGTGCCCGCCGATGGGCAGGCGCTTTACTGGGACACCGATGCCAAGGGGTTCGGCGTCCGCGTCAGCGCCTCGGGGAAACGCAGCTACATCGTGCAGGGCCGCGTGAACGGCAAAAGCAGGCGATTTACGCTCGGGCCTCATGGGGTGCTGACCTGCGACCAAGCGCGGCAGCGAGCGCTCGCAACCATGCTCGGCATGCGGGACGGCACCGACCCACTGGCGCAGAAGAAGGCTGCGGCGGCGCATAGCGTCACTCTCCGCGAGGTGATGATGGACTACATCGCGCACAAGCGCACGAAGCATGGGGCCTTGCGCCCACTGTCCAAAGCCGACATTGAGAAGCACGTCACCAAGACCTTCAAGGATTGGGCAGACGAACCTGTGGCCAAGATTACCCGCGATGCCTGCGTGAAAGCGTTTCGAGAGTTGAGCAAGACTGCTCCCGCCCAGGCTAACCAAGCATTCCGCAATCTTCGAGCGCTGCTGAACTGGGCGCGCGAGACGAACGCCACGCCGGATGGCGATTACCCGCTCTTGCCAGTGAACCCGGTGACGACCATGTTCCGGTCAACGCAGTGGAACCCGGAGAAGCCGCGCAAGGGGCGCGTACCGTTCGATCGCATTGGTGCAGTGTGGTCAGCCCTGCGCGCAAAGTCGAACCCACAAGCCAACGATCCCACAACCTGCACAGGCGCGGACCTCATTTCGTTCCTGATGCTCACAGGGGCACGGATCACCGAGGGCGCGAGCTTGAAATGGGAAGACGTAATGCTTGACGAGAAGGTGCCTTCGTTCACCTTCCAGCAGACTAAGAACCACAACGCAATCACGCTCCCGATGAGCGTCCAGATGGTCCAGTTGTTGAAGGGTCGCCTTGCAGTGCGGCGGGAGGATGAGCCGTATGTCTTCCCCTCGGGCCATGGCAAGAAGAGCGGGTATATGAAGGACCCCCGCGCCATGTTTGACCGGGTGTCTGAAGTGGCAGGTATACACCTGTCGGCGCACGACATGCGCCGCACCTTTCTCTCCGTCGCGTATGCGTGCCACATTGAGATGTGGCGGGCGGAACTGCTGACGAATCACGTCTCAGGCAGCGCTGGCACGGTCACCGTCCGCCACTACACCGAGACCAGCGATCTTCGGTACCTACTGCCCGAGGTGCAGAGCATCGCGGACTACATCACGACTGCGCCGACCGAGGTAGAGGCTGGGGATGCAAACGAGGCAAGCAAACAGGCGGACGATTAGTACAACGATCGTAAGGTAATAAGAAACCGAGTTGGACGTAAACGCAAAAAAGCGATTGTCGGGCATGGCGGTGCTGCATATACTGCTACGCATATTGCACCGCTTCACTTGCACCGGTCGTTTGCCGGGGTAAGTCAACCGAATCCAGCAATGTCCTATTGAAGGGCAGCGCTCGCGGGGCTTCTGGATGCGTTAACTGCGCTTCCGAAAGCCTCGCCGCGCTGCCCTTTATTTTGCGCGGCTTGGCATCGCTTCGGAGTTAATGCGATGACTACAAGCAACACCCCCGCAAAGCTGCTTAATAACGAGCAGGCCGCCTCTCTTCTGGGTATCAGACCCGGCACCCTTGCCATCTGGCGCATTTCTGGCAAGAGCCCTCGATTCGTCAAGATTGGAAAGCTCGTTCGATATAACGAGCGGGACCTTTTGGAATGGATTGAATCCCGAACCCATTCCAACACCAGCCTGACAGGCCAGCAGACTTATTGATTCGACCAAGGTATCCACGATACCCGGTTCGACATATCAATTCCTAGAAATATCAATGCGTTCTGCGGCTTGCAGCTCGTTCGAGTAAGCCGCACGTACAGCGCGAAGGAAATCAGATGAATATGGAACAAGAAAAAGCGGCAAACGTTCGAGAGCCGTTTGCCGCTGGAAATACCACGTCGAAGGAAGTGCAGACACTGCACAAGGCAATTGTGCCCAAAATCAGCGGTCGCGACATTGACAAAATGCGGGCGCTACAGAGGCCCCGCCAGTGTGGCCACAAGGGTAGTGGCACCGACACGGTGATCGCGGCCCATGCCGCCCATATGCCGGTGCAGGGCGGGGAGCGCTGCCATGAGTGACACGCAAAACGTCGTCATTGGGGCTCCAATGACGACCGGACAGGTATTCATTGACATCCACCAGCTACCCGACGAACTTAAATCACTGCCGCACTGGTGCATCGCTGCACCGGATAAGAGCCCCTACACAGTTTCGGGTCACCGCGCTAACGTCACCGCCCCGCATACGTGGGCAGACTTCGACTCGGTTGTGGAGGTAGCTGCCAAGTGGGGTGAGGGGAGCGGGATGGGCCTGGTGCTCGAAGCCGGCGCGGGGTATGTCTGCATTGACTTGGACGTCAAAGACGATACGGCACCGGAAACGCTTGCGCGGTTCAACAAGATCATCCAGTCATTTGACAGTTACACAGAGCGCAGCACCAGCGGACGCGGGTTCCACATCTGGTTGCGTGGCGCTGCTAGTGCTGGGCACAGGCGTGATGGTGTGGAGGTGTACAGCCAGGAACGCTTTATCGTCTGCACGGGTAACGTCTACCTGAACAAGCCCATCCGGGAGGCGCCTGAGCTGCTGGCGCTGCTGCTCTCCGAAATGCAGACAAACGACACAAAGGTGCAGGAGCTCACCGAAGTGGTGCCTGTGGACGATGATGCTGTGGTGTGGCAGCGTGCGTGCACGGCGGAGAATGCAGACAAGTTCAAGGCGCTGTGTGGTGGTGACTGGCGCGGCATGGGCTACCCGTCCCAGTCTGAAGCCGACCTGTCTCTGCTGTCCATGCTGGCGTTCTACTCGAAGTCCAATGAGCAGGTACGCCGGATGTTCCGGCAGACTGAGCTTGGGCAGCGGCCCAAAGCAACCCGCAACGACACGTATCTCAACCGGACGCTCACCATCATCCGCGGTAGGCAGGAACGTGACGAACAGTTCCATAAGGCAGCACAGGCACAGAGCGCCGAACTGGTCGAAAAATTGATGGCGACCAGCGCGACGCAGGGCAGCCAACCTGTCTATGCACTTGATCGGCACCCGCAAACGGCCCCAGCGTCCCGTAGCGACGCTCACCTCCCCTGGCCTCCAGGTGGGGCTGGGAACATTGCAAAGTTTATCTACAGCGCCGCAATGCGCCCCGTGCAGGAAATCGCCATCGTCGCCGCGCTGGGCCTCTTGGCGGGTGTATGCGGAAAGCGATGGGTTATCCCTAAGTCCGGCTTGAATCTATATCTCGTCTTACTGGCCAGAAGCGGTGTCGGAAAAGAGGCGCTGCACGAAGGTATCTCGATGTTCATTCGAGCGGCGAAGGCACGACAACCAGAAGTTGAAAAACTCTTTGAATTTAGCGATTACGCATCGGGGCCAGCCCTTACAAAGGCATTAGCAGAGAAGTCTAGTTGTTTGCAGGTATCCAGCGAGTTTGGAAGACGTTTGAAGCACATGACCGAACCAGGGAATTCCGCATTGCAAAGTCTTCGCACCGCAATGACAAAGCTATATTCCAAGTCGGGGCCCGAAGCGTTCGTAGGAGGGATTGCCTACAGCGACCAGGAAAAAAATGTCAAATCAGCCAACGGAATTGCATACAGCATGGTCGGTGATTCTACCCCCGGTACATTCCGCGAAGCCTTAACGCAAGACATGATGGAGGACGGTTTTATGTCGCGGTTTACCGTGATCGAATACGACGGCGAAAGGCCGTCTGAAAATCCCAACCCACAGGCGGCGCTGCCTGAGTGCTTGACCACATGGTTTTCCGATCTGGTGGCGCAATCAATCTCTCTTGAAAGAAACAACAAATTTCAGCTAGTTAATCGGGAACCCGGCGCAGAAGGCCTTCTGGGTGCATTCAATCTTGAATGCGATGCAAACATTAAGCAAGCGGGAGAAGACGAATCGCGCCGCCAGATGTGGAACCGAGCGCATCTGAAGGCGCTTCGTATCGCGGCGCTGCTGGCTGTCGCTGACAATTATCTGAATCCAACTATTGGCGAACGCCACGCCGAATGGGCCATTTCGATCGTTCGGCGTGACGTTTCGGTATTCAGCAGCCGCTTACAGTCCGGCGATATTGGCAGCGACGACAAGTCTCGGGAAGATAAGGTTCTATCGCTGTGCAGAGAGTATCTGATTAAAGAACCGAGCGCAAGCTACAAGGTGAAGCCCGTCCTGCGCCAAAATCACATCATTCCGAGAAAGTACCTAACTGTAAGAACAGCCAGCCTACCGGCGTTCAAGTCTCACAAGCAAGGTTCAACGACTGCGCTTGAGCAGACGTTACGGAGTCTGTGCAGCAACGGATACATCACGAAATGCGCTGGGCCCGATATGGTAAGGACATACAACGAGCATGGCGAGTGCTACATGGTGCTGGACTTGCCAGCGTATGAATAATGGCCTCGCGCTCTTAAACATAAGACGGCGGTTAAGAGCGTGAATCGCCTGTAAGCCTTTGATATTGTAGGGTAAAAAAGTAAGTTTAAGAGTTTAAGAGTTTAAGGCGGTGAATCCTTTCAGCTAGTTACCTCTCAGGGGCCCCCCCGGTTTAAGGCCTTAAACTCTTAAACCAGTTCCATCGGTCGACGGCGAGTGGTGCATCTCCGATCAGGGATTAGCCTGCGGGAACGTTCGCTGCAAGCCATCCGTTGGCGCAACAAAGGTCGCCAACCCATAGCAGGCCGACCCGACCGCACTTGAGCTAAGAGCGCCCAGCAGGCTATCGTCGGTCGAGTGTCAGTGCGGGCGCTCCAACCGCCACTTATGTGGTCAACAAGGTGCACGGCGTCTGCGGTGCCGACCCAATGACTAGGAATGCTTCGTTCAACGTTGGCAGGCGACTGTTTTAGTTCCTGTTTTTGGCGATGGCATTTGGTCGAGTACAGGAATTTCGCGAATTGTGTCTCCAAGGGCAGGGTGTCGATGGCCGCGTGGAAAGTCTCGGTAAATGCAACGACAGAACTAGAGCTAGTGGAGTTTGACGGAAGAAAACACTAGCTGTAGCGGACTTACCGCGTAATTTCGCAAAATGCTGCTTATGGGTACTGCCAATGCAAAACACCAAGCTGCATATCGATCGCGCCAAGTCAATGCGGGGTCGAAGCGCCTGAGT
>CABS01000021.1_pt1 | contig 15102 bp, 13 predicted proteins | sample 344768 | NCBI WGS metagenome assembly CABS01 (sample SAMEA3138346, study PRJNA38045) | mine drainage metagenome | isolation source: Carnoules arsenic-contaminated mine drainage | place: France:Carnoules | collected 21-May-07 | reverse complement strand
GGATGCGTTTACGGAGCAGGTGAGGCCGAGCCCGCCACACGCTCCTGCTACCGGAAAGGTAAACAGCACCGCAAAAACCGCCCCGCTCACGTAACGTCTCGCCATCAATGAACACCTCCATTACGGCATACCTGCCTGCCCAGGTCGGGTAGCATATTGGTAGTCTTGGGGTCCGCAAGGGGAAAACTGCATTGAGGAGAGTGAACCATTCCGGGGGCTGAAACCACCTATGCCGCATCCTTTAGCGTCGCCTGCTCATCCGTGCTCATCCCAGGGAACCAGCGGATGAACGTTTTCCGTAGGTCATCGTTCAGGACCTGCACCCTTGTTTGCAGCAACAGATGCGCACCGCGTTGGGTCCAGCGCATCTGCTGCTTTTTCACGAATCGTTTACTGACCACATAGTTCACCGTGGATTCGACAAATGATGTGGAAATTATCTCGTCATGCCGGTAGCGGTCGCCGTAGTTCGGGATAAACGCCTGGTTGGCGTCAATATAGGTGCGGAATTCTCGCACCACCTTGAGCATTTTCTTCTTGTTCGCCGGATTCTCCTCCAGCATCTCCAGATCGTCTTCCAGATTATCAATCCGTTTCAGCGCGTGCGGGACATTGCCGTGCCAGAGATTCCATTTGAGGCTTTCCCGATGGCTCTCCAGATCGGCCAGCACGGCGGCAATTTCCGGGCATTTTTCGTCGGGCTTCAGCTCCACCGTCATGCCCACAATCATCTGCTGCATTACCGTCAACCGCATAGTGATGTGAAACCAGTCGAGCAAATGCTCCGATTCCGGACTGAGGCGATGCTGCAAATCACGCACGGTATCGCCACCATCGGATAGAAACACGACCTGCTGGTTCATTTGCAAGCCTTGCGATTTCAGCACCTCGTGCAGCCGGCGCCGGGGCTTGGTGTCGTATTTATTCACGAAGGCAAACACCTTGGCATGACCTTCGGCCTGAACACTCTTGCCGGTAATAACCTCGAACCAGCCTTCAGTTCGTGACCGTTGCTCCGACGCATGTACATAGCCACCGTCCAGACCAAGTATAATGGGCGGCCCCGGCGGTGGTTGCCGGACCCAATCATTGGGGCAGCCTTCAATGAACTGGGGCTGCTCCTCACCCAGTTCACTCTCAATCCGCTCGGCAACTTGATGCAGGCACCGCCGCATCGACGTGGGATTGATCTCTTCGGCGATCGGCAAAACTTCCGTCAGCATCTGGACGCTCAGCCCATAAGACATCAGGGAGGCAAATTTGGTCTCCAGATACTGTAGCTCCGGCGCACAGTGCGTGCTCAACATATCTGCCAGGGGGCTTGAGCTATGTCGGCCATGGTGTTGGCAGGGGCAATCATACAGACGTGGGCTGATCAGGTTGAATTTCCCGAACAGCGTCCGATAGACGACGACATGCTGCCCTTTTCGGGTTCGATGTGCGCCACAATCCGGACATTCCTGTAAGGTGGCGAGGTATTCTGCGACTTGTTCCGTGAGCAGGGTCTGTTGCATGCCGCGCAGCAACTTTTTTGCCTCTGCCAGGGTCAGGCCGAGATCCTCTGTCCGGAGGGTGCCGCGCTCCAATCGCAGGATTTCCTCGACTTTCTCCGTCTCCCCATTTTCGGCTTCAATGACCATCTGTATGCGCACTTTCATCACAGGCTCCTTGCGATTACCACGTCCATCCATGTCGTATCGTGAGCTGCGTACTGCCGCAGTCGGCGGTTGACCGCGCGCCGATCAAATTGGTCCAACGTCAGCCATTCACGCAACTCGTTGATATTATCCACATGGTTTTCCAGCGCCTCGGCGTTATGGCATTCCAGATCGTCCAGGATGTCCGCAAAGATCTCCATAGCCTGCAGCGAGATATCATCGCGTCGCGTCATGAAGGCCAAGGGGCCGCCACAGTCTTCCGGCGGTGCCCGGCGTTGGCCGCCGATGCAACGGGGATAAGTCATTTTGTCTTCCGGCTTCAAATGCGCTTCAACGCGCACCACGTGTTGCCAGCAGTCGCCGAAGTCGTACTCGTAGCCGAAGCGTTCATTGATACGGAATTTGAAATCGCACAGTCGGACTTGGTTGGGGTTGGTAGAGAAGCTTACACCGCCATCATGATACACACCGTAGTCCTGGCCATGGATGTGAAACCCATTCAAATGCGCATCGCTCCAGCCGAAGGCGATTTGCAGGATATGATGCAGGTCAGCGATGGTACTGTCGCTGCGCACGAGCAATCGCCGCCAAATCATCGGGGTGATCTGGCGAATCCATACGTGGAGCCGGTAAACCTCGGCGCTAGTCTCGTTTGCCATAGTCATCTAAGCTTAATACATGACGGTCAAAATTACTTGATTTTGACCGTAGAAAACGAGGCGTCTGGAAGGCCCGCCAATACTGGGGAGCACGGCGCGAAAATCAGAGAGGTTTTTGACCATGCGTGCGGCGATCTATACCCGGGTGTCCACTGCGGACCAATCCACCGACCGGCAACTGCGCGAATTACGTGACTACGCGAAAGCACGCGGCTGGGAGATTGTGCGAGAGGCCCAGGAAACCGCCAGCGGAGCATCACAAAAGCGACCGTTACGCGAAGACGTTCTGCAAATGGCGCGCACCCGCGCTATCGATGTGGTCCTCGTCCAAGCATTAGATCGTTGGGGTCGTAGCGTGCAGGACCTCATCCTGACCATGGCGGAATTGGAAACGCTCGGTGTTGCCTTTGTGGTTCCGGGTCATATCGACATGAGTACACCCATGGGCCGCATGATGGCGCACCTCCTGTCAGCCGTTGCTGAATTTGAACGCGAGCTTATCCGGGAACGTGTTCGCTCTGGCTTAGCCAATGCCCGCGCCAAAGGAAAACGCCTTGGTCGGCCCTGCGCGACAGCGCGGCAAGTGGACAAGGGCCTGTCTCTGATCAAGCAGGGCGTAACCTACCAAGCGGCGGCGAAGCGATCAGGGGTAAGCATTTCCACGCTGCTGCGTGCCCACAGAAAAACACGGGCCGTTTGACCGTCGAAAATCAGGCTGATGAGCCAGCCCCCGGAATGGTTCACTCTCCTATAAGCATGGTTACTGGATATCCACATAGAAAATCCGCCGCTCGTCGAGACAAAATCGCAGTTCAGTTCTCACCCATTCGAGGCATCAAAACCTATAGCCTAACATTACCCGGTTATAGACAAAGAAGCGGCCGCCCGGGTTCACTGCGCCATTACTCACCTCCATTCGGTCGCGGATGGACAGGCCCTTAACCAATCCGGGCGGGAAATAGGTCACGTCCAGATAGGTGTCGTTGCTATTGCCACTATAGTAAGTGTGATATTGTGCGAAGGCAGCGATTAACCGCACCTGCCTATGGAAAAGATAGTACATCCCCTTGACGTTCCAGGCATGGCCCGGTCCCAACTCCACCAAACCGCGGATCATGGAGGTCGTGTAAAGAGGGTCCGTTGCATAGGCGATCGTATAGGGTGAGACGATCGCACCTCCGCCCACCCCTCCGTTATGGGGCAATATCACATTGTAACCAAAGGAAATTTGCCCATTGGGGATGTTCAAGCCCATAATCACACCATAGGCCGTACTATCTACACCGTATCCCGTACTTCCATTAATTGTCGCACCGTTCAGAAGACTATTCCCCCATTCCCGCAGAAACTGGGCGCCGATGAATGGATCGAAACTGGTTCCGGTTTTCAGGGTGTAATTAGCATCTCCATAAAACATGTTGGCGAACTGATAGAAGTCATAATACCATGCCTCAACCTTCGCCCCCATGAGCGCATAGGATCCGCCGAAAGCCAAAGTTCCGTTGGATTGTGGAGAGCTGTCGCTCAAAGTGGATGCTTGGGCTCCGCCATACATGGTGTCGCCGCTGAAAGTAGATGGATAATACCCGTTGTCCTTGAAATAGTCGGAGGAGGTGCGGCTTTTCCAGCGGAACTCCCTCAGGCCATAAAGATGCAGACCATTGGCGGGCGTAACCTTTGTGTAAATGGCCTGATAGGTTGCCGGCAGGATACGACCGCCGGTTTGGTTCAGCCAGGGCGTGTTGATAAGCTGATCTCCGGCGCGGACAAGGACCCACGGTTGCTTGAACTGGAGATAGGCTTGACCGAGGGCATTGATGGAGTACCGGGGCCCCATCAGGGTCGTGTCCACATACGGATATGCTGGCGCCCCGGTGAGGTTGTTGGCACCGAGGGAGTTGGCGGTATAAAAACTGACCCCCACGCCGAAGCCATCGAGAAAAGGTGCCGTCTTCACGTTCAGCATACCACCGAGGGAAAAGGCACCCTGATTGGGAATATTGGGCGCCCCGTACAGACGGTTGAAATAATAGGAGCGAATTTGCCCATCAATGCTGCTTTGTTTGAAGAAATCCGTCAGGGTTTCGGCTTGGGCTACCTGAACACAAAAGCCCACTGCTAATGTAGCCAGTATGGCGGAATATAAACGGATAATCATATTATGTACTCCCATTATCAACCGTTAAAAAATATATCTTTTTTGGACGCCTCAGTCTTGTACCCCTACCACGATGCCAGCCTGTAACAGGCTAATAGATGCATGTGAAAACTCTTCCTTCGTCTTTACACGGTGATCCGATCCTCTCCACCCGAATTCCATACCTCAAGGACAACGCATTCTTTGAAATAAGCGGCAGCAAGCTCCACCACCTCGCTGTACGCGAGAGGGGGGCACGGCAGCGTTCCCAGATAGGCCTTCATCTGTTCCAATGCGTTGGCAACGTCCTCCATGATCCGTTGAACCCATATTTCCGCAGGTTTGGGTGAGGTTATGCCTGTGCCCTCAGCCACCAGCAAAATGGCCGCAATTCCCATCTCCACGCTCAGATGATCTGGCGAAATAGGCAGAGCCCTCCCCGGCACAAACTCCTCCTTCCTCCACGGGATGTCCATTGCCGAGGCCAAGGCCGCCAGTTCCACTGCAAAGCTGTCCCAAGGCGGTTCGCCCACACGCCGATGATTAGAGGTATAGGGGCTCAAGTGATCATGCGTGGGAATCAGCAAAAGCGCCTCATATTCCCGTTCAAAGTCGTCGCTCCGTATGATTCTTGAACTAGGTGGCAGGCCCAGCAGACGCCGTAAAGCAGGGAACGTATCACGCAGCAGGTGACCGGCCACTGCCTGGGGTGGCGGCCCATCGAATAAGCCGGAAAATATGGTTAAGATTTCGGATACCGCCTGCCGTTCGCCCAAAGCATCCATCGCAGCCTCCGTTGATTAAACCGCTTGTCTTGCGATCCACTCATCAGCGCATGGTTCATGACCGCCCCTCAGCGCCGATGAGTAAATATCCCACACGGGAGAGGTCAGGTGGTATAAACCCCCTGAATATAGATACCATCCTGTGGCGCCGTCGTTTTCTCAATTTGCACCCGGGTATCGTAATAGGAACAACTTCCCCCATAAGGATCCTGCAAGCAGGTACCCCATCCGCCCTCGGCGGTGATACTGGGATCGAGACGCATGAGATGATTCATGCGGGTGCGTGTATTCTTTGCGTCGTCCCCACGATAGGTTTCGCCATTGATCGTCCAGTGGCCGGAATTATAGTGCCAGTGGCCAAAGGCGGCCGGGAATGACACCACGCCGGGACGGACGCCAGGCATGATTTGCACTTGGGTTTTATATCCCTTGGGGTAGGTAGCCGAGTGGATCCATACCCAGTCCCCATCTTTCACGCCCAGTCGCCGCGCATCCATCGGGTTGATCTCCGCGAAGGATTCGGGCATGAGTTCCACCAGCCATTGGTCCGCCCAGGTGCGGCTCTTGCTGTGGATCGGCTGCTTGTAAGTGATGAGAAGGAAGGGGTACTCCTCCTTCCGGTCCAACGAATCCAGGCGCCGCCCATCCAGAAGCCGTATATGCTCGAACTTGCCTACCCCGGACAGCCATTCGCCGCTGATGGTGTTATGGGTTCTGGCCACAATCGGATTATAGATCTGGCAGGGCAACTTCTCCTGACCGTATCGGTAGGTCATCACCTCGGGCCGGTCAGGCAGGTACCCCACGTCATAATCCTCGAAGCGGCCGCCGCGGGAGAGGACATAGGCAACTTTCGCCCACTGCGCTTCGCTCAATGCGGCATGATGCCGCGCCTTGAACCGGTTGGCTTCCCGCCACTCGTCCGGGGTCGAGGCGTCTGGCACGGGGCCCGTCGGAACCAAATGATTTCCTTCGCGCTTCAGCAGAGAAGGGTCGTAAGCAACATTGGCGATCATCTTGAGGTAGTAGTCCTCGCGTTCATTGAGATCGCCGCCTTCCAGGAAGGCGTTTTTCCCGAAGCCCGGCAGGGAGAGTTTTTGGGCAACGCCGATCAAAAAATTTTCCATGCACATCGGCGCGCCTGTGGGGGTCTTGGCCGTCAATGGCTCGATGACGGGATGCCGCACGCCCATGACGGAGGTGGGAATCGTGGGAAACCCCGGCAGCGTCCCCCAGATTTCCGGATAGTTGGTGTCCGGCACGATGTAGTCCGCATAACTGGAGGTTTCCGCAATGAGGATATCGCTCGCGATGAACAGCGGCACTTTTTTGAGATCCTTGATCAGACGGAAAAAGGGAAGCTCTTCATCAGGATAGCCGCTCATGCCCGGCGGTGCGGTAAAGGCGGGGTTCGCCTCGTGCATGAAAAGGATCTTGAGGGGATACGGGTATTGGTTCCACGCGCCGCCAAAAAGCTCCTGCCATACCCCAAAGCCAAAAGGCAACCACGGCCTTGGGGTCGGGAACGGATTCTTGCTGGCGGCAACAGCATCCCGGTACAGCGAGGTGCCTTCATAAAAGGTTCCCTCTCGGGAAATCGTCACCCCGGCAGGGACCGTATACTGCGGCGACGGCCATTTTGTGAGATTGTAGGGCGCGCCTGGGTAGGTGCCCATGTGATTGGCCGGTTTCCCTCCGACGATGTAACCGCCCGCCCAATCGACGCATCCGATCAGGAAATTCAGCGTCATGATACCGCGGCCGGTATAGGCGCCGTTGGTGTGTTTGACGGCACCCCGATAAAATTCCGCCGCCGCCCTGCGCCCATGCGACGTGAATTCTTCGGCAAGGGTCACGATGGTATCTTCCGGAATGCCGGCAAGTTCGGCGTACTCCGTGAGCTTATGGGCGCGCGCTTCCTCATAAAGGATCTGAAACCCCGTTCGGCAGGGAACGCCATTGACCTGGACCGGTTGCACAGAGAGGTCTCCACTCGGCCACAGACTCGCCGTGTCGACCTGTTCCGCCACGCCCGGCTGGCCGCTCTTGGCATCGATGACCACTGCGGAAATACCAGAAGACGTGGTCTTCTTGGGCGATGGAAGCCCTGCCGCTTCGGCAGTCAGGAACTGCCGGTACAAAGGATGATGGGGATCGTCGATGACCAGCCAAGTGGCGTTGGTGAAGTTCAATTCACCGGCTTGGTGGGCGGCATCCGGGTTCGGGATGGAAATATAAGCGGCGTTATAACGGTGCTGCTCGATGATATGGCGGATCATGCCCATGACGATGGCGCCGTCATACCCCGGTTTGACCTTGACATGCCGGATGGCCCGCTCCACGCCTTGCGGGGTGCGCGAATCAACGATCACGTACTTGAGCGGCGGATTTGGCCCCTCTCCGGATGCCGCAGCCACCACCTTGCGGCTTACGGTTTGCATCGGGAAATTGGCCTGGTATAAATCAAGCCCGAAAAAGATGACGTACTCCGAGTTCTTGAAATCGGGTTTCATCATATTGATCTTGCCATTCAACGACGTTCGGGTCGCCACATGGTGGCTCAATTCGCAAACGGATACATGGGGAATGGCATTCACGGAGCCGAACGCCGTTGCGAAACGGCTGATAAAATCGCTCTGACCCGGCTCCGCCCGCCCCCAAAAGCCAACAAACTGGTTGGTAATGGGGCCCATATCCGGGTGCTGAGAATCGACGGGCATATTCGGCCCTTGCCCATCCTTCCATAGATCACGGAACCCTTCCACATGTCGCGATTCCTCGCCCGGGACATCTTTGAATAGTGTGCCGCCGTTGGTAACCTCGCCGATCAGTTGTTCCCAACTGATGGTCTTCCACTGATTGGAGCCACGCGGGCCGCTCCGTTTCAAAGGGTAATAAATCCGGTAACGGTCATATACCGACTGACGACCGGCTTGGCCGCGCGCGCAAAGGGAGTGGGCGACCGGCACCATCCGCGCTTTGTCCAGGGGGGTCGCGTAGTCCAGTTGCGGCTCTGTGGTGTTGGGGTGATAGGGATTCCCGTCCAATTTGACCAGCACGCCATTGACCACACGCGCTTCAATGCCGCAGTCGCTACGGCATTGCCGGCAGACGCTGTAACGCACGTCTTCGGCTGTCTGGCCTTCGGTGAGCATGGGGTAGTTATAGGTCCCCGGCCGGTAAAACATCTTTGGCAACCAGGGCCAGGAACCCCCAAGGGCCACGATGCCACTGGTGGCAGCGACGCTGCCGGTAATAAACTTGCGCCGCGAAATTTTTTTGTCGATCAGGCTCATGCTTTATACTCCCTCTTGTCCGGTTGCGCTGGGCGCAGGTATCGTTGGCGGCTGCGGAGCAGCCTGTTTCTCGCCCGCCCATGATGCCGTCCAACTACGCTCCCACGGCAGCAGCAGCAGGGATAAGCTCACCAGAAATATCACCAGAGCGAACAGTCCGATGATCACCTGCCAGCTGTCGATTCCCACCCAGGCCGGTACGTAGGTCACCAGCCCCTGCGAAACCTTCGGCTGGAGTTCACCTCCGATTACCGTGTTGTAGCGCATGGCAAATACACTCACTAGCACCAAGAGCGCCGCCACATTGGGCCATACCCTCGACTGGCGGAAGGAGCGGAAAAAAGTCATCACCAGGGCCACGAGCAGAAACCCGATCTGCACGACCCAGTAGTTGAACGCCAACGGCCCTCCCGAAAAGAAGATAGCCGAAAATCCGCGGTAGACCGACAAGGATGCGTACGCCCGCACCCCGGAGGTCAGCAACTCGATGAGGTCCAGGAAAAGATCGACGAAGATCGTCCATTTCAGAAGCTTCATCAACCCATCCATGAGGCCGATGTCGAGGGGATCCTCGCCCAGGCCGCCCTGCACCAGGGTGTAGACGAGAATCATGGCCGCGATACCGGAAACGGTCGCGGACACGAGAAAAAGAACCGGCATCAGCGGCGTGTCCCATAGGGGCCGGGCCTTGAGCGCCCCGAAGACGAATCCCACATATCCATGGAATGCAAAGGCCAGCCCTATACCGGTGCCGGCAAGAATGATCAATATGGTATGGTCTCTTTTTAACGCCTGTTCGGAAAGATCGCGTGAGCCGAACGTAAGCAGATTATGCCAAGACTTGCGCCAACCCCGCGCATGTTGTGCCAGATAGATGTTGTCGGGGCGGAAGATGTAATACATTTCCACCAAGACCAGGATGACGTATGCAATCCAGATGATGATGAACATTGCGAGGGGTGAGTAGGGAAAATGATCGCGGGTAATCAACTCCCAGAAACGCTCACGTTGCCAAGCCTCGGCCAACGGCGACAAGGCTGCCCCGATCAGGAAGGCAAACGTCACGATGACCGATAGCTTGGCCAAAGGCTCGAATTTTTTCAGCCCGAAGACCTTGGACAGCGATCCCACAATAAATGAGCCCGCGACCAATCCGGAAAGGTATGGATAAGTCACCAAGGGTAACTGCCAGTATACGTGCTCCAGTCCGAAAAGCTGGGTAGAGTTATCAAAGTTCATGCTTGCTTCTCCCGTAAACAGGGTATCCGCCATAAGCCACTTGGTGCGAACTGGTACAGAGCGGCCCCGTTGGCATTCCCCTAAGCTGAAAACCTCAGATCACGTCGACCGTGTCCGGCACATTGCTGTTCGCATTGCTGGTATAGGTAAAGACCATGTGTTGGACGTTCGGATCGGGGTCTGTGGAAATATCTCCGCTCTCCCCGATGTAAAAAACCTGCGGGTCTGTCCCGAACTCAGGATGACGCACGGAGTGGGGATAATGGGCCAGGAGGCGCGAAACTTCGCTATTGGGGTCGAGAATATCGCCGAAGACCCTGGCGCGGCCTACACAGCTGGTAACACATGCCGGCAGAAGCCCTGCGTCGGTCCGCTCCACGCAAAAGGTGCATTTATCGGCGACTTTCGATATGGGATTGATGTAGCGGGCGTCATAGGGACAGGCATTGACACAAGTCCCGCAACCGATACACAGCCTAGGGTCGACCATGACGATCCCGTCCTGGCGCTTGAAGGTCGCCTTGACGGGACATACCTCGACACAAGGGGGATGGTCGCAGTGGTTGCAAATCTTCGGCATGTTGACCACCTTTGCATCCATCCGATAGCGCTGGCCGTCATCCAGAGTAATATCCCCTTGGGGGTCGGGCACCGTATCGCCCGTCTGATAAACGTCCACCCAAGTGCGGTACACACCCAAAGGGATATTGTTTTCGGACTTGCAAGAGACAACACAGGCCTGACAGCCGACGCATTTCCGGGTGTCCATAACCATCACCCAGTGATGTTTGCGGTTGCTTTCGGGTATTCGGTAGAACCTGTCATGATAAATGGGCAAGTTTTGAGGATTCAAAATGGTCGTCCATGCCTCGGTCTCGCTCGTCCCCCATCCATTGGTGCGCCCGAGGCGCGGATTATCCCACCCTTCCCAAGACGGGTTTTTGTGGGGATCCAGGCCCGGTTTAGGCTCCGTTTCAGGAGGAAGTCCGGTCCCAGTGCTGGCTACAGGCGCATCAGATGCTGCAGCCGATGTCGCTGCCATAGGAGCCACCGCAGTCCCGACCGCTAAGGCTAAAGCACTCTTCAAGAGGGTTCTTCGCGAAGGCTCCACAGTAAACTTGGTGTCTTTTCCGCCATTCATTTTGCTCATCTTGTTACCCCCTTTTACTTTTTTTTGCTAAACAAAGGGTTGTTGCGCTAGCAACACCGCTCATCCATGAAGAATAATTATCATATAATAATACTCTGATAATTTTATAGGTGTATTACTATAATTGTATTTAAAGGTAGGCTAACAATTAGAATTGTCAAGTGGGATGTTCGGTATGCCGGGAGACCGGCAGGGAGTAGGGTGAACCATTCCGGGGGCTGGCTCATCAGCCTGATTTTCGACGGTCAAACGGCCCGTGTTTTTCTGTGGGCACGCAGCAGCGTGGAAATGCTTACCTGTAGTGGCTTGCAATCGAAAACGGCGTGCTCGCAATCCATGGGCTTTTTCGGCTCACATTAACTGCAACTGACGGGCCTTCGTGCTCACATTATTTGCAACTATGCTCGCAATCATCCGCCCGTGCTCGCAATCCATGACGGCGTGCTCACATTAATTGCAACTGACGACGCCTAAATCGGCAGGCCAACAGCCAGCATTTTGTCCCGCAGTTCAGCGAGGGCGCCGAAGAGGTGAAACACCAGGCGCCCTCCGCTGGAGGTGGTGTCGATGTTTTCCTGCAAGCTGCGCAGCCCCACTTGGGCGACTTCGAGATGTTCCACCACCGCGATCAGGTTTTTTAACGAGCGGCCCAAGCGGTCCAGCCGCCAGATGACGACGGTATCACCAGCACGCAGCACCGCCAGCATCTCGGTCATGCCAGTGCGATCGACCTTCGCGCCGCTCACCATGTCTTCAAATATCCGCTCGCAGCCCGCCGCCTGCAGGGCATCGCGTTGCAGATCCAGGTTCTGGTCATCGGTGGATACCCAGCAATTCTCAATATGAAGTTTGTCGGCCTCCCCGATCTCTCGGGACAAATTTTTGAGCAGTTTTTAGGTGCTTTGCCGCAGCTTTTGCTGCGCGTTAGGAGTTAAAGGATAGAGGAAGATGCGCTTTGGGTGCGCATCATGAAGGGCGTGCTGACGATCTTGCCGACCGCGTCCGGTGGTGAGTCCAACGTCAATCCAGTTTGCTGCCTGGTAGCAATGGCCGGTAAAGCGTGCTGTATCGACCAGAGTTTCCACCAGGTAGGGGCGTAATCCGTAAACGGCCTCCCAATCACGGGTTACGGTGCGCAGAGCCAGCGCTAATACATGGCTGGCGAGATTTTTGACCTGTACCTGCGGCAGGATCAGAAATCGGGAGTTGCAAATAACCTGCTGCAGGCGTCTGGCGCGGATCGCATCGTCCCAGCCGATCCAGGTGTCCCTGGCACGCATTCGCCAGGCCGGTGACGAAAACTGTAAGCATCCTAATACCAAGGGCGAATGCATAGCGTCTGGATGGGGTGTTCCCTGAATCAAATAACGCAGATGCGCTCCAAAAGGGACTTTGTGGCCCAGATAATGATGCTGTGCGATCAGGTCTCGCCATAACTGGCGCTGTGCCGGTGTTTCCACGCGTTGCAGTTTAATCGGCTGCAGTGCTGCGAGTGCGGTGGGCATCTCGGAGAGGGGCACTGGAATGGCAGAGGTGCCAGTCCTGCGACCCCGTGGTCGTCCGGCGCGTAGCGCAGGCAAATGGATCCATCCTTCGTCCTGCATCTGTTCAAGCAGTATCCGGCACTCTGCCGCCTTCAGATTCCCGTTAGGGCGCTGCCAGCCGAGAAGTTCACACACCGTCTGGGCTAAAACATGGCGACTCAAGCGGCCATACCGACGCGTGAGATCCTGGATCAGCATGCACTCCGCAGCGCTCAAGGCTTGACCGCAGAAATGGTAATCCGGCGCTTCCGTTATCATCGTTCAACCACTGTCGCGGCGGCCTCGATTGAGCCCACTCAGCATGAATTCCAGGAGCGCCGCGAAACTCTCGAAGCAATGATACTGCGTCAGAACACGGACATGCTCAAAGAAGGCCTTTCGGGTGGGGAGTCGATCCCGCAAAGTCCGATAGGTGAAGTCGGTCAGCTCTTGCACGGTATGCAGCAGGAAAGCCAAGAGATTCAATGTCGCCAGGGTAGCGGAAAGGCACTTTTGACCATGCCCGAAATTGTGGGACAGGTGGTACCCCTTGGTTTTCAGCGTATTGTTATTGCCGTTTTCAATGCGCCACCGCGCACGTCCCGCTTTGACGATTTCAGCAACATTACCGGGATGGAGGGTGTGCGTGGTGGCAAAGGCGTTGTGATACACCGTCTTGCCTTCTGCGCTGGTGGACTTTAACTCGCACCAATTCACCATCAGTGCATCCTTGCCCGCCCGCAACGGCAGCGATTCGGCGAAGCGGTAGGCGTCCGTGAAGGTCTTCTTGCCTTCGCGTCGAGTCATGCTGAAAGTAGATACGTTTCCCGTATGTTCCCGGCGTTCGAGTTCCGCATAAAGCGTGGCATGCGATGCGGGTTTGCAGACCAGGATGAAGTCGAAGCCCGCTCTGAGCATCTCCTCGCACATGGGTTGGCGGCTATACAGATCATCGCCCAGCAGGGTCACATGCAGGTGTCGATAGCGCTCGGCATAGGCGGTAATCCAGCGATGCGCTGCGGCCGATTCGCAATCCTGCTTGGCATGGCCGTCTTGCGGGGTCACGAATTCCGGTTCCAGGGGGATAACGCGGTTGTGTGCGGTGGAAACGACGACCGGCGTGACGACGGTATGGGTATAGCTGGTTCCGCCTTTTTTATGTTCCGTGACCGTACATTGCGGACAATGAATGGCATGGGATTGGTGATAACTCGTCCCGTCCAGCGCGATCAACAGCTGTCCATTCGCCATCCGGAAGGTGTCCAGCTGACCGGTATCCTTCAGGGCATTGAAAGTCCGCTCAAAGGCTGGATAAATATGCTGTGGGTCGACAGGATCCAACAGGTTGCGAATATGGTTGTCGCTGGGGATGTCGCGCATACCAAACAAGGTTTGCGCATTGCTCATGCCCCGGGATTCGTTCATTGCGATTTGATGTGTCAGGAAAGAAGGGCATTGGGTATAAAACACCGAGAATGCGCCTAACAAGGCATCTTCCATGCGATAAGTGCAATTTTTACCGGTCCGGTTGTCTGGGAAGTCGCGCGCCAACGCTCTGAGTACGGCGATTTGCTCTGGCATGCGAAGGGCTTGCTGAGGAGAAACAACGGGACAGGCCATACGTTCTCACTGGAATGACATTGACCCAGCATCTTATACGTTGAATAAATGGATTTGTCCAGCGCTCGCCGTGTACCAAAAAAACCGAGTCATTCCTATGGTGGCGTTACCCCATAAAAATGGGTTCTTGGCCATATTGAGAATTGCTGGTTCCAGCCGGTCGATCAGCCTCATGAAGCCGGGCCGCTGTTTTGCGGCCACGGAACCGCTGACAGTCTCTTCGATGAGTCGGCGCGCCTCGATGGCGAACCCGGCCGCTTTGATTTCCAAGCGCTGATTTTGGGTGGTCTGGTCCAGGGTGGACACCCGACAATAAGCAAAAACGCGTGACATGGCTTTATCGGGGTGTGAACCATTCCGGGGGCTGGCTCATCAGCCTGATTTTCGACGGTCAAACGGCCCGTGTTTTTCTGTGGGCACGCAGCAGCGTGGAAATGCTTACCCCTGATTGCTTTGCCGCCGCTTGGTAGGTTACGCCCTGCTTGATCAGAGACAGGCCCTTGTCCACTTGCCGCGCTGTCGCGCAGGGCCGACCAAGGCGTTTTCCTTTGGCGCGGGCATTGGCTAAGCCAGAGCGAACACGTTCCCGGATAAGCTCGCGTTCAAATTCAGCAACGGCTGATAGGAGGTGCGCCATCATGCGGCCCATGGGTGTACTCATGTCGATATGACCCGGAACCACAAAGGCAACACCGAGCGTTTCCAATTCCGCCATGGTCAGGATGAGGTCCTGCACGCTACGACCCCAACGATCTAACGCTTGGACGAGGACCGCATCGATAGCGCGGGTGCGCGCCATTTGCAGGACTTCTTCACGTAACGGTCGCTTTTGTGATGCTCCGCTGGCGGTTTCCTGGGCCTCTCGCACAATCTCCCAGCCGCGTGCTTTCGCGTAGTCACGTAATTCGCGCAGTTGCCGGTCGGTGGATTGGTCCGCAGTGGACACCCGGGTATAGATCGCCGCACGCATGGTCAAAAACCCCTTTGATTTTCGCGCCGTGCCCCCCAGTATTGGCGGGCCTTCCAGACGCCTCG
>CABS01000020.1_pt1 | contig 15433 bp, 15 predicted proteins | sample 344768 | NCBI WGS metagenome assembly CABS01 (sample SAMEA3138346, study PRJNA38045) | mine drainage metagenome | isolation source: Carnoules arsenic-contaminated mine drainage | place: France:Carnoules | collected 21-May-07 | reverse complement strand
TGTAATAGAGGCGTAAAAAAAAGCTTAACTAACGGCGTTCTCATAAGGGGCGCCGTTTTTTCTGGTTACACTTGCGCAGATGCGCTACCTGGTTTGGTTGATCATTCGTTATGTTGGGGATAAAAGCGAATGAAAGTGGTGTAGAAGTCAAAATTTTATCGTTTTTCACCCGATTGGAATACTGTTGGTTGGAGGATGCGGACTGTATTGGCAGTCACCAGTGAAACCCACACACTTTGGCATGAGTTAGGGAGACGAATAAAAGATGCGTTATGTAAGCGGTTTGATCAAGCTGATGTTGTTTGTTTTGTTATTGAGTTTTGCAATTGCAAACAGTGGGTTGGTGGTGTTGCATTATTATTTTGGATATCAGTGGCAAGCGCCGCTGGTACTGATTATTCTGGTGGTGTATGTGTTGGGCACGGCAACTGGGGTCATGGCTTGTTTGGGTTATTTGTTCCGTCAGCGGCGAGAATTGCAATCTTTACGGGTGGCGCTGGCTGCTTGCCGATCTTTGCCCACGCATCACTCTCATTAAAATAAATACGTATTAAGGGCTCGTTAATGAACAATTTTGACTTAGGCTGGGGTCGCTTTGGGATGCAGTCCATGGCGCAAGACGTGCGGTTGTGTCACTCACAACAAGCGGCTCGCAACACCGGGATGTGCCCAAAGCGATCCCAGCCCGCAGGGTTGCCCTGTATTCCGGTGTCTGCGGCGTTGCAAAACTTGCAAATGGAACAACCAGTTGCCGCGGCTTGCGCCTTCCATCCATCTCGAATACACGGCAATGTAAGTCCAAGTTATTTATTAACGATCCCTAAAGTGATTTAACGATGGAATTTGAACTCTGGTGGTTACTTGCGTTACCCTTATTTTTTGGGTTGGGGTGGTTGGCAGCTCGTGTGGATATCCGTCAAGTCATGACAGAATCCAGAGCTGTACCTGCTTCATATTTTCGTGGGCTGAATTATTTGCTCAATGAGCAACCTGATCGCGCGATAGAGGCTTTTATTGAAGTAGTGAAGGTCGACAGTGATACCGTTGATTTGCACTTTGCGCTGGGGGGCTTGTTTCGTAAACGCGGTGAAGTTGAGCGCGCTATTCGTATGCACCAAAACCTGGTTGAACGCGAAGATTTGTCGGTGGAACAGCAAGTTAAAGCACGCTTTGAGCTGGGGCAGGATTATCTTAAAGCTGGGTTACTCGACCGCGCCGAAGCCATTTTTACCCATTTAAATATGGGTGAAATGGCGGAGCAAGCAAGAAATTTTTTGCTGGAAATTTATGTGCAGGAAAAAGACTGGAGTAAAGCCATTTCTGCTGCACAGGAGTTGTCGCGAGGCAGTAATCAGACCTTGCATGTGGAAATTGGGCATTATTACTGTGAACTGGCCAATCAGGCATGGTTAGGTGATCAGATTGAGGTGGCGCGGGCTTATCTCAGTGATGCGCTGACAGCCAATCGCGATTGCGTGCGAGCCAATATGCTGTTGGGCGACATTGCGATCGGTCGTGATGAAGTCAATGCTGCGATTACCGCGTGGCGCAGGGTAGAATCACAAAATGAACCTTATCTGACCTTGGTGGCAGAGCGTATTATGGCGGCGTATCGTCGTGCCGGTCGTGAAGCGGAAGGGCTGGCATTTTTGCGTCATGCGTTAAACAGGCAAGCTTCGCATGAGTTATTTGATGTAGAGTTTTCTGCCGTGCTTCGGCTGGAAGGCGCCCAAGCGGCTTGGGTCGTTGCGAACGAGCAATTGCGGCGCAGTACCAATTTGCGTAGTCTGGACAGGATGCTTGAAGCAGAAATCATGATTGCGCCATCTGAGCGACAAGCGGAAGTACAACTGGTCAAACAGGCTGTACATGCTCATGTGCATAGCTTGTTGGTATATCAATGTCAAGACTGTGGTTTTAAAGCGCGTAGTTTTTTTTGGCGTTGCCCTGCCTGTGGTCAGTGGGACAGTTTCCCCCCTCAAAGGAAAGAGGATTAAGGAGACCTGAGTACTATGCAAAAATCACCGATCATTGTTGCGCTGGATTTTAATCTGCCTGAAGTGGCTTTGTCACTGGTTGATCGTTTAACGCCAGAATTATGCCGACTCAAAGTGGGCAAGCAATTGTTTACGATTGCAGGGCCTGCATTGGTATCCCAGTTGATACAGCGTGGATTCGATGTGTTCCTCGATTTGAAGTTTCATGATATCCCGACAACAGTAGAATTAGCGAGTCGGGCCGCAGCCAATTTGGGCGTGTGGATGCTCAATGTGCATGCCCTGGGTGGTACGGACATGATGCGTGCTGCACGTGAAGGAATTGGACATGCCTCAGATCGTCCCATGTTAATTGCGGTGACTGTGCTGACCAGTATGAATGCAAGGGATATGGCTGATATTGGATTGGTGGGTACACCAGAAACTGCTGTGTTGCGTCTGGCGCATCTGGCTCAATTGTCCGGGTTGGACGGCGTGGTATGTTCTGCTCAAGAGGCGACGCTGTTAAAACAACATGTGGGCGCGGATTTTAAATTGGTCACGCCAGGGATACGTCCAGTGTCTTCTGAACAAGATGACCAACAGCGTGTGATGACGCCTATGGCCGCATTGATGGCGGGTTCGGATTATCTTGTGATTGGACGTCCTGTCACTCATGCACCAGATCCTTTGCTTGCATTGCAAGATATCCATCAACAAATCAGTACAATTTCTCCTGGGAGTTAGACAATGAAAGTGACGGTAATTGGTACCGGTTATGTGGGCTTAGTGAGTGGAGCGTGTTTGGCCGAAGTGGGTAACAATGTGATGTGCCTTGATGTGAATGCTGAAAAAATTGCAATTTTACAGCAAGGTGGTATTCCTATTTTTGAACCTGGATTGGATGATTTGGTAAAACGAAATGTGGCGGCAGGGCGCTTACAATTTACCACGGATGTTGAAGCCGCCGCGCATCATGGCATGATTCAGTTTATTGCTGTTGGAACACCACCCGACGAAGACGGCTCAGCTGATTTGCAGTATGTGGTGGCGGCTGCCCGCAGTATCGGTAAATACATGGGTGAATACCGGTTGGTGGTAAATAAATCGACCGTGCCGGTGGGTACGGCGGATAAGGTGCGGGCGGCGGTGCAGGAAGAGTTAAATAAACGCAGTCTGGACATCGAGTTTGGCGTGGCATCAAATCCCGAGTTTCTGAAAGAAGGTGCGGCCATAGAAGACTTTATGCGGCCAGATCGTATTGTGATTGGCACGGACAATGAACGCGCCACCGATTTAATGCGCAAATTATATGCGCCGTTTCAACGTAATCATGAGCGTTTGGTGGTCATGGATGTGCGCTCATCGGAGCTCACCAAATACGCTGCCAATGCCATGCTGGCCACCCGGATTTCGTTTATGAATGAGTTGGCTAATTTGGCAGAAAAAATGGGTGCAGACATTGAGTCGGTGCGTAAAGGCATCGGTTCGGATGAGCGCATTGGCTATCATTTTTTGTATCCGGGTTGTGGTTATGGCGGATCGTGCTTTCCCAAAGATGTGCAGGCATTGCGCCGCACTGCTGCTGAAAACGGCGTGCCAATGCGGGTGATTGATGCTGTGGAGGCTGCAAATGAAGCCCAGAAGCACCTGTTGCTGTCAAAAATAATTGCCCGCTTTGGCGAAAATTTGAGCGGCAAACGTTTTGCATTGTGGGGGTTGTCATTTAAACCGAATACAGATGACATGCGAGAAGCACCGAGCAGGGTGTTGATGGAGGGGCTGTGGCAGCATGGTGCAGACGTGGTCGCATTTGACCCGGCGGCGGCACATGAAACCCGGCGCATCTACGGCGATCACCCTCAGCTTGGTTTGGCGGATACGCCTGAAGCCGCTTTGGTGGGTGCCGATGCCTTGGTGATTGTCACGGAATGGAAAGTATTTAAATCGCCCGATTTCGGCATCATTGCCAATTCACTCAAACAGCCGGTTGTTTTTGATGGGCGAAATTTGTATGATCCGCAGCAAATGCGGGAACTGGGTTTGGAATATTTCTCCATCGGACGGCGATAAATGCACAGTGGGGGTTTGAGCCAATTCAGGCTGGAGCGCTTATCCAGTGCGCGTATTTTGGTGGTGGGTGACGTCATGCTGGACCGTTACTGGTTCGGCGAGGTGTCGCGGATATCACCCGAAGCACCTGTGCCGGTAGTTAAAATCAATCGCCAGGAAGACCGGTTGGGTGGTGCAGCCAACGTGGCGCGCAATGTGGCAGCATTGGGTGTCGCGACAACTTTACTGTCAGTTGTGGGGGATGACGCGGCTGGGGCATCTATTTCCCAGATGCTTGAGGTGGCGGGGATTAATGCCTGTTTGCACCAGGACAGTGCTTTGGAAACCATCATTAAGCTGCGTGTGATTGGGCGACAACAACAATTGTTGCGTATTGACTTTGAGATGCCACCCAGTCAAGAAGTGTTGCGCGACAAACTCAGCCGCTTTCACACCTTATTGCCCGAGTGTGATGTGCTGATTGTGTCGGATTATGGCAAGGGCGCGCTCATGCATGTCAATACCATGATTTCGGCGGCGAAACTGAAGGGTATTCCGGTATTGGTTGACCCCAAAGGGGAAGATTATGAGCGTTATCGGCACGCCGACGTACTGACCCCGAATTTGGCTGAATTTCGTGCTGTGGCAGGTGCTTGGGAAACAGAGCAAGCGTTCGATGAAAAAGCGCAAAATTTACGACTTGGTCTTGGGTTAAAAGCGCTTCTCATCACACGTAGCGAAGCAGGTATGAGTTTGTTTACCGAGCAAGGTGTACTGCATCAGCACGCCCTGGCGCGAGAGGTATACGATGTCAGCGGTGCAGGGGACACCGTGATTGCGACTTTGGGTGTTATGCTTGCGAGTGGAATGGATGTGGCAGAAGCCATGGCTTGGGCCAATCGCGCGGCAGGGATTGTGGTTGGGAAATTGGGTACGGCAGTGGTCACCCAGCAAGAACTTTGGGGGTGACAACTTTGCAGTGCATGGGATGGGCAGGCACCGGGTATTCACTCACCCCAACGGTTTTGTCATGCTTTGTGTGCGATATAAATAAATTCATTGTTCAATAAACCATAACGGGTTTCGTCCACTTCCGGCAAGCGGAATGTGTCGGCTTTGAAGCCTGCTGTATTGAGTTTGTCCCCAAAATCCATGCCATAAAAGCGCAGATGATCGGTGCCACCATAACACTTGCGTCGTATAGCCGGGTCAAGGATGGTTTTGTCTTCATAGGTCTCGTAACGTGAAGTGTTGATGGGTACGGAAAGTACCGCCAGGCCCCCCGGTTTTAATATGCGAAACAATTCCTTCATCGCGGCTGTGTCATCGTCAATATGCTCGAGTACATGGTGACACATCACCACATCAAAACTGCTGTCAGGTAGAGACAGTTTAGTGATGTTTTCTTGATGGGTCACGTTTTTTTGATATAAATCGGCGGTTTCATAATTCTGTTGCCCTTGCATTTTTTTCATCCATATTTTTTCTGGCGCAAAATGGATAATGCGTTTCCCGGAAAATTTATTGTTACCTGCTTCTGTCACCCAAAGCCAGGTCAAACGGTGGCGTTCCCTGCTGCCGCAGTCAGGACATCGTGCATCCCAGCGGGTAGGGCGCCCGACGCTGATAAAGATGCCGTGATAACCGCACATGGGACAGATGAATTTCGGCACCCCACTTTGGGGGCGTGAGAACTGGGTCGGATCACGGAACCATGCCGCAACCAGACGACGCAATACCCGAAAACGGGAGCGATTTTGAGGAGGTGCTGAAACAGAATCAATATCTGGCATATTAATGAATGGGTTATTGATCATGTTGTTGCGAGAAATAGATATGTCTTTCGATGGATTATAGCAGTATTCGATGGGGCGATATGGTTTTATGGGGTTGATGCTACCCCCAGGCATAAGGCGCAATATCCAGGGGTGGTGTGCGATGGTTGATCAAGTCGGCAATGATTTGCGAGCTGGTCACCGCCATGGTGACGCCATAGCGGAAGTGTCCGGCATTGATGTATAAATTGTGGGTGTGAGGGTGACGTGCAATGGTGGGAATGTTGTCAGGAGATCCGGGACGCAGTCCGCTCCAATGTTTTTCCAATGTTACGCCTCGCAAGGCAGGTAACAGGAAGAAAGCCTGTTCCATCAACCTGTTTTTTGCCTCTTCGGTCGTGCTTTTGTCAAATCCCACGTACTCCAGCGTACTGCCTGCCAGGAGGTGTCCGTCACGCCGGGGGATAAGATATGTTCCTTTGTAAAAAATGATGTGGTTTAGCGCGTCCGTTGTGGTATGAAACAATAACATTTGTCCCCGGACAGGGGTGATGATTTTAGTGGGCGGAGCATCAGCCAGTATCTGTTGGCTCCATGCGCCGCCACACACTAAATAGGCACCGGCTTGATGGTTGCCGTGAGCACTTTCTACGTGTTGAATGGCGGAAGAATTCGGGCTAAAAATTAATCGGGCCATGCCGCTGTGTTCAAGCACGGTCACCCCAAGGGAGGCAAGCGCTTCTCTTAATGCGCTGATCAGGCGTGGATTGCGAACTTGAGCAATATTCGGGAGCCACAATGAGCCGCTATCGGTGCGGGATATTGAAAATCCGGGATAAGCTGTTTCGCCTGTCGCAGATGTCCAGCGGAGGAGGTTAGGGTCGTCAAAAGGAAGCACTGCCCGCATACCGCATGGCCAGTATTCCGGATTCGTACTGCTGTGGGCGCGTATTTCGTCTATCCATTGCGGATAAAGTTGTGCGCTGTGATGACAGAGCTGATTGACTGGGGCAGTGTAATCCCAGGGCAGCAGTGGTGACAGAATCCCGCCGCCAGCCCATGAAGCCTCCATGCCCAGCACATCACGTTCCAGTACTGCCACTTTCATGCCTTCGCGCGCAAGACGAAAGGCGCTCGAAAGGCCGGAAATTCCACCGCCGATAATCAAGGTGTCCAAGGTCATTTTATTGTGTACTGGAATGGATAATGAAAGCGGGTTATTTGAAAAAATTACAGTACAATTGTTTGGCCTTTCATTTCCGCGCTGTCTTCGCCCATTAAATACAGATAAACAGGCATCAAATCAGCAGGCTGAGGGATACTGGTTGGGTCTGCGCCGGGGTGGGTTTTGCGTCGGATAGGGGTGTTGACAGGGCCTGGGATCAGGGTGTTGATGCGAAGGTTAGGGTTGAGGTTTTCCCATTCCTGCGTCCAGATTTCTACCATCGCTTCCAGACTGGCTTTGCTGACGGCATAAGCACCCCAAAATGCGGCGGGAACATGACCGTGGGTTTCACCCGTGACGATGACGGAAGCTGAGGGTGAGGCTTTAAGCAATGGCAAGCAGGCGCGGATAATGGAAGCCGGTGCAGCCACGTTGACACGCAACAAAACCAGCCAGTCTTCCAAAGTATGAAGTTCTAAGGGTGTCGGTGAGCGGGCGGCCGTGGCATTAAGCAAGATGCCGTCCAGGCGTTTGAGTTGCAGGCCAATGGAACCAGCCAGACCATCAAAACCGGTGTCATCCGTTTTTTCCAGGTCCAGCGGAATGATGGCTGCTTGTGGGTAGCCAGCAGCTTCAATTTCATCATAGACGGCTTCCAAACGTGCAACATTGCGGCCATGCAGGATCACTGTTGCGCCATGTGCGGCATAGGTGAGTGCGGCTTCGCGTCCCAATCCTGTGCCTGCTCCGGTGACGAGAATGACTTTGTTCGCCAATAAATCCTTGCGTGCCTGATAGTTTTTCATTGTTTACCTTAGTGATATCAAATGGAGTGAATAATTTTGTGCGCACATTGTACCCCGCTTTGTGTGGCGGCTTCCAGTGTGGCAGGATAGGGGCTTGCGGTGTAATCGCCCGCAAGATAAAAATTTGACCACGGTGTGCGCTGTTCAAGACGCTGAACTTGGGCCTCACACGAAAAAGTCGCGCGTTTCTCGAGAATGGCGTGTGCCCATGTTTCTTGTTGCGGTAATTTGAGGTGCTGATGAAGTTCCGCGACCACCGTTTTGGCCAAATCAGCATGATATTGTTGTGGTGCGCTGATCACAGCGGCAAACAGTCCATGCTGTTGGTGGGTGTGCCCGCGATCAAACACCCATTGTGTCAGTGTATGGTGTAAACCCGTCATGGCACGTGGCAGGCAGACATGCGGTGCATACTGCACATACACAGTGGCAATGCTTTGGTAACGTAGCGCACCGACGGTCTGTGTGAGCTGAGACAAGGCGGCATGGGGCGCAGTGAGCGCGGCAAGATGCTGGGGGGCCACCGCACAGATCACTGCGCGGTAACTTCGTGTGCCAATGCGGTATCTTGCGGCTTCAGGTTGGAGTTGTTGTACCCGCTGACCAGTCAGGATTTCTCCACCGCGTTCCCGGATGTAACCTGCTGCTGCATCGGGGAACAGGGTACTTAAATCAACAGTGGGTAAAATGAGGTGGCTGTTTTTTGCCTCACCCAGCAGACTGTCTCGCAGGACATTCAAAAATACTTGGGCAGAAGCCGTGTGGACCGGGGTGTTGAGTGCGGCCAGACAAAGCGGTTCCCACAATAACTGAATCGTGCGATGAGGTTGTTCAGCAAGCAGTTGAGCCAGCGGGAGATCGTGTGGCAACTGAAATCCATGTCTTTGCTGCACCAGCATAAAAGTCATTGCCTTGAAGCGTTCATTGACAGTTAGCCCGTGCGCGCTCATCAAGCCTGCCAAAGTGTGCCATGGTGCTGAAATGCGTGGTACCTGGAGTTGCAAACCATTTTCGCTGTACAGGACCAAAGGCGTACGAAGGTAAGTGGGGTTTGGGTTGACCAGGTTGATCAGGTTCAGTGTGGTGTGGTACGCACCCAATAATAAGTGTTGTCCGTTGTCCAGTGCGTGGTGGCTGTGTTTAAGCTTGATTCGGCGTGCCCGCCCGCCTAAAGTTTGGCTGGCCTCGTAAACGGTGCTGGAAATGCCGTGTTGCGCCAAGGTGACGGCGGCGGCCATACCGGCATAACCTGCACCGATGATGGCGATGTCGGGGGGGCGCATTCAGGCAAGCATCCATGCACGCCAGGCCAACCACAGCTTGCGCAAAGAGGTTAGTCGCGTGCGGTGAGTCAGCACCGGGTAACCGTCAAAACGAATTTTGTCCAGCAAGCTGAGGTAAATTGCCGCCATGATCAGGCCGGTTTTTTGTGATTTTCGATCACAAGGAGGCAGAGCGTCGAAGGCCAATTGGTAGGTGGCATGCGCACGCTGGTACTGGTATTCCATCAGGTTTTTAAAATTTTCAGAAGGTGTTGCGTTGAGCAGGTCGCACTCGGAGACATTAAATTGTGCCAGTTCATCCAACGGTAAATAGATGCGGTTGCGCTTCGCATCTTCTCCGACATCACGAATGATGTTGGTGAGCTGAAAAGACAAGCCCAGCAGTGCCGCGTAGCGCAAAGTATCAGGTTGGCTGTAGCCGAAGATGCGCGCAGACACTTCGCCCACCACGCCCGCAACGCGATGACAATAAATTTTCAGTGCGGTGAAATCTGTATAACGGACATGGGTCAGATCCATTTCCATCCCGGCGATGATCTCAAGTAGCGATTCTGCAGGAATATGATAAGCGCTGATTGCCGGTGCAAGTGCTTGTGTGACGGGATGGTGTGGTACTCCCGCATACAAATCATGTATTTCTTGTTGCCACGCCTTTAATTTTTGTTGTGCCATGGCGACATCAGTGCATTCATCCACGATGTCATCCACTTCGCGGCAAAACGCATAAAACGCAGTGATCGCCTGCTTTTTGGCCGTTGGTAAAAATCGGAAACTGTAGTAAAAACTTGAGCCGCTGGCAGCGGCTTTCTCTAAACAGTATTGGTTGGCATTCATAGGTTATTTTTTGCGCACGGCACGGTAGAGAATAATGGGCCAGTCACGCACGGTCAAGCGCACCGATTGGTTGAATACATCACCGCGGGCTTTGTGCAGTTTGCCCAGTGCGATGTCGGCGCCAGAGATAATCAGGCGCATTTCCAGTCCGATGCGTCCCTTTAGCGCGACGCCCAAAGGCGCGCCGGCCTGGAGCAACCTGCGAACGCGCTCAATTTGCGCCAGCATAAAAGGTGACCACGTGCCCGATGCGTCGTGGCGAGCAATTTGCGCCTCGCTGATATGATAGCGCGCCAAATCTGTTTGCGGCAGATAAATGCGTTGTTTGTCATAATCAACAGCGATGTCCTGCAGGAAATTAAGCAATTGCAATGCAGAGCAGATGGCATCGGAATAAGCCTGATGACGGGCATCATGATCGCCATACAGTGCCAGCATCAACCTGCCGACCGGATTGGCGGATTTTTTGCAATAACTCATCACTTCGGAAAAATCGGCATAACGTGTTTTGCTGACGTCTTGCATGAACGCATCCAGCAGGTCATGAAATGCGCTGACGGGTAATTGGTGCTGGGCGATGACGGTGCCTACATTGAGGAACAGTTCTGTCTGTGCAGGTTCCCCACGTTCAATGCGGTGTAATTCTTCACGGTAGGCTTGCAATGAAGCCAGGCGTTCTTCGGTTGGCGCGTGACCTTCGTCTGCAATGTCGTCTGCGGAACGGGCAAACCAGTAAATCACCCGGGTTGCCGCACGCAAACGGCGAGGCATGAACAAAGATGCGACCGGGAAATTTTCATAATGTTGAACAGAGGGTGCGTGCATAAGTCTTCTTTTTTATTGATACAGGCTGTTTAAATGAGCGTTAAATGCAGAATCCATGAAATTTCCGCGATAATTTGCTGACAAATATACCTCAATTATATTACACTCTGTGGTTCGCGAGAGTGGCGGAATTGGTAGACGCACTGGATTTAGGTTCCAGCGCCGTAAGGCGTGAGAGTTCGAGTCTCTCCTTTCGCACCATCGAGATTGTCTTGGGGTTCGTTAACGTATCCAATGTCCTACAGTTTTCTTTAACGAGCCTTTAATTTAATAAACCTCTGCAGCGGCAAGCCATGTTTTATCATTTGCCCTTCTTGCAATTTTAAGGATTTTACATGCAGCACGCACAAATCGAACAACTAGGCACTTTGGATCGTCGTATTGGCTTGGCGATACCTGTGCAAGAGATAGAAACTGATGTGTCATCCCAACTGAGAAATATTGCACGCACAGTGCGTATTGCCGGTTTTCGTCCGGGCAAAGCACCGATGAAGCTGATTGCGCAACAACACGGCAATGAAGTGCGTCAAGAGGTGATGGGGAAAGCCATTGAGCGCGCATTTTCGCAAGCCATGAGCACGCATCAGTTGCGTGTCGCCGGGTATCCCCGCATTGAACCGAAACCCGACTCTGCCACAGAAGGTGTTTTTGAATGTTATGCGGTATTTGAGGTGTTTCCTGAAGTGGTGCTGGGTGATTTGTCGGTACGGGAAATTAAGCGGCCTGTGTTTCAGTTGGGCGAAGCTGAGGTAGACACTACGCTGGCTGTGTTGGCCAAACAACGTGTGACTTACCGTGCCGTGTCGCGCGCGGCGCAGGAACAGGACCGTCTTGTACTGGACTATGAAGGCCGCGTGAAAGGAGAAGTGTTCGAGGGCGGCGAGGCGAAGGGGTTCGTGGTGGTGTTGGGTGCCGGGCGTACGTTGCCTGAATTTGAACAAGGTTTGATGGGGGCGGTGACGGGAGAGACGCGGAGCGTTGAAGTGAATTTCCCTGCCGATTATCACGCAGCGACTTTGGCTGGGAAAAAAGCACAGTTTGCCATCACGGTGCAAGAGATCAGTGAGCCGGTATTGCCGGAGATCGACGCAGAATTTGCACGCAGTCTGGGCATTGCCGATGGCGATGTGACAACGATGCGTGCGGAAATTTTAACGAATTTAACCCGTGAAGCGCAGCAACGGGTCAAAATTAAAATTCGTGATCAAGTGTTTCAAACGCTATTGGACATGACACCGATCGAGCTGCCCAAAGTCCTGGTGTTGACTGAAGCGCAGCGCATGCATGAATCTGCACAGGAAGACATGAAGTCGCGTGGCATAGATATTGCTCAAAACCCATTGCCGGCAGAAATGATCGAAAACCAGGCCAAACAGCGCGTTGCTTTGGGTTTGATTGTGTCGCATATCATACAAGATCGCCAATTGACTGCGACACAAAGTGAAGTCATTGCGGCCATTGAAGCGTTGGCGCAAAGTTATGAAGATCCGCAAGGCGTCGTGGACTGGTACCGTCGGACACCAGAAAAAATGCAGGAAGTTACTTCCAGCGTGCTGGAAGATCATGTCGTGGCGTGGGTATTGAGCCAGGTTAAACTGGTGGACGAACCAATGTCAGTTGAAACACTGATGGGAAGGGAATAAACATGAATTGGGATCCGCAGTCACTGGGTATGGTGCCCATTGTTGTTGAACAAAGTGGACGTGGCGAGCGTTCTTACGACATCTACTCCCGGTTACTGAAAGAGCGGATTGTGTTTTTAGTTGGGCCGGTCAATGAGCAAGTGGCCAATTTGGTGGTGGCACAATTGTTGTTTCTGGAGTCTGAAAATTCGGAGAAAGATATCCATCTGTATATCAACTCTCCAGGTGGGTCAGTTTCGGCAGGCATGTCAATTTATGACACCATGCAATTTATTAAGCCGGATGTCAGTACGTTGTGTTTGGGACAAGCGGCCAGCATGGGCGCATTTCTGTTGACTGCCGGGGCAAAGGGCAAGCGTTTTTCTCTGCCCAATTCACGGATAATGATTCATCAGCCTTTGGGCGGATTCCAGGGACAAGCCTCTGACATCGCGATTCATGCCAAGGAAATTCTGTATTTGCGTGAGCGTTTAAATGGCATGATGGCGTTACATACCGGCCAAAGTTTGGAAGTACTTGAAAAAGACACTGATCGTGACAATTTTATGAGTGCCGAGGAAGCTGTGAGCTATGGTTTGATCGACAAGGTGTTCAGTTCCCGGAAATCGGCTTGATCTCTTGCAAGTTGCCGGGAGGCGAGTTCGGTTTGGTACTGGCCAAGTCAGCCTGCAACTGAATATCCAAAAATAACGGAGTGGAAATGATGTCAGAAAATACAAGTGGAGACAAATTGCTGCATTGTTCTTTTTGCGGAAAAAGTCAGCATGAAGTGCGCAAACTGATTGCCGGGTCTTCTGTGTTTATCTGTGATGAGTGCGTAGATTTGTGTACCGACATTATCCGTGAAGAAGTGCAGCAGGATAAAAAGGGCGGAATCGATAAATCAGGTTTGCCGACGCCTGCAGAAATCAGTGAAATCCTTGGTGACTATGTGATTGGTCAAGATAAAGCCAAACGCATTCTGGCTGTGGCAGTGTATAACCACTATAAACGTTTACGCTACGCAACGGGTAAAAATGATGTGGAGTTGTCCAAGAGCAATATCCTGTTAATTGGTCCCACAGGTTCGGGTAAAACGTTGTTAGCACAGACCTTGGCGCGTTTGTTGGATGTGCCCTTTGTAATGGCTGATGCGACCACTTTGACCGAGGCAGGTTATGTGGGTGAGGATGTTGAAAATATTATTCAAAAATTGTTGCAAAAATGTGATTACGATGTCGAAAAAGCCAAAAAAGGCATCGTTTATATTGATGAAATAGACAAAATTTCGCGCAAGTCCGACAACCCTTCTATTACTCGTGATGTGTCCGGTGAGGGGGTGCAACAAGCGCTGCTCAAGTTGATTGAAGGTACTTCTGCATCGATTCCTCCACAAGGGGGACGAAAGCATCCTAATCAAGAGTTTTTGCAAGTTGACACTACCGATATCTTATTTATTTGTGGTGGTGCATTCGCCGGTCTGGAAAAGGTGATTCAAAACCGTGCCAGCAAGGGTGGTATTGGTTTTAATGCCGAAGTGCGCAGCCAGGACAGCAGCAAAGATGTTTCCGCCTTGTTGCGGGAAGTGGAGCCGGAAGATTTGATTAAGTTTGGGTTGATTCCCGAGTTAATTGGGCGTTTACCGGTCATTGCTACGCTTGAAGAATTGGACGAAGCTGCTTTGGTGACGATTTTGACGCAGCCAAAAAATGCGCTGGTCAAGCAATATGCCCGATTGCTTGAAATGGAAGGTGTTGAGCTTGAGTTTCGTGAGGACGCTCTGGATTCAATTGCGAAACGGGCATTGGCTCGAAAAACGGGTGCACGTGGCTTGCGTTCAATTATTGAACATGCGTTGCTGGACACCATGTTTGATTTGCCTTCCATGAAAGACGTGAGTAAAGTGGTCATTGATGCGTCTGTCATTCAGGGTGAATCCAAGCCTTTGTTGATTTATACCGAGCAGGAAAAAACCGCTTCCTGATGGGTTTTGTTGTTCGTTGAAACCCCTTGGGTCTCCCAATGGGGTGGTTGATTTAATGCGTATCCGGCTACTTGTACGGTTGCCATGCCTGTGAATGGAATGATTATTTTCTGTATTTTTCGCTTTGCATTTATTCCGGATACGCAACAATATCTGTTCCTTTATTGACAAGCCCAAGCCAGCGTTTTCCCCCGTGAGCATTCTCCCGCGCAAGTTTGTGAATATCACACGGAATTTGTGAAAATTTGGGTTGAAATTGGGAAAATTGACTGCATATACATTCAAATCGAATCACTTTTTGAGAAAGTATGCCCATGACTACCTCGTCAACCAACGCTGAGATAATGACCCTTCCCCTTTTACCTCTGCGGGATGTGGTTGTATTCCCCCACATGGTGATTCCCTTGTTTGTTGGGCGTGCGAAATCCATACACGCTTTGGAAATCGCTATGGAATCAGGTAAAAATATTCTGTTGGCCGCACAAAAATCCGCGTCTGAGGACGATCCTTCCCCTGAAGATTTGTACCGTATCGGTAGCGTGGCGACGGTGTTGCAAATGCTTAAACTGCCGGATGGTACAGTCAAGGTGCTGGTGGAGGGCGTGCAACGTGCGGCAGTGATTGAGTATGCCGATGCCGACACCCACTTTGTAGGTACTGTTGAGTTGATCCCTCCCGAGACGGGGGCACCGGACAAAGACGCCGAGGCGGCGCGACGTGCATTGGTGGCTCAATTTGATCAGTACATCAAATTAAATAAAAAGATCCCGCCAGAATTGCTTACCTCACTGATTAGTATCGAGGATATTGGGCGTTTAGCGGATACTGTTGCAGCACACCTGCCTCTTAAACTGGAGCAAAAACAACAAATTCTGGAGATGAATAATGTTCAGGAGCGCCTGGAACATTTGATGGGCTTGCTGGAGGGAGAAATCGATATCCTGCAAGTCGAGAAGCGTATTCGTGGGCGTGTGAAGCGCCAGATGGAAAAGAGCCAGCGTGATTATTATTTGAATGAGCAGGTAAAAGCCATCCAGAAAGAGCTGGGAGATGGCGAGGAAGGCGTTGAGATTGAGGATTTGGAACGCCGTATTAAAGAAGCGAAGATGAG
>CABS01000192.1_pt1 | contig 15588 bp, 16 predicted proteins | sample 344768 | NCBI WGS metagenome assembly CABS01 (sample SAMEA3138346, study PRJNA38045) | mine drainage metagenome | isolation source: Carnoules arsenic-contaminated mine drainage | place: France:Carnoules | collected 21-May-07 | reverse complement strand
TCATTCGATTTCGAGATGCGCATGGGATTGAGCACACGTTCTCGAACTATGGCGCCTATACACCGCCGACCAAGCCAGGCGGAAATTCCACCGTGTATCGCATCGGCGAGAAAGTTCAAGTGGCAAAGGTGGATGGCAAATACATCGCTCTACGGCGCAATGAGTGGTTTATCTATCTGTTGCTCGCGGCCGTGACAGGGTGCCTGGCTTTCCTTCCTGGCATGTTTGCCATTCAAGCTCTTCGCGGGTTGAGAAAGCGGGGTAACCCCGTCTTGAAGGCAGATGCCTAAAACGCAAGCAGGCCTGGGCGAACATTGCCATCTAAGGCGCTGCCTCGTTCGGTCAAGTCACAGCAGGCTTCGGGATGGGCTTGCCTTGATGCACGCGGGCCGACATCCACGCCGCGAATGCGTCGCGGCCGTTGGCAACCGCCTCATCAATCGTCTCGCCGTCCGACATGCAGCCGGGCAGATCGGGGAAGGTGATGGCGTAACCCCCACCGTCTTCTTCGGACAGCGGTTCCACGATGTGCGTGTAGGCCTCGAATGGATTGGGCAGCTCGACGCGGGGAATGTTCATCAAGGTGATAGACCAGCGAGATTCGTCCAGTATTCCTGTGATGTGCCGAAGGCCTGGCCAAGCCGATTGGCTATGTCTTGGGTGATCGGATTTTCGCCGGCAATGATGGCGTCAACATCCTTCGCCAAGCAACCGAGAAGCCCTGCCAAATGTTCCGCATTCCAGCCTCGCGCATCCATCTCTTCCTGGATGAATCCTCCTGGCGGAAAAACAACTGCAGCTGAGCGTTCGTTCAACGAAATCTCCAATCAGAGCCGGTCCAGCGCGGTCGATCAAAGGGGTGAGTGTCCGGGCGCGACTCCGGCTGGCACCACCATCGTATCTGCCTCCCAAGCCTTTCGGCACGACGCCGCATTGCTGCGTTCTCTTAGCCGCCTGTGTCAGAGAGATGCCTTGACAGATTTCCTCAACCCGCTTGCGTCTTCTTCGGGCCAGCACTCACAAGGTGGATGATTTTATACTCGTGATTTTTGAGACGCCAACGCTGTCGGGTGGACCAACGGGTGCTGTCGCACCCTGGAAATTCAGGTCAGCAAGGGGCGGCCTTCGTGTTTTTGCTGGTTGAGATCGGACGTGCCGCCTTTGCGCCTGTCGGCGCTGACATTTCGGCGAAATATCAGGCCATAAACGGCGGATTTCGCGGGGCCGGGGCGCATGCGCAGGCCCATCAGAAAATGGATTGTGCAATCCATTTGCGCAACAGGAAATGCGCCGCTTGTGGGTTGGAGGCCTGAAGCCTTTGGGCGCGAAAAATCGACAGGAAGAAGCCATAACACGAAGTGCCATGCGCATTTGGTTCTGCCGATTTTTCGCGGCGGATTGTGGCGGGGTTGGGGTGAGGCCAGCCTATTACGTCGTGAACGCAGTGGGGCTCTGCCCAGGGGAGAGTGTCGTACTGGATGCGATGTCGGTGTGGTATTCGCTCGCCTGTCGGCGGCGTGAAGGACTGGGCGGGCAATGGGTCGGGTTGAGCTGGGAGGTTGGTGATGTTGGATGGTTCCGACCGTGCGCCTGTCGGCGCTGGAGGCTCTGCCCATGGGATGGTGAAAGACGCGGGTGGCTGTTGTTGGGCGTTGGTGCATATCGGGGATACCGGAGGCTCTGCCCAGTGGCGGTTGGACGACAGAAGGGGGGGCGGGATGTGGTGTTGCAGTTGGTGGAGATCGGAGAGTGGATCGTCGGGATGGATGCTGGATGCGCAAGGGACCAAGCCGGTGTTGGTGATGGATTCCGCGCGTGGCGTCGGAGGCTCTGCCCATGGGTGAATGTGGGACATGGGGATCATCAAGTCGCGGCGTTGAGTGACCGGAAGACTGGGGCGCGTTCGCGGAGTTCAGTCTTGCAGGCATCCAGGTCGTGTGGTGCTCCGAGGGCGATGGATGCGCCGGCGAGCGTGGCCAATTCGGTGTCGAGAACAGAGCCTGGGCAGTCTTGCAGGAAGCAACGCAGAACGTGGGGTTGAATGCATCCGAAGATGAGGGCGCAACCGTGGAGCATGCGCAGGCGGAATCCAGAATTGTGGCGTGGGGTTGTGCCGGTGGAATGCTGCAAGGATTTATGCGTCATGGGCTGGCGGAGGCTGGTGGTTTCTGGGGCGCAGTCGAGCGGTCTGCTGCAAGGATTTATGGCGGATGCATTTGCGCGGGACGTGGGCGGAGTGGATCGAAAATGCTGCAAATATTTATGCATAGAGCTGGGCCGTTGAAGGGTTCGGGACGAGGTGGTTTATGCACGATCCGGTGGATCAAAGCTGCAAGGATTTATGCGCATTGGTGCGTCAGGAAAGGTCGAGCGGGGACCGCAAAAGCCGCAAGGATTTATGCGAGACGAGTGCAGTCGCGTCGAGGGAATGTGTGGATGTTTTGAAGCTCTGCCCAGATGTGCCGGATCGACGCATGAAGGCTCAACCTGGGTGTCACCGCGTTTCGCGGGATGCCGCTTCGACGTGTGGCTCTGCGTTGTCGTAGTCCTCGACCCAATCGACGTGTTCGCGCAGCTGCCTCTGTTCGTCAGGCGGGAGTGTCTGGACGATCCGAAGCACGGCTTCCAGATAGTTCTCCCCGTCCATCGGCTTGACCGGAACTTTGCCGCCAGGACGATCCGCGCTCTGCAGGATCATCCCGGCGATCTTCAGGCGGTGGGCGGCTCTGTCTGTGAACTTTCCGGCTCCTGCCGATGGGCGGGCACCACGTGCTGGTTGCAGGTTTTTCGGGGAGATGGGGCCGCCCGTGTCGTGGAGGAATGCCTTCCTGGCGCGGGACGGATAGCTCGGTCTGCTGGGCATGGCCACGGTCCCTCTGCTATCCCTGCACGCAGCAGGCCGGACAGACGAAGGCATCCTCTGCCGTCAACCAACCAGAACGCAGCCGACCGCAAAACCACCAGACGTAATCGCCTGTTCTGGGTGAGGCAGCGAAGCTGACTCTCCCGCTCTGCCCACTCTGCAGATCTCGCATCTCAGCCGCCATCTTCGTCTTGGCCGTCCGACCCTTTGATGATCGGCGCGATACGGTCCATCTCTGCCAGCCAGGCATCGCGCACCGGACCCTCGATCTCCAGATGCACGCGCGACAGGGCGTCCGCCGACCTCTGTAGATTGGCAATGCTTTGCGCGACAACCCGGCGAGCCTTGAAGAGTTTCGCCGCCAACTCGGCTACCGCACGCACACGTTCACTGTGCTCCCCGAACTCCCCGTAGGTCTTCACTCTGCGTGTCAGTTCGCTCGCCGGAATCTCCACCGGGTAGAACTTCGATGCATCCCCCTTCGCCCACCGGCCTCCAGGACGCTTCCAAATCACCGGAACAGGAATGACCCGCCCTGCCCTCCCGCGCTTCCAGAACTGAATCCCCAGTTTGGAGTCCTTCGCCGGTTGCCACCTGTAGAAAAGCTGCTCGCACAGAGCCAGTTGTCGCTCAATCAACAGCATGCAGCGGCACAACTTTTCAGCACTCAGACGCAAGGAACTGTTGTGCTCCAGACAGCTTTGCTGGCTGGGGCTCTCTGCCCCTCTGCCCAGTACGCGGTCTGCGAGTTCGATGACGGCCTTCGCTCGATCAGAGGCGGGATCTGGGGGATGGTCGTTGAAGAAATGGTTCATGTGGTTTGAGGGGATGGTCGTTGTCGTCTTTCGTGCGCCGGATAATACCGCTGCATTGTGCTTTCTTGCAAAGGGATATAGTTGCATCTATGATCCGCCAAAACGTGCTCCTTGTTGCTTAGTGCTTATGCCTAAACACTAAGCACTAAACACTAAACACTAAACACTAAGCACTTCGCCCTACACACTCACTTGCATGGAGCCTTAGCAATGCCTGTTATTCCATCGGTCGGTATCGACATCGGCCACTCAGCCGTGAAACTCGCCATCACCCGACACGACGCTGCGTCACGGTCTCCCGCCCTCGAACTTTTCCCATCAATCGCCATCCCTGCCTTCGCCATCAGTGATGACGCCGAGGCCCGCCGAGCCGCGCGGGAAACCGTCTCGGTGCGCGGCCGGCAATACTTCTTCGGCGACACAGCACGCGCTCAGGGTGGCGGCGTGACTGGGTTGTCCGAGGACTGGATTGAGTCGCCCGAACACGAAGCACTCTTGCGCGGAGCGCTGCGTGTGCTGGAAAGACATGGCACTCTGACCGACGCATCCCTTGTCGCCGTGGGCCTCCCGGCTTCACTGTTCGGACGCCAAAAAGAGCGCATGCGCGCGTTGGCGGCACAGGTATTTCCTGGCGACATCAAGGTCATCCCTCAACCATTCGCTCCATACCAAGGTCTGATGCTGGACGAATCGGGCCTGCCCCAGCACGGCCGCACCATCACCGAAGAGTCATGGGCTGTCGTTGAGGTCGGGTACTTCACCACCGACTTCATGCTTGCGCAACGCGGCCGATGGGTCGAAAAAGCTGCCGGCTCCTGCGCGGGGGTGCGTGTCGCTGCGGAGCAGTTGTCCCGCTTGCTTTCCCAGAAAGGCATTACGGCTGATCTCCCCGAGTGCGAGGAGGCGCTGCGTTCTCGCAGCATTCTGAATTTCGGTCGGCGCGTCGATGTGGGCGCTGAAGTGGATCAGGCCGGCTCCCTGATCGTCACGGAAGTTGTGGAAACCGCCACCCGCCTGATGGAGCCTTTCGCCCGCAAGCTCAACGGCGTTGTCATCGCCGGCGGCGGCGCGTCCCTGGTCTTCAAGTCGATCCAGGACAAATGGCCGCATGCGGTCATGGCAATGAACACGCGGTTCGCGGTCGCCGAAGGTATGCGCCGCCTCGGGCTTTCCATCCAACGCGCCATGCAAATGACGACAGCTTGAGGACGCAAGAAAGATGTCTGCCAAGAAACGCACAGGATGGGTCCGAAGCTCCGCACCGCCCGATGAAATCCGGGTCTCGTCGTTTGTCGTGAGAAAGGATGAATACCCAGAATTGGTCCAATGGCTGTGGAGCTTGCCCTATCGCCGCACATCGACCGAAGTGCGCGACATTCTCAATGAAGCGGCGAGGCGCGTGTCTTCCAAGTCCCGTCGTGGCGGCACATCCACAACTTCGGCGGTCCCGCAAGAGACGGCACCCCCATCCGCCGCTGTGCCCAACCATCACGAGGCCGTGGCCCAGACTCCTGTCACGACTCGGGTTGCAGATGTGAAGCCATCGGTGGTTCCTGCGCATGAGCGCCCCTCCGAACTGCCTTCTTCGCCCCAAACCCCGGCGCCTGAGATGACCGCTGAAGTTGCCGATCTGATGCGGAGTTATGGCCGTGACTTCTGATCCGACGATGCGCCTACCCGATACCTTCCCGTGCCCACCGGACACGACCAGCGAGGCTTATCGCCATTGGTGTGAGGTTCGGACGGTCGTGCGAAACACATACCCCGACCACACTGCACGTGACGACTACATCGCCAGCGTGGCACGACAGCGCGGAGCCGACGCCGGCGAACAGCTTCAAAAGGACGTGGCAACGCTCTGGGATGCGGCACGACAACAAGAGCGTGCGCTGCCGGGGAAACCGGGCATTGCGTCCGCTCTGCAGGACTTTCTCGGAATTTGATCCATGCGACTTTTCATCGCTGAAAAACCGTCCCTGGCCAAGGCAATCGCCGAGGTGCTGCCCGGCAAACGCATGCCTGGCGGTGACGGCTATATCCGCGTAGGCGACGACTTCGTGACCTGGTGTTTCGGACACATGCTGGAACTGGCGGAGCCGAAGGCCTACAACCCATTGTGGGAGAAGTGGGATGCGGCGCACCTGCCCTACATCATCCCGGCAGGCCAATGGAAACTCGACCCCAAGAACGATCAGGGCGTCCGAAAGCAGTTGGCCGTGATCCAGATGCTCATCGACCAGGCCGATTGCGTTGTCAATGCCGGTGACCCGGACCGCGAAGGACAGATGCTCGTCGATGAGGTGTTGGAGCGATTCGGCACCAGCGGCAAAACCGTCCTTCGGCTACTCCTGAATGCGACCGATCCTGCGTCAGCCCGCAAAGCGCTGGCCAAGATGTCGCCGAACGCAAATTTCCGCAACTTGTACGAAGCAGCCAAATGCCGATCCTTCGCGGACTGGTTGGTCGGAATGAACCTCACCGTCGCGGCGACCAAGCTGGTCTTCAATGACCAGCTCGTGTCCATCGGTCGCGTACAAACCGTCGCACTGGCCATGGTTGTGCATCGAGACCTGACCATCGACTCCTTCGTCTCCAAGAACTTCTACAACCTTGAGATCACTGTCCAGACCGCGAAGGGCGAGCTGACTCTGACCTATGCACCGCAGGGCGAAAATCGCCTGTGGGATCACGCGAAGGCCGAAGCACTCCTCGAAGGGCTCAAGGGAAAGTCCATTCCTCTGCGCGTCGAATCGACGCTGGTTAGTGAGCGCCCCCCTTCTCTCTTCACACTGACCAGCTTCCAATCGCACGCCTCCAAGACGCTGAAGTGGAAAGTGGCCAAGTCGCTGGAAGTGCTGCAGCAGCTCTACGAGCAGAAGCTGCTCAGTTACCCGCGCACCGAAATCGAGTATCTGCCAGCAGAGCAGAAACCTGATGCCGTCCCGCTGGGAACTCAGGCGTTGGACTGCCTACTCGGCACAGGCGGCGACCCGCTCGTGCCGCTGCTCAAACCACGCGACTATATCTACAACTCGGCGAAGGTCATCGAGCACCACGCCATCGTGGTGACAGAGCACCGCCCGGACCTTTCCAATCTCAGCCGCGACCTTGCTGCGGCCTGGCGCATGGTGGCGACGCGCTTTGCCATGTCACTGTTGCCCGACTATCAGTACCAGCAGACCGTTGCCAGCTTCGAGCACAACGGCGTGACGTTCGCGGCCAATGGGAAGGCGCCACTCAACACCGAAAAATCCTGGCGTGTCCTGTCGTCCGAGAAGCAGGAGGCCACGCCGCTACCCCCACTGAACGACAACGACGTTGCCAAGGTGCTCTCGGTCAAAGTCGTCAAGGGGAAGACCACCCCCCCCGCTCCCTATACCGAGGGCACACTGACCGAGGATATGAAGAACGTGGCCAAGTTCGTTACTGATGATCGACTCAAGCAGATCCTGAAAGATAGCAAGGGAATCGGGACACCGGCAACACGAGCCAACATCATTGAGGTGCTGAAAAAACGGGGCTTCTGCGTCCCGGAAAAGGACAAGCTGCGTTCGACGGAGTTTGGCCGTGCGGTGATCCACCACCTACCCAGGCAGGTCAAAGATCCTGGCCTGACGGCGGCTTGGGAAGATGCGTTGGATCGAATTGCCGAGGGGCGCTACAGCCCCTCGGAATTCATGCTCAAGATCGATGGCTTCGTGCGTTCACGTCTTGACGATCTGCGTTCGCTTCAAGGAAAAGTCGGCGCGATTACGCCGCCACCGCCCGCCCGCGACGGGCGCTCTTCGACGGCGGGGGGGCGGAAAGCTCGTGATCAGGGGCGCTCAGCCAATGGGTCTGAGCCGCATGCTCGTACATCCCGCAAAGAGCAATCTGCGCGTCCTTCGGCATCTGATTCCACACTGCCGCTGTAGGCGCGAATCCACACCACATGGGATCAGCACGCATGGCTTCCAACACACGCTGCAGCCGGTCATCCATCGACAGGCTCATCACGAAATCCGCTGGCTGCAGGACATTGGCCATTAGGAATGCCTGGATGACTGGCACGCCAATGTACTGGGCAGCATTGCGCAGCTTGTCGTGCGACAACTGTGGAACGGGTTTGAGCCCGCTGGCCAGGGCAATCAGGTACGGGTACGAAATGTCCAGAGCCCTCGCCAAATCCTGCTGGCTGTCCCCTTTGATTCGCGCCTTTGTCCAAAGTGCGTTCATCAGAGCAGCACCCGGAACACCATCCTTCCTTGCCGAGCCCGAACTCGCATTCGATTGCTTCATGGTCACTCCTCAATACGGCGTCAGACACGCCAAAACGGTCATAGAAAGGCCCGTCTGCGGGCCATCGAAAATGTGAATTATTTCACGACATCAACAGAACCACACCAGATACGTTAAGCATGAACGCAGCGGTATCGGAAGTATAGCAACCCCCCAATCATAAGTTTCACACCGTTACATATCACCCACAGCCGCAGGAGGCTTTATGTTGTCGAGCAATCAGAGATCAACCACTTTCGTCCGGTATGTGAACGACATGCTCAATGTCGCATGGTTTACCGGCTTTGTCCGAAAACCTGGCAACGGCAAGTTTTATGTCCAGCAGACCAACAACCTGGACTTGGCCGTACCCATCACCGTAGACTCGTCCGTTCGCCTGCCGCGTGAATATTCGACGGTCGAGGTCACCGCGCACGTGTACGCTGAGAAAGACCCGGAAACGGGATTGCGCAACGCCGTCTTCAAAGCGATTCGCATCGGTCCCGCGTCGCCATTGTCCATGCCGCAATCCGTCGCCTGGAACGCCCCTCGCCCGGAAGGCCTTGGTGAAGAGGATTTCAAGCCCTTCGGCCGAGATGGCACATTGCGTCCCGAGTTGAGCGACGGACTGCAAGAAAGCGCGGAAAGCATCGTGGCATCGGTGCTTGATGCGACCAGTGACCGGCTCGGAGCGAACGCGAATCGCGTGATGTTGGCGGGCGTGCTGGAGGGCGCCGCTTTCATCCCGGCAAAAAAATCTGAGCGCAACGGTTACATCGGCCTGCTGCTGCGTCAGCACAAGGAAGCTGATCGCAGTATTCCCGTCCGCATCTATACGAACACACCGCAGAAGTTCCTCTCCAACGTGTCTGTCGGGGGAGCCATCAAGGTCATCGGCCAGGGTCGCATCAAACTCAACCTCGAAGACCCGGACGAACCGGGCAAACCACCGAAGATCGTCAGCCGCCTCAACTATGTGCGTGCCGATGGTCTGCTCATCGTGGATCGTGAGGTGGACATCAAGGGCATCCCTGCCTGGTGGCCTGAGATGGTGAAGCGACGGGCAGCCGAAGAGGCCGAGCGCAAGGCCACCGCACGCTTGCGAGCGGCCGAGGTGACCGCGCAGGCGGCAAAGAAAGCCGAGCAGGCTTCCGTCAGCATCGAAGTCGATCATTCCCTGTGAGGCCATCATGCAAACCGCGCTCATCAGCAGCGAGCCTAAACCGGAAACGGTTCAAGGAACGGTGGATCGCGTCTTGTTTCGCAAGGCGGATTCCGACTGGGCGGTTTTGCGTGTCAAGCTAACGGCCCCACGTAGGCAAGAGCCCCAGGTCATCGTTGGGCACACCCACGCGCAACCTGGCCAGGAGATCACGGCCCACGGCGACTGGAAAAATAATCCATCGTTCGGGATGCAATTCGTCGCAGAGCGAATCACCGCGACCAAGCCCTCTTCGACGGATGGCATCGTCCGCTATCTTGGGTCAGGCATGATCCCTGGAATCGGGCCAGCCGCAGCCAAAGCGATGGTGGAAACCTTCGGAGAGGGCACCATTGCTGTACTCGATGATGCCCCCGAACGCCTGACGGAAGTCCCTGGCATCGGGAAAAAGAAGGCGAGGAAGATTACTGCCGCCTGGAATGAGCAAAAGGCCGTTGCGGAGATCATGCTCTTCCTGAACGAACAGGACATCCCACCGCATCTATGCAGGCGCATCTACAAGCGCTACGAGGACAAGGCGATCCACGTTATCCGGGAAGACCCATATCGGCTCGCCCTTGAAGTGTCCGGCATCGGGTTCAAGTCGGCCGACGCGATTGCTACGAAACTGCAAGTTCCGAAAACATCACTGCAGCGGGTCCGCGCTGGGCTCGTGTATCTGATGCAGCAAGCGTCCAGCAGCGGTCACTGCGGCATCGTCAGGGCCGATCTCATCTCGCAAGGGATGGAACTACTGGGGATCGATGATGCCGCAGTTGTGGCGGGGCTTGAGCACGATCTGGCCCTTGTCGGAAAAGACGTGGAAGATCGCAACACGCTGGTCGAGTATGACAGCGTGATCTACTTGGCTTGGCTTGCCACAGCGGAGGAAATCGTCGCCCATAAGCTCAAATCCATGGTGGGAAAACAAGCGCCGTGGCAAGGCAAGTTCGACATCGAGACGGAGATCGCCAAAGCGGAGCGCGACCTTGCGGTTCAATTGGCCAAACATCAACGGGATGCCGTGCGGACCATTTTGTCCAGCCGGGTCTGCGTCATGACAGGCGGGCCAGGGACGGGCAAAACGACGACCCTGCGTGTTGCCCTTCATATTCTGCAAAGCAATCGCGTAAGTCTCGCCCTTTGCGCACCGACTGGCAAGGCCGCCAAGCGCGCATCGGAAGCCACCGGAATTCATGCGCAGACCATCCACCGAATGATCGGACTGAAGCCCGGCAATGCGAGCGGCGAAGAGGTCGATGCCGATGTCATCGTGGCTGATGAAACATCCATGCTCGATGTCAGCTTAACGAAAAATCTCCTGGGGGCTTTACGCAAACATGCCGCGCTCGTGTTCGTCGGCGATGTCGATCAACTCCCATCGGTTGGGCCTGGCCAAGTTCTTGCAGATGTCATAGCGTCCGGCGTTATTCCTGTGGTCAAGCTGACCGAGGTGTTCCGCCAAGCCGCCGGCAGTCTAATCATCCGCAATGCACACCGCATCAACACCGGCGGCATGCCTGAACAAGGGGGCATGAGCGATGACTTCTTCGTCATTCCCATGAAGGAGCGCGACGACGAAGGTAACCAACTGGCCACTGCAACCATCGCAGAGCACGTGGTGGAAACCATCGGCGAGCTGGTCGCGCATCGACTTCCAAAGCGATACGGGTTCGACCCGATCCTAGACATCCAGGTGCTCAGCCCAATGTCACGAACGACGACAGGGGTCAGTAACTTGAACACGGCGCTTCAACAGCAGTTGAACCCGAATCCCGCGAAAGCGATCACCTTGTTTGGAACCCGATATGGCCTCGGCGATAAAGTCATCCAGACTCGGAACAACTATGACCTGGGCATTTTTAATGGCGACATGGGGATCGTCTCTGCCATTGATGACGGAGAGAAGATTCTCACTGTCGAATTCGACAGCAAGCCCGTCATCATCCCGTTTGATGACATCGGCGAGCTGCGCCTCGCCTACGCAATGACGATCCACAAATCGCAAGGCTCGGAAGCGCCGGCGATTGTGATCCCCATGACTACACAGCACTTCACGATGCTGCAGAGAAATCTTCTCTACACCGGGGTCACTCGTGCGAAGCGCCTGGTGGTTCTGGTCGGTCAGTGGAAAGCCATTGGGATTGCTGTCAAGAACGATCAGGCAATGCGTCGCGTATCGAGACTACGCGAACTTTTGCAGACCTGATCTTTTATGTGGAAGCCCGCCTGCTTGATCTTGCCGGTCTTCTGCGTGCATTGTGGTTCGGTCAAAACCACTCGTCCGCGAACCATTGATAATTTTGTTCCAGTGTCTCGATCAGATTTCTACTGAGGGCCACTTGACGTTCTGCGTGACCAAGGTTCCAGTCGGCGATGGACCGAGAAAGATCGAACCATGGGTATCGGCAAAGTGCCAGCCTAGCCTTGGGTGGAAGGCGCTGGCGACCAAAAACCCGCCCCATGGAATGCACGGCCGCGTGGCGCCAGCGGCGCACCGAGGCGGCACATTCAATGGGTTTGAGACCGAACAAGACCGCTCGCTCTTGTGTCATCACTACAGGATTGTCCACCACGACACTGCTGCCGGCCTGATTAAGAAAATGCGGAATCGATCCGAGGATGCGCTCAGGCTCACTTCACTATTTTGACATTCGTGTCGAGGTACTGACAATTCGCCAAGTCGCTTTCGCTCGTGGCCAACACCACGTTTTGGCATGGGAACGGGGTTGCCCCGTTCTTGCGCCTGTCGGCGCTATGCCCAGCCCCAATCCCGCGCAAGGCGCTCGAACGCCTCGCCAGGGATGCCCATGGCATCGTGGATCTCTCGCTCAGGCGTTGCGTCCATCTCCAGCACTTGAAGACACTTCTCGAACAGCTCGGTGTCTAGTCGGCGAAATTCTGTGAGATCGAAGGGGAATCGATTACCGTTGTACAGGCCAAGAAGAAATCGAGCGGCCACCTGCGATTGCCCAGTGTCGCTCTGAGCGACAGCCCAAAGTTGCTTGGCAGCCTCAATCTGCGCAGGCCGTTTTTTGGCACGCTCCTTGTGTGCAAGTAGAGCGCGCTGTAGAGACGCTGGAATTGCGCCCTGCCCGCCCCCACTGCTTCCAGCTGCTGGATTCATCGCGTGGTTTGAACTGACGCCCCCGAACCATTCCTCGTGGCAGGCCGTCCGCGTTGTTTCTTAGGTGCGGAAATCGCCATCTCTTGCGATTCCATCAGCTTCTTCGCTCGGTCCACCATACTCTGGATTCGGATGATGTTGGGGATGGTCAACTTCGATTTCCCCGCAGCCCAACGCGAAATGGTCGGCCCCGTGCAATCGATATACGCTGAAAGCGCGGTGCGACTCGGCAACTTGAGTTCGTCCTTCCACTTGTCGATCCAGTAACTGGCCGGCTGCTTTTTGTAGAACTCGATCTTGCTCTTTTTCCCCGCCAAGAGTTCACGCGCCCGCTGCATGATGAATTCGGGAACAACCTGATTCTCGCGGTAGAAGTACGAATTCAATCGTGACGTTCCAATCTCAAGATTGAGCGCAAAGCTCGGCATCGACATGTCTAATTCAAGCCGAATAGCCGAAAGTTCCCTTGCACTGTCTGACATTTTGCGCTTGGACAAATCCACAACGTGCGAGCGCGGATAAGAGGGTTTGTCTAACTGCGGAAGCGTCGGGTCAGCATAGTCTTGTGCCAGCATCTCAGGATTCCCCGAAACGATGGGGACGATCAGGCTTTGATTCTCCATTTTCATGTCGCGTTCTCCGTATCCACGGATGTGTTGACGTAGAACAGATTTTACTTTGTCAATCCCGATGCGTCTATCAACACTTGCATCATCATCCTCATGGTCGTTGGAAGCGTCCAGCTTCGACTCCATCTCTCCGTCATCGGCCAGCGGCTCTTTGTTCAGGTCGCGCAGCATGTGCAAACACTCATGTCGGGCGTGGACGAAAAGAAAGGGTTCCAAAGGCTGCGAGGCGTCATAGACCGGCAAAATCCGGCTCTCGAATCGAGACCAGAGTTGCTGAGCCAAGTCGTCGGACTCCATGCGCGCCGTACCGATCTTCCAGACAACGGTCTTGGCGATCCGCTGCAGGAGTGGATAGACGCACCGAGCAAGCTCGTCCCTGTTGATGCCGCCCTGGCGGAAAGATGTGATGGCTTCGGACGGACTCACAGGCGCTTCCTCGGGACGACAGAGCCCCCAGCCTGGTCCGTTCCCTGCCATCCAGCGCGGTTAATTTCTTCGTCCAGCAATCGAAGATGGTTCTGAAACACAGCCTTGATGCGTTCATCTGGCATGAGCGACAAGGCCATCATGGCGACGCTTGCCATTGCCGTCTCGTGGGCATGGCCTGGCATGCGTCGGATTGCTTCTAGTGACTTTTTTGTAAAGGAGTCGGCCGACATTGGGCCTTGGTTCGGATTGACCATCATCGTCTCGTGCGCCACAGCGACGAAGTACGGAACTTCATCGACAGATCGGAGAAATACGCAAGGATCGACCTCAAAATGGGTACTCATGTTTATCCTCTGTGTGTTTGAAATGATTTGCGTGCGTTGGCTGGCTCTTGACTGGAACGGACTGCCCCTGGATTTGAGAGTCGTCCAACATCGAGCCTGCGACGCTTTCTACCAAATCAAGAATGTCTACAGCACTCGGCTCCGACTTGCCTTCATTGCAGCCTTCGGATGAAGGCTGGATGATGGATGTCGCATCGCTGTCGCTCGACGGAATAGATTCATTCGCAGGCACCGCAGAATTGGGTGGGGGATCTGACGACGACGCCAGGGGAATCCGCACTTTGAGGAGTCGATCTTGTTTGCCAGCGACAATCGTGACGTTGTTCGGCCAGGTCAATGTTTCTGCTGCCTCCCAGCCACCGCTCAGCGCATAACAAGCCTTCAAATCGTTAAAGTAGAACAAGGCATAGGACGTTCCGTCATCGCCATCGCGGCGAACAAACGGCACCGGCGAGGATTCTCCCAATACGGCAAATTCGCCAAGCTCATTGACTACAGCCTCCGGCGTAAGCAGTGCGCCCTGCTGGTTGCTTTCTGCTTCGTTCTTCCCCTCCTCGCCGTTCAAGGCGCTATCGACGACGGCGGCCGCGTCAGATCCGCGTCGCAGCGCTCTTTGGTTACCGAAAGCGCACCTCACAATCTTCGGTGGGCGCTTGCAGTCCGGCATCGCCGCTAGGGCAGCGGTTGCACTTGCTTTGAAAATCAACGTGAACCTCCAGTCACCAACTACCTTGTCGTGATCGCCGTGCATCACCGTCGAGAACAGGGCGCTCTTCTCCGTGAAGTGCAGCCCCTCGAAGTCCTGCAGTAAGAGCCCTCGCCTGGAAAGTATCTCCATGACTTTCGCCGTGAATCCTGCCAGTTGTCCCTTGCCCTTCAGGTCGAAGATCGTTGCCCGCCCAGTATCAGCCTTCATTTCCTCACGCAGCTTGGCCTCATTCACGTAGACGAGATCGTCGTATTTGAGGGCCACGCGCATTTCGCCATTCCCGCCATTCGTGCGATTGGGCTCCGCCAGGAAGTCCAGCATCATCTGCAGCAGCATCTCATCTGCGCCAAGATCGACAACTCGGTTCGACAGCTCGGGTTGCTGTTGGGCGCCTTGGCCATCGGCCTCCGCGTCGATGGATTTGACGGCCTCCTCGACCGCTGCCTTGACGCGATCCTCGTCACTCATCTGAAACGAGCCATACATGGCTCGCATGGCTTCATTGCTCTCGCCCTCGGCCTCGCCGGTACGGATGTCAGCAGCAATCAGCAGCTCGGCGAGCGCTCGCGTGCGGTCGTCCACCCAATCAGGAATTTGCCAAATCCTGTGATAGAACGACACTGCCAAGTTCAAGGCCTGGGAGTCGCGTTCGTCGAGCGCCCAGAACTGCGGCATCTGCGTCAGGATCAATCCGCCTTCCTTGTCGTGCGTCTTGCTGACTTGCGTGACAAGACCGTCCTTGCCGAGATTGAAGGCAATCAGCTTTCCCACATCATGAGCGAATCCCAGTAGGGGGATCAACGGGTCTTTCGGATCGAATTTGTAGGCTGGGTCGATCAGTTTGAACGCCAGGCGCTCCTTGTCGTCCTTGTGGCCGACATACTCCCAGGTCGGAGCCATGGTCATGATCGTGGCCATCACATTGAACGAATGCTGAAGCAGACTCGCTCCGCCATGCCCACCAGGCACTGGCGATGCCGGCATGCGCTTGTTCGCAAGGTACATGGCGAACAGACTGTCGAATACAGCGGAAAACGAGGGATGCAAGACCTTGTAGTTTGCATACCAGGCGCGCACATCCTCCGGCAGAAGAGGAGCAAGGTTAGGACCGAGCTTGGCCATCGCTGGAAGTTCGCGGCCGGGTGGCATGCGCCCGAGGTTGATCGACGCACCTCGAAGTGAGTCTCCTCTGGTAAGAGCCGAGCGTTTGCGCT
>CABS01000019.1_pt1 | contig 15731 bp, 15 predicted proteins | sample 344768 | NCBI WGS metagenome assembly CABS01 (sample SAMEA3138346, study PRJNA38045) | mine drainage metagenome | isolation source: Carnoules arsenic-contaminated mine drainage | place: France:Carnoules | collected 21-May-07 | reverse complement strand
TGCTATGCGCGCTCCCTGCAATGCGGGCGAACGAAGAAATAATACCGGGAGACTCGTTGAGTGCCGTCGCTATCGCCGTCTCGGGCAACGCGATGATTGCGGGGTGCGCTTCGGTCGCTTCTCGCGTCAGTTTCAAATATCGAGCGAGGGAAAACGAAAACGCTTTCGGCGTCCACTTTAACGATTGCGCGATATTTCCCTGAATCGCTGCGACGCGAATGCGCGGAGCCGGATAGAGGCGCGCGGGCCAATACCACCATGCCGCCAAGAGAGCGACGACGAGGACGGCAAGAAAGACGAGCAAGCGCTTTGCCGTGCGTGCGATAAATGCGTCGGCGAGATAGGCGCCGAGCGTGCAGACGACCCACGTTAAGCCGTAACTCCCAATATAGGCACCGAGCGATCGCAACGGCGTATCGACCTGGGTGTAGCCGATCTGTCCGAACGGAGCTCCCATAACGCCGACGCTGCGCCCCCATTCGGCGAGCGCGAACCCGGCTCCGACGGCGACCGGTGCGAGCGCCGGCGGCGCAAACCGATAGGCGGCGACAGCAAGGAGCGCCGCAGCGACGAATGCGAGCGCCTCGAGTGCCGCGGGCAGCACGATCACCGCGGATGCGAAATTGCCGAGATAGGCGCCGACCGTCGTTCCGAACCACGAGAATGAAATTGCGAAAAAGACGAACCCGGCGAGAAAGCCGAGGGCCGCGGCGGCACGATAGGAGGCGTGGCTCTGCCAGAGCCAGAAAATCGCTGCCGCACCAAACGGTGCAAGCCACGTTGCGCCGACTTTCGGAAAGGCGAACGCGAGCGCCGCCCCTGCAATCACTGCGACGCATACGTCGCGCCACCGCTCTGCTGAGAGAAGTATGATCCGACGTTCGAGTTTTTTGCTGGCAGGAACAGCGTTCATGGTCTCATCATGTGGGCGGCAAGTAACGCCGAACCGCAGCTCGGGAGGGAGTTCGGGTATCCCCTCGGGGTACTTGCAGGTAAAATTTCGCGTAACGACAGGCTTCGACTTCACGAACTATCGCTACGTGATGATCTTTAATACGGCTGGGGACGGAAAAACCCCGTATCCCAACGGCACTACGTCAAATTTTCAGGGGTACTCCTTCGCCGTCATCGTCGGCGGCGGTGCCGGAGGGGCGACACCGCAGTTGCAGTTCGTTCAATACTATCGTCAGCCCGGGACGACGCTGCCTCCCGAACCGCTCTCCATTATCTACACGCCGCAGCAGTTGCTCTTCATTCCCGACAGCAACGGCCTCAACACGGAGTTCACGGTACAATTCCAGCGCTTGCTTGCCGGTGGCTACTCCGGTGCGACGCCGACGCCCGCTGCATCGACCTCGCCGAGTGCGTCGCCGAGCGCGAGCCCGAGTGCGTCGCCGAGCGCGAGCCCGAGTGCGTCGCCGAGCGCGAGCCCGAGTGCGTCGCCGAGCGCGAGCCCGAGTGCGTCGCCGAGTGCGAGCCCGAGCGTCAGTCCGAGCCCAGGGATCGTTAGCCCCACGTGGCTCTTCAATTTCTTCACCACCGACCCATCGCTGAATCCGCTCGATTCGCTGGGGTTAGGCGGCTCGCAAGATATCTCGTTCTCGTCGCCGGTGCTCGACACCACGACGGCGTTCGATATTACGGTCAACGTGCCGGCGGGAGCGACGCCGGCCAGCAATCCGCTCGCTCAGATCTACGGCGGAGAGCTCACGAACTCGCCGTAACGGCGAACCCGTTCGTCGCCGCGCCGGTTACAGCGACGAGATCGCGTTGAAGCTGGTTGGAAGAATCGGGCCGTTCTGTCCGATGCCGAAGGTGGCCGCTTGGCTCGGGAACGCGAGCAGATCGATCGAGACGTTCACCGAGCGCGACGGTTCCAAATACTGGATGCGTAACTCGTAGCAATTGCCGATGATATGGCTATAGTAGATGCTCTTATCTTCGATGCGGGCGTGATTTTTCCAGTCGAGCAATCCGCTGAATTGAAGGCTCGAGCCGCGGCCGAACGGCGTCGAAAATTGCACTTGCGTTGGAGTGAAACCCTGGCCGATTCCGGGAACGAACGAGCCTCCGAATTGAACGTACGAGCGCGGCGACGGTTGCGAGGTGAATTGATAGCTTACCGGCTGCGCCAATGCATTAAAGTTGGTCGAAAATCCAAGTTGTAACGTGTAGACGTTGCCGTTAAAGAGACGCAAAACGTCTTGCGCACCTTTGTTATTGAATGGAGAAAATTGATCGAGAAATTGAAACGGCACGCTTCCGGGGCCGTTGAAATTCGATTCGTTATAGGTAATCGAATTGACGATATGTTTGCCGATCGGCGATGTGAGGCTCAGGTTCTGCTGAATTTGTGCCTTGAGGTCGCCGGTGCCGTAGGCGTACTGTTGTACGTTGACCGTGGCCGAGAACGTACTACCGTAAATATTGTAGAGCGCCGGCCCGGCAACGAACGACATGTCGGCTCGTTGAGTGGCAAAATGATTCGTCGGTTCGGAGTATTGCCCGATATAGAACTGCGCTGAAAGCGGCACGAGAAAGTGCGGGAAAAAGCGATTCGGACGAATTTGAATTTCCGGAAGCTTGTAATCGCCGAAGGGCTGTTGCGTATAGGAGCGATCGAACGTAATGGTGGAGTTATACGATGGCTCGTTAACCGTCGTGGTGTTGGTGACGTGTCCGGTAACGTTCGAGGAGTTCGTGCCGGAAAACGACGATTGCGTGGAAGCTTGGGTATAATTAAAGGTGTTGCTCACCTGCGTGTTGATTTGCCGAGAATCGCTGAAGGCGATGCTGTCGCTCGACGATTGCGAGCCGACTCCCGAGCGCGAAAATGAATAATTCTGCTGGGCGTGTGTCCCCTGGTGGGCAAAGGTGATCTGCATCGAAGTGCTCGGCGGCGCGTTGACGAGAGGTCCGAACGCGCTCTGATAATTATAGCCGAAATTCGCATGCAACGTTGGAGAAAAATTCTCCGTGTCGCTCGCCTGTAAATTATAGGTCGACGTTTGCGAGCGACGGTCGCGAATTTCGTAGAAGGCGATCGTGCCGCTGCGCCGGCCGTTCTTTTTCGCAAAGGTGCCGTTATAGCCTAAGCCTAGGCCCACCTTCGTATAATAATTGAGGGTATAGTAGCCATAGTAGTATCGGTCTTTCCCGAATCCGAGCTGCGTTTTCACCCAGGCGCCTTCGTATTGGTCGTAGCCGACCTCCGGAAAGTAGCTCGGGCGCTGCGTCTGATTGACGACCTGGCGTAATGGAATCACGATCCGTGGAAGGAAGAAGACCGCCGCCGCTCCGAGCCAAAGAATCGCATCGACGATGACGATTTTACTTCCCGGATAGTACGTGATCGTCTTACCGGTAATGTGGTAACCGGCGCGTGGATTATCGCAGGTCGTTACGAAGGCCTTGGTGCCGTGCCCGACCCCTTTAGAATCGGTATGAAGATCGGGCGAGCGGAAATATACAAGGCCGTGCTGGACCCCTTCGGAACTCTCTCCGCTGCCGCCGATGAGTTTTGCCGTTTGGTCGATCGTATCGAAAACGATCTTCTTCGCGTTGAGAATCGAATCGTGGGCGTGATTGATAATGTAGGGTTTGCCGGTGACGGTGATCGTGCGGAGGCCATCGTAATGCGCGTGCTCGCCGATGAGTTCGTCTTCGCCGAAAAAGATATGGACGTTTCCGGTCGCATCGCCGGGGTTGCCGAGGTTCGTATTCCCATTGACCTTATCGGCGAGAATCGCAATTTGATTCCGCGCGAGCGTGGGGACGCCGGTCGGAATCGGTTGCGGCGTCGGTACGCCGTGCCCGGCCCGGGGAATCCGCGGCGGCGTTGCACCGCCGCGCACCAAATAGACCGGCGCGGCGACGGTGGAGGGATTCGGCGTTGGGGTCGGCACCGGCGGCGGCGTGGGAACCATAGAGGGTAATTGGAACGAGATCGGGGTCGGGCGGGCTGCGGGCGAGCTGCTCGGCGAGGGCGACGGGGCCGCCTGCGCGAGCCAGTTTTTCGGCGGAGCGTAGTGCTCGGCGACGATGCGCGAGCAGCTCTGCGCGTTGAGCAGGCGCAATGCTCGCGACTCGTCGATGCGGCCGATATCGGCCGCGCGCGCCGGAACGAGGCTTGCGGCGTACGCAAGAATCCAGGCAACCGTCGTGGCGGTGCGTAGCGAGGTTCTCCGCATTGCGGCTACCGCTCTTCCAAGATAAAGAGCACGAGGCCGACGCCGCCCATAATGATGTTGGGGATCCACGCTGCCAGCGTCGGGTTCATTGCGTCGTTGCGTCCGAATGCCGCCGCCGCCGACATCAACAAGAAGTAGATAAAGAACGAAAAGATCGCCATCGCGATTCCCAACGTGCGTCCGCGTTTCCCGTAGCGAATCGCCAGCGGCACCGCAAGCACCATACCGATCACGCAGGCAAACGGCCAAGCGAGCTTGTTCGCAAGGCTTATTTCGAGCGAGCCCAGCGTACTGCCGCCGATACCTTGCGACTTCAGCGCGTTAATTTGCGTGCTTAGGGCTTTGCTGTTCATCGTCCAGGAATCGCTGTTGATGTTGGATAGAAATTGCGCTGCGGTTTCACCCAAAGGTAAGCCGATCTCGATGCTCTTGACATGTTGCTGGCTCGTGACGTCCCCTTTGAGGTTGTAGCGGGTGTCGATGACGTTGTGAAGGATCAGAAGGGAGCCGTCGACGGTCGCGGTTTTTGCTTGCAACGTTTCGTTCCACGGTCCGAAATGCGCCGGTTTAAAAATTTGCACGTCGAGCATCGTCTTATTATCGGGTTCGACCTGCGTGACGTAAAAAACGTTGCCGGTGTCGGGATCTTTGCGGAAAAACTGGGGCTCGACCGGCAGAGAATTGGTGTGATAGATGATTTGATAGAACGTGCGCGTCGAGAGATCGACCGCCTTCGGCGAAATGTATTCGTTGGTTGCGTATGCGATTGCGAACATCGCGATGCCGAAGAGGAGCGGAGTTACGGCGATGCGAGCGAGCGAGATGCCCGAGGTGCGCATCGCGACGATTTCATTGTCGCCCATCAAACGCCCCATCGCCAGCAGGCCGGCAAAGAGCGTCGCAAACGGGAACGCCATGGGCACCGCCTGCGGTATGCGGAAGACGACGAAACGAAGCACGAGAAAAAACGGCGCGTGTTCGTTGATGATGTAATCTGCGGCGAGAAAGAAAATATTGAGCGCCCAAAAAATGAGATAGGCGGAGAGCGCAAAGGCAAAAGGACCTAATATTTCGCGCAGTACGTAGCCGTCGATGATGGGGAGCGCGGGGAGCGCCAGTCGTCGAGGCAGCGGGCGTTGTGCGGTCAGCGTAGCCATCGCGCGCCCAGTTGGTCGGCGGAGCTAATTGTTGCGATACGCGGCGAGAACGCGCGCGACGTACTCTTGCGTTTCGGCGTAGGGCGGGATGCCGTGATAGCGATCGACCGCGCCCGGCCCGGCGTTATACGCCGCGAGCGCCAATTCGGTATCGCCGCCATAGCGCGCCAGCATGGCATGCAGATAATGCGCGCCGCACGCAACGTTTTGTTGCGGGTCGAACGCATCGGTAACGCCGCAATCTTCCGCGGTGCCCGGCATGAGTTGCATCAGTCCTTCGGCGCCGACGCGACTGATCGCACCGGGGTCGCCGGCGGATTCGGTGAGGATCACCGCGCGAATGAGCCGCGCCGAGATGCCCTCGCGGGCCGCTGCGGCGACCGCGAGCTGGTCGATCCGTGCGGGCGGCAGCGACTGCGGCGCATACGGCAAGTAGCCTCCCCCGCCGCACCCGGCGAGGAAGACGACCGCGAGCGTCGCCCGGAGCCAAAATCGCATCTTGAGTGGGTTCGCCGGGGCCCTGCCCCCGCCTTCCCCGCGCCCCTCGTCACCCCGGTTGGAGTTCTCTGTCACCCCGGGGTAGGGTTCGCTGTCGCCCCGAGGAGCCCACCCCTCGACACGCTCGGGGTAGACTCCGCGGCGTATCGAGGGCGGCGAGAGGAAACGAGCGTCAGGACGCTACAACCGCCGCCAACGTGAAGGAAAGCCCGCCGACGGCGCTCGTCCGCGGCATCGGGCTGCGCGGCGCGGTTGCGATGAACGCGATCACGATGATCGGCATTGGGCCGCTCATCACGATTCCGTTGGTGCTCGGGGCGCTGCATGGCCCGCTCTCGTTGGTCGGCTGGCTCCTCGGTGCGCTGCTCGCGCTCTGCGATGGACTGGTCTGGGCCGAACTCGGGTCGGCCTTTCCCCGCTCCGGCGGCACCTACGGGTATCTGCTCGAAATTTTCAGAGGGCTACGCGTGGGGCCCGTGCTCGCATTTCTCTTCGTCTGGCAGATGATGTTCGTCGCTCCGCTAACGCTCGCGAGCGGCTATATCGGCTTCGCGAATTACGCCGGCTATTTCTTTCCGCAGCTTGCGGCATCGCCGCTCGCACTCAAAGCCGTCGCGATCGGCGTCGGCGTCGTAACGCTCGTCGCACTCTACCGCGGTATCAACGCGATCGCGCGGACCGGCATCTGGCTCGCCGCCGCCGCGGTGCTGACGTTGCTCGTTACCATCGCCGCGGGGTTCGAGCACTGGTCTCCGCATCTTGCGGGCGCGCTTCCCGCCGGAGATTCGTTGTGGAACGGGCTGCGCGCCGGGCTCGGGCAAGCGCTCGTGATCGCGATGTACGATTATCTCGGGTACAACCAAACGAATTACCTCGGTGACGAAGTGCGGAGCCCTGCGAAAACGCTACCGCGGGGAATCGTGATCTCGATCGCCTTGGTGGCGACGCTCTACATCGCGCTGCAGGTCGGCGTACTCGGCGCGATTCCTTGGCAACGGATCGTGCCGCTCGCCGATGGATCGCTGCCGGCGATCGCCCAGCATCTCGCCTCTGCGATGGTCGAGCGCTCCTTCGGCGTCGGTGCTGCAGGTGCGGTAACGCTGCTCGTGCTCGTGACGGCATTTGCATCGGTCTACGGAAATTTGCTCGGCGCCTCGCGGATACCGTACGCCGCTGCGAGCGACGGAAATTTTCCGTCCGCGTTCGCACACGTGCACGAGCGGTATCGCTTTCCGGATATCGCGCTACTCGTCATCGGCCTCTTCGCGCTCGTCGCCTCGCTCTTCACGCTCGACCAAGTGATCAACGCATTAACGACGGGTATCGTGTTGATTCAATCGATCGCGCAGATCGCCGCGCTCTTCGTGCTGCGGGCGCGCGGTGTGAAGGCGCCCTATCGCATGTGGCTCTTTCCCGCACCGGCGCTGCTCGCACTCGCGGGATGGATCTACGTGTTCTGCAGCGCGGGTGCGCCGGCGATTCTTTTCGGCGTTGCGACGTTGCTTGCGGGGCTCGCCGCCTATGCCCTTATGCGCCGAGCGTCGCGCCCCAGGCCGTAACGCGCGCCTCGATCGCGTCGCGAATCTCGCGCGTTGCTGCGAGCCGTTCGTCGTGCGAGCCGACCAGCGCGCCGGGATCGGGAAAGCTCCAGTGCATCCGCTGCGTGACGCCGGGAAAGATCGGGCAACGCTCGGCGTTGCTTTCGTCGCAGACGGTGATGACGTAATCGAAGAGTTCGCCGGCGGTATAGAGATCGAAGACGCGGCGCGTCTGCTTCTGCGAAATATCGATGCCTCGCTCGCGCATCGCTTCGACCGCAAATGGGTTGAGGCTTCCGGCCTCCAACCCGGCGCTCTCGGCGATGAGTCGGTCGGAGAAGCGTACGTTCGCGAACGCCTCGGCGATCTGGCTGCGCGCACTATTATGCACGCAGAGAAAGAGCACGCGCGCGCGTGCGGATTGGGGAGCGGTCACGATACGGGGGCCTCCATTGGGGCGGAGTAGCCGGCTTCCATTCGTCGCGCGACGACGACGAGTGCGAGCATGACGGGGACTTCGACGAGCGGGCCGATGACGGCGGCGAACGCCTCGCCCGAGGTGATGCCGAAGATCGCGATGCAGACGGCGATCGCGAGTTCGAAATTATTGCTCGCCGCCGTAAGCGAGAGTGCGGTCCCGGTGCCGTAGCTCGCACCCATGCGTTTGCCCATCGCAAACGAGATGAAAAACATCGCGACGAAATAGAGCACGAGCGGAACCGCGATCTGCAGGACGTCGAGCGGACGTTCGATGATGCGCTGCCCTTGTAGGGCGAACATCGCAACGATCGTGACGAGCAGTGCGAGCAGCGTGAGCGGCGCGATGCGCGGCACGAAGCCTTCGTCGTAGCGTCGCGCGCCAATACGCGGGCGCAGCAGATAGCGCGTGATGGCACCGGCCGCGAACGGAAGCGCGAGGTAGAGCGCGACGCTCTTGGCGACATCGATGATCGAAAGATGCACCGCGAGCGAGGGCATGCCGACGAGCGGCGGCAGTACCGTGATGAACAGCCAGGCGTAAGCGGCGTATCCGAAAATCTGGAAGAGGGAATTAAAGGCGACGAGTGCGGCCGCAAATTCGCGGTCGCCGTTCGCGAGATCGTTCCAGACGATGACCATCGCGATGCAGCGCGCGAGCCCGACCATCACGAGCCCGGCGAAAAACGCAGGTTTGTTATGAAGAAAAAGTGCGGCGAGCGCGAACATCAAAATCGGCGCGATCGCCCAATTCTGAACGAGCGAGAGCCCGAAGAGGCGCATGTTTTTGAAGACGGCGGGGAGCGCCTCGTAGCGTACGCGCGCGAACGGCGGATATATCATGACGATGAGGCCGATCGGAACGACGATCTCGGGGAGATGCAGCCCCAACGCGCCGAGCGCGACGCCGAGCGCCATCGCCGCGAGAATCCAGAGCGTGAGGTAGCGGTCGAGAAAGGCGAGCCGTCTCACGCGTGCACGGCTACCGGCAACGTGCGCTCGAGCGCGCGTTCGATACGTTCGCGCGCCCCCGGTGCGAGGCGATAGAAGCCCCAGGTTCCACGCCGTTCGCCGATGACGAGCGCCGCCGCTTTGAGAATCTTGAGGTGGTGCGAGACGGTCGACTGGTTCAGGGCGAGCCCCGCGGTGAAATCGCAGACGCAGCGTTCGTCGTCGGCGCGGGCGAGGGTCGCGAGAATGCGGAGCCGCGCGGGGTCGGCGAGGGCGTGGAAGAGCGCGCCCTCCTCGATCAGCTCGCCCTCGTAGAGCGGCGCCTCCGGGGCGCATCGTTGCATCGACATTCGTCGATTCTAGGCTTTGAATCGATGAATGTCAATGCAGGCCCGGCGCCCCCACTCTCACCCCGAGCACGGCTGCCTGTCACCCCGAGTAGGGCGCTAAAAGCGCCCGTATCGAGGGGCGCGAGCCGCGGCGACGTTGGCACGCGTTTATACGTTTCGGCAATCGGGTATAGCTAAAGAACGACGTACGTGTACGCACCGACGATCGATTCTAGGAAGGCAGCACATGAAAAAGTATCTCCTCTATTTATTCGCAACACTCGCGTTTGCACTACCCGCAATCACCGTTCCGTCGGTCGCATCGGCGAAAACATCGACGTTCTACGGAATCACGTTGCACGTTTCGACGACGAACATCAAAGTGCGCAATCCGCACACCGGGCAGGTGCTCAGTTTTGAGATCTTGCCGAAATTCGATCGCATTTTCTCCGACAACGGCAAAACGACGTATCAAATGAAAGCCGTGAAGCCGGGACGCTACGTCGGAATCATCTACGACCAGAGCGTGCTCGGGATGCGCCACGCCGATAGTATCTATCTAATGAACAACGAAAACGAGCGAATCGGCAAACAGTAACTGCGGGATGGCGGAGGGGCGCTGCGAGGCGACGCGCGAATAGCGTCGCCATGCTTCGCATCTCGGTTGTCGGCGCACTCATGCTCGCGCTCGCGCTGCCCTTCGGCGGCGCGCTCTCGGCGCGCAGCTACCACCACTACCAGCGCTTCAAGCCGATTCGCTGCGGAACCGAACTCTGGGCGATGAAGACGCTGCGCGATCGCGATGCGGCGCACATCAACTTCGCACCGCACGCCACCACCATTGCGTGGCTCGCCGCGCAGCGCGCACCGCGCGATCCCGATCTGGTCGCCCACCGCCTCGCACCGGTGGAAACGACGGTGTGGCGCGTACGCGCACAGCTCGTCGGCTATCGCATCGAAGCCGACGGCGATTACCATCTGGTGTTACGCGATCCACGGAGCGGCGCGACGATGATCGGCGAGATTCCGATCCCGCGTTGCGTTGCAACGCGCGGCGCGCAGTACGCCGCGCTGCGCGCGGAGGTCGATCGCATCGGGCACCACGCCGCGACGCGATTCTGGTGGTGGCTCGATTATCACGGCGCAACGCCGCCGACCATAACGGTCGCCGGCGTCGGCTTTTTCGATCGCATCCACCAACAAGACGGCGTCGCACGCAACGGCGTCGAGTTGCATCCGGTGCTCGGCGTCGCCCCGTAGCCTTCGCCGAGCGCGGATTTTTCGCGGCAGTTAGAGCCCCAGCGGGTAGGCCTCTTCGCCGTGCAGTGCGATGTCGAGCCCCTGCTCCTCACCCTCCGGTGGCACCTTCACCGGCGTGATGAGATTGATAAGCCAGAGCATGACGTAGGTGAACACGAAGGCGTACGCGCTGCAGAGCACGGCTGCCGTCACCTGTTTACCGAAGAACGCGACGCCGCCGCTGAGCAAACCGTTCGCTCCGGCGGGGTTCCATTGCGTCGATGCAAAGACGCCGAGCAGCACGATACCGAGAAAACCACCGACGCCGTGCACGCCCCATACGTCGAGCGCGTCGTCCCAGCCGAGTCGATTCTTTAGCGCGACGGCATAGTAGCAGACGAAGCCGGCGGCGAGCCCGATGATCACCGCGGTGACTGGTGAAACGTAGCCCGCGGCGGGAGTAATCGTCGCGAGCCCGGCAACGGCACCGGTGAGCAGGCCGACGAATTTCGGCTGCCGCCCGTACGCCCATTCGATGAGCAGCCACGCGACTGCAGCGAAGGATGCCGCGACATCGGTGTTGAGAAACGCGGTTGCGGTGACGGAATCGACGCGCAGTTCGGAGCCGGCGTTAAAACCGTACCAGCCGAACCAGAGCAGCCCGGTACCCAGTGCGATGAGCGGTACGTTGTGCGGCTTGTTCTCGACGATGGTGCGCCGGCCGACGTAGAGCACCGATGCGAGTGCGGCGAAGCCCGCCGATGCGTGCACCACGATGCCGCCGGCGAAATCGAGCACGCCCCATTGCGCGAGCAGTCCCTGCGGGCTCCAGATCATATGCACGAATGGGAAGTAGACGAAGATGAGCCACGCGGTGAGGAACCAAAAGTAGGCTTTGAACGTCACGCGATTGGCGAAGGCCCCGGTGATCAGCGCGGGCGTGATGATCGCGAACATCATTTGGTAGGCGACGTGCACGACGAGCGGAATGCCTGCGTTGTTGCCGGTGAACATCGTCTGCAGCGTTACCCCGCGAAGAAACGCATAGGTAAAGGGATTGCCGATAATGCCGTGCCAATCGGGGCCGAAGCTCATCGAATAGCCGAAGGCAAACCAGAGAACGGTCGTCCAGCCGAGCGACATGAAACTTTGAATCATGATGCTCAGCACGTTTTTCCGTGCGACGAGGCCGCCGTAAAAAAATGCGAGCCCCGGCGTCATCAGCATGACGAGGCTCGAGCAGAGTAACATAAAGCCGGTATTACCAATGTTGACCGGCATCGTAGCGGTAGGCATAGGCACCTCCAGTAAAATAACAGCAGGCGGATGCTACGCCCGGAGGCGGCCTATTCCTTCGCCTCCCCTATTATTTCAACGGTGTCGCCGACTGCACGTTCGAATTGAAGCGGCCGAAGGTCGCGGGGTACTGGTGGAAGAGATTCTCGAGCGCGGTGATGCGCTCGGCGTCGTCGGTTTTCCCGTACACCACTAGGCGCGACGCGCGCAGCTCTTTCGTATCGAACGGCGCTAGTAGCGAAGGCAGAACTTCCAGCCTGGTGGGCAGAGGCTTGACGGAGTAGGAGTATGCTGAGCGGAGGGCTGACCTAGAGCCGGCTGGTTACGGAACCCCGAAGCCGTCAACGGCGTCGCAGATGAAATGTTTGGATTGAACCGAGCAAAGACCGAAGGTGTGTCGCGGAAGAGCGTCTCGAGACGCGCTATCCGTTCGACGTTACCAGGGTGATCGGAGAGAAACTCCGGTGGACTGGGCATATTCGCATCCTTGAAACGCGTGAGGAGCCATACCATTCCCCACGGGTCGATGCCGGCCTGAGCGCAGGTGAACGCACCTTTATGATCGGCATTTTGCTCGACCGTGCGTGAGAATTTTAAACTCTCTAGATTCGCGCCGATACCGAGTACGGAGTTTATGATTGGGTTGCGGCCTCCGCCGAGAAGTAAATCGGCGATGCCCGCGACCATGCTGATTTTTTGCTGTTTTGCCGTCAAATTATAGACGTCGTGATGGATATCATGGGAGGTTTCGTGGCAGAGAACGCCCGCTAGTTCTTCTTTATTTTGCGCGAACTGCATCATTGAGTCCGTCACGTAGACGTTCCCACCGGGAACGGCAAACGCATTTGGTTGTTTCATATGGACGAGAAAAAAATGAAAGGGAAAGCTATACTGCTTATCGGCGATTGCAGCGATGCGTGCTGCAATCGGATTGAGAATTTTGTAGTACGGCGATTGGGTGAGGATAACGCCCTGCCGTTGCAGCGTCTGGTACTCCTGTTGGCCAACTTGCGCTTCCCACTGATGCCGCGTGCTCGCAAGCGCCGGAGTCGTGCTTCCTAAAGCCCATACTGCGGCGACGAGAAAAGCGAGGGTTCGTATTTTTGCCACATTGGCCTGGTTTTTCATCATACCTACCTAGAAACGGTATACCCGCAAGCGATGTTCCGCGAGGAGCGAGTGCATTAGGCTCCCATGCGGGGTATGTGGAACTATACCGCATTTGAATCTCTGCTAAACGGTCGTTGCCAGACGAGGATCTAGGGTCGTGCATTCTGACACAAGGCGATCGTCGCCGCATATGGCCGCGCCTCTCCATGCCAGATTGCCGGCTTCCGGGGCTCGGCCCGCCGATGTGATTCGGGTTTTGGGCCTCGTTGAGGACGCGAGCGACGGCTTTCTGCGCCACCGAGCGATGAAAAAGCCGATTTGGTACACAAAAAGGCGCAACTCTCCCGTCGTTTTCCCTGCGCACACGGTCGCCAGAGTGTTCATGTTGCCGCAGCCATTGGCGGTGATCGCAGAGCGGCGATTCTCTGCATCATCGCAGCGAACAGCCGTAAACTCGTGAGTGACCACATTTCAATTGCTTCTGGCATCGCGAGCGTACGCAGGAAAGTCCCGAGATTGTAGGCGAGCGCATGAAGCTGCAGGCGAACCGCTGATGGCCCCTTTGCCCTCTTTGATCCATTGCTCGCACGTCCCGCGCTTGTTGTAAAACCCGACGACATTCTTTGACGCGTAACGCAAGTTCGTGACGATGAATCCGACGCGGGGGAACAGCTCTCCGAGATGCCATTCCACTTTGGCGGCGACTCGAGGCGGATGAGACCAACTCGCCGCCTTGTCTTGTAGTGAAAGCTCTTGTAGAGCCGCTGGACATGATACGACGGTCGCCCAGCCGGCCGCTTGCGCAGATGACCGATTCGCGCCCGGAGAATCCGATTTGCCGGAAGGCGGATCGCGAAATCGATGCCCTCGGCTTCCAAGAATTCGTATATGTTCGGCTGAGCGAAGGCGGCGTCGCCTTGAAAGGCGATACTTTCCGCCGTTCCTTGGTAGCGTGCGACGACCGGTTTGAGAACCGCTTCCCACGCATCGGCACTATGCACGTTGCCGGGCCTGAGCGAGCACCGTTCCATATCCCCGAATTGGTTGAACACGAAGAGTGGATGGTAGCAGGTGCAACCGAAATGTCCGTTCCACACGCTCTGCTCTTGCTCGCCATGCGTCGGGCTCACGCTCGAATCCATATCAAGCACGACGCGCTTACACGCACGGCGTTTCGTAACCTAGTCGATCCAGTGACCGGAGAGTTCGTCTCGAAGCGCCCCATCTGGCTTGGCGATGCGCCCGAGCTTTTCGCTGCTTTTCCGCCCGAGGAGCGCGTGTCGACCGTTCTTGCCCGTGCGTGAATCGGCGAAAAGTTTACCGGCTGACGGATTCAATCCCAGTGCATCATCGAGTTCGCGATACGCAAGCAGACCCGCATCCGACGTAACAACTGATCCGTGAAATTCAAGCATGATACGACGGTCGAAATCAGGCCTGAGAATACCATTCTGAGCTTCACCCGTCGGGTTCGTCACATTGGTGTTACATCATCAGCGCAAATCACTTGCTAACTATAGCGAACTCGCCGAGAACGAGCAGCAACGTTACGCGTCCATCGGGTGAATGCGGGTTATGATCGGCGTTTTGCTCCACGGTTCGCGAAAAACGCAGGCTCTCCAATTGCGTGCCGATGCCGAGCACCGTGTTCACTACGCGGTTATTCCCGCCGCCGAACAACAAGTCGGCGAGCGTCGCCATGAGATTCAAACGCTGGTTTTTCTGCATGAGGTTGAAGACGTCGTGATGGATATCGTGCGAGGTTTCGTGGCAGAGGACGCCCGCGAGTTCCTGTTGGTTCTGCACGAACGTCATGAACGAATCGGTCACGTAGACGTTGCCGCCGGGAACCGCAAAGGCGTTCGGTTGGCTCATATGCACGAGAAAAAAATGGAACGGACCATTGCTGTTCGGTGAGGGCCGCGGCCGGCGCGGCGGCGCCGAACGCGAGCAGCGCGCCGAGGGCGCTCGCGACGATTCGTGCGTTGATACCTGCAGAGGTTCGACCTTCCCGGCTCGGAAGGCTCTATTCCAGAGGAGCGTTCGGAGCGAAACGCCAAGGCACGGCTGTTCGCTGCCAGGAACCCGGTGGAAATCCGGGACGGTCGCGCCACTGTAAGCGGGGAGCTTCCATCGCCACTGCACCAGCGGGAAGGCGTTTGGAACGATAGCGACGATCCGCGAGTCAGGATACTGCGACGAACGTTTACTCCAGTACACCTCGCGTAAAGGTGGTGCGTTTGTCTCCCTCGATCTCGACCAGAAAAGGCGACGCCGGCGCTACGCGCCTGGGCGGCGGCGAGCAAATATCGAAAGCCGATGCGCGCGTGGAAGCGTATGGGGCGATCGACGAACTCAACACGATTATCGGCCTCGCGCGATCGCTATGCAACGACGAAGAGATTTGCGGCATCGTCCGCGCGATTCAACGCGAGCTCTTTCCCATCGGCTCCGCGATCTCGACGAAACCGACCGCAAAAAAAACGGTCCCCACGATCGGCAAAGAGATGGTGCATCGCCTCGATGCATTGGTGGAGCGCTTCGAGGCCGAACCGAAGATTCTGCGCGATTGGTCGATCCCGGGTGAATTCCGAGAATCGGCGGCGTTCGATGCCGCGCGAGCGATCTGTCGGCGCGCGGAGCGCGCAACGGTGCGCTACGTTACCAGCGGTGGGGTGGTGCAACCGACGGTGCTCGAGTATCTCAATCGCCTCAGCGACGTACTCTGGCTCTGCGCGCGCGTCGTCGAAGCGCGCAACGGTATCGACGCGCGCCTGCGCGACGACGAGCATCCGGGGCCGCCGTGGTCGCGTGCGTGGTGATTCGCACCGAGGTTTTCGCTGCTGCGCTCGCTCTCGACATCGCGTTCGGCGATCCGCTCTGGTTGCCGCATCCGGTGCAGGCGATCGGCGCGGCCGTAGCATCCTGCGATCGCTTCGCGCGCGA
>CABS01000018.1_pt1 | contig 16487 bp, 14 predicted proteins | sample 344768 | NCBI WGS metagenome assembly CABS01 (sample SAMEA3138346, study PRJNA38045) | mine drainage metagenome | isolation source: Carnoules arsenic-contaminated mine drainage | place: France:Carnoules | collected 21-May-07 | reverse complement strand
ATCGTCGCGGAAATTACGTAGCGTAACGTTACCGGTGGTGGAGCAGCAACCGCTTCAATGGGGCCGCGACGTTATCGTCGCGGAAATTCGTCGTGTAGCCCGGTGCTCCGCCGCCATCATACTGGCTTCAATGGGGCCGCGACGTTATCGTCGCGGAAATCACCTGTTTCACGAAAAGAGGGGCCACACCAAATCGCTTCAATGGGGCCGCGACGTTATCGTCGCGGAAATGCGGCAAGCTGCTACAGCTCAAAGAGAGCGACAAGGCTTCAATGGGGCCGCGACGTTATCGTCGCGGAAATGATGCGCCAAAGCTCATCAGATAGGCGGTGGGCGTGGCTTCAATGGGGCCGCGACGTTATCGTCGCGGAAATTGCGAACACTCGAACGTCACGACTTGCTGCAAGATCGCTTCAATGGGGCCGCGACGTTATCGTCGCGGAAATCCTTCGGCCGCGTGATTTCTACGCGATCGCGCACGGGCTTCAATGGGGCCGCGACGTTATCGTCGCGGAAATGGCGCAGGCGGCGCTCCTCCTCGTGGATGCGGAAAAGCTTCAATGGGGCCGCGACGTTATCGTCGCGGAAATCTCGCTTGCGTTGGGCGATTTGCACCAAATCGCGGGCTTCAATGGGGCCGCGACGTTATCGTCGCGGAAATTTTGCAACGTCATGACAAACGCATTTACCCCGGAAAGGCTTCAATGGGGCCGCGACGTTATCGTCGCGGAAATTTCTTCTGCCGCACCTTTCTCGGCGGGTTTCTCGCGCTTCAATGGGGCCGCGACGTTATCGTCGCGGAAATCTGCTCGTCTTCGTTGACGACCGTCACGATCACCTCGCTTCAATGGGGCCGCGACGTTATCGTCGCGGAAATCGCCCGCGCGAGCGGTTTTTGCTCGTCGTGGGAAGCGCTTCAATGGGGCCGCGACGTTATCGTCGCGGAAATCACCTCGAAGACCAGCGCGATATTTACGAGTTGATCGGCTTCAATGGGGCCGCGACGTTATCGTCGCGGAAATTATTTACGCACAACACGTCGCACGCACGTCGGTGCGCTTCAATGGGGCCGCGACGTTATCGTCGCGGAAATGCGCGCATCCCAGGTATATTGCACCTGGGTCGGGTTGCTTCAATGGGGCCGCGACGTTATCGTCGCGGAAATCAGTCGGACGGCGGCTATCATCTACCCGAGGGCGAGCTTCAATGGGGCCGCGACGTTATCGTCGCGGAAATCGCAGTGAGCGCTTCGAACGTGTAGTTCGTCGGTAAGCTTCAATGGGGCCGCGACGTTATCGTCGCGGAAATCTCGCATTGGCGCTTAACGTCCATTCGGATTATCTGCGCTTCAATGGGGCCGCGACGTTATCGTCGCGGAAATGCGAGGGCTATCCGTGCTGGCGCTTTTCCGTCCGCGAGCTTCAATGGGGCCGCGACGTTATCGTCGCGGAAATCGGTTGATCCCGGGCCTTCGGCCCATTATTGAGCGCGCTTCAATGGGGCCGCGACGTTATCGTCGCGGAAATGTGGTGCGCTATCTCTACGAGTTTGCTGACGCGCTCGCTTCAATGGGGCCGCGACGTTATCGTCGCGGAAATTCCGCGATTTCGTCGCGGTGCGCCGCGCAGGCGTCGCGCTTCAATGGGGCCGCGACGTTATCGTCGCGGAAATCGGCGCTTCGGCGCGAACTCCAGATCGTTGATCCCGCTTCAATGGGGCCGCGACGTTATCGTCGCGGAAATACCATAAATCGCTGCTCGACACGCCCGCCGACAACGGCTTCAATGGGGCCGCGACGTTATCGTCGCGGAAATTCGTTGTGGGAACTCTACGAATCTCACGCCGGATCGACGCTTCAATGGGGCCGCGACGTTATCGTCGCGGAAATCTCGAGCTGGACGCAGCGGTGGTGACATGGACCGGTGCTTCAATGGGGCCGCGACGTTATCGTCGCGGAAATCAGGCATCGCGCGTCGAGTGAACCGGCATCATTTCCGCTTCAATGGGGCCGCGACGTTATCGTCGCGGAAATTCGGCGTTCGAGAGTCCAACGCTATCTTCCACGCCGCTTCAATGGGGCCGCGACGTTATCGTCGCGGAAATGTCGCACACAAGAAACCCAACCTCTATTATTTGCATGAGCTTCAATGGGGCCGCGACGTTATCGTCGCGGAAATCGTTCAAAACATGGCCCGCCGTGCTCCAAGTTGGTGGCTTCAATGGGGCCGCGACGTTATCGTCGCGGAAATGCTGAGTTCGGGGGCGGCTGGCTCTGCTTCGGGAAAGCTTCAATGGGGCCGCGACGTTATCGTCGCGGAAATCGGCGCCGCAGCGCACCCTGCCGCGCACGGCAAGCAAGCTTCAATGGGGCCGCGACGTTATCGTCGCGGAAATCAAGTGGAAAAAAGGCTCGAACGAAATCGAAAAGGAGCTTCAATGGGGCCGCGACGTTATCGTCGCGGAAATTGGGCGCGCTCGATACGTCCCCAATTCGATTCATCGCTTCAATGGGGCCGCGACGTTATCGTCGCGGAAATTCGCCGCGTTCACGCGGCTCTCCGAGGCACGCCTCCGGCTTCAATGGGGCCGCGACGTTATCGTCGCGGAAATGTTCAGATATCGACGCGTGGGCGGCGGACTTTCTCGGCTTCAATGGGGCCGCGACGTTATCGTCGCGGAAATCACTCACCGCCGATGCGGATGCGCGGAATTTCTCCGCTTCAATGGGGCCGCGACGTTATCGTCGCGGAAATGATGCCCGTGTGGGCAAGCTGCTCGGCCGATACCGGATGCTTCAATGGGGCCGCGACGTTATCGTCGCGGAAATCCGTCGAGGCCTCGCTAGACGGGGTCGAGGCGATCGCTTCAATGGGGCCGCGACGTTATCGTCGCGGAAATCCGAATAGCCGAATAAGCATAGAGACCATGCAAAAGCTTCAATGGGGCCGCGACGTTATCGTCGCGGAAATCACGGCTATCGCACCTCGACCGCCGAGTCCAAGTAGCTTCAATGGGGCCGCGACGTTATCGTCGCGGAAATCACGCCATGCAGCCAACTGCCGACAGAAGGCGGGTTGCTTCAATGGGGCCGCGACGTTATCGTCGCGGAAATGCGTCGGAATCGATAAACGTGGGATCGATAGCGTCGGGCTTCAATGGGGCCGCGACGTTATCGTCGCGGAAATCGCTCGGTCGGCCGCAAGAACTTCAGGCACTCTCTGGCTTCAATGGGGCCGCGACGTTATCGTCGCGGAAATGGCAAGGCGATAAGAGCGTGTATTCGCAACGGTTTTGCTTCGCCCTTTCGAGCGGGTCGGATTCTCGGCCGCCCCTCGGAGGTCAGATCGGGCTGAAAACGGTCTATTCCCCCGCTAAATAAGGTGTCGAGCGGGTCTGCGTGGAGGCGACGCCGTCGGGGCGCTCGACGGCATTAGACGATAATGACGCCGGGGGACGCGGCCGGGGCCTGGCGCCCGAATACCTCCATCGGAGGAATCCAGCTTTCTCGATCTGGGACCGCCCCGATGTCGAGAATGACGACGCGGTCGCGCTTCGGGTCGATGAGGGTTTCAATGCGCCCAGCGAGCTTCACGCGGTCCTCCCGCCTCATCAAACAGTAGAATACGCTGTACTGCAGTGGCCGACCGAAGGCTTTCGCGAGCTTGTGCATTTCCCGCAGGCGCTTGGCGTCGGCGATGTCGTAGGTCAGTATATAGGCGCGCGTCATCGCTCAGCGCGTCATAAACGGCGGATAGGCCGGAACGTCGCCCTGGATCGTCCTGGCTAGAAGTCGCGCCTGGACGTGAATCGCCCGGCGGTAGGTGAGCGTATATCCGAACGTAGGGTGCGTCACCGTGGAGCGAAGGCGCCGCTCGATCGCACCGATGAAAATCTTCCGCCCTTCCTGCGTGAGAACGATCGCCTTACCACGGCGATCGAAATGCGACGCTTGAATTTCGCGAGCATTGACCAGATAGAGCACGGTCGAATCGACGATAAGCGGTCGAAACTCCTCCATAAGATCGAGTGCAAGCGATGGCCGCCCCGCCCGAACTTTATGATAGAAGCCCAAACCGGGTTCGAAACCGACCGCGACCGCTGCTGCGAGCGCTTCCTTCGAAAGCATTGCGTACCCGAACGAGAGCATCGCGTTTACCGGGTCAGTCGGCGGCCGACGCGTGCGTCCCGTCACCTCAAAACCCGTCTGAATGCGAAGCATGTCCGCGAAGGCCTCGAAATACATGCGTGCCGCGCTTCCCTCGAAACCGAGGAGCGACTCGGCATCGCGCGCCGTCTGGGCGCGATGCGAGAGCAGCGAAAGCCCCTGCAGCACCGAGCGTGCCACGCTACCGAGCGAGCGCCGTACCATCGTCCGCTGGTTGCGGATCTTCGCGAAGACCATTGCTCGCGCGATCGGTAAGCTGGCCTGTGCATCCGCTGCCACACGATGCTGCGCTTGGCGAAGATCGAGGCTGTGGTCGTTTACCGAGCGTGCATACCCGCTGAGCCAGCCACCGTAACTGAGATAGAAAACCGGAACGTCGCGCCCGAGCACGGCGCGCATTGCCTGCGAAGAAATCTGCACGTTGCCGAATAACGAAATGCCGGCGGCTTCAAAGAGCGGCATCTCCGCCTTGACGCCCTCGTCGTCGCGAACTTGCAGGGTCTCGCCCGAAAGCCCGACGCGGCTACCCGCATCGAGCACATACAGCCAGACACGGTCGTCGAGCGGAGCGGCAAATGGACGTATCTCGCTCGACCGGCGCCCTTCGTCTCGCAACGCGTTGGTTTCATCGGGCAGGCAGATGGAATTGAGCGAACAGCGGCCGCATTTCGGGCTATGTTCCAGCGGCGCCGGAATGCTGCCCCGCTCCATCAACGCGCGAGCTGCGGAGAGCGCCGAATGCGTGAGCGCGACGAGCGATTCGTCGATCGCGATATCGACGAATCGATTGGAGGACGCGTAATATATTCGCGCGGTATCGCAAGAATATCCATGTTCGCGTAACAGCAGCGCCTGGATGCAAACTTGCACGCGCTCGGGATCGTAGGCGCCGCCTTCAATCTGCGGAACTTTCCCTCGCTTGTAATCGATCGGAACCGCGCGTTCCCCGTCGGTACGGACGAGATCGATCTTGGCGACGACTCCAAGTTCGGCCGACGCGAGTTCCACCGATGTTGCTTCAGCCTTGACCCGCTCGAATTCGTCGGGCAACTCGCCACGCGGCTGGTCCACGCGCCGATGCACGCGCTCGCCGTCGACGGTATCGAACGAGCTTTGGAACTCGCGTTCGACGTATTCAAGCCAAAAGAGACGAGGGCAATAGACGTACTCGTTGATCATGCGCGCCGGAAGTAGATCCGGTGGTTGCTCTACAGTTTCCATGCCGCTATCGCTACGTCACTACCGTTCGATAACCGCCGGTTCGAAGCGGCCGAGCCCGAAGTGCGCGAGACGGCCGAACACAAGTGGGCCGATTACCGGCTCTTCAAAGTGCAGCGTCGCCGCTGCCACCGGATAGGAAGGCGCGTTTTTGCTTGTGCGGGTGCGGCGGAAAGCGTCGGCGCGCAAATGCGCCCCGTGCGCGAGTGGGATGCCTCGCGTCGACGGCCATACCTCAACGCAAGGGCGTTGGCCGGTCAGTCGCTCAGCCATCGCCGCGATTTGCTCCGCCGGTGCGTCGACCTCGCGCTTCGCCCCGGCCGGGCCGCGCAGCTTCGGAAATCGATCGAGCACGATGGGCGTGGCGCACTCCCAACGCGTTCCCGACATAGGTTCACGCGCACCAACGAACGTGAGCGGGAAATCGTCGTGGTAGAGGTGGCGTTCGAAGAGTTGAGTAAGCGATGCGATGGCCCTATATTCTTCGTGCGTGCATCTTTTCGGAAACCACACACCGATCGCGTCGATCTCGCCACGGCCTTTGGTATCGACCGGGAGAAAATACGGATGGTCGTGTCCCTCGTTCGGAGAACTATCTTTCGACTTGCCGACGAGACGTAGCGTTGCAGGTTCCCCCGTGCGGCGCGAATAGCGCTCGATAGATGCGGCGCGAAAGCATTCGGCGATCGCTACGGCATCACGAAGGTTCGGTCGCTTACCGGCGCGCGATTTCCCGATCCCAAAGCAGAGGTGTGCCGGATCGATCGTCGGGTGGAAGCGGTCATGCCGCCAATACTGCTCTTCAGGCAAAAGGAACGTCTGTGGGAGTGCGTACTCGATGCCTCGTGTCCGGGCTACTCCATCGATCGGTAGCGCACGCTGCGCCGACGGCCGCAGGAGCGCGGCAAGGAGTGCTTCGCCGCGAAGCATCGAGGCGGCAGCCCAGCGGGTTACCGTGGGTCCCATTGCCCTCGATGTCTTTGTCGACACACGGGTGCTTGAAGGATCGTCAAACGGCACAGCGTCAACCGATTGCAGCACACACGCGGCAGTCGTATCGTAGAGCCTCTCAACCTGCGCGCAGAGCTGGTCGAGCAATAAACGAACAGTCGAGGCAGCCGTGGCATTCGGCCAAACGATGTAAGCGCTAACCCGTTGTGGCCGCGGAGGATCCACGACCGCAATTGTGGAGTCCAGCATATCCGGGCGCGGAGCTCTCGCTCCGGGCACTTCTACGCGATAATGACGCGTGTGATTGCTCGTCGTGAGCGGTAATAGGAATTCGGGGGGTTCCGCAAGTTGCTCCAACAGGGCGACGATCGCGGCGGAATCCGCAGCACCCGCGCGTCGCCACGCGTCGGCCAGGGTCGCAAGGATCCGCCATGGCGATGGCGGCCACTCGACGTCACCGTTGCGAGGCGACAACCAGGGATTCGCATGGAACGCCCCGGGCGTGTACTCAACGCATAGCGCAATCATCGCGCCACGCAAATAACGCCGTGGATTGACGGATTACTCCTCGGAATCGTCGTCGTCATCGATTTCGCCATCCTCGTCTTCGTCATCGTAAACTTCCGTTTCAGGTTCACTCGAGTCGCGGCTCTGTGCAGAGACAGAGTGAATATCGCGCTTGACCGGATCGTCGACCGCCAGCATGACACCTAGCCCCAAAAAACGACCGTCGCCGATTGCGAGCGGCCCAGTGACCGGATCGGCGAACTCGATTTCAACGTGCCAGAGTCGCCGTGCTTCAAAGCGCGTGCCTTTCGCGAAGGCTTCGGCGCGTTCACCGCGCTCGATAAAAGGTTCGCGCTGCACGCGAATGCCGCGGATGGCTGTGCGCACCTCGGCGTGCCGTAAGGAAGCAAGCACGCAATTTACAGCGCGTGCCTCCTCGTCAAGGCGTTCTTGCGCGGACTTCCACTCCGCATTTTCAGCGAGGTGGGCGGGATTGATGCGGCGGCGCATCGCCTTCTCCGGCAGCGCTGCGGGGGTGATCGTGTGCCAACGTTTGCAGCCGAGGCCCTTGGGTGTGCGGTAGCTGCGTAGCATCGCGTCGTTTTCAGCTTCAAGCAGCTGTGGACGAGTGCTTCCGACGATCTCCCCGGTTTCGTAATCGAGATTCAGATCGAGCCCGGTGAACGCCCAGCGCACATCGCCTCTCACGAGCGGGCAGTTCGGAGGCCGAACGATGAGAACGCGGCGGATGCTGGCGTCGGTATACCGCATACCGACCGACGGGATCGGAAGAATACGGAGCCGCATGGCGGGATCGGTCGAACTTCGCCCAATGAGATAGCGTTCAATGAGCGCTGCCTTTTGCGGTATGGCCCGCTTCATGCGCGCTGAAGCGGCATCGCGAATTGTCTCAACGAGTTCCGCGGCGCGAGACAGCGGCCACGGATCGAAGTCCGCGTGACCGTCTTTCGAGCGGAGGTCGAAGCAAGTCAGTTCAGCGTCGGCGTTGTAAGATTGCTCGCGAAAGATAGCTCGCGGCACATTTTTCTTAACAACCTTGGCATTTTTCTGCCCAAGGCGTTCGAAGCGCATAAGCCCTGCCTCAAAGCGGGAGCGAAGGCTCGCGAGCGACCCCGGCATGGGAACGGCGAGCGCTACGCCATCGTTATTGAAATCTGTCGGGCGATAGACGCTTCCTTGAAATTCCAGCAATAATAGCTCCGCCTCGCTTCGATTGCAGGTACGTGCATGAGCCCATGCCATATCGGTCCCGCGCCCCAACTGATAGAGCTTATTGGCTATTCTCAGTACTCCCTCAACCGACCGGGGCATTGCCAGCCGATCTTCGATTTCCCAGACATAAAAAAGCGATGAGTCAGAGACGATGTGCCAGACAACCGTTTCTTTGGCAGCACGTATTTCGCCGATCTTCCCAAGATTGTATCCAAGCGAGTCGATATTATTGTTCGGAACATATGCGGTGAGTCGCGTCTCCCCCCGCACCGCGCCTGGTACGGCGATCGTGGGCGGAGAGAGAGATTGCAGCCATTCAAGCGCCTCTGCGTGAGAATCCGCAAGGGCAGACCCATTCGCTGCCCCGGCGAGCAACGCCTGAAAAAGTCGCCATGGCGAAGGCGGCCATGAGCCCGCCGCTTCGTAGCGTACATCGTGAAGACGCACTTCGATGACGAGCGACCGCTCGTGGCAGGCTGGCACGGACTGAGATGTCTTTTGCACGAAAAACTCCACGCGCCCTATTCTTTGGGATCCTCATTGCTTTTTTTCGCGTCTTTAACCACCTGTTTTGCGCGCTTGGGGTCGAATTTTACCGTGCGCGCCGTCGCGATGCCGAACTCACGTGCGATCGCCGTCGCGTATTCTAGTATCGGTCCATGCTCGATATCGACGTTTGCAATGATGCCGCTTCGCTCCACCGTTTCCCAACACGCCGGATTTTTTGAATCGTCGACGAGCAAGCAGCCTTGGCGTAAAAACACTTCGGGGGGCGCGGTTGCCGCCACGAGTGCCAAGCCGAGGACATAGCGACGTAGCCTGTCAGTGTCGCCGCCGGATAGCCGACGCAAAGCAACGAGATTGATCGTCGTGATCCGTTCGATCCCACCCCGTGCGATCACGCCACCTGGATCATTTGTCGAAGGTGTGGAGGCGAATCCAGCCTTCGCAAGCGGGTTTTTCTGGCCCTCCAGTTTTTGGATGTCTGTTTCGTCGAAAGCGTTCAGGTCTTTCGGATTGATGACCGCTGGGAAAAATTGGGCAGAGCGGGTAAGTTTATCGACCTTCCACGCGCGAATCGTAGCCTGGAGAATACGCGGAAGCTTTGCCCCGCTTTTACGTGAGTCCCAAACCCCGAAGATAAGTGACGTCGGGGCAAGTTTCGCAATCGCTGTCGCGTCGCCGCGGTCGAGAAAAGCGCCAAAAGCTTCTGAGGCCTCGTCCGCCAACTCGGTGGATCGCAGGAATGCGTCTCCGAGGCGGTGACTCACGTCAAGAATCGAGACGCGTTTATTATCGTCGTAAACGATATCGATTTGGGGAACTAGAGCTGCAAGCGGATTTTTTCCGGACGGCGTCTGCTTAAATAGGGGCTCCATTCGGTTCCCCTGCGATCCAACACTATCGACGATGACCGTTTTCGTACCATCGCTAAGCGTGTCAATGTTGTAACCGATCCCAGCGTACGTTGGGGGGAAAAACACAGCGTCTTCGCCTTCGACAGGAACCAGACGCTGACGCAAACGAAGCGCTACGATCGTCGAGTCGTCGTTACACCATGAATCGATTTGCGATGGAAGCGACGATGAATTATTTGTCATATTTGAGTCTCCCGAGAAGCGATAGTGGTGATTTTGTTTTTTCCGGCCATCAGCAACGTGAACCGAAATATCTGTAACGGCACCTGAGTGATGGCGCCAGCGAATGCCGCTCGGGCAAGCGCCGGGTCGAACAGCTCGTCCCAGATGGCGTAGCGAAAGCCTCGCGTTATGTTCATCTTGGCAGGGCGGGCATTTTGCAATCCCCAGGCAGCGAAAAGCTCCACGACGGGAGATGCACTTACGAAGTCCTTTACGTCGTTCAGTGAGTACCCGGTATCGATTCCCGTCCAGCCGCTGCGCGAGTCAAAATTGAAGCTGCCCCCCATAGGAACCGCAAGAAACGGATCTTCCAGTAAATCCATATTTCGGGCGCTCCAAAGACTTCGAATTCCTTGGAGAGGTTGTTCGGGTTCAATCATATTTTTTGCGATTGACAGGGCCGATCGATTTCCAGCATAAAGCTTCAGGCTTTCGCGGCCAGATCGGTCGCACCAGTGCGATAAGATAACTCGTTTGCCCGATTTGTTCTTCAAGCATATAGGGAGAGCGGTTTTTTCGTTTTTTTTCAGCCAAGAGTACGAGGCCGGACCCTGTCGTGGCGCCGACTCTGGAAGCGGTATCTCTTCTACATGCGCCGTTGCGGCGAAGGACAACGCGGCTTCGATGGGGTTTTGCGGGCCGTTCGATTCGAGTAAAAAACGCACATTGCGCTCGTCGGACCAGTCGAATCGGCAGCATGCGCCGCCAAGAATATCTTCAGCTGCTTCGAGGAATCCCAGGCACGCAAAAACCTGGCCGGGATTATAGACATCTACGGGAATCGATGCGCTGGCCATTCTAGGAATCCCCTCCGCCGGGGCCGATTTTGCGAGAATCATTTTCGCGCGAGGCTTGCTGGTCGGCCGCACGGACTAACGATTCGAGCCAGGCGAGCCCCCACGGCCCCCAACGACGTTGGAGGTCGGCGAAATCGAGTACAATTTTCTGGACCTTTGACTTGTGAGCATAGGGCGGGGCGTCGTCGCAATTGTCCGCCTCAAGTCCGGGGCGCGCACGGCCGTGGTGAGCAGCGACGAGATGAAGCACGAGTTGCTGTTGGTCGGCCGATAGATCAGTAAACCTGTCGCCGCGTTCAACATACTTGAGCGAGCCAAACTCATGACGGTAGCCGGCTAGCCGCTGGGTATTGACCGGGCCACGCGTCTTGGCATAGAGCTGACCATCACGTCGCGCATTGAAAGCCGATTGCCATCGCGAAGAGCGTTTGCCCTCATCGTGCATGCCGGCAGCGAGCGCGAGGCATACCTGAATATCGTCGCAGAGATTCAGCGCATTGGCGATTTTTTTGACGCTGCGCTCGGTCCAATGTTGGTGATCGTCGAGTAGCTGAGGGTTATGAGAGGAGGCGCAACTATCCTCGGTTTTCCACGTATCGACAAGGAGGAAGCCAAGTGGCTCACCTTCGTCGGAGCGAGCCGTCACAAACGCGAACGTCTCGTGCCCTTCATTGTTCGTAATATTCGCTCCCGAAGAATTGCGGACGCGGTACCCCACGGCGGGGCGCCCCACCTCTTCGGGTAGCCATTCCGAGCCTCCGTCGTCGGCGGTAGCCGGGGGATTCGCGCACTTTGCATCGAGCAGGCCATCTTTGAGGCCCGCGAGGCAAGCGTCGACAACGACAGTGTTCCCAGCAAATACCTGCTCGAACTTCTGCTTTTTCCCTTTTCCGTTTTCCTCGTCTTTTTGGAAGTCACCCAGCGTGTAGGCAGCGACGAAATCGTTACTCCCATCGAGCACGATCGCCACAACACGTTCCGAATCGGGCGGAGTGCTGCGCTGTATGCCTTCCGATGCTACACCTTCTTCATCGTCATTCACCATGTCCTCGTCCTCCGACCGAGCGACGTTTCCAAATGACGGCTTCGTCATTAGTTTTTTCGCGCGTTCGAGCAGCCACTTTTTGACGACGTTTGCATCGGTTTCAAGGATCTCGCTGGCGTGCGGTGGCGCGGCCTCAAAAAATTCCTCGATCTCGTTTTCCGACGCACGCCCCCCCCTCATGCGTACGGGGAGGTGAGTCCGCCAGATGACGGAGGTCTGCGGCGGGTCGCCATCGACCCAGCCGCGCAGCCAGGGACCCACTTTCGGGCGGCCGGGATGTTCGCGCAGCGATGTCATCGACCACGCCTCAATTTCGGCGCGTGTCAGCGGCGGATATAGCGGTTCTGGGGTCGATGCCTGGGCTATTGCGTCGCTACCAACTTGGTTGCGAAGATCGAACAGCGCTTGAGGGCTCGCATCGAGGCCATCACCCTTCGGCGGAAGCTGTTCCAGGAGTTTACGCGTCCGTTCGAATTCCGGCGATTCGGCTTCGCCTTTGTCATCGCTACGCGCCTTCGTTTCCGCTTTTCCCTTCTTCGGTTTCGAGCGGGGAGCTACGGCGAGGAGCACCTGCGTATCATCACGCGTGCCACGCCGGTTGACGCGACCGAGGCGCTGCACCATTCGTTCCCATGGCACCAGATCGCACACGATGTGGTCGGCATCGAGATCGACGCCGACCTCGGCGGCGGAAGTGGCAACCAGAAATGCCGGGTGCGCGAGCGTGCTTGCCGAATCCGCGATAAAGCCGTGATCCTTGAGCCAGGCTGCAGCATTCTCGCGCTCCTTGACACGGCGGGCACCAACGAACAACTCGGTCGACACCTTTTGTTTTGCTTTTTTCGCGAGCTTATCGAGCTCGGATTTCATGCTTTCGGCATTCTTGCGACGGTCGCAGAAGATCAGGCAGCGAATCGGAAGCTCGCCTTCCTTCGAGAGTTTCCAGGCATCGATTGCGAGCCGCTCAGCAAGTTGTTTCTCATCGTCGAGATCGCTGATAATCAACGTCTTGCTCGCGGTGAGGCGCGTCCTCACGGCCGGCTCATCACGCTCGGCCTCCGAGAGTGCGAACGTTCGTTCTTGGCCGGCAGATTGTGGGTCGGACACGCGGCCCGTAGCGGAGAGCGAGACGACACGCAGCGGTGGAATGTGTTTGCGTGAATCCGATTCTACATCGGAACTGCGCGAGTCTCGAATGGCGGCAAGCAGATGCTCAAAGGGCGGGACGATGTGGGCTTCGTCGAGCACTACGAGGGAATCGACGCCGAGCAGTCCAGCTTGATAGGGGCGCATCTTTCGACTGACACCATACCCGCTGAAAAGAAGCCGTGATCCGATCATGTCGACGGTGCCGATCACGATAGCGGGCGCAGCGGGGTCGGCGAGCCATTCGCGGTTGTCGACGAACTGACCGCGAAGCGTAGAAATAGGTAGGGGCGCGGTCAGGGCGAGCGCAGTCTTAAGCGCGGGATTGCGATCGATGGCGGCCCTGATCTTCATTGCTTCGGAAGTCGCTTGATCGACGACTGCGCGTCGGTCGACGACATAGACAAGCCTCCGCGGAAGGTTGGCTCCCGCCGCGCGGGCCAGTACCCAGAGCGACATGATCACGGTCTTTCCCAGACCCGTATCGAGGTCAAGGTGCGTTGGGGTAGTACCGGTGCAAAGCAGTTCGTAGAGCCGCTCCTGCCACGCGAAATAATGCTCGTGGCCAGTAACATCGGCAAACCACCGGTCGAGGGTCGATACCTGTTCGATCATGGGGCTACCTTATCACCGCAAACGCAATCAAAACACGATGCCCTCGGCGCCTGCCGACTCACGAACCACTACCTTCTTTTGCACCTTCATCTCCGCGATTCTACTCGCTCGTCGCGACAAGGGATTGTCGCATAATTTTTCGCGATGCACTCCGCTGTCTCGCGAGCCGCTGCTGCGACCTCCGGCGGCGCCACGATGACCGCCTCGGCGCCGAACTGCAGCGCCCATCGCACCGCTTCGCCTTGGTCGTCGAAACGCAGTGCGATCGCGGCGCTCCCGTCGGCGAGGCGCTCGATCCGCTGCTCCGGCTGCCACTCGCGCGCTGAAACGGCGGCAGCGATGCTAGCGGCCACGCGAACCGTCACCTCCAGCGGCTCGCCCGTGCGAATCCACCCGACCGCGCCCTCGCGGCGAAAGCGGTCGGGAACCTTGCGCGGCGTGAAGGTTCCGTCGCGGCGGATCGGTTCCGCGATCGCATCGAGCGCGAAGTTGCGCCAATCCTTGCGCGCGAGGTCGAATGCGACGAGATAGTAGCGCCCCGACCGCGCAATAACGAGATAGGGCTCGACGCGCCGTAGCGTGGGGCCGTCACGCGCAGTCGTATACGAAAACTCCAGCCGCGCCGACGTGGCGGCAGCCTCCTTCACCACGGCAAACATCGCGCTGACCTCCGCGCCGGCACGCGGGCGCGGTTCGCGCAGATCGAGAAACCCCGGCCCGCCGGCAGCATCGCCGAGCGCCGAACGCACCTCGCTCTCGATCGGCCCGCCGAGCGCGCGCCCGATGCCTGCAAGCATCGCCGCCGTCTCCGCTTGTGCGTTGCCGAGCTTCGCGAGACGTCCCGCGCTACGTACGAGCGTGATGCGCCCGCCGCGCGCATTGCTCAGGGAAAAGCCGAAGTCCCGGCCAAGCGAACGTAGCACGCTGAGATCGCGCTGTAATTCGCGCAGCGAAATTTCGAAGCGCGTGCAACACCGTTCGCAATCGAGGGTGCCGTCGGCGAGCAGGCTCAGCAAAATGCGCAGCACGCGGGAAAAGCGATCGCCCGAGGCCTTCTTGCGAAGCCCCGGTTCACGCGGCGAAAAAACCGAGACGGCCACTAGGAGCCCTCCGCGACTGAGTAATCCCCCCGTCGGCGCCCTTCTCGCGCCGACTCCGCGGCTCCTATTGGGCTCCCGAGCCTCCAAGGCTGCGTTACCGACCGCCAAGTGGCGGACATTGTTGCCGCCGGCTCCTTGTCGCGCTATACTGGGAACCGGGAACACGGCCTTTCAGTCAGCGAGAACGATAAGGAGCGCAACCAATGCCAGCCGCCCCATTCCGCCGGGACGCACGCGTCTCGGTGCGTTTTACCGAACGAGAACGAGCATATATCGAGGAAGCCGCAGCTCTGGCAAGCGAGGGCGACCTTTCCCGGTTCATTGCCACGGTCGCACTTCGCTCGGCCCGCAGCGTCGTGGAAGAGAGCGGAGTCTCCCTGCTCGCTGCCGATCATCGTCGCCGCTTTTACGATCTCCTACTGGCCCCGCCGCCGCCCACCGATGCGCTCCGGGAGCTTGCAGCGAATCCGGTTCCCGACGGTTTTGACCTCGAACGATAACTCGGGCGCTCGCCTACGCATCCGGATCGTCCCACTCGATCCTTCGCTCCACGATCGCAAGAGCTTCCAATGCGGAAATGACGCCGTCGATCGCTACCTCCGCACGACGGCGGCTCAAGCGACGCGCTACTATTGCGCGGCAACCTTTATCCTCGTAACCGTCGACAACCCGTCGGAGGTTCTCGGATATTACACGCTCGCGCCGCACGAATATCGCGATGGCGAACTCGATCTCGCCACGGCTCGCACGTTGAAAGTGCATGGGCTCCAACGCATTCCGGTGCTTCTGCTCGGGCAGCTCGGCATCGCACGTACGTACCAGGGCCGCGGCCTCGGGAAACTTCTCCTGTGGAGCGCTCTCGAACGTGCATTCAGCACCGCCGCAAATAGCGGCGCGGTCGCCGTCATTACCGATCCCGCCGAGGATAGTGCCGCCGCGTTTTATGCGCGGTACGGATTCGCAACGCTCCACGAAGCACCGTTTCACCGCATGTTGCTGCCGATGAAGACGATCGCAGCCGCATATTCGCGCGGGTAGCGGGCGCCGCGCTTACTGCGCTGCTTCGCGTGCCATCGCAACGCCGTTGCCCGCGATCCTCGATCTCGCGAACTCAAGAAACAATGCCGTCTCTCCGAGCGCTGCGATTGCCCCGAACAATACGCCGCCCGCGATGTCGCTTGTCAGCGCGACGACAACGGCAAAACATATCGCCGGTGGCACCAAGGCAAGCGCCGAAAACAGCATCCGCAACATCCCCGCATTCGCCCCGGCGCCACCGTTCCACGGGAAGATCGTGTAAAGCGCGATTCCGATGCTGCGCATCAATACAATAGCGACAATCGCTCCGGGAAGCGCCAAAAGTACGAAGGCAAGGTTTCCGACGGCAAAGCCGTATGCGGCGATTCCGAGTGCAAGTGGTAGTATCGTTCGCCATGCGGTCGCCGCGGTCCACACGTAAAGGCGAATACGCAACGAGCTCGTTGAAAGCCACCAAATCGGCGTGCCGATATCCGCTTCGAGCAAAATGGTTCCCAGAAGAGAAATGACTGCGAACTCGCAGAATAGCGCCATCGAAAGCAGCGCGAGCCCAATAGCGGATGTCGCTGGCGATCGCATGAGGTAGCCGGAGGTGAGGCCGACGCCGAGCCCGATAGCGATGCCGATCCCAAGCAGCCACTGAACGCCGCTTACTCGGCGAAAACCGATCCAATCCTTCCACAAGATCGCCCACGCGCCGGCCATCCCGCGAGGGATATCGCTTGAGAGCGAGGTCTTCGGCAAGTCCGACGAACGGCGAGAAGCGAACGCGCGTGCTCGCCCTCTGCTGCGCTGCGAAACGGCCTTCATTCCTAAATACGAAGCTGCAAAAATCTCGGGATAAAGATCGCGCGCGCCGACGAACGAAGCGAGCGCCAACGGAACGAAGACCGCATAGAGCGCGAGTAGCGCCGGCACGTTCCCGGCGAAGAGTGCGTTCAGCGTTCGTCCGAAACCCAGGCCGAGCGCCCAATGTGCGAGCGGCTGCGCCCCCGTCCAGAGCGCGCCCGAACCGATCGCCGCAGCCGGTAC
>CABS01000017.1_pt1 | contig 17846 bp, 25 predicted proteins | sample 344768 | NCBI WGS metagenome assembly CABS01 (sample SAMEA3138346, study PRJNA38045) | mine drainage metagenome | isolation source: Carnoules arsenic-contaminated mine drainage | place: France:Carnoules | collected 21-May-07 | reverse complement strand
CAGGCTCTTGAGGCTGACCGACCACACGATGCGACTTTGCGATCCGCGTCGACCGACGACAAATTGGCCACAGCCAAGTTGCGCAAGTCGATTTGCGAGCTCGCGGGCGTGTCGTTTGTCGGTGCCGGCTCTTTGCGCGAGGAGGGCGATGGGGGTTTGGGTGGCATCGTTTTGACGCTGTGCTGCCCACTCGAAGAAGGTGCGCGCGGCGTCGTCCTCGGCGTACAGGCGCTTGAGAGCCGCCACGGTGTCGGTAGCGAGCGGCCCGCTCGATGCGTTAATCATTTAAAAACACGCGATAGAAAATCATAAGGCAACTATAGCATACATCGACGGTTAAAAGCAACGTTAAAGTCAGAATTATAGTTTATATTCTATTTAGATGTATAAATAGATAGCTCGTCGGGTTTACGCGGGCAGCTCCCAGGGGACGTAGACGGTTCCTGAGGGCCGCTCTGCAGGGGGCGGCAGGCGAGCGCGTGATCGGCGGTTGTACGTGTCCGAGAAGGGAAGGTTCTCGGACGCGCAAGCAACGAACGGACACCGGATGACCACCCCGATCGGCCCCGGCCTCCGCCAGCTCCAAGCGACGCTCGAACTCAACGACGCAGAGGTCGCCCACTTGGCGACGCGCTATCCGGACAACGAACTGACCGGACCAGCGGGATTCGTAGCGGACATAATCGCCGCCACAAAGGATCCGCAGCTAGCCCGCCGGCTGGGCTCTCGCGCCACAAAGATGAAAGTAGAACTCACCGACCTGCTCTTAAAGGCCAAGGCTGTCTTGCTCGCTGACGGCCCCGACGCGCTCGGGCGCTACCTCGACAACCATCCGTGGCTCAAATACTTGAATCCGTGAATCCGCTGAGCGATCTCGCGGGCCTCGCGGGTGGGTCTGCCGCTCTAACGATGACCGCGGAGCGCGCCAAAGCCTATGCGCGCAGCGCGCGCGCGACTGCCACGCATCGCGCCTACGAGCGCGATTGGCGCGATTTTACCGCCTTCTGCGCCCAGTACGCCTTCAGCGCACTCCCGGCGCCCCCGCAGGCCGTCGCGCACTACATCACCGCGCTCGCCGGGGTCAAAGCGGTCGCGACGATTCGCCGGCGCCTCGTCGCGATCGCGCAGGCCCACAAACTGCACGGGTTCGCATCGCCGACGAGCGATCCGATCGTGCGCGAGATTCTCGCCGGGATCGAACGTACTCACGGCGTTGCGACCCGGCGTAAGAGCGCGCTCACCGTCGAACTCCTCAAAGACGTGCTGCACCGCCTCGATCCCGGCCTCAAAGGTCTGCGCGATCGCGCCGTGCTGTTAGTGACCTTCGCGGGCGGTTTTCGCCGCAGCGAGGTGGCCGCACTCGATCTCGCCGACGTGCGCTTCGAAACCCGCGGCGCGGTCGTAACCCTGCGCCGGTCGAAGACCGATCAGCGCGGAATGGGACGCGAGGTCGCGATTCCGCAATTACGCACGGCGACGCTCTGTCCGGTGCAGGCGCTGCAGATGTGGCTCGCTGCTGCGGCTATCACCGAGGGCGCGCTCTTCCGCACGTTCTCGCTCCGCGGAGCGTTGCAGCCGCATCGCATCGATGGCCGCGACATCGCACGCGTGGTGCAGCGCCTCGCCCGGCGCGCGCAGCTCGACGGCGATTTTAGTGCCCATAGCCTGCGCGCGGGGTTCGTGACCAGCCGCGCCATGCGCGGGGTTGCAGAGAGCAGCTTGCAGGCGGTGACGGGACATCGCTCGACGACGATCCTGCGCGGCTACGTGCGCCGCGCCACGCTCTTCGACGACGCGCCGCTCCCGCGTATTATGGGCGATGCGTAATGGAGTAAGCGATAGGTGGAGGTTTGTCTACTGTCCATAAACCCGAAAAGTGAACCAGCGGGATTCGCAAAAACTCGGCAAAATCACCCACCTCAACCCGACGGAGGTTTTGCCATGCAAAAACATCACGCACCCGCGCAAGTCGCCTCGTCCTCGCGCCAGACAGATGCTGGCGTCCCCGTCGCTGCACACGGTCGATCGGGATATTCCCATCGCCGGGAGTCCGCCCTCCGGCTCATAACGATGATTCTCGTGGAGCAGAGCGAAGACTGGATGACGGAACAACGATACATGTCACCCGAAAGCCTCGAACTCGTCTTGCAATCGTGATTTCCCTTACATCACCCTGCGACCGCAGTTACACATAATTCCGGACATAGTCGATTAAGCATGCCCGAGATCGGCGAGCTGCGCCAACCGCGCGAAGAAAACACCAACCTCAAACAACTCGTCGCCGATCTGAGCCTCGATCGAAAAATGCTTCAGGACACCGTCTCAAAAAACGCAAAGCCAGCACGTCGGCGCGAGCGTGTCGCCCACCTCACGACCACCTACGATACCGGAGTCCGCAGGGCGTGCGATCTTGCCAATCTTAACCGATCATGGTCATCCCCATTTTTCGAAACCACTTTTATCGTTTCGTTGCACGACAGACAATCGTAAAGTAGCAAGAGGAACGAGGTCGTTTCTTCGCTCACAATAGCTGCGCAAATTTATATAAATATGACCTGTATTTATAATTTCCAGCCCGGCAAAATCACAAACTACGACGTAAAAAGGAGTGGACAGTTTTCCCTGTCGCAAAAAGAAACGACTGGGTTGTACGGCTTGGCCGGAAAGCGCAACTTCGAAAACCAGATGTTCTTGCGCAGGTGCTTCAGCAACAAGAATCATATATAGAGGAAACGCTTCATCTACGACAGTTGGAACGTGAACGGACACAATTTCTGTGCGTTCATCGAATATAACGTTTGATTCCTGAACCTGAAAGGCGCGGCAGAGGAACAAATCTCGGATCATGGAGAACCTTCTCGAACTCGTATTGTCAAACGGCGTTGAGTCGAACAAATATGAGCATCTCGAACGTCGTATTTTTAGGGCAGTCGAGTGCTTTAAGCGTGAGTATAGTGCCGATGCAGACGATCTCCTTCACAGGATTTTATCTGTTTTATTTTCGGCGTCGTTTGCGAGGGCATCCGCAGATGATACGGCCGTACTTCAACGACCATATATGTATGACGAACCTTTTGATGGGCGTTCACTGTGTTTTGAGAGAGCCATGAAATATGCCTTGCGGATGAATAGGTTATCGAAAATGCAACTAGACAAAATAAATTATAAGTTGTGTCTTCATGATCTTGAACACCTGAAACAAATCGGTAAAGTAAGATCTTACAAAGTTCAGGTAGGTTCGCATACTTCAGAAAATCGTGTCATGCGAGATGTAGCATGTGAAGCGGATATCCCAAGGCTCGTCTCGGAATTAATTTATCTGGAGGAGCATCTATCGACGAAACGCACTATTTTCGACGCTCTTGCTCGGTTGGATTTCGCAACAGTTGAAATTCATCCGTATGGAGATGGGAACGGGCGAATGTCGATGGTATTAGGGGAGCGTTTATTTGCTCGATGGGTTGGAACGACTGGTCCGGTCGGGATATCAAGGTTAATGTGTATAAAAAGATCGAGAAGAGATGGGTTGATTCCTAGGAAAAGCGGAGACTGGGACTCCTGGTTGTGTCTTTGGATTCGGTCAGTTTCATACGGCTTGATATTTTCGATCAGAGTGCTCAGGCTAAGGAAAAAAATGCTTAAAGTTATAGAAGATGTTAACACTGTAGACTGGCTTCTCACTCACCCTCAAACGAACGCCCGACACGCGCGGATTAAGCTCGGTACGATTGGTCTTGAGAAATGCGTAAAAGAAAACCTAGTCGTTATGCATAACGAGGCGTGTTATTGTGGAAGCGCGGTGTTTGCTGGCCGGTTAACCCGGATGATATAATCCAACAACGCTATCAAAGTGCCCAAGAAGCCAAACCGGCTCCACAAGATAGCTGGTAGGCAGGGAGAGCTGAAGACGCCGAAAACGCGTATCAATAATTTCGTCATAAGCAAGGCTTCACAAAATCATTGAACACTTGGTCGTCCGTAAAGGCGACTCCGACGCTAAGTAAGGCGACAACGATCGCCGCGATGGCTTCGGCCACTGCCCCGATGCCCGTGGCGGCTATCAAAGCTAGCGCGAGCGCGGTATCGATGGCGGTGCTGGTGCTTAGGAGGCCTGCGGCAAGAAGTAGATTGTATTCGCACTGCACCTGTGGTGGAAGCGTTAATCCCCCGCCAACGGGAATGGGTACCCAAGGTATTCCAGGACCCGGGCCTGGGTTTGGAATTTGGCTGAACCCTGAGACTTGTAGGGTCGAGCCGCTGCCGGAATTTTGTGAGAACATTGGAATTCTTGAAGATTGGCTGAGCTGAGAGACGGGCCTGGCGTTAATTGTACGACGAGGTGCCTGCGTTAATGCTAGGTTGGGTTTCCAAACCGGCTCCGGAAGTAACATGCGGATGTTGGGCCCCGCTCCGAAGCAAACCTTAGCAAACGTCTTGTTATCCGGCGTTGAGCTGAGTTCGACGCCATGCCCCTTCCCGTTTTCGTGATAAATGTGAATGGTTCCGGTGGCGAGCATGTCGACTGCATAGCCGTTGACGAGAATACGATCCGACGTTCTGTCTAGGAATGGTTGCAACGGTGTCGTGGTTATGTGATCATTAACGGAAAACGTGAATCCATCCGATGAGTAAGATTGACGAAATATCAGGTTGTCACTGACGTAAGCGGTAACTTCGCGGGCGGCGCTCCGAACGACATTGATCGGGGGTATTTTTTCGTTAGTTTTTATCCCGGGTTTATCAATCAACGGAAGCGTTATGACTCCGCCACCTGCACACGCTGCAAGCGAAAGCGTCCCAAGCGAAATTAAGAATTCAGATCGTGGCGTATGTGTTTTCAAGTGTATCGCTTTCTTACAAATGATTTTGGCGTGGTGAGCGTGTTCGCGCAAAAAAGTGAGTTAGAATAATGAAAGGAGGAGCCACAAATAAGCCGTTTAAGATGATTACTGAAGTGGAGCTAATGAAAGGTTTACCAAGAGTTTGTGAAAACCCTAAACCAAGAAAGTAGATCGCTGCGAAAAAGCCGATGCCCGCAAGTATTGAAAACCGAACGATCTTGTGCTTTGAAATAAAACGAAAAGCAATTTCGTTCCAAAAGAGGCCATTCAAAACGAAAAGACAACCACCGAATACTGCGACTGCAAACTGATTCACCCGCGCCCTTCCTCTTCGGTTGCGTTGCGATGCAAAATACGACGAGACAGCGCGGTTTTCGCACAGTGCATTTGTTCTCCTATCTCGGGGTCACGAGAGAATTCGGATTATAGAGCACGCTAAGGGTGGATGTCAGGTTGGAGTATACCCTAGCTAGGTGTCAAGAGAATCGCCGGAATGCGTCAAGCTGGGGTCAAAATCGGCCTTTGTTGACAGTCGTTCGTCAAGGTTATAGACTCTTTCCTGACAGTATGGAAAATCTCAAGGGTCAACGCGTCGGCTACGTTCGGGTGAGCAGCTTCGACCAGAACCCCGAACGCCAGTTGGAAAACGTCGAGCTGGATCGCAGCTTCAGCGACAAAGCTTCCGGCAAAGACGCGAAGCGACCGCAGTTGGACGCCCTGATGGCTTTCGTTCGCGCCGGCGACACGGTGATCGTGCATAGCATGGACCGGCTGGCTCGCAATCTTGATGACCTGCGTCAGATCGTTCATGCGCTGACGCGTCGCGGCATCCGCATCGAGTTCGTCAAGGAACACCTTGCGTTTACCGGCGAGGATTCCCCGATGGCCAACCTCATGCTCTCGGTGATGGGTGCATTTGCCGAGTTCGAGCGCGCGCTCATTCGCGAACGGCAACGCGAAGGGATCGCGATTGCCAAACAGCGCGGCGCCTATCGAGGTCGCAAGCGTTCGTTGTCCGATACGGAGATCTCCGACGTGCGCCGACGTGTTGAACGCGGCGAAAAGAAGGCGTTCGTCGCACGCGAGTACGGCATAAGCCGCGAAACCTTGTACCAGTACCTGCGCACCGAACAATAACCCGTGCCGCGCCGTTCGATCCTCTCTGTCACCGAGTGCGAAAGCCTGTTATCGTTGCCGGCGCGTTCATGCCGGGCTCAACAAAGGCGAGGCCAAAAACGCCTTGGCGCGCGCTGTCTTTTTCAATCGCCTTGGCGAGGTCCGTGATCGCAACTTCGAGCATCAGCGATATCGCGCGAGCGGCCTCAATCTCGTCGTCGCCGCTATCATCCTTTGGAACACGGTCTACCTCGAACGAGCCGTCCAGGCTCTGACAGACGGTGGCCAGACGATCAACGAGACGCTGCTGCGCCATCTCTCGCCGCTGGGATGGGAGCACATCAACCTGACCGGGGACTACGTCTGGCGACAGAATAAGCGGGCCGAAAAGGGCGATTTTCGGGCCATGGGCCGAAGGTCGGGCCCTTAGCGTGCTTTATAATCCGAATTCTCTCGTGACCCCGGGTAGGGGGCGAGAGGCCTGGAAGCGGGCGAGGTCGGTCGCGTAGGCTCCGCTGGGTGCCGGGCGGGCGGCCATGCAACCACAGGGCGAGCAGCTGCGCGTCCGGCAGCGGGGCGCCCGGGAGCGCCGTGGGTTGGGTGGTGGGACGGGGCGAGCGGCTGGAGCATCGGTGTGGGCTTCGCCGGCGCGCGGGCGGATACTTGGGAGAATAACAATTCTCGGTAGGGGAAACCGGGTTTCCAACATCACGCCGCGAACCTGTTGATCCGTGACATGGAGCTGCTCCACCCGCGGCTGCACCCGCCCGCGTAGCCCCTACGACCGCCGCTGCCGCCCGTGTGCGACCGCGGCGCAAGCCGCCTACCGCGCCCGCCACCGCACCGAGCTGCAAGCCCGCGAGCAGCAACGGATCTTCTCCCCCGAGCAGCAAACGCTGCGCCGCGCCCGCAGCTATCTCGCCGTCTACCTCCAGCGCGGCAAGCTGCGCCCCGACCCCTGCGAGCTCTGCGGCGATCGCGCGGTTCGCCCCGCGTGGAACGATCCTCGACAACCGCTGGCCGTGCGCTGGTTCTGCCACACCCATTACGGCGAGCACGTGGAGCTGCAGCGCGAGGTCGGTTCCGATACCACTGCGGTCGCCCGGGATTTCGCCGCTCTGCGTGCTGCGATCGCCACGCTCCCGCAGCCCGAACAGGCCCGGCTCCATCAGCTGGCCTTGCGTGGGCTCGACGGTACCGGCACCGAGCCGGGGAGCTTGCGCTACTGGATCGCCCTCCGACGTGCCCACGCCAAAGAAGAGCAAGCGCAGCAAACCTTTAGGGTTTGAGACTGTCGGGGCGCGGTTCCGGTGTTTCTAACGGCAAGAAAATAAATAAAGTCGCCTTGACATATAGACGTAAAAGCGTAATAGTGTTGTTATGTTTTTCTTCTTGGTTGTACGCTTGTGAAAATCGTCGCGCTTCTCAACGAGAAAGGCGGGGTAGGGAAAACTACCTCTACAGCCACTCTGGCGCATGCTTTCGCTCGGCGCGGTCGGACTGTGCTCGCGGTAGACCTCGATCCACAGGCAAACCTTACGGCGTGGCTTGGGAATATCTCGCCTAGGGCAACCGTTGCTAATGCGCTGACGGATTATCGTTCGACAGGGAATGCGATTGGATCGAGTACCGCAACGGGAGTCGACCTCCTTTACGGCTCACGGGAAGCGGCTGATGCAGCTGATGAATTACGCTCTTCGTCGCCAGCTCCGGCAACAGCATTACGTCGAGCGCTAAAGGCAGTGAACGGGCGATATGACTACGTGCTCCTTGATTGCCCGCCTGGGGTGGGTGTGCTTTCCGTCAACGCACTCGTTGCCGCTGGAACGATCATGGTGCCCGTCGATTCACAGGCAATGGCGCTATCGGGCCTCTCTCAGCTTTTGAAGACGCTCGATGAACTTGCCGACGCGGAGATCCTGTCCCAGCGGCCCCGGATTCATGTTTTCGTTACCCGATACGACGGGCGCTTAGCCCTCGCACGTGAGGTACGAGATTATCTAGCCGACCTAGAAGTCGCGAGCCTTTTCGAGGCGACGATTCGTGTCTCTACGCGACTTGCCGAATGCTTCGGACACCAGAAGACCATATATGATTATGCACCAAATGAGCCGGTAGCTGCTGATTACGAGCGGTTAGCTGAGGAGATCGATCGATGAGCCGACTAGGTAATCTTGCTCCAACGCTCCAGAAGGCAACGGGCGCCGCGAGGTTTGCCGTTCCGGTAGAGCCGCATGACCATAAAAGCTCTATTATGTCTAAACATAATAACATAAAAGCGACTCAGCCAGATGAAAAAGAACGGACAACGCTGTATCTGCCGCTTGATGTGCAAGAACGGTTCGCTGACTTACGCCGTCAGTTACGACGACGCGGAGTCAAGCCGCGCGAGGCAAGCAATAGTGCTCTTGTGGAGCGTGTGTTCCGAAAAATAACCGATGAGGCCATCTTAGATCTTTTTTAAGATGTGTAACGACCAAGAGCAATGAGAGTTTTTACACAACCGCACCCGTGCAAAGCGTAGGTACCGACCGATGAGTAGAGAGAGCGAAGCGCGCGTCGCTCGTTTGCAGCGTCTTGCAAAGGGACAACAGCAGGCGGCATTGCAGATGAAACTTTTTCCTGAATGGCCTGATGATCGACGTGGCGCACCGAACACGGTCATACGTTCGGCTATCTTCGGTGTTGTGAAGCGCGGTAAACGAAAGCGCGTTGTAGATATGCCTGTAGCGGCCCCGGAAGGTTCAACCGTAACGATCACGGGGTGGCGACTGGATCAGCATGATCTAGATGTCTGGTTAGAGGTTATGCATCTTGCACGCAGTCAAAAGCCTGGTGAGCTTGTGCGGTTTACGCTCCATTCTATGCTGAAACGACTAGAAAGAAGCGCTGAGGGAGAAACGAACTACACGCGCTTAAAACGACGCCTTAAAAATCTCTCCGAGACTACCATTGCTTATGACACAGCCGATCGTGAGGGCGTCGCTGGCGCCTTGATCGCATCTTTCGAAATTGAAAGATCGACGGGTGATGCCGTCGTGCGTACAAACCCCGAGATACGCGCTCTTTTTGAAAGTATTACCTGGATTAATGTTGAGCAACGTCGTTCGCTTGGTGCCAACCAACTAGCCAAGGCACTACATGCCGCTCTTGCATCACATGTTGCCTGGGTGCCGATGCGTCTCGATACGTTGATGCGGCGGGTGGGGGCTGAATACGGTCGTATCCGTGATTTTAAGGCCGCACTTGAGCTCGTACTCGACGACTTTAAAAGACGCGAGTGGATTCGCGGCTATACGATTGGCCGAGGCAGCGGAGGGCTTGTGGAGATCAACAGGGTTTTAACTCCCGTTCAAGCCCGTGCCGCGGAGCGCTTAGGGTTGGTCTAACACTCGCGCTTTCTAGGATGGAACTACTAGGCGACGACGCCTAGAGCTGCGGTTTCGTGTAAAGGGGTAGCACTAAATGACGCATTGGTCTAACACTCGCGCTTTTTGATCTCTACTTGGTTCGACAGTCGCAGTTTTAACGATGGGCTTGGTTTAACGGTCGCGTTAATACCTGGTCTAATAGTCGCGTTAACGACTGGTCTAACAGTCGCACTAGTGTCGCGTGGAAAGCCGCATAACCACGGGCTTTTTCAGCACTTTCACGACGTCGCATATCCTTTTACGTTAAATCCTAGTTTTAAATCCGTCTCTTAGCAGTATCTCTAGCAAGCGATACTGCGCGAGAAGCGCGCTCCGGCACTTGCCTGCTCGGCGTCGGTTGGGCCGTCGCCGGGGAGTCGCCGCACCCTAGCGCACCGGGCAAGGGACGCTCGCTGCGCTCGCTCGGGCTTTGCCCGCCCTTGCCGCGGCTGCGCTTTTCCGGGTGCGACCCCCGGCTCCGCCCAGACCGCCTGCCTCACGAATGGCAGCACCGTGCCTGCGCGCGCCGACCAAGCCCCCTCTCCACCCACCCGCCTGCGCTCGTTTCCGGCTCCTGGAGCGCGGTTGAGGCCCGCAGACGACCTTCTACCCTCATCCAGACACCACAAGACCCCGTAGCGGGCCTAAAAATGCGGAAAAACGTTTAGCTGCTCGGTTGGAGCTGAAACGATCCCTCGGGAACCACGACCTGGATTGGTCGTGTGGCATGACGGGCATCGAGCCAGTCCACCTGTCTGCCTTGCATCCGCGGCGTCAGGCGAGCGCCGATGCCCAGATGATTCTCGATACGCACCAGAACCTTCGACTGCGGAGCGATTGCCGGGAGGGTGAGCGTTCCCCCGCCATGCAGGGTGCCGGCGATCGGGGTGCCATCCGTGGAGGCGTTTGCGTCGGGTACGAAGCCCAGCCTCGGTGGCTCCGTCTGAAAAACCCTACAGGTGAGGTCGACGTCGAGTTCAACCTGGACCGCTGGGGCCCGTCCCGCGTTGTGGAGTTCCAGCGTGAGAGACTCCACCACGGCGCCTGCTGCTCTGCGGTGAGGCTCGTAGGGCCGACTGGTGAGCGATCCGGGTAGTGCGGTCCCAGGCGATCGCCGCGCTGCCAGCGTCGTAGGACGAGTCCGTCGACGAGTACGGGGTTGCCGGTGACGACGTAGATTTGATCGGGCGGGATGTGATTGCGATCGACCTGGACGAATCCGAATCCCTGTTTTGTGAGCACTAGTACCGGTTCGGCTTCGAGGCGGTAGGTTTTCGTCGCGCTGTCAGCGGCCCGTTTGCCGAAGAGGACCGCGGCCAGCGTGATCATCACGAGTACCGCCGTCACGCCGACGAGCGCCCAAGTGGCGTGAGCCGTCTGGATCGTCGCCTGCGCGGCCTGGAAGGCGGCCTGCGTCGCGGGGCTCACGAGTGCTCGGTTGTGGGCGGCAGTCCGAAGAGGGCGCGGTCTTGCGGTCGCTTGAGATGCGGGAGCTGGGCGTCCCACCAGCGCGCGATTCCGACCGGTTTTTCGGCTTTGCGATCGGCGGCGACGGCATCGAGCAGCATCGCCCCGGCGACGATCTTGCGGCGGGTGTCAATGCGCCGCGTCTCGGAGGCTTTTCGGGCGTTGAGCTTGGCGATCCGGGCGTTGAGCTGGTCGCGCTTTTTCTTGAGGGCATCGAGTGCATCGTCGGGCATAGTGTTGCCAGTCTACCACCAACGCCAAGCCCATGAAGAAGCGTATCGCTTGTGGAATCGTGACGAGCCGGAGGCGAGGAGCGAAGCGCCCCACTGACGCTAGAAGTGCGCGCTTATACATTGCAGGGCAATGTCGCGCTTGGTGGAACGATTTCGGTATGGCGACGTACCGACTGTCGGCAAAAGTGATTTCTCGAAGCGAGGGCCGCAGCGCTACGGGCGCTGCGGCCTACCGATCGGGCGAGCGGCTCGTCGACGAGCGCACCGGCGAGGTCTTTGATTACCGGCGCCGCGGCGACGTGCTCGACCGCGCAATCCTGGCGCCGGCAAGTGCCCCGGCCTGGGGACAGGAGCGCGAGCGGCTGTGGAACGCGGTGGAGAGCGTGGAGAAGCGCAAGGACGCGCAGGTGGCGCGCGAGATTCAGGTGAGCTTACCGCACGAGCTTTCGCTCGATGCGCAGCGGGCGCTGTTGCACGACTGGGTGCGCGAGCAACTCGTTGCGCGCGGGATGGTCGCCGATGTCGCGATCCACGCGGCGCACCAGGGTGGCGATGCGCGCAACGTCCACGCCCACGTGCTGCTGACCACGCGCACCATCACCCCCGAGGGCTTTGCCGGCAAAGACCGGAGTTGGAACGATCGGGCCGTGCTTGAGGAGTGGCGCAGCTCGTGGGAGCAGCACCTCAACCGGGCGCTCGAACGCGCTCGCATTGCCGAGCGCGTCGACCACCGCAGTTACGCGCAGCGCGGAATCGATCGCGAGCCCGAGCCCAAGCAAGGGCCCGTGGCCACGCAGATGGAGCGCGGCGGGCGTCGCTCGCACGCGGGGGACGACCGGCGGACGGCGCGCGAGCGGAACGCCGAGCGCGAGCGCTTGCGGGATGAGGAGCGGCGCATCGAGCAGGCGCAGCGGGACGAAGGGCGACGGCGGGCAGCCGCGCGTGAGCCGGAGCGCGAGGTTGATGCGCGCCCGGGCATTGGGACGGCGGAGGTGCCGGGTTGGCAGCGTTGGCGCGAGCAGGTGCTCACGGAAGCGTACGCACGCGAGATGGAGGGGTCGCGCCTGGCGCGCTTTTGGCGGATCGAGCGGACGCAGGAGGGGCTGGCGTTCGAGAATGCGCGCGGGCGGTTCGAGGATCGCGGGAGTTTGATTGTGGCGCGGGCGGGCAACGAGGTGGAGATTCGCGGCATGCTCGACCTCGCGGAGGTGAAGGAATGGCGGGAGCTGACCGTCACCGGAGGCGAGGCGTTCAAGCGGCAGGCGATGGAAACGGCGCTCGAACGCGGGTTTACCGTGCGCGCCGAGGGGCGCGATGCCGAGCTGTTGCGCGAGGTCGAAGAAGCGAGAACACCGAACTCACGTTCGATAACGAGAGAGGTGGAACACACGCGTGAGAACGACGGATGGGAGCGATAGATGGCCAAGCAAGTAGCTGCACCAAAGGACGGGCACGGAGCGCTCCTCGCGCTGCTGGTCGCGGTCGTGATCTTTCTAGCGATGCTGAGTTTCGAGACGCAGCGCTTTGCACGGCTCGATGGCTATCGGCCTACCGATCTTGGCCAGCCGCTCACCGGACAGTTCTATGCCCCCTGGGATTCGCTCGGTTGGATGCTCACGTACGACCTCCAACTGAACTCGAACTTCGCGGGCGTACTCGCTGGCCAACCGTGGATGCTGCCGCGCCCGAACGAACACGCCTGGGCGCGCGGGGCGTTCGCGGCGGAACGATGGCGCTTGCCGTGGGAAGCCGGGGGCAGCGTCGTGCTCTTCATCGTTCTCGCACTTTGGTGGACAGGTGATCGCAAGAACTCGGACCTGCACGGTGCGGCCGGGTGGGCGAGTGCGCGCGACATCCGCCGATCGGCGCTCTCGCACGCGCAGTACGGCGTCGTGCTCGGGCAGCGCAAGGCGCTCTTCGGGCGCCCGGGACGACTCTTCGTGCACAACGACACGCAGAACGTCCTTGCGCTCGGGCCGCCCGGAGAAGGCAAGACCGACGGGATCGCTCGCCCGACGTTGGTGAAGACGTGGCTGTACTGGAGCGCGATCGTCTTCGATCCCGCCGACGAGTTAACCGGACTGACGGCACAAGTCCGCGCTACGACCACTCGGGTGCTGATCTTCGATCCGCGCAATCCAAAAGGGGCGCGCTTCAATCCGCTTTCCGGCATCGCTTCGGGTGACGTTGACGCCGTGCGCGCGGTGCTCGCGTCGTACTTTTTCGATCGCGATGTCAGCGAAATGAGCAGCGATGCACGGTTCTTCGAAAGCCGCGCGCTCGCGCTGGCAACGGCGGTCGTTTCGCATGTCATCGAGCTGGGCACGCCGACGTTGGAGGCCGCGGCGCACTACGTTGTCGATCCCGCTTGGACGAGCGATGGTGAAATGTGCGAATCGCTTTCGAAGTCACAGATCCGCTACGTGCAGGAGACCGGTGCGGAGTTCGCGCGCATGACCGACAAGCAGCGCGCGCCGTTCGTCGCCTCGCTCAACGATCGGCTCGAACTCTTCCGTTCGCCCGACGTCGCGCGAGCAACCGGCGCGAGCGACGTGGCACCGGCGGACTTGCGCCGCGAGGCCACGACGCTCTACCTCGTGGTGCGAGAGAAAGACCAGGCATCGCTCAATCCGTTGATGCGCATGGTGCTCACGCGTTTCTTGCACGACCTGACCGCCCGCCTCCCGCAGGAGGGCGAGCAGCGCATCCTCCTGATGATCGATGAGTTTCCGCTGCTTCGGGCGCCGATCATCGCCCAGCAGCTCGCGACGATGCGCAAGTATTGGATCCATGCCGTCTTGCTCGCGCAATCGCTCGCACAGATCCGCGATACGTATGGGGCGAATGAAACGGTGAGCGGTATGTGCGATGTGCGCGTGTTCTTTTCATCGGTCGATACGGCAACGCAGCAGCTCGCGTCGGATACCTGCGGGCAGAGCACGCGTTGGGCCGAGAGCATGCATCGCGATAGTGCCGGCAAGAGTTCGCATGCAACAAGCGAAGCCGGACGACCGTTACTCTATCCGCACGAACTTGCCGACATGAAAGCCAAGGGCGACATCATCGTCTACAAGAAAGGCGAACCACCAATCAAGGCGCGGCCAGTGCGAGCCCATGAGGACAAACGATTTTTGTGAGAAAAGAACTGATGGATGAACTGCGCAAAGCGTATGACGCAGAGTTCAATCCAGAACAAGCATTCCGCGTCAGCAAGGTAAACCCCGACGGAAGTACGCCGGAAGCGCTACGAATGTACCTCGCCGATCGAAGCGAGATTGAGAAGAGAGCGCCAAGTTTTTATGAAGGATCGCACACCACGCGCTTTGAGGCGTACATAAAATTTATGCTCAAGCGCATGCAGTACGATCTCGATATTCCGGATTGGAACAGCTAGGCGCCTTGAGTAACGATAAGCCATCGAGCGGTGCAATTGTTGAGCGGGCATTCAGCCTCGCGAACGAAGCGATGTTTACCGTTGATCTTCAGACCCGTCGCCTACGTTCGGTTGAACCAGAAGATACCGAATTTATTTTCCGCCCGTGGGCGGACTTCGGGTTTTTGGTGGCCGCGTTAGTGCGACTCAAAAATGCCGCGCGAACGTTCCGTAAAGCGGAGGGTGTGAAAATTGACAAGGCGATTGAGACGTTCGAAGCTGCGCTACCATCGCTTAAGCGCCTGCGAGATGTTGCAGAACATATCGACGAATACGCCGTTGACTCGTCTAAGCGGAAGCACAAGGAAGTCGAGAGCCGCTCCGTTGCGGTTGGTGGATGGGACGGCAAAGTCTTTAGCTGGTACGGGGGATCCCTCGACGTAGACAAGGCTCGAGAAGCCGCGACAAATCTCTTTTCGGCGATTAGGGACGAGAAGAATCGTTACGTACGAGCCATGACAGAGGCTCTGAATCCAAAACGGGCACGGATATGACCACACCGATCGGCCCCGGCCTGCGCGCGCTCCAAGCGACGCTTCGACTCAGCGACGCAGAGGTTGCCGATCTCGCGGCGCGTTTCCCCGATCCGAAGCTGGCGGGCCCTGCCGTATTTGCCTCGGCTATGCTGAATGCGATGGAGCACCTTGAGGACGCGGGGGTGTCCGGGAATGAGTATGAACGGGTCGCCGCCGCCATAAATGAGTTGCTAGTAGACTCGAAAATTATCTTGCTCAGGGAGGGCCCCGATGCGCTCGATGTCCTCCTCCAAACGCGAATCGTCGTTCTCCAAAAAATGCTTCGCGACTGGGGGATTGGGTGAGGGCGCAAAAATCAATCTCTCGGCTGCCATCGCCGCACTGACCCGCACCGCCGCGTTGCTATACCCATCGGGCTTAGGAGCGTTTTTAAGCGTGCAGAAACTCTCTGGCGGGCGAGAGGGGCCAGTGTCGACGCGAACATCGCGAAGTCGACACCACCCTGCTTGCGATTTTCGATTTCATCCCGCGGAAGCGAGCCAGCTGCACTATCCGCACGAACTCGCTGATATGAAGGCCGATGGCGGCATCTTTCACAAGAAAGGCGAATCGTCAGTTAAGGCGCGGCCGGTGCGAGCCCACGCAGAACCTCGTTTCGCGAGCGCATCGTGACCGAAACCGTCGACGACATTCGAACGGCACGATCCGTTCGCAAACCGCGTAGCTCGAGTATTCGCATCCAGGAAGTGAGGTGAGAGAAAACCATGGCAGAGGCTCTACATTCAAATTACGATCCGGACTGGAAATCGCGTTTTGACGAAGCGGAAGAGCGCTTCAACCACGCTCTGAAGATGCGCGATCCAGCAGCGATCGCAGAAGCGGCTCAGGCGCAGCGAATGGCGTATTGGGCGCAGTTTCGTACGATGGCGGAGATTCGAGATTTTCATTTCGATACACTACGTCGGCACGCGGAGGCAGAGAAGTTGATACTCGTTTTGCCGGATTTGCGCGATGATTGCACGTGGGAAGAAATTAATACAGCGTATCGCGTTGCGTGGGATGCGCTCGATGATCAACTAGCCGAACGGATGCGCCCGCCTTATCGACATCCAGAATATCTCGATGCCTTCTACGATGAGCCGGACGGTCATCGTTTCAGCACGCGGTATGAGTATGTCGGCAACTGGGGTGCGCCGGGGGTGTGCAATCTCACAATCGAATACCAAGAAGAGCACGCGCACGTGTGTTTCACGTTGCTTCCGAATGGTGGACCCTCGGCCATTAAAACCTGATGGAAAGCCTTGCCACGCGCATCTATCACGAAGCATTTAAAGAACGCTATGAACCGACCGCTATCCGCTGGTACGCGTATTTTCGCCGCCCCGGCATCGGTGGGCGCGAGGGCTTCATGCAGGCGCACCTGATCTGGCATCGCGATCGGTATACGACCGTTGAATCGTGGCACCACTACGCGACCGTGCCGCGCGTTATCGGAGAGACGGTCTGCCTGGCAGAACAGTAGAGTACCGCACACAAACGGGTGCGTCGCCGCGCCGTTGCAACGGCGTTGGGCGCCCAGCTGACACCACAGGGCGATATCTGAGCATCCCCCGTAAAGGGGTTGTACCTGGGCGCTGGCCGCGTGGAGGGGGGACTTCAAGCCGGAATGTGGTATCATCAGCACGGGTGAGGCCGCAAGGCCAACAATGTCCCGTGCGTCCGTGAATCGAGATCCCTCGATCATCTGAGGTTCACGGCCCGCAGCGAAGCGGGGGCTTCGGACTGCTTATGATCTAGGCTGGCAAAGGGGCAACCGGAAACGGCGCCCCTTTCGCTTTGGGAAGCGGCGGATACACAGGTTCGTATCCGACGTATAACAATCGACCAAAACGCTTCTCGTTCGCCGCCGTGACGTTGTCGATGCGAAAGCTATTGAGGAGCACGTCTCCAATGGCCGCGACGACGAGATGCGTCGTGGCGCCGCTGGGACCGACGTATGCCGCGAAGTAATGACGGCGCGGGCGGCGATCAGCTGAGCGTGGATCGGGGTGTTCCCATACTTCGAGCGGTTGCTGCATCGTCGTGGCGATCCATCCGGCGTACGCAGCGTGATTTGCATAGCGAGCGAGTTTTTCCACGAAGGGCCTGCGCACGCGAAACGATCGCCCCTCGAAATCGCGCAAGACGTTGCCCGCGGCAACCGCGGCGAGCCCAAGCGCACGTTCGACCCGCGCAACTGTGTCTGTCGGCGTTAGCTCACGAACGGTAAAGGGCCGGCAGGGTTCGGGAATGGCGAAGGCGTCGACGACGTCGCGCCAATCGGCCATGCCCAGCCCACGGTACTCAAAGACGGTGGGCACCGGCTAGCCTCGCACCGTGATTTCGATCGCGTCGGGAGAGACGCCGAGCGTCTCGGCAAGCCGCTTTTTTGCCTCAGGAATAGTGAGTGCGGAGGTCTGAAGGAACTCGTCTTTCTGGTCGACCGCTTCCGCCTTCAGGTCGGGGTCGAGCGATTCGACGATCCCGCCCTTCGTCACCGCGTGCCCCAGGCTCTTGAGGCTGACCGACCACACGATGCGACTTTGCGATCCGCGTCGACCGACGACAAATTGGCCACAGCCAAGTTGCGCAAGTCGATTTGCGAGCTCGCGGGCGTGTCGTTTGTCGGTGCCGGCTCTTTGCGCGAGGAGGGCGATGGGGGTTTGGGTGGCATCGTTTTGACGCTGTGCTGCCCACTCGAAGAAGGTGCGCGCGGCGTCGTCCTCGGCGTACAGGCGCTTGAGAGCCGCCACGGTGTCGGTAGCGAGCGGCCCGCTCGATGCGTTAATCATTTAAAAACACGCGATAGAAAATCATAAGGCAACTATAGC
>CABS01000016.1_pt1 | contig 18301 bp, 14 predicted proteins | sample 344768 | NCBI WGS metagenome assembly CABS01 (sample SAMEA3138346, study PRJNA38045) | mine drainage metagenome | isolation source: Carnoules arsenic-contaminated mine drainage | place: France:Carnoules | collected 21-May-07 | reverse complement strand
AGTCATGAATATTGGGGATGTTTTGTAAGGCATTCATGATTTCTTCGTGGGAGTCCGTATCATTTGACAGATCAATGCTGCTTTCCGCGCCACGGTAGCCATGCCTGTGATCATAGGCCTCTACGCCGGACCAGAGCGCGTTGTCAGCTGCGATCTGGTCGCGTTTAAGCAATGTAGTATAAACCTTTAACCCGTTACTGTAGATGGCATCCTGGTAGCGGTCATACATGGCCTGACGTATCATTTCGGCCACATAGTCAGCATTGAGCGCATTGATGATCGTTGGGGTCTTGCGCACAACCAAAACCTGGTTTATGGCTGACGCATACTGTGCTTCGGTAATGTATTGCAATTCCAGCATGCGATGCAGGACATAATGTTGTCTTTCCAATGCTCTGGGTAAATTAACCACTGGATTGTATTTGGAGGGTGCTTTGGGTAAGCCAGCCAGCATGGCGGCTTCCGCTAGGGTGAGTTTACCAACCGGTTTGCCAAAATAGGCTTGAGAAGCGGCGGAAAAACCGTATGCACGTTGCCCCAGATAGATTTGATTGATATACAGGGTTAAAATTTGATTTTTGGTTAAATTCTTTTCTATTTTAATCGAGAGCAGTGCCTCATTGAGTTTGCGGGTAAGGGTTTTTTCGCTGGACAGAAAAAAATTTCGTGCCACTTGCATTGTGATTGTGGAGGCGCCCTCTTTTGCACCACCGGAAACCAGATTCGTCAGGGCCGCACGCAGTACGCCCATTGCATCAATGCCCCCGTGTTCATAAAACCGGTCATCTTCGGCAGCAAGGATGGCTTGTTGCAATATTTTTGGTGTTTGCGCCAACGTGATGACTGCCCGGTGTTCTTCACCAAATTCGGCGATCAATGCGCCATCAAGGGTATAGACCCGCATGGGTACTTTTGGCCGGTAGTCAGTGAGTGTTTGCATGCCTGGTAATTTGGGGTAGATCAGTGCAACAGTAAGCGCGATAAGCGATAAAAACAGGACAACCAGACTGGTGATGGCAGTAAAAAAAACGGTGAACCAGCGGTTAGTGGGCATAGCGTTGATATCCGTATGATTGCACAAAAGGTAAGACGTGTATTATAGTGGCGATTCATTGCTTTTGCACAATATAACTGTGTCCATACTGGCAATACCTGACATAAAATAATGAAAAAATGGTAATTTTGGCAGTGTTCTTGTGCGGTAATCCTTCTGGTATGACGTGATTCCCCAGGTGACTGCGTCGAGCGCTGCCTGACAGTTAACCCAGCGTCATTTGGCGTGAAGGCTGATATTTGTTTGCATTCATTTCCCGGGTGATGCCCTATAGGTTCCATGACGCTTAACATTATGTAAATGATGGCTTTACCTCAGTATGCAATACTGCCCTGGCCTAAAGCGAAGGGTTTTATAATCCCGGCAATGAATTTTGGTAGAAACGGATGGGGCGTTCTGAGTTTGAAAATGGGCGAGTTGATCGTTTCTATTGAAAAGCGGACCATAAATTTGGGTGTGTATTGAGATGTCGCCAATGAAATATCGATGCGTTTTTTTCCCGGATGAGCGGGTGCGCCTGTTTTTTGGTTAATAAACAAAACCGTCTTTATGTATTGTCTTTCATTGAGTTTGCTGTTAATCTGCTTGTAATGCATAGGTTTTTTTATCTATCTCTATATATTAAAAAGGAAAGTCAGTTGCAATTCAACCTATTTGATATTAAGACGCCGTCTCTGGTGGGGGTGGACATCAGTTCTACCGCTGTCAAGCTGGTGGAATTGGGTCGGGTCGGAGATGGAAAGTACCGGCTTGAAGGATATGTGATTGAGGATTTACCCAAGGATGCGGTGGTTGAGGGTAACCTGACCAAAATAAATGAAATCTCGGATGTGTTCATGCAGGCATGGTCGCGCTTGGGAACGCGATTGCAGCATGTGGCAATGGCCTTGCCCCCAGCATCGGTGATCAGTAAAAAAATCGTTTTACCGGACAATTTGCCGGAAACCGAAATCGAGTTTCAGGTTCAGGCAGAAGCCAGCGAAGTTGTTCCGTTTGCGATGGATGAAGTGAATCTTGATTATCAAGTGTTGGGTCCATCAACAGCGCTGGATGAGCATGTGGATGTCTTGTTGGTGGCAAGCCGTAAAGAAAAAATAGAAGACCGTGTTGCCGTTGCGGAAGCAGCTGGTTTGAAAGTGTTGGTGATAGACACCGAGGCCAATGCCAGTCAAACAGCGTATGAGGGTATGTTGCACCTTGTTCCGAATGGCGGGCGTGGGAAAGTTGTGGCGCTGGTTGTAATTGGTGCCGCCATGCGTGTCATCGCGTTTGTTGATAATGTTCAGGTTTATGTGCGTGATCTGTCATTTGGCGGGAGCAACCTGACTCAGGAAATACAGCGCCATTACGCGCTCACTTTTGATGTGGCAGAAAAATTGAAGCGTAAAGCCGATTTACCGGAAAATTATGAGGTTGAGGTTTTACAACCATTTTTAGAAAGCTTGATTACTCAAATCGATCGCGCGTTGCAAACTTTCTTGACGTCCACTTCCTATGCCAAAGTGGATGAGATTCTGTTGGCTGGCGGAACATCAGTGCTGCCGGGTTTGGTGGAGGCTTTGTCAGCCAAAACCGGAGTAAATACTCAGCGGGCCAATCCATTTGGCGGTATGGCAATTTCAGGGAAAATTGCGCTAAAAAAACTGGAGATGGATGCGCCGGCATTGTTGGTGGCTTGTGGTTTGGCAATGAGGAGTTTTGACGCGCCATGATACACATTAATTTACTCCCTTACAGGGAAATTCGCTACGCCGCGCGTTTACGGCAGTTCCTCGTTCTGGTGAGCGGGGTATTGCTGATTGGTATCGGGGTGGTGATGTTGGTCAGCATGGGGATTAAAGTGCGCTTATCCGCACAACATGCCCGTAATGACTATTTAGCTGCCGAAATTGCCAAATTAGACAAAAAAATTGTTGAAATCAAGAACTTAAAGCAACAAACCAAGGAGATGCTCGCGCACAAACAGTTGGTGGAATCCTTGCAAACAGATCGGTCAGATGCCGCGCATTTGCTGGATCAATTGGTCAGGCTGATGCCCGATGGCGTTTATCTTGAATCAGTCGATCAGCATGGGGATACCGTGAATTTGCAAGGTTTCGCGCAATCCAGCGCGAGGGTTTCCACTTTGATGAATAATTTAAATGGGTCGCCCTGGTTGGCGCATGCTGAGTTGATAGAAATCAAGGCGGCTACGGTACAAAATATGCAGGCTTACGAATTTAGTCTGCATGTGAATACCACGAGTAATAAAATTGAATCGGAACGTAAAATTAACGCGAAAAAGGCAGGGTGAGGCATGAATTTAAATGTTGATCTCAAAAAACTCAATGAACTTGATTTAAAGGCATTAGTTAATGCGCCCAATTCAATTAAAATGACGGCGCTGGTGGCGGTGTTGGGGATGACACTGTTTGCGGGCTATTGGTTTATTTGGCGCGACGAGATCAGTGGACTGAATGTGGCCAAGCAAGACGAATTGTCACTCAAAAATCAATATACCGAGAAAGCCAATCAAACTGTCAATCTGGATGCATATCGGATGCAATTGGGAGAGGTGAAACAGTCATTTCAGGCAATGTTGAGCCAATTGCCGATTAATTCCAATATTGGTGCCATCCTGAGTGATATTAATCAAGCCGGTTTGGAGCGCGGACTCAACTTTGAGTTTATTAAACCGGGCAGTGAAAGAGTTCAGCGATTTTATGTTGAAATTCCAATTCAAATTCAGATGGATGGTGATTATCACGATATGGGGAAATTTGCCAGCGATGTGGCGCAAATGACCCGGATTGCAACATTGAGAGATCTTCACATCACAAGGAGCAAGCAAGGGGGGCAGCTCAGTATGCAAGCTGAAATCGATACTTACCGCTATCTCAATTCGGATGAGTTAGATGCCCAGAAATCGGTTAAAAAGGGGGGAGGATGAGACGTATTCTAATACTTTTGCCCTTGTTGTGGCTTGCTGGTTGTTCAGACAGAAATCCGGATGACTTGAAACAGTTTGTTAAAACTGCTGGAAGTCAGTTTCATGCAAAGATTGCGCCTTTGCCGGAAGTGAAGCCTTACCAGGCTTTTATTTATGACGATGACGCAATGCAGGATCCATTTAAGCCGCGTAAATTGGCTTACAGTTTGGGCGATGGCGGCTTGCACCCGGACTTTAATCGGGCCAGGCAGTTGCTTGAATCGTACCCGCTCGATAAACTCAAAATGGTGGGAACGGTCGCTTTGAAAGGGCAATGGGATGCGATTATTAAAACACCGGACAACACCGTATATATTGTAAAAGCGGGCAATTATTTGGGGACGGATTTTGGTAAAGTAGTCGCCATATCTGACCATGACATAAAATTAAAAGAATTTGTGCAAGATGGCGTCGGCAACTGGTTGGAGCGATACACCACACTGACCTTGCAGGATAAATAAGAGGAAAACACAGCATGGTATCCATGATGAATACATTAAGGTTACGTTTTTTGACGGCACTACTTACATTGGGTTTGCTGACAGTGCAGCAGGTTTATGCTGAAACGAATGCGGTGTCTAATGTTGAGTTTTCCACGCAGGGGCAGGGAAATCTTGTGGTAAGGATAGGTTTAAATCATAAACTGAGCGCTATTCCTGCCAGTTTCACCGTAAATCAACCGCCTCGAATCGCCCTGGATTTGCAGAATACCACGAACGGAATAGGTAAAAATCTGGTGGAGGTGAATCAGGCCATGTTGCGTAGCATCAATGTGGTTCAGGCGGGTGATCGCACTCGCATTGTGTTAAATCTGTTGCGTCCAGCCCGGTATGACAGTCAAATTGAGGGTGATCATTTATTGATTACATTGCGTGAAAATGACGCTCCCGTGGTGAGTAATATGAATACGCATTTTGCTGATTCATCGCCAACTGTGAGTGGCCATGCCATCCGAAATGTGGACTTTCGTCGTGGTGCAACAGGTGAGGCGAAGGTGATCGCCACACTTGCTGACAGTTCAACCGGAATTGATATTAACAAAGTGGGCGACAGTTTACAGGTTAAATTCATTAAAACGGGATTACCATCGAATTTGCGCCGCCGTCTGGATGTGACGGATTTTGGTACGCCGGTGACGTTTATCGATACCAGGGAACAGGGCGATAATGTTGTGATGAATATTCATCCCAAGGGCGAATACGACTATTCTGCGTACCAGACTGACAATAAGTTTATTGTGGAAATTCGTCAGAAGAGCAATGCGCAACTGGCTTCTGCAGCGAAGGGTGTTTACACGGGTGAGAAGTTGTCATTAAATTTTCAGAATACCGATGTGCGGGCTGTATTGCAAGTTATTGCTGATTTTACAGGTAAAAATATCATTACCAGCGATACCGTCACCGGAAATTTGACTCTGCTATTGAAAGATGTGCCCTGGGATCAGGCATTGGACATCATTCTGGAAAGTAAAGGGTTAGACAAGCGACAAATTGGTGATGTGATTTGGGTTGCGCCCAAAGATGAGTTGTTAGCCAAAGAAAAGTCTGAACTGGAAGCAGAACAAAGTATCCAAAACCTGGAACCTTTAGTGGTGCGCCAATATCAGCTCAATTACAAAAAAGCGGATTCTGCTTCACGTGAGCTGTTAGGTTTGCCAGCACTTCCGGGTGATACCGGGGAAGGTGTGACGTGTGATGCCCAGGCCCAGGGAATCGCGGCACCTTTAACTGCTCCGGCTGTGACCGCGCCGGTCGGTGGGGCAGGAGGGGGCGTCGCCAGCAGCCCAAACCGTATCTTGTCCGCACGGGGTACCGCGACCTCGGAAATGCAAACCAATACTTTGATCGTCAGTGATACCTTGAGTAAACAGGATCAGGTGGCGCAGATGCTTAAATTGATTGATACCCCTGCGCGTCAGGTGATGATTGAAGCACGGGTGGTCGTGGCCAATGATTCCTTTAGCAAGGCGTTGGGCGCCAAACTCGGCGTGGCTGCTGCGAATAACACCACGGGTGTGTATGGCAATGCCAACAATACCAATATTTCAACTATGCAGTCACCCAGCACCATTGCGGCCTCTACTGCAGCAGGTGCAACGACAGGTGCTAATTATGCAGTGAACCTCCCTGCCCCCGCCGTGGCAGGGAATGCTGCCGCATTGGGCTTCTCCCTGTTTAATCTTGGTACTGGTGGGTTGCTGAATTTGGAGTTGCAGGCGATGGAAACGGATGGGGTGGGTAAAATTATCTCCAGCCCTCGTGTGATTACTACCAATCAGATGCCTGCGGTGATCTTGCAGGGTACACAAATTCCGAATGTGACGCCAGGGACGGCAACCTCACCCCCCACCATTACTTTCAGCGATGCATTTTTGTGTTTATTGGTGAATCCTCAGATATTAAACAATGATTCGGTTATTTTAACGATAGAAGTGCAGGATGATGCTGAAGGACCGCAATTTAGTAGCGGCGGTGTCATTGCCACACCGATAGACACCAAACGGGTTAAAACCAGGGTAAGGATGCGGGATGGTGAGACTGTCGTGCTGGGAGGTATTTTTACCCAGGACAAGAGAAGCACACAGGACAAGGTGCCTTTCCTGGGTGACATTCCTTTCTTGGGGGCGCTGTTTCGCGACAATTCAGAAACCAATAATAAAACTGAGCTGATGGTGTTCATTACGCCGCATATTGTGAAAGACGACATGACGTTGAGGTAGCTTGTTCTCCTGGCATGATGGGGCTCCATCATGCGTATCTGGAAAGCTGGCTCACTGCGTACGAGGCGAGAAAATTGAAACCCAATAATGTCATCCTGGTAGGATTAATGGGATCGGGAAAGACGACTGTTGGCAAATTGTTGTCACGTCAATTTCGATGGCCATTTTATGACACCGATCATGAGATTGTGCGCAGAAATGGGGTCAGTATTCCCACTATTTTTGAATTGGAGGGCGAGTCAGGATTTCGGCTGCGGGAAGAACAGGTGGTGGCTGATCTGGTGAAACATTCTAAAATCATATTGGCGACGGGGGGGGGCGTGGTGCTGAGCCCCAGTAACCGGGCTCAGCTGACGCAGCATGGTATTGTGGTGTATTTACGTGGCACCGTTGAGGAGTTATGGCAACGCACACGAAATGATGTCAATCGCCCTTTGCTGCAAGTTGATGATCCTAAAGCGCGTCTGGCCGAATTGCATGCCAAAAGAGATCCCCTGTATCGTGAAATCGCCGATGTGCTGGTTGAAACAGGCAGGCAGCCAGCACATGTGTTGGCACAGCAGTTGGGTAATCATCTCCAGTGCATGATGCGGTAATTCCAGTTAGAATAAAAATGATTGCGCACACATGTATGTATCAACTTTGATACCAGCCATGCTGTGTGCGATGCGTGTGCCGCGTTAATGTAGCCCTTTCCCTTGCAGGTTTAAAACCCCAGCCTTCGGGCAGGTAGGCGCGTCGAACCCCGCCCTGACTAAATATCCACCGGCCTGAAGGCCGGTTAGAGCAATACGCGCTCTATCCCACCTTCATTGACTTGCGCAACATAGTCCTCCATCCAGCGTTCACCCAACAGGCTTTTGGCCATTTCTATCACGATGTAATCCGCCTGGGTGTTGTTGTCATCATCATAGCGAGACAGACCTTGCAGGCAAGACGGGCATGAGGTGAGAATTTTAATGGTTTGTTGGGGGTCACTTTCTTCTGCGCGAATGATGTCGGTGGCCGCACGAATTTCTTCTTCCTTACGGAATCGAACCTGGGTAGCAATATCCGGTCGAGCGACTGCAAATGTACCTGATTCGCCACAGCAGCGTGGAGAGAGGGCGATTTCGGTACCCATTAGTGTGTTGACCACGGTCTGTGGGGCATGCGTTTTCATGGGTGTGTGACAAGGGTCATGATAAAGGTAACGTGTGCCACTGACCCCGTCGAGCGCCAAGCCTTTTTCCATCAAATATTCATGGATGTCTAGCAGGCGACAGCCGGGGAAAATTTTATCAAATTGGTAATCCAGCAGCTGGTCCATACAGGTGCCGCACGAAACAATGACAGTTTTAATATCCAAATAATTGAGCGTGTTGGCAATTCGGTGGAACAGCACCCGGTTGGCAGTAATAATGGCCTCGCCTTTTTCTGCATCGCCGCTCGATGTTTGCGGGTATCCGCAACACAAATAACCCGGTGGCAAGACAGTTTGCGTGCCCAAGTGGTACAGCATGGCCTGGGTGGCCAGGCCAATTTGAGAGAACAGGCGTTCAGACCCGCAGCCAGGAAAATAAAATACAACATCAGAGTCTTCTGTGGTTTTGTTTGGGTTGCGTAAAACAGGTACGATGCGCTGGTCTTCCAAACCCAATAAAGCACGACTGGTTTTGCTGGGCACATTAGCGGGCAACGGCTTGTTAATAAAATGAATAATTTGTGCCTTGATGGGGGCTCGGCCAATCGTCGCGGGGGGGTGGCTGACCTGTTGACGGATCAGGCCGAGTCGTTTGGCCAATTGGTAAGCGACGCGTTGTGCGGCATAGCTCCATTTAATCATTACCGTGCGAACAAGTTTAATCGTGGTCGGATCGGTGGCATTTAAAAAAAACATTCCCGCAACAGTACCGGGATTAAATTGTTTTTTGCCCTGTTTGCGCAAGAAATTACGCATGGCAATCGACACATTGCCAAAATCAATATCTACTGGACATGGTGCAAGGCATTTGTGACACACCGTGCAGTGATCGGCCACATCGTTAAATTCGGCAAAATGTTGCAAGGAAACGCCTCTTCGGGTCTGTTCCTCATATAAAAATGCTTCAATAAGCAGGGAGGTGGCTAAAATCTTGTTCCGTGGTGAATACAGCAAATTGGCTCGTGGCACATGGGTATTGCAGACTGGTTTGCATTTTCCGCAGCGCAGACAGTCTTTAATGGAATCGGCAATTTCGCCGATTTCCGATTTTTCCATAATCAGTGATTCAGTTTCCAGCAAAGAAAAACTGGGGGTATACGCGTTGCGTAAATCCGCTCCAGCCAACAACTTTCCCCGGTTAAAGTGGCCGTTAGGATCAACATGATGTTTGTAAGCGGCAAAGCTCGCCATTGCAGCATCATCCAAATATTCCAGCTTGGTTAATCCAATGCCATGTTCCCCGGAAATTACGCCACCTAAATTTTCCGCCAGACGCATAATGCGGGCTACCGCCGCATTGGCGGTTTGCAGCATGTCATAATTGTCCGAATTAACCGGGATATTGGTGTGAATGTTGCCGTCGCCAGCGTGCATGTGCAGTGCGACAAATACCCGGCTGCGCAGAACGGATTGATGTAGCGTATCGCATTGATCGATAATGAGCTGAAATTCGCGGCCGGTGAAAATGTGAATCAGTTCCTCACGGACTTCCTGTTTCCAGGACACGCGCAAGCTGTGATTTTGCAGAGCTTGAAAGACCGTGGTCAATCCTGTGTTGCGATCATGGGGCGCTTCGCTGTCCATTTGATCTAACAGCGATTGCCATTGTTCACGGGTATGGGTCAGCAGGGTCTGTGCGAGCTGACGTCGTTCAGCCAGCATATCCGGGTCGACCACTGTTTCGGCCTGGGTAGACAAGGGCAGTTCACCCGAAAAAAAGGCTTGTAACTCGGTAAGCAATGCCAGCTTGTTGCGGATAGAAAGTTCAATGTTAATGCGCTCAATGCCATCTGAGTAGTCCGCAAGACGGTCAAGGGGAATAACCACATCTTCATTGATTTTAAAAGCGTTGGTATGTGCAGCGATGGCGGCAGTTCGAGCGCGATCCAGCCAGAACTTTTTACGCATGTCAGGGCTGGTGGCAATAAACCCCTCACCGCCACGCGCATTGGCCAAACGGACAATCTGTGAAGCGGCTTCACCACACGCGACGGCATCGTCAGCAGCCACATCGGCAAGCAGTACCATCTTGGGTAATTGTCCGCGCTGTGCTTTGGGCGCGTACCCTACCGCGCGTACATAACGAAAATCCAGGTGTTCCAAACCCGCCAACAAGGCCAGTGGGTGGGCATCAAGGTAATCCTTGATTTCAACAATCGCAGGTACTGCATCGCGCACCTGGCCGTAAAATTCCAGACATACGGTACGAATGTGTGCGGGCATGCGGTGGAGAATAAAGCGTGCCGATGTGATGATGCCGTCGCAACCTTCTTTTTGTATACCGGGTAAGCCGGACAAAAATTTATCGGTGACATCCTTGCCTAAACCCGATTTACGGAAATGCCCACCTGGAATGCTAAGCAATTCAGGTTCGCCTATCGCACTGATGCCATCAATGGCGTAGCGGCGAATTTCAAATTTTGCCATCGCCGCGTCGTGTATTTTACCCACGTTGTGATCCAAACGGGTGACTTCCAGCCATTGAGCATCGGGGGTAACCATCCACCATGAGACCAAATTGTCCAGTGCAGTGCCCCACAGCACTGCTTTTTTACCGCCCGCATTCATGGATACATTGCCACCGATGCAAGATGCATCAGCCGAGGTCGGATCAACCGCGAAGACTAAACCTGCCGCATCTGCTGCCTCCATGACGCGTTGTGTCACCACGCCCGCGCCACACAAGATGGTGGGATAAGTGAGTTCGCTGTGGGGCAAATGCAATGACACCACCCTATCCAGGACGTCTAATTTTTCAGTGTTGATGACCACGGAAAATTTATCGAGCGGTATCGCGCCGCCGGTATAGCCCGTACCACCACCACGTGGAATAATGGTCAAACCCAGTGCAATACATTCCCGTACCAAATAGGCAATTTCGGTTTCTGTATCGGGTGTTAGCACGACAAAAGGGTACTCTACCCGCCAGTCCGTCGCATCGGTAACATGAGAAACGCGGGCCAGGCCATCAAACTGGATGTTGTCGCGCCGGGTGTGCGGGGACAGTTTTTTCAGGACGTCATGCCGAAGCTGCCGGGTATGGACAAATTCAGCTTCAAAATTGCTTACCGCGCGGCGGGCGGCTTCAAGCACTTGGGCAACCAACGGGTTATCTTGCCGTCTTTCCTCAATGGCACCGATACGGTGATGCAAGGCTTGCACCAATGCCGCCAACCGTTTGGAATTGGCCAGCAGATCATCCTGTAAATACGGATTACGTGAAACCACCCAAATGTCGCCCAACACCTCAAACAACATGCGTGCAGAACGCCCGGTGCGTCTTTCATCACGCAACTGGTTGAGCAATGCCCACGCTTCCTCACCCAATAAGCGAATGATAATTTCGCGGTCGGAAAATGAAGTGTAGTTATAGGGAATTTCGCGCAAGCGGGTCATGGGCAGTCGCAAACAATAGCAATGGCTTATTCTAACAGTAAGTGCGAGAATAATTAACTGTTACAGGAAGGAAAACGAAGTTGTTCTGAGGTAGAATGGATGGCAGGGCGAGTATTAGTAGACATTTTTTACGAATCGGTTTATAGATAACGCAGCTGCGCCAGCTGCCTGAAGTCCGGTGACCTGATTGACGGTCCTAATTAGCATGACAATTTGCCGGAAATCGTAGAGAATACCGAACGAATATAAAGGCTGTGTGAGGGAGTTATGGCGATGCAATGGGGTTTCAAGAAATGGGTCGGGCTGCTATTGCTGGCAGCTGTTGCCTTGGCGGTGTATTGGGGTTTGACACAAAAACCTGATGCACCATCCCTGCAAGCTGTTGATATCACAGGACAGTCTGTGTCATTGGCGCAGTGGCGCGGCCATCCGGTTTTGGTGGATTTTTGGGCGACCAGTTGCCCTGGTTGTGTGCAGGAAATGCCCAAATTGGCTGCTTTTTATCGTCAGTTCCACCCTATGGGGTTTGAATTGTTGGCGGTGGCGATGAGTTATGATGATGCCAATCAGGTGCGACGTTTGGTGGCTGAGCAGAAATTGCCCTTTACAGTGGTTGTGGATACGGATGGGCATATTGCACGCTCCTTCGGTGGGGTGACCGTGACACCGACGGATTTTTTGATTGATGGGCGGGGGAAAATTGTGCAACAAATTATAGGGGATAAGGATTTTTCTGACTTGGCTCGGCGGGTGAGGTCTTCTGATTAAATTCGATGCGTGAGCATTTGTCGCATAGATTTTCCAAATTGGAACCTTTGCACGAAACATGAGCAAGTGCGGTCATCGTGCAAAACCCGCACTAAAATGAATTGTTTTTTTTTTAGTTTTTTTCGGACAGCAATGGGCTGACCAAATTCACCAGTCTTCCATAATACACCTGACCGCTGATGGCATCGCGGATGATGCCTTGTCTATCGATGATAAAAGAACTTGGTACCCTGCTAATGCCGCCAAATGCGCGTTGCGTGGCTTCATCTGCCACGCCCAAAGGCAACTCGTCATGTGCTTTGCGGAGGTAGGCCGCAGCAACTTGTGGGTTATCATCCAAAGAAAGTGCCAACACGGTAAAGCCACGATTGTGCCAATCGCGGTAGAATGTCTGAATTTGCGGCAATTCGTGCACACAATAGGGGCACCACGTTGCCCAAAAATTGACCAGCACCACCTGTCCACGCAAACTGGCGAGATCAATGCTGCGGCCATCAGCCATGTGTATCTGGATATTGGGTGCCGGTTTGTGCGGGTGGCTGACCCAAGCCGGCGGATAAAACCAGATATAGACCAACGCACCCATTAATAACAGGTTGACGGGACTCGGCATCCAGCGTTTTAGCCGTGGGTAGTGCGCAGAGTTTTTTAACATAAAGGAATAAATAGCGTGTTGTGGATTAAGGCGTTACATATCAGTTTTGTGATCAGTTGGTTCGCGGGTCTGTTTTATCTGCCCCGTTTGTTTGTGAATCATGCCATGGTCAGTGATGCGGCCACTATCGCACAATTTAAACTGATGGAGCGTAAATTATACCGTTTCATGACCCCATTGGGTATTTTGGCTGTGGTGTTCGGCAGTTGGTTATGGTTAGGGTATGGGTATTCGGGTGCATGGCTCAACGTTAAATTGGTCCTGGTCGGTGTACTGGTGGCCTACCATGCCTATTGCGGGCATTTAGTGCGGGTATTTGCGCAGGACAAAAATACCCATAGTCATGTTTTCTACCGGTGGTTCAATGAAGTGCCGGTATTGATCTTGTTTGCCATTGTGATGTTGGTTGTGCTTAAACCGGGGAATTTATGAATCAGAAGCTCGAACAATTTTTTGCCACCTGCCCCCGGGGGCTGGAGGCTTTGTTGGCGGAAGAATTGCATACCCAAGGTGCGCAACAGATTGCTGTCACGCAAGGAGGGGTCGGCTTTGCGGGTGAATTTGAACTGTGTTATCGCGTAAATTTGTACGCCAGGTTGGCGAGTCGTGTGTTGTGGCGCATTGGTGGCGGCGATTATCAGGATGAGGAAGATGTGTATCAAGGTGCGTTGTCCCTGGATTGGCCTGCTTTTTTTTCGGTAGACCACACGATGATGGTCAAAGTCACTGCGCAACGCGCACCCTTGAAAAGCCTGGAATTTGTGACGTTGCGTATTAAAGATGCCGTGTGCGACCGGTTTCGTGAAGCAGTTGGCGAACGGCCCAGCATTGATACCCGTGATCCGGGAGTGCGGATCCATGCCTATTTGACAGCTGAAACCTGCACGATGTATCTGGATACATCGGGACAGGCTTTATTCAAACGCGGCTTGCGTAAACAGGCGGGATTGGCGCCATTGAATGAAAATTTGGCAGCAGGCATGGTAATGCTGTCAGGTTGGCAACCTGGCATTCCACTGTTTGATCCCATGTGCGGCAGCGGCACTATCCTGATGGAAGCTGCACTGATGGCATTACGTATAGCACCGGGCAGTGGACGGAATTTTGGTTTTGAACGGTTGTTTCGTTTCCATGCGGAAACTTGGCAAGCCTTGCGTCAAGCCGCACAGGCGGCGCAATTACCGCCTACGCCGCAAGAAATTTATGGTCGCGATATGTTCGGTAGTATGCTGGATGATGCGCGTGCCAATGTACTGGCGGCTGGATTGGAAGATGTTATCGAGCTTAAACAGGGTAATGTGCTGGAAATACCTGCTCCAGCGAAGTCAGGTGTCATTGTGACAAATCCCCCTTACGGGGTGCGTATCGGTGAAGAAAGTGAATTGGCCGCATTTTATCCGCAATTGGGTGATTGGCTCAAACGTCGATGCGCAGGATGGAATGCTTATATTTTGTCCGCAGACATGGCCTTGCCCAAACTCATCCGGTTGAACGCCAGTCGCCGCACGCCCTTATATAACGGGGCATTAGAATGTCGACTGTTTGAATATAAAATTGTGGCCGGATCGGCAAGGCGAGAAAAAACAGAGAGCTAGGCGCACATCGAAATCGACGTCAGTGCAAGCCTATTTATCGGTAGCCCTTACTTGGGTATTGTCATGTTTGGCTCTATATGATTTGTAGTGGGTGTCTTTGCATGGGCAAATGTTAACTTGGCGAATTGTAGGTCATGCTTCAGCATGACGCAGAGGTGTAAAATATGCTGAAGTCGGGTTGAAACCCGACCTACAGATGACATGGCAACTCATGTTTTGTACTGTCGAAATGGTGCTCACAATACAAAATCCAGATTAAATAATATCCAGGTGTGCTATTCCCGACGATACATCCCGATTTTGAGACGCTTTACCTTCAAGCTTGAAGCGCAAGCGCAAATCGTTGATCGAATCAGCATTGAGCAAGGCATCATCAAGTGAAATGAAACCTTTTTCTGCCAGATCAAACAGGGACTGATCAAAGGTCTGCATACCCAATTCACGTGAGCGCCCCATCAATTCCTTGATTTCGCTGACTTGCCCTTTACCAATCAGATCGGCGATGAGTGGCGAATGGAGCAGCACCTCAATGGCCGCAACGCGTCCGCTACCGCTGATGTGAGGGATCAGGCGTTGTGATATGAAGGCGCGTATATTGGTAGAGAGGTCCGCCAACAGGTGATGGTGTGCTTCCTTGGGAAAGAAATTGACAATACGTTCAATGGCCTGGTTAGTGGAGTTGGCATGTAATGTCGTGAGACACAGGTGCCCGGTTTCCGCAAACATTAAGGCATGTTCCATGGTTTCACGGTCACGCACTTCACCAATCAAAATCACATTCGGTGCTTGACGCAAGGTGTTTTTGAGTGCGCTGAACCAGTCGGCAGTATCAATGCCAATTTCCCGTTGGGTAATGATGGATTTTTTGTGCTCATGCAAGTATTCAATGGGGTCCTCAACGGTAATGATATGGTCTTGTGCGTGCTCATTGCGATAATCAATCATGGCCGCTAATGAGGTGGATTTGCCAGATCCCGTACCGCCGACAAAAATGACCAGCCCACGTTTGGCCATCGCCACTTCTTTCAAAACGGGCGGCAGTTGAAGTTGTTCAAAGTTAGGGATGGTCTGGGTGATCGAGCGTATAACCAAACCGTAACTTCCCCGTTGTACAAAAGCATTCACGCGAAACCGCCCGATTCCACTGAGTGAAATGGCAAAATTGCTTTCATTTTCCTGTTCAAAAGCGAGCCATTGTTTTTCATTCATGGTCACCCGTGTGAGTTCGCGCAAATCAACAGCTGAAAGCTTTTGATTGCTCACTGGTGAAATAGCGCCATCTATCTTGATGGCGGGTGGAAAACCGACAGTCAGAAACAGGTCTGATGCACCACGAGTGCGCATTAACTGTAACAGTGCATTGATGATTTGTTGAGCGTCCATTATTCTGCGAAAGCGTCTTTGTTGGTTGCTCGGGATCTGGCTTCGCTTTGGCTGATTAATCTGCGTTGAACCAGGTTTTGCAGACATTGATCCAGGGTCTGCATTCCTATGTTTTGCCCCGTTTGGATAGAAGAGTACATTTGGGCAATTTTGTTTTCACGGATCAGGTTGCGGATCGCTGGTGTGCCGATCATGATTTCATGTGCGGCCACGCGACTTTTACCATCGATCGTTTTGAGCAGTGTTTGCGAAATCACCGCACGGATGGATTCGGAAAGCATGGAGCGCACCATTTCTTTTTCAGCTGCCGGGAATACATCCACAATACGGTCTATGGTCTTGGCAGCCGAACTGGTGTGCAGCGTGCCAAAGACCAGATGGCCGGTTTCGGCGGCAGTGAGGGCCAGCCGTATCGTTTCCAGATCACGCATCTCACCGATAAGAATAATATCAGGGTCCTCCCGCAATGCAGAGCGCAATGCATTGGCGAAAGAGTGGGTCTGTGTACCGACTTCACGCTGGTTAATCAGACATTTTTTACTTTGGTGCACAAATTCTATCGGGTCTTCGACGGTCAGAATGTGGCCAAACTCCGTATCATTGATGTAATCAATCATGGCGGCCAGGGTGGTTGACTTCCCTGAGCCGGTTGGCCCGGTGACCAATACGATGCCGCGGGGTTGATTGGCGATCTCTTTGAAAATTTTCGGCGCGCCGAGTTCTTCCAGGGACAATATTTGGCTGGGAATGGTACGGAACACGGCCCCAGCACCGCGATTCTGATTAAAGGCATTGACACGAAATCGGGCCAGAGAAGGAATTTCAAATGAAAAATCGACTTCCAGTGCCTCTTCAAAGACTTTACGTTGACCCTCGTTCATGATGTCATATATCATGTCGTGGACTTCTTTATGGCTCATTTCGGGCAGGTTAATGCGACGAATATCGCCATTGACGCGGATAATGGGCGGAAGCCCCGCTGACAAATGCAAGTCTGAAGCTTTATTTTTGACGGAAAATGCAAGCAGGTCAGAGATTTCCATAAAAATTCCATTTTATTTTTCTGTATTATGACCACAATGAATTGCATATTGCAAGCGGTTCAGCACAGAATTGAGCTGGCAGCCGGCCAGGCAGGGCGCGATGCCGGGCAGATCACGTTGTTGGCGGTAAGCAAAACCGTTTCTGCCGCAAAAGTGAGAGAGCTGGCCTTACAGGGACAGCTTGATTTTGGCGAAAATTATGTGCAGGAAGCTTTGGATAAAATCGCCCATTTGCAGGATTTACCATTAATTTGGCACTTTATCGGTCCCATACAACGCAATAAAACCACCGCAATAGCGACCTATTTTGATTGGGTACACAGCATTGACCGTTTCGTGGTCGCACAGCGTTTATCCGAAGCGCGGCCTCTGGCACAAGGGCCTTTAAACATTTGTGTGCAGGTCAACCTAGAAGCGGAGCCGAGTAAAAGTGGTGTGTCACCTGAAGGTTTGCCGGAATTGGCGGCACAGATCGCACGCTTGCCCAATCTGCGTTTACGGGGGTTGATGACGATTCCGCGCGCAAGCATGGAATGGGCGCAGCAACGGGCGCAGTTTGCCGCACTGCGGAGGCTGTTTGAAGCATTGCAGGTGCAGTTTGAAACCGCAGGGCATGCGGATTTGCATGCTGGAAATGTGCAATTTGACACCCTGTCAATGGGCATGTCGGCTGATTTGGAAGCGGCAATTATGGAAGGTTCAACCTGTGTGAGGGTGGGAAGTGCTTTGTTTGGAAATAGAATTTAAGTTTATGAACCCCAAAGGAATTGACTGATGCAGATTTTGTTTGTGGGCGGCGGTAATATGGCGACCGCTTTAATTTCTGGCTTGATTAATCAAGGTGTTTCAGCTGAAAAAATCAGCGTTGTGGCGCGCAATGCTGTCACTGCGGCCAGACTGGCGGATACATGGTCAGTGCGTGTCATGCCTGCATGGTCTGATGAAGTCCTCGCGAGTGTGCAGGTGATCGTTTTGGCGGTCAAACCGCAGCAACTCCAGGCGGTGGCGCGGCAACTGGCGCCCGGTTTGAGTGGACAACTGGTGTTATCCATTGCTGCGGGTGTGCGCCTGGACGTGCTGTCCAGGTGGTTGAATGCTTATACATCCGTGGTGCGCGCCATGCCTAATACGCCGGCGATGGTGGGTGCAGGGGTGACGGGCATGTTTGCAGGCAAGCAGGTGACCGCTGTGCAGCGTGAACAGGCGGAACGCATTATGCAGGCGACAGGCAGCGCTTTTTGGGTGGAGAATGAAGCGCAGATGGATGCAGTGACGGCGGTGTCTGGCAGCGGACCTGCCTACGTGTTTTATTTCATGGAAGCGATGCAGCAGGCGGCCATAGAATTGGGGTTGCCGGCTGAGATGGCGCAAGCGCTGACTTTGCAGACCTTTACCGGTGCCGCGAAACTGGCTGCCAGCAGTACGGAAGCTGTGGGTGCGCTGCGTCAACGTGTCACTTCGCCGGGGGGAACCACTGAACGAGCATTATTGAGTATGCAAACTGATGGTGTGTCGGAAGCCATCAAACGGGCGATTT
>CABS01000015.1_pt1 | contig 18341 bp, 18 predicted proteins | sample 344768 | NCBI WGS metagenome assembly CABS01 (sample SAMEA3138346, study PRJNA38045) | mine drainage metagenome | isolation source: Carnoules arsenic-contaminated mine drainage | place: France:Carnoules | collected 21-May-07 | reverse complement strand
TCGTGCTGGACAACCACAGCGCGCATATCTCCAAGGAGACGATGACGTACTTGGCAAGCCGTCCAGGCCGCTTCGAATACGTGCATACGCCCAAACACGGTTCCTGGCTCAACCTGGTCGAGTCCGCGTTCTCCAAGATGGCGCGCAGCTTCCTGCGGCACATTCGCGTAGCCTCGCTGGATGAACTCAAGGAGCGCATCCTCAAAGGCATCGACGAGATGAATGCCCATCCGGTCAGGTTCCAGTGGAAGAGCTTCGATTTCCAGATGACCTAATCGTCAAGGTTTTGTTGAAACTAAATACTAGCCATGTTGCAGCCCTTGTTGGACTTCGGCTTCGAGTTGGCCGTGGACGATTTTGGCAGCGGCTATTCGTCCTTCCTGTATCTGCTCAATCTGCCAGTGAAGTACCTGAAAATTGAGATGGAGCTGGTGCAACGCGCCGTCACCGATCCCAAGGCCCGAGTCATGGTCAAGTCGATCCAGGCCATGGCCCGGGAACTGGACATCCTGACCATCGCCGAGGGGATCGAAACCCCAGAAATGCGCGACCTCATGGGTTCCATCGGCGTGGACTGGGGGCAGGGGTATCTGTGGGGAAGGCCGGAGTTGGATGCGGCTTCAGAAATCCCAACGCACGCCTGCGATGTGTTGCCCAGATCCGGCGTGAGTCCCTGGGCGCCAGCATGATCCCTGATCGCGCAAGGGCGATCGGTGTGGTGAGACCCAACTCCAGGACGTCCTGCCGAGGTGATTGCCATCCATCGAGCATGAGAACCGAGAACGCGATTCAGTGGGATGCTGGGCCATGTGCTTGATCGATGTTCCTGGGCCATTCTGTGTGATTTTTCACAGTTTCACGGTTTTGTTGGTTGAATGGCTGGACATGATGTGTCGGCGCCGATCTAAATCTGACCCACCGCGCCGATCCAATATTGACCCGGGGATGGATGCCGACCGCGTGACGGCCGGCTGTGGATAAGTGTAGGTCTATGGCTGTTTCGTTGCCCTCCCAGATGCATCGCTGTTCGCGCGGCGCTCGCTCAGATGTCGGCCTCGGCTGGCGGCTGCTTGTCGGCCCGACGCGCCTGCTCGCGAGCCTTGATGCGCTTCTTGGCCACCGCCGTGCTGTGCAAGAACCGGTAGCTCTCGTTGCCGGTCTCGACGATGTGGCAGTGATGCGTGAGCCGGTCCAGCAAAGCCGTCGTCATCTTCGCGTCGCCGAACACGCTCGACCACTCGGCGAAGTCCAGGTTGGTCGTGATCATCACGCTGGTGTGCTCGTACAGCCTGCTCAGCAGATGGAACAGCAACGCCCCACCGGCCTGGCTGAACGGCAGGTAGCCCAGCTCATCCAGGATGACGATGTCCATGCGCAGCAAGCTCAGCGCGATGCGTCCGGCCTTGCCTTGGGTCTTCTCCTGCTCCAGCGCGTTGACCAGGTCCACCGTCGAGTAGAACCGCACCCGCTTGCCGTGCCGGGTGATGCCCGACACGCCGATGGCCGTGGCCAGGTGGGTCTTGCCCGTGCCAGGTCCGCCGACGAGCACGACGTTCTGCGCGGCGTCAGTGAACGCCATCTCAGTCAGCGTGTGGATGAGTTTGCGGTCCACCGGTGAGCCCTCGAAGTCGAAGCCCGCCAGGTCGCGGTGCACCGGGAACTTCGCGGCATGCATCTGATGGCTCACCGAGCGCATTGCGCGGTCCGTGGTCTCGGCCTGCAGCAGGTGTTCGAGCAACCAGCGCGAGCTCTCCAAGGCGGCACTGCCCCCTTGCTCGACCAGATCGGCCCAGGCGCCTGCCATGCCGTGCATGCGCAACTGCTTGAGTTCGACGGCAAGCTCACGCATGGTCGGCCTCCTCGGTGGTGATGGTGACGGTTCCGGTGCGCAGGCTGTCGTAGCGCTCGGTGTTGGCCAGCGGTAGCGTCGAGACCTGCAGCGCCGTGGTCGCGCTCTCCGGCGCCGGCGCGGCGTTCAGACGCGCCAGCACATTGAGGACGTGCTCGACGCTGACGCGTCCGCGTCGCGTGCCCTCCAGCGCAAGTTCCACCGCCACCAGTACGGCGTCAAGTCCCGCAGTCGGCACGATGGCCAGCACCTGCGCCATCACGCGGTCGCCGCCCGGGTCGCGCAAGAGAGCCCGGCGCAACTGCTGCAGAGGCTCGGGCATGTCGGCGAAGGGCGCCCCGTTGCGCAAGGCGCCGGGCTTGCGCTGCACCAGCGGGATGTAGTGCTGCCAGTCGTACTTGGTCTGGCCCCGGTCACTCAGCCGCTCGTGGCTGGCCACCACCGCATCGTCGGCCACGATGACGATCTTGCCCGGGTACAGCCGGGTGCTGACGGCCTGCCCGGCCAGCTCGCATGGCACCGAGTAGCGGTTGCGCGCCACGACCACCAGGCAGGTGCTGCTGACCCGCGCCGGGCTCTCCACGTAGCCGTCGAATGGCGCGGGCATGGGCATGAGGTGCGGTCGCTCGTTGTCGAGCATCTCGGCCACGCTGAACTGCTCGTGCTCGGGGTGGCGCACCTCGTCCCACAGCGCCCGGCAGCGGTCGCCCAGCCAGGCGTTGAGTTCGGTGAAGCTGCCGAACTTCACCTTGTTCGCCTCGATCCAGATCCGCCGCCTGCTGTCCTGCACGTTCTTCTCGACCACTCCCTTCTCCCAGCCCGAAGCGACGTTGCAGAAGTCGGCGTCGAACAGGTAGTGCGCGCACATCACGGCAAAGCGCTTGTTAACGGTGCGGCCCTTGCCCTTCCTGACCTTGTCGACCGCAGTCTTCATGTTGTCGTAAATGCCGCGCCGGGCAATGCCGCCCATGGCTGCGAACGACCGGGTGTGCGCATCGAACAGCATCTCGTGACCCTGGCTGGGGTAGGCCACGAGCCAGAAAGCCCGCGAGGCGCACAGCTTCAGGTGCGAGACCTGCATGCGGTAGTAAATGCCGCCCACGACCAGGCCCTCTTCGCTCCAGTCGAACTGGAATGCCTCGCCGAGCTCAAAGGCCAGCGGCACGAAGGCCTTGGCGGAGATGGACTGACCTTCGCCCTGGCGCCACGCGCGCACGAAGTCGGTGACGCGGCTGTAGCTGCCGGCGTAGCCCTCGGCCTTGATCTGCGCGTGCAGCGCGCGCGCCGTGCGCCGCTCATGCCGCGGGCGGTGCGCGTCGACCTTGAGCGCTTGCTTGATCGCTTCATGGAACGGCGTGAGCTTGCCCGGCGCCTCGCTGCGCCGGTATCTGGGCTCCTCCAGCACCGGCGTCTTGAGCCACTTGCGCACCGTGTTGCGCGACAAACTCGTCAGCCGCACGATCTCCCGAACAGACTTCTTCTCGCGGAAATACATCCGCTTGACCTTGCCAATCATGACCATGGTGATCACTCCTTCTCCCCTGCTCAAAAAAGAGGCAGGGTAGGTTGAACACCCGGGTCAAATTTGGATCGGCACTATCGCCGTAGGTGGGTCAATTTTCGGTCGGCGTCAACACTTGTCGACCGCAGTCTTCATGTTGTCGTAAATGCCGCGCCGGGCAATGCCGCCCATGGCTGCGAACGACCGGGTGTGCGCATCGAACAGCATCTCGTGACCCTGGCTGGGGTAGGCCACGAGCCAGAAAGCCCGCGAGGCGCACAGCTTCAGGTGCGAGACCTGCATGCGGTAGTAAATGCCGCCCACGACCAGGCCCTCTTCGCTCCAGTCGAACTGGAATGCCTCGCCGAGCTCAAAGGCCAGCGGCACGAAGGCCTTGGCGGAGATGGACTGACCTTCGCCCTGGCGCCACGCGCGCACGAAGTCGGTGACGCGGCTGTAGCTGCCGGCGTAGCCCTCGGCCTTGATCTGCGCGTGCAGCGCGCGCGCCGTGCGCCGCTCATGCCGCGGGCGGTGCGCGTCGACCTTGAGCGCTTGCTTGATCGCTTCATGGAACGGCGTGAGCTTGCCCGGCGCCTCGCTGCGCCGGTATCTGGGCTCCTCCAGCACCGGCGTCTTGAGCCACTTGCGCACCGTGTTGCGCGACAAACTCGTCAGCCGCACGATCTCCCGAACAGACTTCTTCTCGCGGAAATACATCCGCTTGACCTTGCCAATCATGACCATGGTGATCACTCCTTCTCCCCTGCTCAAAAAAGAGGCAGGGTAGGTTGAACACCCGGGTCAAATTTGGATCGGCACTATCGCCGTAGGTGGGTCAATTTTCGGTCGGCGTCAACACTGCAAGGCGCGATGGATGTCGCCCGGGCGCTGATCGACATGGGTGAGTCGACACTCGGACGCGAAGGCCTCAAGGCGCATATCCCCCATCTCAGCCACCCGGAGGTTGCGTTGGGTCTGGCGGGGTTGGTTCTCAAGAACCGGCAGTTTCTGTTGACGTTCGGCGATTTTGAGCATCCGGTGATTCGTCCACTTGAGCAGAATGAAATGATCATCAAGGCGAGTGGCCACGAATGGATCGACAAGCTGCTCAGTGCCATGAACCAGGCTCAGCTCAAAGCCATGGCAAAGCTTGCCATGGCGCGGATCGACTGAGACAGCCAACCATCCCCGTGAAGCCATGATGCAAATATCGAAGATGCTTGTTGTGCGGCGCGACTATCGAGGGCAACCGCTGGTGGTGATGGTGAGCAACGGCCGGCCCTGGTTCGACCTCAAGGCCGTCTGCCAGGCAGTCGGGGTGAAGGATGTCGAGGCCGAGGCTGCAAGGTTGGATGACAAACACGTCACCTGCGTTGAGACCTACGGTGAGGATGGCTCCATGAGCAGCCGGATCATCAAGTGCAGTGTGGAAGGGCTCGATGCCATTCTGGATCGTCGGCAGGCGAGTGACTACAAGGCATGGTTGCTCGATGTGGTGATGCCGGCGGTGAGCCGCGCCATCCAAGCCATGAAACGCGAGGGGCCGGTTGCGGTGGCGCTGCAGCCAGATGTGAGAAACGTCGATTGGTTCATCGACGCATTGGATTCGGATCAAGCCGGGCCGGTGGCCGGGCATGGGATTTTGGTATGAATCGAATGCCGGAAACAGGCATTTGGCAGGAACCTGTCGTCACGGTGCGCTCGCGTGGATTTTGGCGAATCGGCTGCCTGGGGCGAGCCTGTCGGATCTGGATGTGATCCGGCTCCGCCTCGATCTCGATGATGAATCGAAGGCCGAGTTTCCGGATCACGGGGATCGTGGAGACGTCAGCGTTCACCGCCTGCGCGACGATCTCGAAGTCTGGCAGACGGGGCCAGCGCCGGACTGGGCGCCGTGGTTGCCGCAGGCGTTTCGCTGGGCGGCAGGCGGATTTCTCGTGGCAGGCCTGGTGGTGGCGTGGATGCGTCGACCGGATAGAAGCCGTCAATGGCGCAACTGAGCCGATCAAAACTCAGCCACGGCGGGCCGCGATCCAGGCTGGGCGATCAGCAAACATCGTTTTTCCCAATCCCTCGCCCGATGAGTTCATTCCTGAAAAGCCGAAGCGCATCCCTTTCGATCTGGCGAATGCGTTCCTTCGTCAGATCGAACATCGATCCAACCGCCCCCAATGTGTAGTCCTGATCGTTTGCGACAAAGCCAAAGCGAAGCTCCAGGACACGGCGTTCGCGTCCTGACATCTTGGTCGCCTTAAAAATGGCGCGCACCTCGGCGTTGAACAGATTGCGACACACAGATTCCTCAGCGCTTTCGGAGCACAAGGCGCTGTCATCGCACGTTTCCTCGAAAACCGGTAACTCATCCGTTGCGTCCCCTGCGCCGTGTTGCCACCCAGGCAAGGTGAGCAGGTGAGATGGACGCACCATGCGGATGTCGGCGCGACAGGCTTGCGGCCGCTCGGGTTCGATGGCTTGTTGCGAGCCGACGGCGAGCGATTCAGCTTGCATGTCCGCGCCGGTTTGCGCGCAACCTGACAACGCACACTGTGCAAGCCAGTCCTGCACCGCGTCACTCATGGGCGGGCAGGGCGGATCAGGTAGATCGGATGGAACGCCAGCACGGCGGGACAGGCAGGCGAGGTGGTGCGCCTGTTGATACCCATATTTAAGGATGCTGAATGTGACCTGACCATGACCGCCGACCGCGTACCAAGACCATGCGTGGGTGACGCCACCGGACTTCACTGGAACGAGCCTGACGCCACCCATGTGGGACGGGGTGATCGCCTTGATGTGGCGCGCGATAGGGTCCGGCATGGCCGGGCAACGTTGGGGAAACGGCTCACCAGGAACCGCCTCGCGACGCGCCATCGCGGCCATCCAGAAAGCCATCTCCCATCCAAGCGTGAAAATCGGAAAGCGCCGATAGATGGTCTTGCCGGCATCCCGCCAATACGCGGTCCACATCCAACCGTGCGGACCGTTGCTGCCGGACTTGCCGGGCTGCAGGGTGACACCGCGCGGCACGCCGTCGAGTTTGTGGGGACGTGATGCTGATTCGAGTGATTGAAGCATGATGATTCCATTCAGAATGGGCCCGCGGAATCGCAAGGCCACACCTGTTTATCGAAGACCCCCGCAAACCACGTGACCGCGTGAAAGCCCAGGGCCACTCGAAGCGCCACCCATGCTGTCCCCGGTGGATGCGAATGCAAGGCTGGATCGAACAAGAGCACCAACGCCGATGCGCCGAACGGTCAATGCTCGCGTCGAAGCGCCACGGCTAAGCCGCCGCCATGACATCGGCTTGCGCGAGGGAGGAGGCCTCGGCCCACTGGATCTCTCGCATGGCAGGCGCGGAGATATGGAGTCTCACAACGAAGACCTCGCAGGGGTCTATCGCCGATTGGTCGGGAAATAGATCGACGCACGACGCCACGCCGAAAACCGGAAACCACCGGAGTAGATCCGTGACGCCAACCTTGTCCTGCAGAGCAAACGTCACGTCGCCGATGGGGTCGGTGTACGGCATCCCCTGTGGGATCAAGAAACGATCTGGGCGAAGACGGTGCAGGGACAGGCGCGTGATCGCGCGAGGCTGGCCAGCACGTCCCGTGGCCGTGGCATAGATTTGAACGACTACATCGCCACTGGGGGCTTCAGCCACACGGTGGCCATCACCCATGCGAGGATAGGAAAGTGGCAACGCATTCGAGCGGCCATCACCCACTCCAACGCACAGGCGTTTGAGATCATCGGCGCAGCGTTCCAGATCGCTTGCAACCTCGCGTGCAACGGGTATCGAGGTGTAGGCAACCTCGCGGGATGAGGCGTCCCTGCGTTCGAGGGGCGCGGAAACCGAGCGAGCGCGTTGCGGGGGTTGTGGTGCGGACAACGCGTAGTCGGCATGCATCCCCGCGAACCGTCGCTTGGCCTGTTCGTCCTCGTGGCGCTTGGCTTCGGCCGAGAGTTCGCTGGGGTTGTCGAACGCGAGGGAGAAGATGTCACGGAGCGGCGTTGTTTTGCCAAAGGATGCGGGCGTCTGCCCGTGAGGCCTGGCCACAGGCCAGCGCGCGACAAGCGCCTCGGCGAGCGCGTCGTAGTCCGGTCGATGGGTCGAGGTATCGCCATCGCTGCAAGGCCGACGGCAGCGCTCCATCGTCGAGCGCAGCGTTGAGCCGTTCCTGGCCTCCACGAGATAGAGCGGGATCGCCGAGTCGACGAGGATGTTGGCCTCGTCGGTGGTCAGCCAAACGCACAGGATTCCGCGTGCCTTGAACATGCGCGCGCAACACGGTGTCGGTTTCGCTTTGGCGCGACGCCAGGATCTCGAAAACAACCCGACGATCATCCTGGGACGCCAGGCAGTTCGCGCGCCAGGCTTGCGGCTCGGCACCGCCTTCGGTCGCGGGATCCGAGCAGGACACCTCGACATCGGCCTGCCATCCCAAGCTGCGGGACATGTGCGCGGCGAGGTGTTTCAGCGTCCAGTGCTCGATCGTCTCCAGCGCGATGCCGTGATCGGCCTCCGTGGGGTCCTTCGCAGATCCGACGCAGGGCGAGTACGGCTTGTGGCTGAAGAACGGAACGTTTGCGCGGCTTCTCGACAAGAACAGGGCCTCGCCGCAGCAGGTGAACCGAAAGGGCGCGAGCCGATTGCGCAAGCGCAGTTCACGCCATCCAGCGTCATCTTCGAAGTAACGCATCGAATCGATCTCGGCGCCATCGGCGTCCTGGCAAAACTGGCCCATGGGGTCTGGTCCTCGAAGAGAAGCCCGGTGCGAACCGGGTTGCGGCTGATCCAACCGATCTGTCGCGCGCACGCGTAGCAGAGAGGAAGGGTGCAACCGATGTTCTCCCCGACGACGATGAAAGCAAGCCGGAAACACACGGCTGTCGGAGTCGCCAAGGCGGATGGCCTCTCAACCCCGCGCGCGCGGGGAACACGACTTTGCGTGAGTGCTTCCAGTTCCTCAACGCCTCTCAACCCCGCGCGCGGGGAACACTCGCGAGTGTGTTGAAGGGCAAATCCGAGGCGAAATCGTCGCAACCAATGCATCGTTCGCAACAGCAAAAACAGGTCAATTTGATGCAGCTTTCAAAAATGCGGCGGATCCGTTGGCGTTGATGCTCGACACAGGTCGGCGGCGCTTGGCGCGGCCACTTCTCGCGGCTGGGGTCCGCTCGCAAATCATCGGCATCCAAGCGTGGGCTTGACCATCCAGCGTGCATTGATCAGGCGCGCAGCAAGCCCGCCGTTCAGCCCACAGAAAATTGTGACCTTTGCGCAAAACCGTGACCTTTCGCGGGCTGGTTATGCGCAAGATCAAGCACTTGCGGTGGCTGGGCGCGTTCCGTCGCGGAATTCCGAGGGTTGTGCAGAAGGTTTGGCGCGTGGCGCGTCGTCCGCCAAAAGACTGAGAAATAACGGCCGGCGAGAGCGACAAGCTGCAAGTTGATTTCACCAAGAAACCAGGTTTGGTCGAGGTGGTTTCACCTCTCTTCTATCCTGCGAAGGTGTGGCAAGCGGGCCGTCCAATCATGGACTACCGCAAGAACCCGATCCCGTGCGCCTTGCGCGTTGACGCTTGAGCGAAATCCTCGTGTACCAGGTTGCGGCGCTGCTGCATCGCTGCCCGGCCGATGGCACGCTCCACGGCTTTACGCATGTCACGCGGCGGCAGGGTTGTGATGGTGGCGAGCACATCCTCGTCGGGGGTGTCGAAGTCGGTCAGGCGAAACTGCTGCAGCGCTTTGCGCACCAGCGAGCTGGCGATCACCAGCGACTGCTCGCGCGTCGGCGGCTCGATCTCGAACACCTCGAATCGGTTCAAAAGTGGTTTGTCGATGCCATCCAGTCGGTTGGCCGTGGCCACCCACGCGAGATGGCTGGCGTCGAACGGCAAGCCGATGCTCTGGTCCTTGAAGGATCGCGCCGTTTCGGGCTCCAGCAGCGTATGCAGGGGAGCAAGCGGCGGATATTGGCTGTGCGTCGGCGCTTTGTCGATCTCGTCCAGCAAGATCATGGAGGTGACCGGGTGCGTGTCCATCCCGTGCGGACGCAGCACCGCGTTGAACAGGAGGCCTGGGGCGGAGTTTGACCAGTACGATTCCGACCCAGCCAGAGCGGCCGGGGATTGGGCGGTGTCCATGGCCAGCCTGTGCACGGGCGCGTCGATGGCTGCGGCGATCTCGTTGGCGAAAAACGATTTGCCGATCCCAGCCGAGCCCGCGAGCAAGATGGGCGGAAACGCGATGGCTGCGCCGCCCAGTTGGGCGATGGCTGCGCGTGCGGCAAGCAATTCCAGAACATCACCAAAATTCGGGAGGGTTGCGCGGAGGGCCAGAAGGCGGTCAGATAGGGTGGGGTCCTGGACAATCTTGCGCAGGCCGCCACGCGCGGCGACAGCACTCAGGATTTCGAAGTAACCGCCCTTGCGCGCCTGGTGATCGCTGGGTGGAGTCGCCAGGAATGCGGCCATGTCCTCGCGTGAGACGATGCGCACGAGACACTCAGGACGATGCAGCACGGCATGCACGGTATCCGCCGCGAACAGGGCCAGAACCTCCTCCGGCGAGTTTCTTCGTGATGCTGAGAGGAACTCAGCAGCCGTCGTGAGTTCCTGTGGCCTCGCCGAAGCTTGCGGCGCCTTCGGCGCAACGGCCGCATCGGCGACGGCCGCTGAGCGCGAGACGACTGGCGGCAGCGCGAGATCGATCACGTCAAGAAGCTCGGAGATTTTGTCTCTCGCGATGTGGATGTCCGGCGAGCCCGGGAAGCCATGTGCGCGGATGGCGCGGGCCAGACCCGCGTTGCGACTGCGAATCGCGCACTCGACCGCCACGTCGGCGAACAACTGCTTGTCAGGGCCGAGCCGGTCGTAGAGAGTGGGGCTGGAGAGGATCAGGCGCGTGAGATCGGACGCTTCCCGGAGGGCGTCACCGTCGCCAGAAAAAACCCGCGGCTGGAGCGCCCGCGCCAGACCGCGCGGGGAATCGAGGTCTGCGGCAAGACTCCACCAGCGCGCAGCCGCCTCGGCGCCATCGCCGCCCAGCGCTGGCAAGGCGTCGGCGACCTTCTCCGCGGTGATGGACCCGGCATCCCTGGCTTCCGGGGTGATCTGCGCAAGGGCTTGAGCCAGCGCATCGAGGGCTGAAAACGGGAAAGGCGTGGTTACCTGTGCCGGGGCGGCGGCCCGCTCGGACGCGCGATGACGGGGTTTGGGGTGTGCCATGCGGAGAATCCTTGCATGGCAACGACATGTCGCAAACCCGAAAACAGCGCATGGGGTGAGCGGATTCGCGTCACGTCGGTTCGTGCACCTGGGATGCCAGCGCGAACCGGCAGACGAATCGATCAGTGCGCGCTTGCTTTGCGAAGTTCGACTTCGATGCGCGCGATGGTGACTGCGAGAGCGTCGGACGCCGGGGTGGACTCGGACGGGGAGAGCGCGAGGGATGCGTCGGATTCGGCTTGTCGGATCTTGGCTGCCTGCACGAGAGGGTCCCAGTCTGTTTCTGGGTTGTAGTTGTCGGTTGCGGCGGCTGCAGTGAGTGCGTCGATTTCGGCGATGGTCTTGCCGATGAGATGGCTGTCTTCGTGAGGCATTTTGTGTCCCGTGGAATGCATGACACCAGTATGCCACGAGACGCGTCAAATGCAATCTGCGCAAGAACAAGAGGTTACGGAGCAACCCAAGGCAGACGGAATATTGGGCAAAAGAAGCAGCGATTTGATGCGAACGAGTCAATCAAGTCACAGGATAATTGTCTGGAAACGATTAACCCAATCCGCTCAAGCGGGACAAGTTCAACCCATCCGGGCGTTATGCCCCATGGGGCCATGCGTCGGAACTTCTGGAGAAGACCATGGCTGCATTCAAAGTGTTTTCAGGCGGGCTTTCACCTTTTGACGACGCCCACAAGGGTGCGAGACGGTTTGTCGTCCTGCGAGAGCAAAGCGACAACCTGGACATCATCTTCGCAACGTCAAAAAAGCGGCCGGATGGCGCATACCTCTCGGAATCAAGCCAAGCGTTCAGCGGCACGGGGTTTACATGCGCCGTCACGTTGCTCGGCGATGCCTTGGTCCGTGTCCGTAAGGATTCGGTCTGGGTCCGCGACGCGAAGCTTGTAGGCTTTTTGGAGCCCAGGAAAGACTCGCGATTTGGTGAGGATTTTGTCAGGGTTCTCTGCGCGGCGCAGTTAGCCATCTTTACTGCAACGGAAATCCCGCTGTACGCACCAATGGGTCATTCGTACGCCAGACACCTGGAGTACAACGTGATTCGATTCCCCTTGTGAGACGTACGAGATCCAGACCGAAAGACTGGGCGGTCGTTGTCGATCGTCATGACCAGCAACCATCACATCCGCTGCGCACCGTACTCCGGTGCCAGCGGTTTTTTTGCGCCCGTCTTGCGCGTGGATTCCAATGACGAAAAATGCACGAATGCGCTGTGACGGCGTCTGCGCGCGATACGCAACCGGGTCCGCTCCGATGTTTTTCGACTCATGTTGCCGCCCCACACCGGCAGGCAGACTAGGGCGCCGTCCACTCGGAGTGGGATGCGGAGAGGATGTTCGATTGCTGGCGGCAGAACTGCTCAGCATGCACGATGTCCCTCTTGGGAACGCGAATGGCACGGCCATCGCGTGCTGTGAGAATTTGGTCAACACATGGATCTTTGCGGGCCTGGGCCGTGCGTGCGGCGGACGCTGGCAGTCGCATGGTGAAGTAATAGGCAGATCCCCATGCTGCCAGGCCCAGGAACAAGGCGCCGAACGCGCCGAGCTTGAAGCGCAGGAGTTTTTTCGACTTGGAAGTAGGCATCAAGGTCAGGTCCAGAAGAAACGCACGATATGAAAGAAAATCGGCGCGGAAAACACGATCGAGTCAAGACGGTCGAGCATGCCGCCATGGCCTTCGATCATGGCGCCCCAGTCCTTCGCGCCAAGGCTACGCTTGACGGCCGAAAGCACAAGGCCGCCGAAGAAGCCCATGATCACGAGGACCGCGGCGATGACGGCAGCTTGCCATGGGGCAAACGGAGTGATCCACCACAGCGATGCGCCCAGTGCTGTCGCCGCTAACGTGCCGCCCACGAAGCCCTCCACCGTCTTGGACGGACTCAAGGTCGGCGCGATCTTGGTCTTGCCAAGCAGCTTGCCGAAGACGTACTGCAGCACATCACTGGCTTGCACGACGAACACCAGGAAAAACAGCAGCAGGGCATCGCGTCCTTCGTAGCCACGGATGCGCAGCAGCAGGAGCGCCGGTGCGTAGCTCACGCAGTACACCGTGACCATCACCGCCCACTGGATCTTCGCAACTCGCTCAAGAAACAGGTGCGTGTCGCCACCGGAGGCGGCTAGAAGCGGCAGCAGCAGGAAGCCGTAAACAGGGATCAGGATGACGAACAAGCCATACCAGTTCGCCCCGATCAGCAGGTACTGCAGTGGAAGCAGCACGAAGAAGGCCACGGCGAGCGCCAAATGGTCGCCCGTCCGCGTGGGGGTCAGCGAGATGAACTCGCGCAGCGCGAAGAAGGATGCCAACGCGAAGACGGCCACGGTCACGCCGCGCCCGAAGGCAAACGCCACACCGAGAACGGCGACCATGAACCACCACGCGCGAATCCGCGCGTTGAGGTTGTCGACAGTGGCGGATCGAGCGCCTGGAGTTCGGCGATGCAGCGCGTAGCCGACCAACGATGCGACGGTCAGCAGCGCGACAAGTCCAGCGAACAGATCCGCCATGGCGTGCTGCGCGGGAGAGGTGGCAAACAGGCTCATGCTGGGGATCCAAGTTGGGTGACCAGCGAGCGCGCGCGATCGAGGAAGTCGTCTTTGCTCTCGTCGCTTTGAATCTGGAATGGCGCGCCAAAACGCGCGGTGCAGATCAGAGGCACGGGCAAGAGGCTGCCCTTGGGCAGGCTGCGACGCGTGTTGCCGAGATACACGGGAATGATGTTGACGCGAGGATGCGCGCGCGCGAGGTGGTACAGCCCCGCCTTGAACGCGGTGGGCGTGTCGTCGGCGCCGCGCGTGCCCTCGGGGAAAAGGATCAGCGATAGACCGGCGCGCAATGCAGCTTGTGCGGGGTCCAGAATGCGTTCCTTGGGTGTCTCACCCGAGCGGTCGAGCAAGACGGCGCGAAGGCCGCGCAAGGCGATGTGGCGCCGAGTGGCGTTTGCGCCCCAATAGTCCAGAGCAGCCACTGGGCAGGTGTTGGCACGCAGGTCTGCGGGCAGGCATGCCCAGAGCGTGAGCGTGTCGACGTGGCTCGTGTGGTTGGCGATGAAGATACGTGGCGCAGCGCCGAGGTCGGGAAGGCCACTCCCATCGCGCGCGGTGAAGGTCGGCACAGCGGCGAAAAGAGCCTTGACCGCAACCAGCAAGGCCAGTGCAGTCAGTGTGTTTGCCGGGCTCGGCGCTGGCGTTTCAGTCATGGCCCAGGCGCCTCGCGATTGCCGCCGTGCGATTGGCGCAGGTCGCGGCGCTGCCAACGAGGAGAACGAGCAACGCGACACGAAGCGCTGCGTTCGGCGTGCCCGTGAAAGCCAGTTCAATGGCCGCCGCAAGCAGGCCCATCACGGCAACCCACATGCGCGCCTGTTTGGCCAGCGGGCCGCGATAGTCCTGCGAAAGGCCTAAAGCGCCACCAAGGAGGCGCACATAAGCGGTGGCTACAGCAAAGAGAGCTGCCGCCCAACCCAGCGATGGAGCACTGCAGGCCATGCCCATGGCGATCATCACCAGGGCGTCTGAAATGCGGTCGGGAATATCGTTGTACAGCGGCCCTAACGCCGAGTGCCGACCGCCCTCGACCGCCACCATGCCGTCGAGCAGGTTGCACAGGAGACGCACCGGGATCAGGGCTGCGAGCAGCACGTACGACCACGCGGCCGGATCCACCATCACCGCAACGGCGCCAGCCAGCGTGACAAGAACGCTGAAAACCGAGATTTGGTTCGGCGTGATGGGCGTCTTGAGGATCATGCGCGCCAGGTGCTGCGCCCAGCCACTGGAACGCGCGGCAACAAGGCGGCGGTTGGATGCCACTGGTGAACGATTATTGGTCATGCTTGGCGTTCAATGGACGCGAATGGAATGCTGGTTGATTTTTTCGCCGGCAACATCCCGCAGTTGAAGTTACCGAGATGGATGTTGCCGATCATCGTCAGCACTTTAACTGTTGAACTCGGGTGGTCCAGGTTTGCTCCGGCGTGAGAGCGATCTGCCGTTTGCCTTGGACGTCCATGATGACAGTTCCTTCACGCTGAAGTCGATCGGGGCGATGCAATCCGAGATCTGTTTGTACTCACCTCCAGATCCCGCGCAAGTTCGGCTTGACCCTTGGGCGAAGAAAGAGGGGTCGCCGCTGGACAAACTGGCGAGATTGCCCGATCTGTACCTGCGCTCACATACATGACTACAGCCCGCAACCACCCCAAAACCATGCAAATCCGAAGGCTCACATAAACCTCTGCGGCCTACAGCGGACCAACTCGCTTCGTGTCGCCAATCTCAGGTCGTTCCAGATGAAACGCGTGTAAGGAAATCACGTCCGGAACAAATATGCGACAAAAGTTTGCTCAGATGACAATCAGCTTGATGCGCGTATGCCTATGGTTAACCCGCATTCAGGCCTGTCAAAGCGATGAAATTCGCTTTGAACTCAGGATTATTCGGACGTCAGAAAGTAAGGCAACAAAAAAGTGCCTGAAACCAGGCATGAAACCTCGCGGTGCTATCGTGCTACTTGCCGTTTTCTGAGTAGTTGCTTGTATTCTGCCCCTCCGTCTTGTAGCGCTTGAGTTTTTCCCACAACGTTTTGCGACTGATGCCCAGGCTGTTGGCAGTCTTCATCATCTGGCCGTGATTCTGAGACACACAATGTCGCAGGTAGTCGCGTTCAATGCGCGCCAGATAGTGGTCCAGGGGCTCGGGGTTGGGCAGCGCTTGCAAGTCTTGCCCTAAAGCACGGTTCGGACAGGGAAGACCGGCTCGTTCCCACCGCACCCAGCAATCGGCTGAAAAGTGATAAGCACGCTCCAGGGTGGCGAAGAGTTCCCGTACGTTGCCCTCCCACGTCTGCAGCTTGGCCCAGGTGACGAATTGCGGGTCGAGTCGCTTGGTTTGGTTCCGGCGTGCATTGAGGACATCCACATGGCGGTGAGCCAGCCATCCGATGTCTTCGACACGTTCGCGCAGAGGGGGCAAATGAATCGGTATGCCGCTGAGCCGGAAATAGAGATCCTGCCTGAATGCCCCGGTATCGACGAGCTTGTCGAGAGGCTTGTGAGTCGCGCAGATCACGCGCACCTTGACCTGAATCGCCCGCTCGCTGCCAACACGCCGGATCTGCCCATCCTGCAGGACACGCAGCAGCTTGACCTGGACGTTGGGTGGCATGTCGCCGACCTCGTCGAGAAAGAGCGCGCCACCATCGGCCTGCTCGAACACACCGCTATGGCGCTTGCCGGCCCCCGTGAATGCACCGGCCTCGTGGCCGAACAGTTCGGATTCGAGCAGGTTTTCGCTGATCGCGGCGCAATTGATGGCGACGAAAGGAATCGTCTTGCCTTGCTGCTCCAGCATCAGGGTGTGGATGCGTTGCGCGACCACTTCCTTGCCCGTGCCAGTTTCTCCTTGGAGCAGCACCGGAAGGTCCATCGTGGCGATGCGGGCAATGAGGCTCTCGAGCGCTTGTGAGACTGGGGCGGCGCCGAACCAGGCATCTGGAGAAGCGCAGGGGGTTGGCAGCCAGTCGTGCAGGCGCTGCATCAGGGCGTCGACGTCGAATGGCTTTTGAATGTAATCCCAGGCTCCTTGGCGAACCAAATGCACGGCCTGGTCGACCGAACCGAACCCGGTCATGAAAACCGCTGGCGGGCAGCAGCCACCATAGCGCCGGACCATGGTGGCGAGCAGGCTTTCTCCGTCGCCATCAGGCAGGCGGATGTCACTTAGCACCAGCGGGTACAGCCTTTCCTGCAGGGCTTCGCGCGCCTCGGCCAGGTTGTGAGCCCATTCGACCTGGTAGTGCTCGAGTTGCAGGCGCTGGAGCAGAGATTCGCCCATGATCGGGTCGTCTTCCACCAACAAAACGGTGTGATCTTGCACGGCACGTCTCCTCGGGGTTTTGTCATGCGGCTCTTGCGGTCGCATTCATCAAATGTAATGTCAATCAGCCCGAGTGGCGTAGCGGGATTTCGATCATGGCTGTCGTCGTACCCGCTGCATGCGACAGGGTCAGACTGCCACCGATGTCCAACAGCAACCTGCGACTTTCCCACAGTCCGAAACCAGACGTGGAGGGAAGCCCGGATGGGCTATTGCCGTCCATGGCCGTCACAGGCGGTGCGGCCCCTTGATTGCGCACCGTGATCCGCAAAGTCCCTGCAGCGGCTGAAAGCTCAGCCGCGAAAACCAGCGTGGAGCCCACCAGCGCGGCGTGGCAGGCATTGAGCAGAATATTGAGCGTGGCCTGCCGCACGGGGCCGGCGGCCAGAGGGATGCTCTCGGGCACGTCGAACCCGGTTTGCAAGGCAATCTGTCGCTCGTGGCGGCAGGGTCCGACAAGTTCCACCAGATCGCATAGATCCTGCTGCATGAGATCACGCTCGGCGGGGCGTGTCTGAGCCAGCAGCGCTTGAGCAATGGTGCGCAATTGTTCGAGGCCGCGGTCGAGTAGGTTCAGGGTTTGCTGTGTGGTGTCGTCGAAGCTTCCGAAGCGCTTCGCGGTACGCACGGCATTGATCATGCCTCCCAGTGGGTTGTTGATTTCATGAGCCGTGGCCGCAGCCAGGGCTCCGACTGCGGCGAGTTTTTCGGCACGCCGGGATTGCTCGACCTGTTCCAGCAATTGGGTAAAGGCACGCGCCAATGCACCGACCTCGTCCGCGCGGCCCGCAAGCGCCGAGCCCACCCGCTGCGCCTGACCGTTGTCCAGTGCCATCGACTGCCGCAACCTCGCCAGAGGGCTGAGCATGCGTCGATTAAGCATCCAGATAATGGGCACGAAGAGCGCAACGGCAAGCGCCGTGATGGTTCCGATCCACCACAGCATGGATAGCAGCCGGGAGCGGTACAGCGCATCGCTCACCGCATAGACCAAGGTGCCTGCGCTTGGGCCCGAACCACCGCGCAATGCGCTGACGTAAATGCGCCAGTGGCCGCTCTGAATGGGAGGTGAAAGTCCAGGTCGGTGACGTCCCTCCAGATTGTCCAGCGATGAGAGTTTCAACGTGCCCGGGGCCCAGAGCGGAGCCCAGTTGGGTGGCCTGGCAGTCGGGAACAAGTGAGGATTCGAACTGGCGAACACGCTCCCGCCCGGGGTTAGCACGACAGCCAGGCTTTGCCCACTGCCTCGACCGGTTTCAGCCGAGGTGACCGAGGTCAGCGCCTCGTACATGCCCCAGACGTTGTCTTGTTGAATCAAAGAAGGCAGGCTCTTGTTCCAGGCGGCCATGGCTTGAAAAGCGCCCGCATCCACATCCTCGATCAAGTAGCGCTGGGTTAGCCATCCGAGGCCGGAGGCCACCAGCAAAGCGGTCAACACGACCAACGTTGCGGCGACCAGCGGCAGGCGGAATAACAGGGATTGCGGCAACGCCAAGCGCACAAGACTCATGCCGATTCGTAAATCTCACTCAGCGGAATGGGGGGATGGGTGCCATTCAAAATTTCCGTGAGTTCCTGAATACCCGAGAACCACGCCTCCTGAGGCAAAAGAAAACTCTCCAAATCGAGACTTTGCAGAAGTGCCCGGCCTTGTTGGGTGGCTTGTGCCTGTAATAATGCATTTTGTAGGCGCAAATGTAAACCCATATCCAAGTTTTTGCGGGTCACGATGGGAGGGAATCCGTAGTGCCTGGACTTGGCGACAATGCGGGTTTTCAAGGCGGAAGACGAGCCATTCTTCTGGAGAACTTCCCAAATATATCCATCGACGGTACCAGAGTCCGCCAAACCGCTGGCGACTGC